>Ga0335085_10012318_pt1 | contig 12601 bp, 7 predicted proteins | sample Lox_Sample_45_FD_206712 | JGI IMG/M metagenome (GOLD analysis project Ga0335085, IMG submission 206712) | Soil microbial communities from Loxahatchee National Wildlife Refuge, Florida, United States - Lox_Sample_4.5 | ecosystem: Environmental > Terrestrial > Soil > Wetlands | place: USA: Florida...
TTCGCGGCCATGCCGCCATCGACGCGCAGCGCATCCACGCGCCGCGCGCCGTCGCGCGCCATGGCGGCGGTGAGATCGAGGGTCTGGTAGGCCACCGACTCGAGCACGGCGCGCACCAGGTGCTCGGCTTGCGAGTCGAGCGTGAGGCCACTGATCAGCCCGCGCGCATCGGGGTCCCAGTGCGGCGCCCCGAGCCCGACGAAGGCCGGCACGACGTACACGCCGTGATCGTCCGGGACGGCCGCCGCAGCGGCGGCGCTCTCCGCGGCACTGCCGAGGAGCCGCAGCTTGTCCCGCAGCCACTTGACCGCAGCCCCGGCGATGAAGATCGAGCCCTCCATGGCGTAGGTCATGCGGCCGCCGATGCGGTAGGCGGGGGTGGTAAGCATGCGGTTGGCGGAGGCCACCGCGACTGCGCCGGTATTCAGCAGCAGGAAGCAGCCGGTGCCGTAGGTGGACTTGGCCATGCCACTCTCGAAGCAGGCCTGGCCGATGAGGGCCGCCTGCTGATCGCCCGCCATGCCCGCGATGGGCAGGGCGCGGCCGAAGAGGCTGGGCTCACTCGTGCCGTACACCTCGCTGCAGTCGCGCACCTGCGGCAGCAGCGCGCGCGGGACGCGCAGCAGCCCCAGCAGCTCCTCGTCCCAGTCCTGCGTGTGGATGTCGTAGAGGAGCGTGCGTGCCGCGTTGGTGACATCGCTCGCGTGTACGCGTCCGCCGGTCAGACGCCACAGGAGGAAGCAGTCGATGGTGCCGAAGGCCAGCTCGCCGCGCTCGGCGCGCGCGCGCGCGCCGGGCACGTGGTCGAGGATCCAGGCGATCTTGGTGCCCGAGAAATACGGGTCGAGCAGCAGCCCGGTCTTGCGCGCGAGCATGGGTTCGGCGCCCGCGGCGCGCAGCTGCGCGCAGACATCGGCGGTGCGCCGGTCCTGCCAGACGATGGCGCGGTGGATCGGCCGGCCGCTCGCGCGCTCCCACACGACGGCGGTCTCGCGCTGATTGGTGATGCCGAGGGCGGCGATACCCTCGGGCCCCACGCCGGATCTCTCGATGGCCTCGCGCACCACCGCCACCGTATCGCGCCAGATGTCCTCGGCGTCGTGCTCCACCCAGCCGGAGGCCGGGTAGTGCTGCGCGAACTCGCGCCGCGCGAGCGCCACCGAGTGCGCAGCGGCATCGAAGACGACCGCGCGCGTGGAGGTGGTGCCCTGGTCGATCGCGAGCACGTGCCGCGGGGAGCTCACGCGAGCTCTCCCGGCCGCGCCGGCAGGAAGGGGCGCACTGCCAGCTGGTAGAGCCCGCCGCCGGCGGCGCCGCCGACGAGCGGACCTGCGATCGGGACCCACCAGTAGTGCTGCGGCGCCGGGAATGCCTGCGGGCCCCAGCCGGCGAGGAAGCAGAAGACCCGCGGGCCAAGATCGCGCGCGGGATTGATGGGCCAGGCCTCGAGGTAGCCGGCACAGGCGCCGATGGTTGCCACGAGCAGCCCGATCATGAGCGCGCCGGTGTTGGCCGCGGGGGCGAGGGTGTTGAACTGCTCGGTGATGGCGAAGATGCCGAGCACCAGAAAGCCGGTGAGCACCATCTCATCGACGCAGGCATGAGCTGGGGTGATGCCCTCGCCCGGGTGGGTGAAGAACACCCCGGCCGCGCCGCCGTCGCCGGCGCGCGTGAGGTGGTGCAGCAGATTGAAGTGATCGATCACCGGGCCAAACAGCAGGTAGACGCAGGCGGCACCGAGGAAGGCCCCCAGGACCTGCGCCAGGGCGTACGGCAGTACCTTGCGCGCCGGAAAGCCGCGGTACAGGGTCAGCGCCAGGGTGACCGCGGGGTTGGCGTGGGTTCCGCAGACCGCACCGGTCACGTAGATCGCGAGCGTCACTGCGAGGCCCCAGGCGATGCACACTCCCCAGTAGGCGTGCTGGTAGGGGCTCGGGTCGTACAGCACGTACATGGCGGCGGCCGAGTCCCCGAGCGCGAGGATGATGAAGGTCGCCAGGCACTCGCCGATGAGCTCGCCCGTGCGCACCTGCGCGGTCGTGCCTTGTGTCGCCATCGAGCCCCTTCGCTGACCTGCGGACAGCCTCACCGAGAACGAGCAGCGGATCAAGAGCGCGTAGCGCTCTCGTGCGGTGCGGTCGGTGAGGTTTGCGCAGCGGACTGTCAACTTCCGCGCCAGCGCATCGTTCGGGGCTGCAGCGGTGCGCCGGTGGCGCGCCCGAACACACGAGCGGAGGGAGGACCTATGAGACTGAGATCAATCGCGCTGGCGGCACTGCTGCTGCTGGCAGCGGGATGGGCGGGCGCGGACCTGCCCGGCAAGCACCCCTACTACCTGCATGCCCTGTCGGACCTGCGCGCGGCACGCTGGATGCTGGAGCACCGTGCCGGGGACGCGACGGTGAGTGCCAACGAAGATGTCGCGATCACCGAGATCAACAAGGCAATCGGTGCCAACAAGCAGGCCGCCATCGATGACGGCAAGAACATCGAGGATCACCCGAAGGTCGACGTGCCCCCGGACCAGCGGGGACGGCTGCACAAGGCGCTCGAGCTCTTGAACAAAGTGCACGCCGACGTGGCACGCGAGGAGGACGATCCCCTCACCCGCGGGCTGCGCGACCGCGCCGTCGGGCACATCGATGCCGCCCGTAACGCCACCGAGGGGGCCATCGCGGCGGTCCAGAGCGGACGCTGAGGGTATAAGTGAGTGCAACGGGCCGGGGCGGCTCCTCCCAAGGCTCGCCCCGGCAGCCGGGCATGCCCCCCGGATGATGCATTTGCGCAACAGGTCCCGGCCTGACTTCCGGCGGCCGCCTCGGCGGCACCACAGCCTCGGCCCCATCAGGGGGCCCTCAACCGATCCTCAGGAGGGGCTCAGGGGCGCTCCGACCGTCATCGTGATTACTTTTTCAGATGGACCTATTCAAATTCTGTCTGGTCGGACCCCTGAAATCTATGGAAAGCTCTGTTCCGTCGTCACAAAAGTGCAGCAACCGGCGGGTAGGGTGACCGCCGAGCCAGCGGCTGTGTCATAGCGGATGGCGTGTTTGTTCAAGCGCACATTCGGCGAGTGGTATAGAAGTCGTATGGGGAGACGCCCGGGCGGGCCGGACGCGCTCGAGTGGGGATTTCACAACCAAGACCCTCAGGGGACCAACGATGAAGCCAAATCCGAAGATCTCTGCGGCCGTAGCTGCGATTCTCACTTTGCCCGCCACCACCCTGGTGCTGGCGGCTCCGGCTGACACGGAGGCAGCAGCTGCGGGCGGGGAGCTGAACGAGGTGGTCGTCACCGCGCAGCGCCGCACTGAGAATCTGCAGGACGTGCCGATCACCGTGCAGGCGATCAGCGGCGATCAGCTGAAGCAGCTGTCGGTGGTGTCCTTCCAGGACCTGCTCAAGTACACCCCGAACGTCAGCTACAGCGGCAACGGCCCCGGCACCGGCAACATCTTCATGCGCGGCCTGGGAGGGGTGGGTTCGGGCAACCAGTCGCAGTCGACGACGGCGCCCTTCCCGAACGTGGCGCTGTACCTCGATGACCAATCGATGCAGTTCCCGGCACGTAACAACGACGTCTACCTGGTCGACATGGAGCGCGTCGAGGTGCTGGAAGGCCCGCAGGGCACGCTCTTCGGTGGTGGCGCGCAGGCCGGCGCGATCCGCTACATCACCAACAAGCCGAAGTTCGACGGCGTCTCGGGCGAGGCGACCGCGGCTTACGGCATCACCGCTGGTGGTGACCCGAACACCATCATGAACGCGGTCATCAACCTGCCGCTCAGCAGCAACTTCGCCGTGCGCGCGGTGATCTTCAACGAGCGCCGTGGCGGCTATATCGACAACGTCGCGAGCACGATCGGCTACCCGGTGGGCTCGATCCCGTACAACGCCGGTAACCCGACCGCCAACAACGGTCCGCTGGTCGCCAACAACACCAACTCGGTCGACTACCAGGGCTTCCGCCTGTCGGCGCTGTGGAAGATCACCGACGGCTGGGATTTCCTGCTGCAGCAGAACTATCAGAACATGCAGGCGGACGGCTACTTCTACGCCTATCCGACCGGGAGCGAAGGCCAGCCGCTCGGTCAGTACGAGATCAACGCCTTCACCCCGGCGTATTCCAAGGACCGCTACTCGAGCACCGCCTGGACGCTGAACGGCAAGGTCGGCGACCTGCTCGACCTGGTGTACACCGGCAGCTACATGGTGCGTCACATCGACGGCCAGCAGGACTACTCGAACTACATGCGCAGCGCCGTGGGCTCCTACTATGCCTGCATTGGCCAGGGCGCCGGCTATTTCAACGAGAAGAACTTCCCGAACCAGCTGACCGGCCACAAGCTGCAGTGCTACTCGCCGGTCGGCGACTGGAACGACACGGTCAGGAACACGCACCAGAGCCACGAATTGCGCGTCAGCACCTCCGACCAGTATCGCCTGCGCGGCCTGTTCGGGGCGTACTGGGAAAAGTTCGTGATCTACGACGACATGAACTTCAACTACCTCGGCATCCCGCAGTGCGACCAGACGACGCTCAATAATGCGCTTGCGGGCACGGGCCCCGACTGCCTCTCGGCCGTCGGCCCGGTTCCGGGCTCGTTTGCCTCCGATCCCAGCCTGCGCGTCAACCGCAACACGGCCTTCGGCGAAGATGACATGCGCGGCTACAAGCAGTACGCGTTCTTCGGCTCGGTCGACTTCGACATCGTGCCGAAGGTTCTCACGCTCACCGCTGGTACCCGCTACTACCACTACGACGAGTTCGAGATCGGCTCGGAGTACTACAGTGAGAGCACGAGCAAGGTCGGGACCGGCGCCACCGCGCGCGGCCTGGTGGTGAACCACCTGAACGGCGTGTGCACCAATACCCCGGGCTACTGCGGCTTCCCGATCAACCTCCAGAAGAAGGAAGACGGCTTCCGCAGCCGCGGCAACATCACCTGGCACATTACGCCTGACATCATGGCGTACTACACGTACTCCCAGGGCTTCCGTCCGGGTGGCTTCAACCGCACGGCATCGCTGCTCGGTCAGCCGCCGTCACTGAAGGGTGTGGCGAGCTACTGCGGCAGCATCGGCGGGGTGCAGAATGCCCCGGATCCCCGCTGCGCCACCGGCGGCACGCTCGCCGGGATCAATACGACGCAGTTCAACAAGCCGGTGGGCTACGACTCGGACAACCTGATCAACAACGAGATCGGCTTCAAGAGCGAGTTCTGGAACCACCGCCTGCTCTTGAACCTGTCCGGCTACATCATGAAGTGGGAGGACGTGCAGCTGTCGCTGTTCGACCCGGTGCACCTGGGTAATACGACCTTCAACATCAACGGCCCGACCTACAAGGTGAAGGGCTTCGAGGTGCAGTTCGTCGCGCGCCTCACCGACGAGTTCTCCCTCGAGGGCTCGACCTCGGTGAACAGCGTCGAGCAGACCAACGCTCCGTGCCTGCCCAGCAACCGCCAGAGTGCCGGTAACCCGACCCCGCTCGGAGAGTGCATCACGGTGGTCAAGGAGAACAACTACACCAACCCCTACGGTGTGACGGGCACTCGTCCGCCGTTCTCCCCGCCGTGGATGTTCAACGTGAGGGCGCGCTACGCCTGGTCGACCGATGGCGGTTACCACCCGTACGCATGGCTCGGCGCGAGCCACGTCGGCCCGCAGAGCAACGAGCCGGCGAGCTTCCCGGACGGCAACGACCCGGCGCAGAACCCGCCGACCACGACGCTGCTGCGCTACGAGATCCCGGGCTACACGACTTACGACGGCGCGATCGGGGTGAGCAAGGACAACTGGACCGTGGAAGTGAACGGCCAGAACCTCACCAACGAGTACGGCCCGACGAACGTGTCCTCCGGGCAGTTCATCAAGTCCGAGATCCCGCTGCGGCCGCGCGTGCTCATGGCCCAGTTCTCGTGGAGGTTCTGACCGGGTCTGCCGGTCGGGCCGCTCACGGGCCGGCTTGAGCTAAGATCGGGGGCGGACCGCAACGGTCCGCCCCTTTTTCATTCAGCACATGGATTCCGCCCCGGCCAGGATTTCGGCTCCGCCCACCCCCGTCCCACCACCGCCCCCCGAAGCCGTGAAGTTGCGCGAGCTGCTGCGGCAGCGGCGCTTCGCCGAGGTGCTGCCGGCGGCTGAGAGGCTGCTCGGGCGGCTTCCGGGCCAGCGCGACGCGCTGCTGTGCGCAGCGATCGCCCGGCGCTTCATGGGACAGGTCCCGGAGGCCCTCTCGACGCTTGCGACCCTCGAGCAGCATCACCCGCGCTTCTCGCGCCTGTACGAGGAGCGTGGTCGTTGCCTGATCGAGCAGCGCCAGGCGCCGCAGGCCATCGAGGCGTTCCTGCGGGCCGTCCACATCAACCACGCGCTGGCTGGCAGCTGGGACATGCTGGCGGGGCTGTATCGCATGCGGGGCGAGGCAGACAACGCCGCGATGGCGGCGAGCCACGTGGACACCCTGCGCCGCCTGCCCCCTGAAGTCGTGGCGGCCACCTCGCTCTACGCCGATGGCGAGCTCGAGCCGGCTGAGGCGCTGGTGCGCACCTACCTCAGGCAGCATGGCGATGACGTCGAGGCCATGCGGTTATTGGCCAAGATCGGCATCGCGCACAAGATCTACCTCGATGCCGAGATCCTGCTGGCCGGCGTGCTCGAGCGGGCGCCGGGCTACCGTGCGGCGCGCCACGAGCACGCCTTCGTACTGACCGAGCTGCACCGCTACCAGGAGGCGCGCGCCGAGCTCGACCGGCTGCTGGCCGATGATCCCGAGAACGTCGCACTCAAGACGCTGTACGCGGCCGCGAGCGCCGGCCTTGGCGAGCACGAGCGTGCGGTGGAGCAGTACCGGGCGCTCCTGGTCGGCGGGCCGGCGGATGCTGAGGCCCACCTTTCCATCGGCCATGCGCTGAAGACCATCGGCCAGACCGCGGAGGCGATCGAGGCCTATCGCGCGGCCGCCGCCTGCAGGGCGGACTTCGGCGACGCGTACTGGAGTCTGGCGAACCTCAAGACCTACCGCTTCACCGAGGCGGAGCTTGCGGCGATGCGCGCGGCGCTTGAGGCACCGGGCACGGCGACGGTCGATCGCTACCACCTCTCGTTCGCGCTCGGCAAGGCGCTCGAGGACCGCGCTGAGCACGCCAAGGCCTTCGAGCACTATGCGCGCGGCAACGAGCTCAAGCGCCCCGAGCTGCGCTACCGGCCCGAGCTCATCGAGACCAACACGCGCGAGCAGATCCGGGTCTGTACTGCGGATTTCTTTGCCGCGCGGCGCGGTTGGGGCGACCCGGCTCCCGACCCGATCTTCATCGTCGGGCTGCCGCGTTCGGGCTCGACGCTGATCGAGCAGATCCTGGCCTCCCATTCCCAGGTCGAGGGCACTCAGGAGCTGCCGAACATCCAGCAGACCGTCAGCCGCCTGCGCGGTTTCGCGCCGGAGCTGGGGACGCCACGCTATCCGCAGGTGCTCACGAGCCTCAGCAGCGCGGAGTTCGCCCGGCTCGGCGCCGAGTACCTGGCCGGCACCCGGATCTACCGCGGCGAGCGGCCGCATTTCATCGACAAGATGCCGAACAACTTCCGGCACGTCGGGCTCATGCACCTGATGCTGCCGAACGCCAAGATCATCGACGCCCGGCGTGAGCCGATGGGCTGCTGCTTCAGCAACTTCAAGCAGCTGTTCGCCAATGGCCAGGAGTTCACCTACAGCCTCACCGACATTGCCCGCTACTACCGCACCTACCTGGAGCTCATGCGCCACTGGGACGCGGTGCTCCCGGGGCGCGTGCTGCGCGTGCTGCACGAGGACGTGGTCGATGATCTCGAGGGCAGCGTGCGCCGGCTGCTCGAGTTCTGCGGCCTGCCGTTCGAGCCGCAGTGCCTGAGCTTTCACGAGACGCGCCGCAGCGTGCGCACGGCGAGCTCCGAGCAGGTCCGCCAGGGCATCAACCGCGCGGGACTCGAGCAGTGGCGGCACTTCGAGCCCTGGCTCGGGCAGTTGCGCGATGCGCTCGGGGATGCGCTCGACAGCTGGCAGACATGAGCGTCGGGCGCAACGCGCCGTGCCCGTGCGGCAGCGGCAAGAAGTACAAGCAGTGCTGTGGCGCGAGCAGCGGCGCGCTGCCTGCGGGCGCGAGCGGTGACGCGCACGACCTGGCGACGCTGGTGGGCATGGTCAACCAGGGTCGCCTGCGGGAAGCGGAGGAGCAGGCGAGCCTCTTGCTGCGTTCCCAGCCTCAAGCCGGGATGCTGTGGAAGATCCTCGGGGTCGCGCAGCTGCGCCAGGGCCGGGATGCCCTCGTCGCGCTGCGGCGCGCTGCGGAGCTGCTGCCGCAGGATGCCGAGGCGCACGGCAACCTCGGCGCCGCGCTGCGCGACCGGCGCGAATGGGAGGCGGCGCTCGCGAGCCTGCGCCAGGCGCTGCAGCTGGATTCGCGCAATCTCGAGGCACTCAGTGACGCGGGGGACTGTCAGCTCGCGCTCGGCCGTCCCGGGGAGGCCGTGCTGCTCTACCAGTGGGCGCTGCAGCTCGAGCCGCGGCGGCGCGACCTGCTCAACAATCTCGGCAACGCGCTCGCAGCCGCAGGCGAACCGCAGAAAGCCGCCGAATGCTACCGGCGTGCCCTCGCGCTCAAGGGCGATGATCCGGAGGTCATGTGCAACCTCGCCCTGGCGTTACGCCAGCTCGGCCAGCAGGCCGAGGCGCTCTCACTTGCGCAGCGGGCGCTCTCGCTCGCACCGACGGCGGCCGCGGTGCACAACACGCTCGGCCTGCTAAGTTCCGCCCAGGGCGAGCGGGCTGCTGCCATCGCCAGCTTTCGCGAGGCGCTGCGGCTCAACCCGACTTCCGTGGATACCCTGAGCAACCTCGGCTCGGCGCTGTGGGAAGAGGGCGAGCGGCGCGAGGCTCTCGCGCTCTACGAGCAGGCCCTGCGCCTGGACCCGAAGCGCGCCGAGAGCCACGTGAACCTCGGCAACCTGCTGCTCGAGTCGCGCCGCGTGGATGCGGCGGCGGCGAGCTTTCGCGCCGCCCTCGCGCTCGCCGCGAACGCCACGCGGGCGCACCTCGGGCTCGCGGCAGCGCAGCGGGTGCAGGGGCGCTTCGCCGAGGCCGAGGCGAGCGCGGAGACGGCCCTGAAGCTTGAGCCGACGAACCCCGAGGCGCTCGCGCTCCTCGGGGAGCTGCGCGCCGATCACGGCCGCTTCGAGGAGGCGCACGAGCTCTTCGAGCGCGCCATCCGCGTCGCGCCCGAGTTCGCGGGCGCCTATGGGGCGATCGCCGCTCACCGCCGCATGACGCGTGCCGATGAGTCCTGGCTCACAGGCGCCCGGGGGCTGCTGGAGCGGCCGCTGCCGCTGGCGCAGGAGATCGACCTGCGCTTTGCACTCGGCAAGTACTTCGATGACGTCGGCGAGTATGAGCAGGCCTTCGCCAGCTATCGCGAGGCGAACGAGCTCACCAAGCGCTTCGGCTCACGCTACGACCGTGCCCGGTTCGACGGCCTCATCGAGCGGCTCATCGGCCGCTTCGACGCCGGCTTCGCGGCCGCCGCGCACCCGGGGGCCTCTGACTCGCGGCGTCCGGTGTTCATCGTCGGCATGCCGCGCTCGGGCACCTCGCTGACCGAGCAGATCCTTGCCTCACACCCGCAGGTCTTCGGCGCCGGCGAGGTGCGTTTCTGGGATCGCGGCTATGCCGCCTTCGAGCAGACCGCGCCCGAGGATCAGGCGCGCCGGCTTGCCGAGCTGGCGCAGGAGTACCTGGCGCGCGTCGGCTCCGTTGCCGGTGAGGCGACCCGCATCATCGACAAGATGCCGGCGAATTTTCTCTACTGCGGCCTGATCCATGCGGTGTTCCCGCGCGCGCGCATCATCCACATGCGGCGCCATCCGCTCGATACCTGCCTGTCGGTCTACTTCCAGAATTTCTACAACGTCAGCCCCTACGCCAACGACCTGGACAGCCTCGCCCACTACTACGGGCACTACCTGCGCCTCATGCGGCACTGGCGCCGGGTGCTGCCGGCGGGAACACTGCTCGAGGTCCCCTACGAGGCCCTGGTGGAGGACCCGGAGCTGTGGACGCGCCGCATGCTGGAGTTCGTGGGACTGCCGTGGGACGCGCGCTGCCTCGACTTTCACCAGACCGAGCGCGTCGTCATCACCGCCAGCCGCTGGCAGGTGCGCCAGAAGATCAGCAAGGGCTCGAGCGGGCGCTGGCAGCACTACGAGGCCCACGTGGCGCCGCTGCGTCACCTGGTCGCGGCAGCCGAGCTGCCCTAGCCCTTCAGCCGATGCGGGTAGCGGCCAGGCGCGCCTCATCGGGTGCGTAGCCCATCCCCGGGGCCTCACCGAGCTCGATCCAGCCCGCGGCATCGACGCGCAGCGGGGCACTCATCGGGTAGTCACGCCGCGCCACGTCCCACTCCGGCGGGTCGTAGGGAAACTCGAAAAACGGTGCATCGCCCAGGCCCGCCGCCAGATGCGCGTTGGCGGTCACGCCCATGCCGTTGGTCCAGGTGTGCGGGGTGAAGGTGATGTGGTGTTCCTGGGCGAGGATGGCGATGCGGCGCAGTCCGGTGATGCCGCCGACGAGCGCCACATCCGGCTGCAGCACGTCGACACAGCCGCCGGTCACCAGGTCGCGCAGCTCGTGCAGCTGGCGGGTCATCTCGCCGGCGGCGACGCGCACGTCGGTCGCTTCCCGCAGCGCGCGCATGCCGGCGTGATCCGCGCGGTGCAGCGGCTCCTCCATCCAGTACACCTTGAGCCGCTCGAGCTCGCGCGCGACGGCGAGCGCGTCCTTGAAGGTCCACGCGGACTCGATGTCCCACGGCAGCCGCCAGCCCTGGTTGCAGTCGACCAGCAGCTCGAGGCGCTCGCCGACGCGCGCGCGCACCGCTTCCAGTGCACGCACGTCATCGCGCCAGTCGCCGCGGTGGAAGCGCAGCTTCATGGCCGGGAAACCCTGTTCCAGGAAGCGCTGGGCAGCCTCCGCCTGCGCCCCGGGATCGCGCAGCGTGCCCGAGGAAGCGTAGGCGCGCACCCGGTTCGCAAGTCCGCCGAGCAGCTTCCAGCATGGCGCCCCGAGGATCTTGCCGGCCAGGTCCCACAGCGCCAGATCGAGCGGCCAGCAGCGCCCGTAGTGAAAGTCGATGTTCGAGAGCACGCGGAAGTGGCGCTCGAGGGCGAGCGGGTCGCGCCCGAGGAACAGTTCCTCGTGGCCGGCGAAACCGAGCATGAGATCCCCGGAGCCGAAACCGGTGAGCCCGGTGTCGGTGCTCACCCGCACCACGGTGGCGTCGAAGTGCCGCCGTGGCTTGGTGTCCCAGCTGGCATTGAAGGGCGGCTCGAGCTTCAGGCGGTGGTGGCTGATCGCGATCGCGGTGATGCGGTGGACGCTGGCGGGGCGCGGCGCGGCGGATGCGTTCATGGGGCTTGGGTCAGCTGACATGCGGTGCTTTTTAACGTCGAGACTTCCACAGGGGAGCGAGTGCTCAAAGCCGAGAAATTCACTACCTGCATCGAAAAAAAGCATTGGAAAGCGGGCCTCCCTTGGCGGGAGGCTGCCCCTTGGGCGAGTATGGCGGCGCCGGGCCAGCCCGCCCAAAGGATGCCTATGCAAAAGAAGACCATCGACCGGCGCTGGCTGCCGCTGAACGCGCTGCGCGCCTTCGAGGGCGTGGCCAAGCACGGCAGCTTCACCGCCGCGGCCAATGCGCTGCTCATCTCCCAGAGCGCGCTGTCGCGCCACGTCATCGCGCTCGAGCGCCTCACCGGTGTGCAGCTCTTCGAGCGCCGCCCGCACGCACTCACCCTGACCAAGGCCGGCCAGCACCTGCTGCCGGCGGTGGTGAAGTCCTTCGACCGCCTCGAGTACGCACTCGATGACATCCGCAACGAGGGCGCCCCGGCGCAGCGCACGCTGCGCGTGCAGATGCCGCCGAGCTTCGCGGTGCAGCTGGCGGTGCCGATCCTGCGTGACTTCCGCCGCGCCAGCACCGAGGTCGACATCGACCTGATCAGCCCCTACGGCGTCGGCCCGCCACTCGGGGACGTCGACGTCGCGGTGGTGTACTCACGGCCGACCGTCACGGACCTGGTCACCGATCTGCTGTGGCCGGTGCACACGACGATCCTGTGCCACCCGAACATCGCCGCGGCACACCGCGGCGGGGATCTCGCCGCCCTCATCGCGGCGAACGAGATCGTGCACGTGCGCATCGCCGACCTCCCGCGCCACCACACCTGGTTGCAGTTCGTGCGCACGCATCACCTGAACGGCGTCAACATCGAGCGCGGCCTGGTATTCGACACCGCGGTGCTCGCGGCACAGTACGCCCTCGGCGGCCAGGGCCTGGCGCTGGTCGACCCGAATCTGTTCGCCGAGGAGATCCGCACCGGCCGCCTGGTGAAGCCCTTCGAGGCGGTGCTGGATGACGGCTATGGCTACTATCTGACCACGCACCCCGAGGGGCTCGGTGACACCGCGATCGCGCTGTTCCGCTCGTGGCTGATCGAGCGCTTCGGCACGCGCGTGCCGGCGCCGGCCCCGGCGGTGCAGCTGGCGGTGTCCAACGAGTGAGGACGGAGG
>Ga0335085_10012319_pt1 | contig 12601 bp, 14 predicted proteins | sample Lox_Sample_45_FD_206712 | JGI IMG/M metagenome (GOLD analysis project Ga0335085, IMG submission 206712) | Soil microbial communities from Loxahatchee National Wildlife Refuge, Florida, United States - Lox_Sample_4.5 | ecosystem: Environmental > Terrestrial > Soil > Wetlands | place: USA...
CGCTAGTGCCATGACCGGTAACATATGCCCTGCTAGAAGCTTCAGTTGAGCCGACTGCTGGCACGCCGAATGCTGACTACGAGCGGCCGCACCAAGATCACGAAGTGCCTTGGAGTGCTAGGCGGGCGCCCGGCGGAGCAGCAACCGGGCCAACCGCCTCGCCGGCGCGGCGGAAACCACAGGCTTGCGGCGCGCCACGCGGGCCCGCCGTGCCTCCAGGAGCAGGCGGTTCCGTTCGCCGGCCCGCGGCGCATCGTCCTGCACAGCCTTCGCGACGTATTGGTGGATGATCATGGTCGTTCCCCCCGGCAACGATTGAGCCTGCCTTTGCGGTCGGCTTTGGCTCTCACGTTGACGGAGCACGAAAGTTGCTCCGAGATACATCCGCAGCACTGCCCGATCGCCTTGCCGCGGGATGCTCATCTACCACTTCGGCTCGCGCGAGGGCCTGCTCGTCGCCGTCGTGCGCGAGGTCGAGCGGCGCGAGCGCCAGACGCTGACCGGCACCCTGACAGCCGCGGACGCGCGCCGCCTGTGGAGCCGGCTGGCCGATCCAGGGCTCCGCTCCCAGGAGCGACTTTTCTTCGAGATCTACGCGCACGCGCTTCTGGGGCGACCGGGCACGGAGGGCTTCCTGGAAGACGCACTTGAAGGCTGGATTACCCCGGTAGCCGAATCGATGGCCAGCGCCGGCGTTGACCAGAACAAGGCCCGGGTACTGGCTCGCCTTGGCCTAGCGGCCACCCGAGGCCTTCTGCTTGACCTGCTGGCATCCGGAGACATCGCCGGCGTGACGGACGCTTTCGAGTTGTTCATCGGGCTGCTCGAACAAGCAGCAGTTAATGCGGACCGCGCCTGAGCCACCGCGACGAGGCGAGGCACGTCATGCCAGGACGCCCTGCCAGCGAACCTGCCCGTAGCCGTGATATCCCGTCCTGTCGTGTCTCATCGAACCTGCGTTACGATGACCACAACGGCATGATCCGTACGCCGTCCGCCGCCGCCGTCCGCGCCCGCGCCGCACGATGGCATCGCCGGTCAAGGTCTCTCGGGACCCGCGATTATCCGCTGTCCGGTAGGCATGCATGCCCTCTCGTCGGCGGACGCGCGGGGTCTCGCCGGATATGGACGCAGTCATGCCGAAGAAGCAGACCACCGCCGGGAAGAAGGCACGCGCGGCGGCGCGCGGCGGGGAAAAGTACACCACAGCCCTTCGCAGGCAGCTGACACCGGGCATCCGCACCGGTCTTGAGCACCGCCGCTTCCTGAACCACGCGCCGGGTTTCCGGCCCTTCCGCGATACCGGCCTGTTTGATCGGATCGGTGGTCAGCCGACGGTCGACAGGATGGTTGACCTCCTGTATGAGGGGATCAACGGCGACGATCAGCTGCGTCCGTTGTTCGGGCGAGACGTAGCTGGCGTCAAGCCGAGGCAGAAGCTGTTCTTCGCCGAGTGGCTGGGCGGCCCCCGTCGTTACAGCGAGGCGGCCTGGACGGACCTGAAACACAGCCACGATGGCAAGCCGATCACGCGTGCGCTCGCCGGCCGGTGGCTGGGGCACTTTGAACGGGCACTGGAAGCCACGGTCGCGACTGACGGCGACCGCAGGACGATCTTCGGACAGGTCCGCCCACTCGCCATGGCACTGATCAACCGGCCCGCGCCGCAGGACGTGGCCTGGTGCGGGGTCGGTGCCCGTGCCGTAACACGGGCAACGCAGTTCGCGCGCCGTGGTGATGTCGCCGGGCTCGGCGCTGCGCTGGCGCAGGCACCGGATCTGCTGCGCCCGACGTACGCCGCCGCGATCATGCAGGCGGCGGTGCTGGCGGGTCGCGCCGAGATCGTGCGCATGCTGCTGGACAACGGCGTCGGGCCGGACCATCCGTTCTATCTTCCGGTGGCGGTCGTCGGGCAGGCATTCGAGCGAGTGATATACGTGACCCCGCTGTGTGCGGCACGGTTCAAGCGCCGTGCCGCGGTCGAGTCGTTGCTGTTGGCGGCAGGTGCCCTCGACGACGTCTTCACCGCGGCATTCCTTGGCGACCTCACCTCACTCGCTCGGATGCTCGCGGCCGATCCCGGCCTGGCCCAGGCGACTGATCCGGCGGTCGATGTCCTCGATATCACGCCCGTCGAGCACGCGGTCGCGGGCGGCCAGGAACGCGCGCTTCAGCTCATTCTGGACTACATCGCCTATCCGCTTGCCGGCGTGCGGGCGTTGCGCGGCGCCGCCGCCCAGGGCAGTCTGACGATGGCCGAGCTGCTGCTTGCACGCGGCGCGGACGCGACACGGATCGGCGTCGGACGCTGGGTCCTGCACTCCGAGCTCGCTCCGCTGCTTGCCAGCCGGGGCGCGGCGATTGACTCCTCAGGCTCATGGATCGGTGCCGCCTGTACCGGAAACCAGGGCCGCAAGGACGATCCGGACTACGTCCGCGCGCTGATGCGCCATGGCGCCCGCGCGACCGATCGCCGCAGCGGCGACTACCTGAAAGGCGCGACCGGCGTCAGGGCGCTCAACGCGACGGCTCTCCACTACGCCGCCAAGGCCGGCTTCCTGCGGACCATCGAGGTGCTCCTCGAATCCGGGGCAGACCCGGCCGCCCGCGACAGCCGCGGCCGGACGCCGCTCGACTGGCTGGAACAAGCGGCGCCGTCGGTGTCGCGAGCTGCGGTCCGGCATCTGCTAGCACCACCACACTAGGCGCGCCAGGCGGGCAGACGCTTATGCGGCTCGGCATCGGAGTGCCGTAGTTCCAGGTTGCGTCAACACTATCACTCTACTAGTTTAGTAATAGACTGATGGTCTTGGAGGGTGATCGTGTTCCGTATCGATGGCGGATCGGATATTCCTATCTACCGGCAGCTGGTCCAGCAGGTGCGCCGGGATGTGATGCTGGGACGGCTACGGCCAGGTGATCAGCTGCCCAGCGTGAACGAGGTCGTGAACGCGCTGTCCGTCAATCCGAACACGGTGGTAAAGGCGTTCGGCGAGCTGGAGCACCAGGGAATGGTCGTGCGCCGGCAGGGCGTCGGGACGTTCGTGGCGGCCGCGCCGCCGATGGCATCGCTTGGGGTGGCGCCGAGGCTGCTGGGCTCGCTGGCCCACTGGGTGGACAGGGCCAGGCAGGAAGGGCTGTCCTCCGAGCAGATCCGGATGCTCCTCGAGGTTGCTCTCGATGAGCCGGTCGCCGGCGATGATGACCGCCAGGTCGCGGGCGGTGCCGCATGACCGCGGCGCTGCGGTGCGCGGGCCTCGGGCACCGTTATGGCCGGCGCCTATGGGGCCTGCGCGACTGCGACGTGGAGGTGCCGCCCGGCCGCGTGGTGGCCCTGGTCGGGCCCAACGGGTCGGGCAAGACCACGCTGATGAGCATGGCCGCGGGCCTGCTTCGGGTCACCGAGGGAACAGTCGAAGTGGCGGGCGGCGCCCCGGCCCAGCGGCTGGACCGGATCGGGTTCGTCGCCCAGGACGCGCCGCTGTGGCCGCGGCTGCGGGTTGCCGATGTCCTGGACATAGGCCGCTGCATGAATCGCGGGTTCGACGCGGCCATGGCCGCGGAACGGATCGGGCGGCTGGGCATCCGGCCCCGGGCGCGGATCAGCGCTCTGTCCGGCGGCGAGCGAGCCCAGGTGGCCCTCACCCTCGTGCTGGCCAAGAGGCCGGAGTTGTTCCTGCTTGATGAGCCGATGGCCAACCTTGACCCGCTGGCGCGGCGGGAATTCCTGAGCTCGATGTTCGAGGCCTGCCACGAGACAGGCGCAACCGTGGTGTACTCCTCCCACGCCGTGGCGGAGCTGGAACGCGTCTGCGACTACCTGATCGTCCTGCGCACCGGGCGGGTACGGCTCACTGGCGATATCGACGAGCTGCGCTCGCGGCACCGGGTCATCCGCGGGCCGGACGGCTGGCTCGACGGCGGCGGCTGGCTGGTGATCAGCCAGCGCAGCATGGCCGGCCAGACCACGGCCCTGGTGCGCTGCGACGATGCTCCCCGGCCCGGACCGGGCCTGCAGGACGCCGCACCGGCCTTCGAGGAGCTAGTGCTCGGCTACCTTGACGCCGATGCCGCCAGGCTCCCCGAGGAGGCCGTGGCATGACCTGTCTCATCTGGCGGCAGCACCGCGGGCAGCTCCTGTGGACGATCGTCACCGTCGCCGCCTTGTGCGCGCTCATCATGAGCTTCGGCCTCAGCGCGGAGCACTGGCTCGCGGGCTACCACTCTTGGCTCCGCCAGCTGGCAGCCGCCGGATGCCCGCCACCTACCGCGCACAGTGGCGTGTTCCACGTCAACTCGCCCGCGACCTGCCTCGCGCTCAAAGACCGTTACCCGGGCGGCCTGCAGGCCGCCTTCGTGTCCCGCTACAACTTCGCGATCCTGCTGTCCCAGTACGGCCTGCCTGCCGCATTCGCGATCACGGGTTTCATCATCGGCGCCCCGCTGGTGGCCAGGGAAGTCGAGCAGCGTACCCACCTGGCCGCCTGGACCCAGTCCGTGTCACGGCGCCGCTGGTACGCCGCCAAGATCTCGGCACTTGCCTGCGCTTTGGCGGTGGCGGGCCTTATCGCCGGGACGGTGAACGCGTGGCTGCAGCACCAGCTCACCGCGGGCGACACCGCCAGCTCGCGCTGGTCCTGGTTCGCGTCCGTGAACCTGGCCCTGGCCGGCGAGGCCGTGCTCGCCTTCGGCCTGGCGGTGGCGTTCGGCGCCCTCCTGCGGCGGACGCTTCCCGCCATCGGCGCCGCCCTGGCCGGATTTACCGTGCTGCTGCTCGCCGCCCGGTGGGTGGTGCAGGCCCTGACACCGGCCAGCAAGACAGCCGGGCCGGACTTCACCGCCCCGCCCGGCAGCTGGATCCTCGGTTCCGGGGCCGGTGTCCCGGTCCCCTACCACCCGGCCGGTCAGTACTGGCCGCTCCAGGTCACTCTGCTCGCCGTCCTGCTCGCCCTCGCCGCGGCCGCACTGGCATCGGGCTGGCACGCCACCTGGACACGTCCCGTGTAGACGGCGCCACGCGTTCAGGTGACGAGCAGGCGAAGGCCAAGCTCCGCTTCGTCGAGAGCGACAAGATCGCGGTTGCGGTCGGCCCACCGGCCTGAGGCAAGATCTGCGCGGAGGCTGCGCACGGCCCGCTGCTCGGGCTCCGGCCCGACTCTGGCCCACACCGACACGCCGCGACGGACCTGATCGTCCAGGTATGCCTCGGGCCGGCGCCAGTAGGCCTCGAAGAAGCCGTCAGCGCAGTCCCACGGAATGAGCACCGGTTCGATGCGGGCTCCGATCGCGCCAGCCAGCTCGGTCAGCGACGGCCGGCCGGCCAGCAGGCCAGCGGCCTCGGGCAGGTAGTCGCGAGTAAGCCAGAACCGGCGATGCCATCCGGTGTCAGTGGTGTCGTGGGTGAACACCACCACGCGGCGAGCCACGCGCCGCATCTCGCGTAGCCCGGCGATCGGATCGCGCCAGTGGTGAACGGCGGCAAACGCCATCGCGGCGTCGAAGGAGCCGTCCCCGAACGGGAGGCTCTCCGCTGCGGCCGCCACGCACGGCGCCGCGCCCGCGGGACGCTGCGCCCGCATGACCGCCGACGGTTCCACCGCGATGACCTCGCGGCCGGGCGGTTCGTAGGAGCCGGTGCCAGCCCCGACGTTCAGTACCGTCCGCGCACTGCCGAGCGCAGCCCAGACCTGTGCGGCGATCCGCGGCTCGGTGCGCCGCGTCACGGTGTAAGTAGCTCCGATGGTGTCGTACAACTGCCCGCCGGACATGCCGCCGCCTCTCACCGCCTTCGGGCCTGCTCCAGGTTCGACTGGTGGATGGGGAGCCAGTCCGGCCCCAGGCGGGCGTCGACCGGCTCCTCTCCCCGCCGCAGCGCGTCGATGTAGGCACGATCGGCGGCGAGGCGGGCCGCCACCTCGGGACCCTCGGCAACGGCGCCGTGTCCGGGGACCAGGACATCGACGTGCCTGGCGGCCTCACCCAGCCGGTCCAGTGCCGTCTCATAGGCGCCCACCTGGCCGGGGCGGCGAGGGTCGAGGAGCGGGATCAGGACGTCGGAGAGCATGTCGCCGGCGAGCAGGACGCCACGGTCCGCGAGGAGGACCGCGGCGTGGCCGATGGCGTGCGCCTGATGCTCGACGATCTCGCCCGGCACGGGCCCGCCGTCCGCGGGCAGTGGGGTGACGAGCCCGAGCAGCTCCAGAGGGATGCCCGACGCACGTCGCCGAACCGGGAATGCCACAGCAGGTGGTCCCAGTGGGGATGGGTGGAGAACCCGGCGACCACCGGAATGCCGAGCCGGTCTACGTCATCGGCGAGCTGGTTCAGATCGGAACCATCGATGCCGGGATCGACCAGGACCAGCCCGCCCTCCCCGCGCACCACGCTGGCATTGCTCCAGACCCACGCGCTCTGCCGGACCCAGACGCCGTCGGCCACCTGATTCGGCATGAGTTCACTCTGTCAGGTATCTCCGCCCGACGCTCAGCCGTGTTCCTCAGCCTTGAGCCAGGGATACCGGGCGGTGTCCCGGCCGGCGTAGTCCGGGTCGAGATAAATGAAGCACCGCTGGATCAGGTAGTCACGAATCTCAAAGACGTCGCACCAGCGGCCGGCGCCCGATTCGGGGACTCCCGCGCGCCACGGGCCGTCCTGATGCTCGCCGTGGCTCGTGCCCTCGACGACCAGCAGATCACTGCCGGAGAAGATCCAGTTGAAATGCGAGTAGTGGTGAGTGATCGACTTGAGCGTCCCGCCCACGTCGCCGAACATCGTGCCGATCTCCGCCTTGCCGGTCGCGAGCCCCCACTTCGGGAAGTAGACCTGCGCATCTTCGGCGAAGAGGTCGAGGATGCTGCCACCGGTCGAGGTGACGCCGCCGTTGTCGAACGCCTTCAGGTACTCAAGGGCGACCGATTTCCGCTGCTCATCGGTCATAACGCCGCGCGACAATGCCATGAGCCTGCCTCTCCCCTGTTCCGCACCGAACTGCTTCAGCATGTGATCGGGCGTAAGTGCGTGTCAAGCGCGAGTGAACGGGCTACCGAGCCCGCGCAGAACCGTTGACGACACGGCCGCCAGCCCGGGCTGCGCGGACAGCAGCAGCGTGGTGACGCCCATGGCCTCGTTCATGGCCGCCAGCTGACATTCCTGGCGAAAGTCGGATCGGTTGCGTACACCGCGGATGATCACGCTGGCGCCATACTGCCTGCAGAACGCGGCGGTCAGCCCGGCCCACGCGGCAACCGAGACGTTGTCCCAGTTCGCGGGCAGTTCCCGGCGGAGCTGGATCGCCCGTTCCGACGGGGTGCGGGCCGGCTGCTTATCAAGATTGACGGCTACGAGCACGGTGACCCGCGCGAAAAGATGCCGGGCCCGCTCGATGATGTCGAGATGGCCGGGCGTGATGGGGTCGAAGGTACCGGGATAGACCGCATGCTCCCCCAGCCGTCCCCCGCCGGTCACATTGGACACCGTCCCAGATTACGGCGGGCACCGGCTGGCTAGTCGGCGTCTGGTTCAGTCACGGTGCCCGGCATACCCTGGCAAGGTGACCGAGAACGGCGCCGATGTGGTGGAGCAAGGCGGCCGCCGCATCTTCCCGTCCCTGAACCGGCCGCCCCTGAACTGGCGCCCGCCGCGGGGCGCCGCGATCCTGCTCGCCGTCGGTCTGGTCATCGGACTTGCCGCGGGATACGCGGCCGGACACCGGCAGGCGCCGAGGAGCGCCAGCGCGTCACCGACGGCCAGCGCCAGCCCAGCCCTGCTGGCACCGACGCTGGCACCGCAGATAGTGATCAAGGGCACCGCGATACAGGGCACCGTGAGGGTGTTCGAGGACGGCCTGGTACTGACCCAGGACACCGGGACGTGTTCTGTGCAGTCGGGGCGGGAACTCCAGCTCGGCGTGCAGGTCACCAACAGCTCCACGGAGCCGATCGTGCTTAGCCGGATCCGCACCGTGTTTCCGCTGAGCGGCCTCAAGGTGGTTTCGCAGCAGTGGGCGCCATGCGGGGCGATCGGGGCGGTCCAGGGTCCGGTCGCCCTCCAGCCCGGTGACAGCACGTGGTTCAGCGTCACTGTCCGGGTCCTCGTCGCTTGCCCAGCGCCACTTCCTGTCCAGTTCACCGTCAACTACACCTCTGCCGGGCAAGCCGCCATCGTCACCCTGCCCGGCTTCCCCGACCTGGGCCAGGTGCCTTATACCGGCTGCCGCAGCGGCTAGGCCTGCCGGTCCGGCCGCGGATCCCGCTGACTGCTAGAGGAGGTCGGCAAGCAGGGCCGCCGCGCGGGCGGCGCCGTCGGTGGCGACCGGGCGGTAGTCCACCTGGCGGCCGATCTCGCTGGCGATCGCCTCGGCGATCTCGGCAGGCCCGGCGGTCTGGTAGTCCATGCACCGCCCGGCCCGGTAGCGCTCCAGCCGGTGGCGTACGTGCAGGTTCTGCTCGAAGTGGTGGCGGAGCGGGAAGTACAGGAACGGCCGCCGGCTCGCGGTCAGCTCCATCGCCGTGGTGAGCCCGCCCTGGACGACCGCGAGATCGCAGACGGCCAGATGCCGGTAGAGCTCGTGGACGTAGGACCGCACTTCCAGGCCGTCATGAGCGGGCAGGCTGTCAGGGGCGATCCGCGGGCCCGCGACCACGATCATCCGCAGCTCGGGCACGCGCTGCTTGGCCTCGGGAAACGCGGCGATCACGCGGCGCAGCAGGTCGCCGCCGACGCGTGAGCCGCCCACGGTCACGAGGCAGACGCGCTCGTGCGGACGGTAGCCGAGCGCTTCCCTGTCCTCGAGCTGGCCCGGGTCGAAGCCGGTGATGTAGCCGGCGAAGTCGTAGTGCTGCCGCGTCCAGTCGCGGATCTGCGGCAGCCCGGGCCCGAAGGCGTCCGGGACGATGTCGTCGGGGTCCCCCACGAAGATCGCGCGGTCCCGTACCCGCGGGAACCGGGCGATGTGCTCGATCATCTCCGCGTTGTAGTCGGCAGTCAGGAACGCCTCGCGCTCGCCGCCGTCGGGCATTGGCAGCCAGCCGACGAAGTCGGTGAACCAGGCGAAGGCGGCGGTCTTCTGCTCTGGGTTCTCGTGCAGGTAGTAGTCGAGCTCCCAGGCCTCGTCACCGATCCACAGGTCGTAGTGCTCCTCGCGGGCGAGGTCGTGGAAGACCATGAAATTCGATAGCAGGATCTCGTCCATCCGCCGGATGGCCTGGAAGGCGTGCAGGTCGTGCTCGGCCGACTCGGACTCGACGTGCCCGGACTCGCTGGCGAGCTGGGCGCTGGCCGGATGGACGCGCTCGCCGCGCGCTTCCAGCACCGCCGTGACCGGGTGCTGCGCGAGCCAGTCGATCCGCAGGTCAGGGTACAGCTTGCGCAGCTCGCTGGCGATCGCCACGTCCCGCTGGGCGTGGCCGAGCCCGATCGGCGAGGAGATATACAGCGCGCGCTTGGGACGAGACCGGCCGCGCGTCCACCGCGGGTGTGCCCGCGCGGGAACGGCGAAGTCCCGTAGCAGCAGGTTGACCCTGACCGGGTCCCGCGCATGCGGGCCATGGCCGGAGCCCTCGAGCATCACCAGGTCGCCGCCGGCAGCCTCGGCGAGCGCCATCCCGCGGCCGGGACCGGTAATCGCGTCGCTGGAGCCCTGGATCACCAGCACGGGGCAGCGAATCCGTTCCGCCAGCGAACGGGCGGTCGCCTCGTCCATGCCGTTGCCGATCTCGGTCGCGACGATAGTCTCGGCGGTGGTCTCAAGCCCCCAGCCGATGCAGTCCTCGATCGGCTTGGTCGAATGCGGCTCGGTGAACATCTGCGAAAAGAAGAACTCCAGGAAACCGCGGTAATCCTCTACCCACCCAGTGAACTTTTCTTTCGGCCAGCCTTCAGCGTCCGGCAGCACCTCATCAAACGGGTAGCGCGCGTCATCCTCCAGCGGAGAGGCGAGCGGGACCGCCGGGCAGACGAACACGGCACCGTCTACCCGGTCGGGGTGCTCAGCGGCCATGATGAGGGCGCGCTGCGCGCCGACCGAGAGCGACACGATCACCGCGCGCCCGGTCTCGGTGGCGTCCATCACCGCCAGGGCATCGGCGGCGAACTCGGCTTCCTCGCATCCGGCCGCGGGGCGGTCAGAGCGGCCGTTGCCGCGGCCGTCGAAGGTGAGCACGCGGCAGTGCCTGGCCAGGTAGGGAATCTGCATCTTCCAGTGCCTGGAATGGATGATCGACCACGTCGGCAGCAGGAACACGGTCGGCTCGCCAGAGCCGTAGACCTCGTAGTACAGGCGCACGCCGTCGCGCTTGATGTAGCCGGAGCTGTCCGGGTACCGCGCCCGGGACTGTTCCCGGCCGGGCGAAGTCAGCTGGATATCCATTGCTCGATCCATTCCAGTAGTTCGCGGTGCCCCGTTTCGATGCCGCCCAGTCGCTCGATGATGATCCCGAGGTTGAACGTCATCACCAGCGACACCAGCGCCTGCAGAGGCAGCGGAATGCCAAGCTCACGACGCGGCTCTTCGAACGCCTCCGTCAGCACCGCCCGCCATTCGGCGTTCACCCGCGCCAGCCGCGCTCTGATGTCGGGGTTGTTCCAGGCCAGCGCCTGCAGCTCAAGCCAGGTCTTCTGGTAGCGGACATCCTCACTAACCAGGTAGCGCATCGCGGTGCGCCATTTGTCGGCGAACGGCACGTCATCCTCGTACAGCTCCCGCTGCCGGGTGATCAGCCGACTGGTGAACCGTTCCAGCGCGTGCACCAGCAGGTTCTCGTTGGAGCCGAAGTAATAGTGCACGAGGCCGTGGTTGACACGCGCTTCCTTGGCGAGGCTCCGCGTCGTGATGCCCGCATACCCGACGTCGGCTAGCAGCCGTTCCGCCGCATCCAGCAGCGCCTCCTCGGCGGCCGCGCGGGCCGCCGTCTTCGGCGCTGCGGCAACGACGGGGCTCGCATCCATGACCAGCCCTCCCCCATTTAGTCAAGCGTCTAAGTCATTTGACCAAGTGGAGGAAGCTCTGTCAAGGCCTGGGCGCCGGCAGCGCGGCAAGCAGCTGGTCCAGTTCGGCGCCGGTGTTGTAGTAGTGCACGGAGGCGCGGACCAGATCGGGCAGGCCGCGGTGCGGCAGGTCGAGCTGCGCGTGCGAGGCGAGTGACACGCTGGTGTTGACACCGTTCGCGGCGAGGTGCCGCTGAACCTCCTGGGCAGGCACGCCCGCCACGCTGAAGGTGACGATCGCGCAGCGTCGCAGGCCCTGGTCGTGCACCCGCACCCCGTCAATCGCGGCGAGCCGCGAGCGCAGTTCGGCCGCCAGCGCGGTCACCCGCGCCTCGATGGCGTCGATGCCCCAGGACATCGCATACGAGACCGCCGTGCCGAGGCCGACCTTGCCCGCGTAGTTGGTCTCCCAGTTCTCGAACCGCCGCGCGTCGCCGCGGACCTCGAAGCTGTCCGGACCCGTCCAGTTCGCGGCGTGCAGGTCGAGGAACGGCGGCTCCAGCTTGTCCAGCATCTCGCGCCGCACGTACAGGAACCCGGTGCCCCGCGGGCCGCGCAGGAACTTCCTGCCGGTGCCCGACAGCATGTCGCAGCCGATCCGCTGCACGTCGATAACCAGCTGGCCGGCCGACTGGCAGGCATCCAGCAGGAACGGGACACCCGCCTCACGCGCGACGGCGCCGACCTCCTCGGCGGGGTTCACGAGACCGCCGTGGGTCGGAACGTGGGTCATGGCGATGAGCTTCACCGTGCCGGGACCGCGCCCGAGGCGCTCCTTCAGGTCCGGGACGGAGAACTGGCCGTGCTCGTCATCCTCGATGACCTCGACGACCGCCCCGGTTCGCCTGGCGATCTGGAGGTAGGCGATCACGTTGCTCGCGTACTCGGCGCGGGCCGTCAGGATGCGGTCCCCCGGCTGGAAGCCCAGTGAGTAGAACGCCATGTCCCACCCCCTGGTCGCGTTCTCCACCACCGCGATCTCGTCGGGCTGGCAGCCGAGCAGCCGCGCGAGCGCCGTATAGACGGCTTCCACCTGGTCGTGCGCGGCGTCGGCGGCCTCGTACCCGCCGATCTCCGCTTCCAGCCGCAGGTGCGCGATGACCGCTTCCGTCACGGCGGACGGCGGCAGCGCCGCCCCCGCGTTGTTCAGATGTGCCACCCTGGTGACGCCGGGGGTATCACGCCGGGCACGGGCAACGTCGAAGGCCACGAAAGCACACTAACTGAGGGAGGCAGCGTGACCAGCGACCACACCGCTGACCACACCGCGATCGTCACGGGCGCCAATCACGGCATCGGGGCGGCGACGGCGGAGGCCCTGGCCCGCCGCGGCTGCGCCGTGCTCTGCACCTACCTTCGGGTGGCGGACCCGGAAGACCCCGGCATCCCGCGCACGTTCCGGGACAACCGCGCAAGAGACGCCGCGGCCGTCGTCGCCCGCATCGAAGGCAACGGCGGCACGGCGGTCGCCGTGGAGGGCGACCTGTCCGACCCGGCCACGCCCGCCCGGCTCTTCGACACCGCCGAGGAGCGGCTCGGCGCGGTGGACATCCTGGTCAACAACGCGACCGGCTGGCTGGCCGACACCTTCGGCGCCGCCGCGACCGACCGGGCCGGC
>Ga0335085_10012320_pt1 | contig 12601 bp, 9 predicted proteins | sample Lox_Sample_45_FD_206712 | JGI IMG/M metagenome (GOLD analysis project Ga0335085, IMG submission 206712) | Soil microbial communities from Loxahatchee National Wildlife Refuge, Florida, United States - Lox_Sample_4.5 | ecosystem: Environmental > Terrestrial > Soil > Wetlands | place: USA: Florida...
CAGAAGCCGTGGATCGTCCCGATTCCGGGGACGACGAAGCTGGGGCGATTAGAGGAGAACATCGGAGCGGCGGCGATTGAACTGACGGCCGAAGATTTGCGCGAGATCGATGCGGCGGCGTCCAAGATCACGCTGCAGGGAGCGCGGTACCCCGAAAAGCTGGAGGCGATGACGGGCCGCTAGATGAACACCCGGTTCAGGGTTTCCAAAAATGTGGGGAGCAAGCTCCAGGAGGTGGGGCTTTCGCCGGCGGCTGTCTTGGCGCAGGCGGGGTTGCCGCTGGGGCTCTTCAACGAAGAAAAGATTCTCCTGAGCACCGAGGAGTTTTTCGCGTTCTACCGGGCGATTGCGGCTTTGAGCAGCGATCCGGGAGTCGGGCTCAAGCTGGGGACGGAAGAGCGCATCGAGCGATACGATCCGATCAAGATCGCGGCGCTCTCGACGCGATCGTTGCGCAGCGCGATCGAACGGCTGAGCCGTTACAAGCAGCTGACATGTCCGGAAAAAATCGATCTGGCGCCGCGCGGGAACGAATGCGCGGTCTGTTTCAACTGGCTGCTCGCGGAGCAGGAAGAGCCGGGCGTGCTGGTGGATGGCTGCTTCGCGTGGCTGCTCACGATCGCGCAACGGGGCGCGGGCCGGCGAATTCGGCCCCAGCGCGTGGAGCTGCAGCGCCCGGAAAAGTTTCGCGCGATGTATGAGAAGCACTTTGGCTGTCCGGTGAGATTCAAGGCGGGGCGAAACGCGCTGGTTTTCAGCAAAGCCGATATGGACGCGCCTTTTCTGACGTATAACGCCGAACTGCTGGCGATCATCGCGCCGCAGTTGGAAGCGGAGTTGACGCAGCAGATGGCGGAAAAAGATCTTCGGGAGCGGGTGAAGGGCGTTTTGAAAGGACTGCTGGCCGGGCAGCGGCCGGGTTTGCAGGATGTGGCGCGCGAGCTGCGGATGAGCTCGCGCACGCTGCAGCGGAGGCTGACGGAAGATGGCGTGACGTTCCAGCAGCTGACCGAAATCGCCCGCCGGGAGCTGGCGCATCATTATTTGCTGCATTCATCGCTGGAATTGAACGAGACCGCGTATCTGCTGGGATACGAGGACGCGAATTCCTTCTTTCGAGCGTTTCACAAATGGGAAGGGACCACACCCGGGCAATGGAAAACCAGCCACGCCCATGCTTCTTAGCGGGCGATCAGGCGGATTCGGAGAGGCTGGGGATTACGGCGCGGAGCAGGGCGATGAATTGGCCTTTTACGCGTTCGCCCGTTTCCATTACTTCGGCGTGGGTGAGCGGCTGATCCAGGATTCCGGCGGCCATGTTGGTGACGCAGGAAATTCCGAGGACGCGGATGTCCATGTGACGGGCGGCGATGACTTCCAGAACGGTGGACATGCCGACAAGATCGGCGCCGACCGTTTTGAGGAAGCGGATTTCGGCGGGTGTCTCGAAACTGGGGCCGCGGAGCGCGGCGTAGACTCCTTCATGGAGCGGGATGCCAATGCGTTTTGCTTCGCGTTGAGCGATGGCGCGGTATTCCGGGGCGTAGGCCTGGGACATATCCGGAAAACGGACGCCGAAGCGTTCGTCGTTGGGACCCATCAGCGGGTTGGCGCCCTGGAGATTGATGTGGTCGCGAATGGCGACGAGCGCTCCCTGGCTGTAGTCGCGATTGATGGCACCGGCGGCGTTGGTGAGGACCAGCGAGCGGATGCCGAGGCGGCCGAGCACGCGGACCGGGAAGGCGACTTCCTGCGGCGAATATCCTTCATATAGATGTACGCGGCCTTGCATCACGGCGACCGGCACGTCTCCCAATTTTCCGATGACCAGCTGGCCGGCGTGACCCGCGACGGTGGAGCGCGGGAAGGCTGAGATTTTCGCGTAGGGGATGCGCGTGGCGGAGGCGAGTTCGCCGGCGAAGGCGCCCAGGCCGGAACCCAGGACCAGCGCGATTTTCGGGTGGAGTTTTGTGCGGGATTGGATGAATTTCGCGGCGCGGGTGGCGGCAGTGAAAGCGTCGGCGGGCTTCGCGGCTTTTCGAGGCGATGGACTCATTGCGCGCACTCGCATACGCCGGGGAGAGATTCTTCGACTGCATGACCCGACGACCCGCAGTAGCGGGTCGAAATGCCAAACCGCCGGGTCATTCCGCCCAGAATGACGACGTCGCAAAAACGATTCATCGGAGCATGATTCCTACTAGCGAGGCGGAGAGCAGGTTGGCCATGGTGCCTGCGAGCATGGCCCGGATGCCCAGGCGGGCGAGATCGGAGCGTTTGTTGGGGGCCAGGGCGCCGATGCCGCCGATCTGGATGCCGATGGAGCTGAAGTTCGCGAAGCCGCAGAGCGCGAACGTGGCGATGGTGAACGATCGCGGGTCGAGCGTGGATTGCAAGGGGCCGAGGCGCTGGAACGCGACGAGTTCGTTGGTCACCATGCGTAGGCCCATCAGGTTGCCGACGGTCGAGGCATCGTGCCAGTGAACGCCGGCGAGCCAGGCGACCGGAGCGAAGATCCAGCCGAAAAGCTGTTCGAGGCTTGAGGGGAACCAGTGCGCCAGGTGATTGTGCACGCCCCCGAAAAGCGCGTCGACCAGATAGACGAGGGCGATGAAGGAAACAAGCATGGCGGCGACGTTGAGCGCGAGATGCAGCCCGTCGACCGTGCCGCGGGCGATGGCGCCGATGGCGTTGGCGTCTTTTTCCATTTCCGCCATTTCCACGCGTCCGGCGGTCAGCGGCTGGCCGGTTTCCGGGACGATCATTTTCGCGATCATGATCGTGCCGGGCGCGGTCATGATCACCGCGGCGAGCAGATGCTCGGCGTGAATGCCGTAGGCCATGTAGGCGCCCATCAGGCTGCCGGAGACGTGCGCCATGCCGCTGGTCATGATGGTCATGAGCTCGGATTGCGTGACTTCGGGCAGGAAGGGGCGGATGGTGAGCGGCGCTTCGGTCTGGCCCATGAAGATGCTGGCTGCAACGTTGAGCGATTCGGCGCCGCTCGCGCCCATCAGGCGCGTCATCACCTTCGCCGCCGCTTTCACGATGATCTGCATGATGCCCCAGTAATAGAGAAGCGCAAAAAACGCGGCGATGAAGATAATGATGGGCAATGCCTGGAAAGCAAAGATGAAGCCGCGCGGGGAATTCTTCATGCCCAGCTCGCCGAAGATGAACGAAGAGCCGTAGTAGGAGAAATCGAGGAGCCATTCCGCGCCGCGGCCGAGCTTGGCGAAGATGTACTGGCCAATCGTCCATCGCATGACGATGAACGCGAGCACGATTTGCAGGCCCAGTCCCCAGGCGATGATTTTCGGGCGGATGGCCCGGCGGTTGTTGGACATCACGTACGCCAGGCCGAGGACGAACAGTATGCCCAGCACTCCGACGAATCGGTGCATCCCGGCTCCATTCGCTGCGGAAAATAGCGCGTAGTATAGCCGTTACTGCGATTCGGACAAGCCGAAAAACCTCAGGCCGTCCCGGCGCGATCTGCCGGAATGGCCCGAGGTTCGCGACTGAGCCGCTGCGCAATGCTCCTCTAGAACTCGAAGCGCACGCCGTATTGCAGCTGGCGGGCGCCATAGAGAGCGCTGGTGGTGGCGATGCGGCTGCGGAACGAAGAAGACGGGATCAGGCAGCCGTTCGCGTGAGTGGAGCAGAGGCCGGAGGTTCCTGCCGCGGCGAACGTATAGGCGATGGTGTTTTCCGCGCTCACGATGGTGCTGTTGAACAGATTGAACGCATCGACGGTGAAATCGAGCCGGAAGCGATCGGCGAATGTGAAGCCGCGCGCCAGGCGGAAGTCGATGCTGGTGAAGTTCGGCAGCCGGAACTGGTTGCGCGGAATAAATGCGGCGCGTCCGCCGGTGGCGCTGGCGAAGGTGCTGACCACGGCTCCCGTCATGCCGCCGTCGACGCCTGAGGGATAGAGAAACGTGGTGCCGAGCTGAGGGGTGAATGGCAGGCCGGTGGCGGAGGTGACGATCGTTGAAAGCGTCCAGCCGTCTCCCAGCTGGTGCGCGATCGTACCGGCATCCTTCAGGTAGTTGGGCTGCCAGACCACGCTGCCGACGAAGCGATGGCGCTGGTCGAGGTCGGAATACGAATAGTCCTCCTTGAGGTTGTAGGGATCCAGCACCGCATCGGTGCCGAAGAACGTGCCGTTGGTGCCGGCCGTTTCGCCGTCGTCGAGCGCTTTGCTATAGGTGTAGTTAAACAGCATCTCGACGTCGTGGCCCATGGGCTTGCGCAGCGTGAGGACCAGCCCGTTGTACCAGGAGTTTATGACGCTGGCCTGATTGAGGATGATGCCGGTGCCCGTGTCGATGCGCGAGGTGTAGAAGGGAACCGTGCTGGTGAGCAACGTGTTGCCCGCCGCATCGAGAACGTCGTACGTGCGCGTGGTAGTGGCCGGCGCAATGTTCGCGTCGTAGCTTTCCGGCAGATGCAAACCGCGGGTGAGCAAGTATGTCGCGGAGACCGTCATGCGCCAGGGCAGCTCGTATTCGACCGCTACTTCCGCTTCGTGCGCCACCGGATTGACGAAGTTCGGCGTCATGCCGTGCGCGGCTGCGGACGACGACGGCAGCGTGCCGCCCGGAATTCCCACGGTGGGCGAGAGCGCGCCTTCGAACGGGGCGGCCGGCGCCGGCCCTGGGGGCGTGAAGAAGACGTTCGGAAAAGTGGGACTGCAGGCGACGAGCGGAGGTTTGGAAGAGGTCGGCGAGCAACCGGAGAAAGTCTGCTGGAAGACGCCGTTTTCCACGCGCAATGCGTAATAGGTGCTATTGGACGTCTTGCCGTAGAAAATCCCGTAGGCGGCACGAGCGACGAAATTGTGAGCGAATTGCCAGGCGATACCGATGCGAGGCGCGAAATTGTTGGTGTCCGTGTTGAGCGTCGAGGTGTAGAGCGCCAGGAGCGGCGTCGCGGTGTTTGGTTGCGCCGGCTGGGGCACGTGCTGCAGATCGTAGCGGAGGCCGAGGTTCAGCGTCAGCGACGGCTTCAACTTCCAGGTGTCTTCCAGATACAAGCCCAGATCGTTGTCGTAGAAATCGTCCTTGCCGACGTGGGTAATGGGATCGTCGACTTGGGTGAAGGTCGCCCAGTGCTTGCCGGTGAGGCCGTCGCCGACGTTGGCCCCGACGGCATCATCCAGCCAGCGGCAGAACGTGGCGTTCGCAGGCGTTGTGCAACCGTCGAACGCCGTGGTGCCGTTGTAGCTGTAGTTTCCATCGCCCTGGAAAAGATTGATAAGAACCTCGTGGATGAAGTTCACGTCGGCGCCGAACTTCAGCGAGTGATTGCCCGTGGTCCACGAAAAGTTGTCGGCGATTTCGTTGCGGTGCTCGTCCGGGAACGCGGGACGGGGTAGAGCGGAGGTCTCGCCGTAGGAGGCGATGTTGAGCAGGGAAACCGACGGACCGCCGGAGTTGGTGGTGTCGAATTCGAAGTCGCGGCCGAACTGGTAGCGGACTTCGTTGACTTTGTTGGACGAAATGGTGGTGGTCCAGTTGGCGATGAAAAAGCGTTCGTGCGTTCCGCCGTGTCCGTTTTGCGTGACACCGCCATTGGGCACGGTTGCGCGCGTGTCGTAACCGTTCGGCTCCTGCCAGTTCTGCCAGTTAAAAACCGCGCTCAGGTGATTGGCCTGATTCAGCTGGTAATCGAGTTTGCCGAGAGCGACGTCCTGACGCAGGTTGCGGGGGAAAGCGCCCAGAAGATCTTCGGTGATGAATGCTTTGCCGTTTGCGCAGTCCTCCAGGGATGCGGAAGCGGGGCAGATGAAATTGTTGATGCCGGCGACACCCGTGGTGGAGGTGTACAGGACCGGATTCACCTTGCGAAAACCGTCGTAGGTGGCGAAAAGGAAGAGTTTGTCCTTGATCAGCGGGCCGCCGACGCTGCCGCCAAATTGATTTTGCTGGTGCACCGTCTGGGTGAAGATGTGGTTCGACTTGCCGAGCGGGTCGAGCGCGTTCGTATCGGGGTACCGCAGATTGTAGAAAAGATCGCCGTGCCAGGTGTTGGTGCCGGATTTGGTGACGGCGTTGACCACGCCGCCGGCGGCCTGGCCGAATTCGGCGCTGTAGTTGCTGCCGCTGACTTCGAATTCGCGGATCGAATCGGCGCTATAGACGTAGGCGACGATGATGGCGCGGCCTCGCGCTTCGGAGAAGAACGCCTGGGTATTGTTGGCGCCGTCGACGGAGTTGCCGTTGTAGAGGCCGGAAATCCCGCGGAAGCTGCTGAGGCCGCTCGTTCCGTCGGTGGTGACGGCGGGCGTGAGCAGGACGAAATTTTCCCAGCGCCGGGCGACCAGAGGGAGGCCCTCCACCTGATTTTCGCTGATGACCTGAGATTGTTCGGTTTTTTCGGTTTCGAGCAGAGGCGCCTGGTCGGTGATGGTGATAGAAGTGGCTTCGGTCTTGAGCGGGAGCGTGATGTCGACGGTGCGCACGTCGCCGACGTGGATCACGATGCCTTTTGTAATCACCGTCTGGAATCCGGACTTGCTGGCGCTGATTTCATAATTTCCCGGCTGGAGGTAAGGCACGACGTACGAGCCGGTCGCGTTCGAGACGAAAGAAATGACCGCGCCGGTGTCGATATTGTGCACGTCGACGTTCACGTCGACCATGGCCAGCCCCTGGGGATCGGTGATGGTGCCGTTGATGGTGCCAGTGGCGGTCTGCGCGCGCGCGGGAGACGGGAGCAGGAATGCGAAAAGGGCCAACAGACAGGCTGCGGCGAGGCCGGAGACGGACTTCAGGCACACTGCGACGACGTTTTTCAAGGCATTCTCCTATGGTCCTTCGGAAAAGGTTCGGCGGGGAACGCTTTAGACGGAAAGAAGGATTTGTTTAATAACGCGAAACACGCGCTGATGCAAATTGCGAATTTCGATCAACGCGATAACTGAAGGTTGTGCTTCCAGGCGGACCTTCGTTACGTGGTGAGAGGATTTTACCGCGAGCTTGTGACGCGGACAAGATGCGGATGTGAATGAAGCGTGAATCAGGGCAGGACCGGGAAGGTCTAAACGGGCGGAGGCGCGATGAGCGAAGCAGCGACTTTGCGCTGGTACTCGTGGGCCTTAGCGAGGATCAGAGGCTTGTCCATGGTGTACATCACGCGGACTTCCATCACGATTTTTCCGGCGATGACGACGGTGAGCACGTCGTGGGCATTCAGCGCGTAGACGAGCTGCGAGTAGACGTCGTACATCGGCGTGGAGTGCGTGGCGCCGAGGCCGGTCAGGACGATGTCGGCCTGCTTGCCGGTTTCGAGCGAGCCAATCTTGCCCTCCATATGCAGCGCGCGGGCGCCGCCGATGGTGGCCATCTCGACCGTTTCGCGGGCCGTCAAAGCGCGCGGATCCATGCGCGATACTTTTTGCAGCTTGGCGGCGAGATTCATTTCCTGAAACAGGTCCTGATTATTGTTCGCGGCGGCGCTGTCGGTGCCCAAACCGACGGGCACGCCCGCGTGGAGGAGTTGCACCACGGGCATAATCCCCGAAGCGAGCTTCATGTTGCTGGAAGGATTGTGGACGGTGCCCACGCGGCGCTTCAGAAGCGTGGCGATATCCGCGGCGTCCAGCCAGACGCAATGCGCGCCGACGACGTCGGGCCCGAGAAAGCCGAAGGTCTCCAGAAAATGCACGGGCGAGCCGCCGTGGCGCGCGCGGCTCAGTTCGGTTTCAAACGGCGCCTCGGCGATGTGCATGAGGATGGGCACGCCCTTGCGCCGGGCCAGCTCGGCCGTTTTGATCAGTGTGTCGTTGGAGGCGGTGTAGATCGAATGCGGCGCCACGGCGGGCGTGACGAGCGGGTCGCCTTTCCATTTGTCGATGTATTTTTCGCAGTAGGCGAGCGCGGCGTCGGGAGATTTGTTGTCGGGCGCGGGAAAATCGAGGACGGTTTCGCCCAGCACGCCGCGCATGCCGGCTTCTTTGGTCACCTGCGCGACGGTGTCCTCGAAGTAGTACATGTCCGCGTAGCAGGTGACTCCGCCGCGCAGCATTTCGAGCACTCCCAGCCTGGTGCCCCAGAGGACGAAATCCTCGGTGACGTTGCGCGCTTCGGCGGGGAAGATATAGTTGCGGAGCCAATCGTCGAGCGAGCGGTCCTCGGCGACGCCGCGAAACAGGCTCATGGCCGCGTGCATGTGGCCGTTGATCATGCCGGGCATGATGATCGCTCCGCGCGCATCAATCGTTTTGGCCGCGCGGATACGGCCTTCGAGGTCGGCGCGCTTGCCGATCGCGGAGATGGTGTCGCCTTCGACGGCGATGGCGCCGTCTTCGATGATCCGGAATTCCGGATCCATGGTCACGAGCAGGCCGCCGCTGATCAGAAGATCCACCGAGCTCCTTCTATTTCGAGCCGCCAATAAATTGCAACGTGTAGGCTGTCGACGGGTCAAACGGCTTTTCGATCACTTTCAAGTCGGTCAGCTGCTGATACATGGCCGACCAGCGCTCGGCGGTCATCTGGCCGAGCTGCGCGCCGCTGGGATCGTCGCCCGCGACGAAATGCCCGTCTCGCAGGGCGTGCCAGGTGAAATCCATCCACTGCGGATTCAGAGCCGGATTCAGCTTCGCAATCACGGCGTGCGCGGCGCTGGGATCGGCCAGATACTCGCGCCATCCGGCGATCGAGGCGCGGACGAATTTCGCCACAACGTCCGGGTGCTGGGCGACGAAATCGCGCGTGGTGAACATGACGCGATAGGGATTGTAGCCCGCGTCGCTGGTCAACAAAATCCGCGTATCGATGCCCGCTTGCTTGGCGAAGAAGGGCTCGGAGGTGGCGAAGGCCTGCTGCACGTAGTTCGGATCGGCGACGAAATTCGCGACGTTCATCATCGCCGGCACTTCGCGGACGCTGGTGAGCTGGTATTTCTTCTCAATGAATTCCCACCAGGTCGAGCCGGTCTTGATGGCGACCGTATGCCCGTTGAGGTCGGCGAACGAGTGAATCGGCGAGTCCTTTCGCACCATCACGCCTTGCGGATCGTGCTGCATGGTGGCGGCGACGGCGACCAGCGGCTGGCCGTCGGCAATGGACTCGTAAATTTTGTCCGTGGAGCTCATGCCGAATTGCGCGGCGCCGGAGGAAACCTGCTTCTCGACGGAAACGTACGGGCCGCCAGGCTGGATGCTGACGTCCAGGCCTTCGTTGGCGTACAGCCCCTTGGCAATCGCGGTGTAAAAGCCGCCGTGCTCGGGCTGAGGATACCAATCCGCCTGCAAAACGATTTTAGTGGCGCCGCTCGCAGCGTCGTTGGACGCGCGATGGCATCCACAAACGAAGATTGCCAGCAGGAGACACGCGAGAAAAGGGGGGGTGAAAACCCGGCCGGTGGATCGAATCAGCCCGCGAACCATGAAGCAGAATAGCACGCTCGCGAGCGTCCCGATAGCCCCTGCGCGGGCCTGTTTTATTGCATTTTCGGGCTGTATCGGTTTCGAAGCGTGTGCTACGATCCGGCATGGCGCGCGTTAAATTCCCGGTCGCGGACCCCGCCGTGCTCGACCTAGAGCGCATGCGCGACTTGGTGCGCTTCACCGCGCGCACCTTCGAAACTAAATTCCCCTCGCCCTTCGGCGCGCTGATCGTCCATACGAAATCCGGAAAAGAATTGATGCGCGCGACGAACGCCGTGATGCGCGAACACGATCCCAGCTCCCACGCGGAAACGCGCACGGTACGCCTGGCCTGCAAGAAGCTGAAACAACCTTCGCTCGCCGGCTACACGATGTATTCCACCTGCGAACCTTGCCCGATGTGCATGGCCAACGCGCTGTGGGCCCGCCTGGATCGCGTGGTGTACGGCGCGACAATCGACGACGCCAACCGCTACACCCTGCAGATTCACGTTCCAGCCGCCGAGGTGGCGCGCCGCTCGGATATGGACTGCACGGTCGACGGGCCATTCCAGCGCGAGCTTTGCAACACGCTGTTCGACGATCCGCGCATGCAAAAGGCATTTCAGAAATGGAGCAGCGCGAAGAAAAACGGGAGCCGGGCTTGACCGCCGCGCCGACCATGAGCTCTTACACGAATCACTCCTCCGCGATTTCAAAATTGATCGGGGATCCCGAGCGCGTGATCACGCAGTCGCAGACGGTGGAGCAACTGTCGCGTGATTTTTACTGGTATTCGCCCGTGCTGCGCGCGCAGCTCGACGGCAAAGTGGGCGATCTGGTGGTGCAGCCGCTGAGCGCCGCCGAGGTGCAGGACGTGCTGCGCTATTGCCACGCCCACGATCTGCCGGTTACCGCGCGCGGCGCGGGCACGGGAAATTACGGCCAAGCCGTGCCGCTGCACGGCGGCGTGGTGCTCGATCTGGCGCGCATGGATCGCATCGAGCGGATCACTCCGGAGGGCGTCGCGGTGTGCGAGCCGGGCGTGCGGCTGGGAGTGCTCGAAAATCAGGCGCGCGCCGTGGGATGGGAACTGCGCTGCTACCCCTCGACGATCGTGAAAGCTTCGCTCGGAGGTTTTTTAGGCGGAGGCTCCGGCGGCATCGGCTCGATCGCCAACGGCAATTTGCGCGATTTTCAGACCGTACGGGCGATTGAAGCCGTAACCATGGAGCCCGAACCGCGCATCGTGCTGCACGAAGGCGAGGCGGTGCACGAAATCCTGCACGCCTGGGGCACCAATGGCATCGCCACGCGGATCTGGCTGGCGCTGGCAAAAGCCGTCGAATGGTCGCAGTGCGGCATCGCGTTTCCCACTTTCGACGCGGCCTTCGATTTCAGCGAACGGATCGCCGGCGGCAGCGAATGGACGAAGCGGCTGGTCACCACGTTCGAATGGCCAATTCCTTCGTTTTTCACGCCCGTGAAGCAATGCACGCGCGAAGGCAAAGCGCTGATTTTTTTCATGATCGCCACGGAGCAGTGCGCCGCGCTGGAATCTGCGGCCCGCGAGGCCGGCGGGGAAGTGGCCTACTCCGGGCCGTACCTGGGGCTGCGCGCGCGGCCGCTGCTTTCGGACTATACCTGGAACCACACCACGCTTTGGGCTATCGGCGCGGATGAGGCTTACACGTATCTGCAGTGTGCTTTCGATCCTGCGACCGTGCGCGACCAGATGCGGCGGCTGAAAGAACGCTTCGGCGACGAGATCTTGTTCCACATGGAATTCTGGAAAGGCGGCGACGGCCGCATTATTCCGGGAGCGATTCCGCTGGTCTATTACAAGACGGAGCAGCGTCTGAACGAGATGATCGACTACTGCCGCGAAATCGGAGTCTTCGTGGCAAATCCGCATGTGAATAATGTGGAGGGCGGCGGCCGCTACCGCGCGGACAACGTCCAGCTGCTGGCCAAGCAGCGCTACGATCCGAAGGGCCTGCTGAATCCCGGGAAAATGGTCACGTTCAAGCCGGCCGCACTCACACGATGAAAACCCCATGAAAACCTGGATCCCCGAGTCGCGGAATTTTGCCTATCTGAACTGGAAGCAGGTGGAGGCGCTGCCGCGCGAAACCACTCTGCTGGTGCTTCCGACCGCGGCCATCGAGCAGCACGGCCATCATCTGCCGCTGGCGACCGACACGCTGATCAATAATCTGCTGCTCGGCCGCGCCCTCGAGAAATTGCCCGCCGACGCCTCCGTCTTCGCCCTGCCGCCGGTGCATTACGGCAAGAGCAACGAACATATCGGGTTCCCCGGCACGCTGTCGGTGAGCGCGACCACTTTCATGGCCGTGGTCCGCGATCTGGGATCGAGCATCGCCAGCGCCGGGTTCCGCAAGCTGGTGCTCTACAACACCCATGGCGGCAATACCTCGCTCGTCGACGTGATGGCGCGCGATCTGCGCGCCGAATTCCAGCTGCGAACGTTCGCGCTGCACGGTTCCGGAGGAATTTACTTCGAGGGTCTCGCCCCGCAGGAACGCGCCTGGGGATTTCACGCCGGCGAAGTGGAGACATCCTTTCTGCTGGCTTCGGTCCCGGAGCTGGTCGACACTTCGGCCTACACCGCGAATTACATCGCCCACATCGACAAGCCCGAAATGCTGATGCCCGAAAACGCCCCGGCGACTTTCGCCTGGCTCACGCGCGACATCGCCGCCAGCGGCGTGCTCGGCGACCCGCGCCCCGCAACCGCTGAAAAAGGCGCCCGCTGGCTCGAACAGGCATCGGGGAAACTCGCCGCGGCGCTGGAAGCCATGCTGCGTTACGCCGCATAAGCGGCATCGACGAATTCCAGAGTTGGTGTGCACGCGCGGCGCGGACTTCTTGGCGCCGCTTCGATTGCAGGAGAAGGCCGAATGCGAAAAATCGCGCTTGCGTTAATGTTGTGTCTCATGCCGCTGTTGCAGGCGGGCGCGCAAACCGCCGCGCGGCTTTCGCCCGAGGCTCGCGCATTCGTCAAGGAAGATGCGGCGGTCTTAGTCTTGCGCCACGTGCGGCTAATCGACGGAACCGGTGCGGCTCCCGCGCTGGATCAAACGGTTGTGGTGCGCGACGGGAAAATCGCGGCGCTGGGGGATTCGGGCGCGGTCGCTGCGCCGGCGGGCGCCAAGGTTCTTGATCTCAGCGGCCACACGCTGATACCCGGTCTCGTTGGCATGC
>Ga0335085_10012321_pt1 | contig 12600 bp, 12 predicted proteins | sample Lox_Sample_45_FD_206712 | JGI IMG/M metagenome (GOLD analysis project Ga0335085, IMG submission 206712) | Soil microbial communities from Loxahatchee National Wildlife Refuge, Florida, United States - Lox_Sample_4.5 | ecosystem: Environmental > Terrestrial > Soil > Wetlands | place: USA...
GGGAGGCACGGCGCGGGCCGAGAGCGCACGAGGGAAGTCAAGTTATAGCGGCGGAGGCGAGGGAGCCCGGGCCGGAGGTGGGCGGCGCAAGTGACGTGCTTCAACTCGGACGGAGACGTGGATGTTTTGCCCAGGCTTAAAGACTTGGAGGGCACATAACATGGGAAGCCGGATGGAAAAATCAAGGGCCGTGATTGGGGTGCCGGCGCGAGGGTCGCTCATGTTTCTGAGCGTACTGACACTATCGCTTGGTCTCATCGCGCGCCCCCCGACCGGGCAGCAGACGGGACAACAGACCTTCGCGTCCCCGGGCGAGGCGGTCGAGGCCATGACGGCGGCCGCGAAGGCCCATGACCGAGATGCCTTAATGCACATCTTCGGGCCGGAGGGTAAGGAGGTGCTCTCCTCCGGTGATGAGGTGGCCGACAAAAACAATCGCGAGCGATACATTCAGCGATATGAGGAAATGCACAGGCTCGTGAAGGAGCCGGACGGAACGGTCACCCTCTACCTCGGCGCAGACAACTGGCCGTTTCCCATCCCGCTGGTCAACAAGGATAACGTTTGGTACTTCGATACGGTCGCCGGAAAGCAGGAAATCCTCTTCCGCCGGATTGGGAAGAACGAACGTGCCACGATCGACACCTGCCGTGCCGTGGTTGCTGCCCAAATAGAATACGCGAGTGAGCCCCACGACGGCGAGGCGGCCGGGCAGTACGCTCAGAAACTGGCTAGCGATCCCGGAAAGCACAACGGCTTGTATTGGAAGGCGGCGGCCGGCGAGCCCCAGAGCCCCATCGGGCCGCTCATTGCCGATGCCGTGTCGGCGGGATACGGCAAGAAACAAGGCGGTCCCACGCCCTTCCACGGCTACATCTTTAAGCACCTCGACAGCCAAGGGAAGGACGCTTCCGGAGGAGCCAAGGATTACGTTGTGGACGGCAAGAAGACAGGAGGCTTCGCATTCGTCGCCTACCCCGCCGAATATCGGAACTCCGGAGTGATGACTTTCATAGCGAATCAAGACGGAACCGTTTATCAAAAGGACCTGGGTCCGGACACCGCCCGGGTTGCGGCGGCGATGACTCAATTCAACCCCGATAAATCGTGGCAGCCGGTACAAGATTAAGCAGTTGCGAGCCCGGCCGGAGGCCCTAAGTGACAGACCGAAGAACACGGTCTCCGCGACGCTTGCTCAAAGGCGATGCAGCAAGTCGATCATGGGCTGTTGGTTAGCGCGAATGAACCCAGAGCGCGGCCGGTCGAGATCGGTGATCACAGCAAGAACCAAGGTGATGGCCAGTGCTAGCACGCACACGGAAAAGATATTCCGACGTCCGTTCACGCCGAACGCGTATCCGACCAGCATAGCAGCCAGCAAAGCTACAATGGCATTTGCATAGATCACGCTCTCCGGCACATGATTTTGGAATGCCGTCCAGCGCGTCGCTTCCAGATCGATGGCCTGATTCAACGATTGCAGCAGCAATCCCGCTTTCGCTGGGCTTGGATCCTGTTGCGCGTAAGTAGCCGCCCGGGTCCAGAGTTCCGTCTGCAAATGCGTGGTCTGTGTGTGCAAACTGTCGAGCCGTGCGAGATCGTTGCCCGCAGTCCCATATCGCACCCGGACATTGACGTACTCGCGAAGAAGACCCGCGATCTCGGGTCCTGCCGGCGAGGGGAGGAGTTGCGCACGAAGAACGCATGTGCCGATGGCGTTGGCCTCGTCCAGCACAAGTTGCTTGCGGACCTCGAACCGAGATACTGCCATCGACATTGTGAATCCCAGTAAGAGGGCGAGAACGCCTAGTATGGCGGCTTCGACAGTGGGAATTTGTGACTTGGTCTGGGCGGTGGTGCTGCCTTCGAGCTTACGTCCCAAACGGAAGCCCGCCTCGCTGGCCGCAAGCATCAACGTCAGAAAGGCACATTGAATGAGGACCTCATGCGCTCCGTAAAGGAAATTCTCGTTCACAAACTTCTCCTGGAACGACCCAGCCTTTTGGGTGCGCGGAAAGGATACCCGTCGAGAGAGTCTATGATAACCTTAACTTGATGCATCGTGAAAAGGCGTTCTTAAACGCCTTGCGGGGCGTTTCAATTGAGGACGCTCGGAAGGCCGGGGCTGGCGCAGACCTTCGCAGGTCTACGTGTTAACCATGCAGCCTGCCTGAGGTCTCGAAACACGCGATCAGCAACGGAGTAACGCGGCCATTGAGTGAAAAGCTCGCAGACCCGGGGTTTGCGCCAGCCAGCCCCCGGAAAGATACTGACAACTCTGACAGTTGTCTCCCCTCAGCGCTGCCCGCAATATCGTGCTTCACAAGCCTGAGCAAGAGACGCCGGCGCGCTAGCGACCTGCGCGCTGCGACCAACAGGAGAAGCACGATGCCCATACAAAGCTTTTCCTCGTTCGAGGCTTTTTTCGAAGCGAACCGGCACGCCCGGTTGCGTCCGATGGTCCTCGGATTCGACCGCAAAAAATGGACACTCACTCACCTGATGGTTGGCCAGTTGAGCGTGCAATGGGGCGAGGCAAGCGGTAAGGCGGTTGTGGAGGGTGCCTCGAGGCCGGGCGGCCCCACGATTTTTCTGCAGACCCAGGGGACATCTGCGTTTTCGGGCAATGGGCGCCAATTTGACGAACTTTCTCTGATGGTCGCCGGGCCGGGGGAGGAATTCTGCCTGGCTGCCGACGACCCCCTGAGGCGTTGGTGTTCTCTCTACATTCCGAATGAGAAGCTTGCCGGCGGAAACGGAGACGGGACGACTGGGGCAGGTTCCATGCGTGGTGTTTTTGAATTGCCGCCCCGGCGCATGGAGAGATTCCGATCGGTCATTGAGGATCTCGACGGAGCTGTCCAGCGGGCGCCTGCCGCCTTCGAATCAGCAGCGGCGCAGAAAGCGGCGGAGCAGAAGTTGGTCGGGGAGATCCGCAACGTGCTCGCCGCGCCGCCCGAAGTCGGACACCCGCTTGGCCGGCATGCGGTTCCGCGGAGACAGATCATTCGCCAGTCGATGGACTTTGTCGATCAGCATGATGCGGAGTACCTTTCCGTGGAACAACTCGCCACGGTGGCTGGCGTCTCTGAGCGGACGCTTCGTGATGCGTTTCAGCAGTACTTTGGCGTAGGCCCGGTACGATATCTGAACCTGAGAACACTCCACCAGATCCGGAAAGCGCTCAAAACCGCTGATCCTTCCGTGGCGACCGTCACCGAGATTGCCACTCAGTTTGGTGCTTGGCAGTTCGGGCGCATGGCCCGGGATTACCGCGTGCTGTTCGGTGAACTCCCCTCCCAGACTCTGCGTCATCTGCATTAGAGCAGTTCGTTGAAAAACTCCCTCGGCCTGCCATTCTGAGGAGCCACCGGCGACGAAGAATCTCCGGAGTCCTCGAAAGTGACAAAAGCAGATTCTTCGCTATCGCTCAGAATGACAGGCGAGGAGCAGGTCTGGCGCGGCAGCTCGGAGGCACGGACGAATCGCTCGCAATTTTGCCGAAATTGAATAGACGCCCGAAACCGCATTTTCATAAGCTCTGATCGAGCCAGTTAATTCGCAGGCGATCTGCAGCTAAATCGCTGGCGATCAGATGGCGGAGACCAGAGGCACGATCAGGCCAGACATTGGGTCGCTTACGATGGCGGTACTGGCGCACCGCAACCGCTGCTGCCTTCAACCAAGGCCGGCGGTAGACACGTGGAGGTCAAAAGAGATGACACTTCGAAGGTTCTGGCTAGGCGGATCGGCTCTCTTGTGGGCTGCGCTTGTAACGTCTTCACTGGCCGGCTCCTTGCCCCAGCGGGCCGGTGAAATGGTTACTCAATCGGCTTCCGTCGCGGCCGTAGGCCAGGCGGAACCTGTTCCGCAGTTGCAAGAGACTGCCTCGGTGGCGATAAGCGGCCCGTTTGCGAACCCGTTTTTGGCATTTGAACCCACAGAGGCGGGTACAGATCTCGAGTTGGCTAACGCTCAACACCTGACGGCCGCGGCGCTCGCAGCGTACCCGGCCGGAGCACCGGCGCCCCCTCCTTCGTCCTCAAGCTGGGCGCCGACTCATTTCGAGTTTTTTGGTAACGTTCAGTGGAGGAATCTCTCCAACAACGGGGGTTTTTCATCCACCTACTGCCCGCCGGCGGCGGCGTGCGTTACCAACACCCGCAGCTTCACCGTTGATTTAGGATTGAACAAATTCGGCGTCGGCCCTGATTTCGGCTTCATCTGGACGCCTGAGAAAGAGATACTGAAAGCAAAGAGCAAGATCTGGGTGGAATGGGGCGAGCTCGACCGTTCGGTGACGCACAACATTTCCGGGTCGTTCACCTTTAATGGCGTCACCTATGCTCTCAACACCACCTTGCAGACTCAGTTGAACCAGAATCTGTTCTCACTCGGTTATGCGGGTCGATGGGGCAATGATAAGTTCAGAATCGGCCCCGAGGTTGTGTATCAACACCTGGGCGTCGACTTCATCCTCACCAATCTCACACCCGGCGCACCGCCTCCGATCAAACAAAGTCTAGACGTCCCGCAGAACCTCGCGGTCATCGGTCTCAACTTCGACTATACGCCCGTGCAGCAGCTCGACATTTATGGGAGCTCAGCGTGGATCCCCTGTTGCGGCGGTGGCTGGCACGGGAATGAGACCGAGTTTGGGGCCAAGTATTATATCCGGCGCAATTTCAGCATCATGGGCGGAGTCAAGTACGTCTGGCTGAAGCGGGATTTCAACGCGCCTGCTCAGGAAGTGACCGTGGGAGAGTCGACCGGTACCGTGGGACCATTTTCGGGATACATCAAGTTCCCCGGCATAGGACCCTTTGTGGGCGCCACGTACAGGTTTTAGCCGGCGGGGTAGCGCAGAGGTGGGCGCGGTTTGACCTCCTCTGCGGCTCCGCCATCCTGACCAATTTGCGCCTGGATCCGTACGAGCGAACAGGCTGGGCGGGAAACGGAGCGGCGGAAGGGTCGATGCAGTACTGGGATTGGTTCAGGTACGAATTCTGGCGTTTCGTGTTTGTTCAACAGGAAGTGGCGAAGCTGGCCAAGACCGCCATTGACTACCCACCGATGCAGAAGGGCGCAAGCTTCAACCTCGATGCGCTGAAAGCGGAGTTGGCGAAGAAAGCGGCTGAGGCGCAGGCAGCGGCCAACGGTCCCGGCCAGTAAACCTGAGGGCCTTCACGGCGGGCGGCTCGCCAGGGCCGCCCGTTCGTTACCGCGGGCACGAGCATGGTTTGTGGCAAGCGCGGGTAATTCATAGCGGACGCGGCGGGGCGCTGGATCGGAAGCGCCCCGCCGTGATTTTGCCTGGAGAGGTAAACTCGTGAAAATCTCACCGATGAAGATCCTGTTCGCTCAGATGTTGCATACAACTCCGGCCTTCGCCACTGATCCGCTGCCCTCGTGGAACGACGGCCAGCGAAGAAACCTATCATCACCTTTGTTGAAGAGGAGAAATCTATGAGATGGTCTGGAAAAACAAACCTGGTTGTGGCGATAGTGGCCACACTTTTCGCCGCGGCAGCACCCCCGGCCGTCAAGGCACAAGACAAGAAGCCCAACATTGTCGTCATCTGGGGCGACGACATCGGCATAACCGATGTCAGTGCCTACTCGATGGGGCTGATGGGCTTTCATACACCCAACATCGATCGTGTCGCCAGGGAAGGCATGATCTTCACCGACTATTATGCCGAGCAAAGCTGCACTGCGGGCCGGGCGTCGTTTATCACCGGGCAGTCCGGGTTGCGCACCGGCCTGACCAACGTCGGCCTGCCGGGCGCGACGCTCGGGTTGCAAAAGGAAGACCCGACGATCGCCGAGTTGTTGAAAGCGCAAGGCTATGCCACCGGCCAATTCGGCAAAAATCACCTCGGCGACCGCAACGAATACCTGCCCACTGTCCACGGGTTTGACGAGTTCTACGGCAACCTCTACCACTTAAACGCCGAGGAAGAGCCGCAATTGCCAGACTATCCAAAAGACCCGGCCTTCCGTGCCAAGTTCGGACCGCGCGGAGTGATGGACTGCAAAGCGTCGGCCACGGACGATCCGACCGTGGACCCGCGCTTCGGCAGGGTCGGAAAACAGGTCTGCAAGGACACCGGCCCCCTCACCAAGAAGCGGATGGAGACCATCGACGACGACGTCGCCGACCGGGCCGTGGATTTCATCCGGCGGCAGAACAAGGCCGGAAAGCCTGCCTTTGTCTGGGTGAACTTCACCCACATGCATCTCCGCACCCACACCAAGCCGGAGAGCCTCGGCCAGGCGGGACGCTGGCAGAGCCCGTACCACGACACCATGATCGACCATGACAAGAATGTCGGCACGGTCCTCAAGGTGCTGGATGATCTGGGAATCGCGGACAACACCTTCGTGATGTACAGCACAGACAACGGTCCGCACATGAACACCTGGCCGGACGGAGCGATGACGCCGTTCCGCAGCGAGAAGAACACGAACTGGGAGGGCGCCTACCGGGTGCCCGCCATGGTCCGCTGGCCGGGCCACATCAAGCCGGGCAGCGTGTCCAACGACATCGTCGCGCACCTCGACTGGCTGCCGACCTTTTTGGCCATGGCTGGCGACCCGCAGGTGAAAGAGGAGTTGCTCAAGGGCTACAAGGTCGGAGACATGACCTATAAGGTCCATCTGGATGGCGGCAACCTCGTCCCCTACCTGACAGGGCAAGTTGCGAAGAGCCCGCGGGAATCCTTCTTGTACATCAATGACGACCAGCAATTGGTCGCTCTGCGCTACGACAACTGGAAGCTCGTATTCATGGAGCAGCGGGTCCCGGGAACACTTCGCATTTGGGCCGATCCCTTCGTCACTTTGCGGGTTCCGAAGCTCTTCAACCTTCGGACGGACCCGTACGAGCGGGCGGACATCACCTCGAACACTTACTACGACTGGTTGATGGATCACGTCTTCCTGTTTGTCCCTGCACAGGCCTATGTGGGCCAGTTCCTGGCGACCTTCAAGGACTACCCACAGCGGCAAAAGGCGGCCAGCTTCAACCTGGATGAAGTGCTTCAGAATCTGAAGGAAAGCGGCGGGTCGAAATAGCAAGGACGCAGCGGGGCGTTGGATCGGAAGCGCCCCGCTGTGATTTTGCCTGGAGAGGTAAACTCGTGAAAATCTCACCGATGAAGATCCTGTTCGCTCTGCTGCTGTTCGCAACCGTGGCCCTCGCCGCCGACCCGCTCCCCTCTTGGAATGATGGCCTGGCGAAAAAATCCATTGTCGAATTTGTTGCGAAGGTCACAACTCCTGGTTCGCCCGATTTTGTGCCGGTGCCGGAACGCATCGCCACGTTCGACAACGACGGCACGCTGTGGTGCGAACAGCCGCTGCCCGTGCAGTTGTACTTTGTGCTCGATCGCGTGAAAGCGCTGGCGCCGCAGCATCCCGAGTGGCAGACCACGGAACCGTTCGCCTCGCTGCTCAAGGGAGATTTGAAGACCACGCTCGCCGGCGGTGAACGCGGGCTGCTGGACCTGGTGATGGCCACGCAGACCGGCATGACCACGGTGGAGTTTGAGCAGATCGTCAACGATTGGATCTCCACCGCGAAGCATCCGAAAACCGGCAGGCTCTTCACTGAAATGACTTACCAGCCGATGCTCGAAGTGCTCGCCTACCTGCGCGCCAACGGTTTCAAGACGTTCATCGTCTCCGGCGGCGGCATCGAGTTCATGCGGCCGTGGGCGGAGCGAGTATATGGCGTCCCGCCGGAACAGGTTGTAGGCAGCAGCGTCAAGACGAAGTTTGAGATGCGCGACGGCAATCCTGTCCTGGTGCGTCTGCCCGAAGTGAACTTTATTGACGACAAAGGCGGCAAGCCCGTGGGCATTAACGAGCACATCGGCCGCCGGCCCATCATGGCGTTCGGCAATTCCGACGGCGACCGGGAAATGTTGGAATACACGCAGGGAGGCGGCGGCGCCCGGTTTGAACTTTTGGTGCTGCATGACGATGGCGCCCGCGAATTCGCCTACGGTCCGGCCAAAGGATTGCCGGACGTCAAACTGGCCGCCTTTACGCCGGCGCTTTACGAGCAGGCGCAAAAGAATGGCTGGACCGTCGTCAGCATGAAGGACGATTGGAAGCGCATTTTTGCCTTCGAGAAATAGCGGATTGCGAGTCCAACACCAACCGGAAATACCCGAAAGGAAACAGCGATGAAGCTTAACGGGAGTGGTTTAACGCAAGGGCTCGTCTGCGGAGCGCTGGTATTTGCGATTGCCATGGAATCTGGAACTGCGAAGGGACGCCAGGCGCCCACTGCCGCCGGACAAAGCGGCGTTACGGCCATTGACGTCCTGCTGGAGCCGGATGCCACCATGCTCCGGCACGCCGAGGCCAACAACGCGCGCCTGCTCGCGGTCTTCCCAAAAGGGTTCGCCCTCGATGCAGCGCACCGTCCGCACATCACGATAGTGCAGCGTTTCGTTCGCACGGCGGACCTCGATAAGATCTATGCCGCCGCCGGCAAGGTCTTCACCAGCGATAATGTGACCGGCTTGAAGCTGGAGGCCTTCAAATACTACTACGCTCCAGCCGGAGCGATTGGCGTAGCGGGCATTTGCGCCAGGCCGACGCCGGAAATCCTCAAGCTGCAAGCGGACATCGTTGCCGCCGTACAGGCGTTTACGGTGGAAACCGGACCCATCGGCGCGTTCACCGCTCCACACGACGATCCCTCCACCGACGCGGCCCTTATCCAATACGTGTCAACGTTTGTGCCGAAGATGTCCGGCGAGAACTTCAATCCGCACGTCAGCACCGGCGTCGCGTTGAAAGAATACCTCGACCAGATGCTCGCCGAACCGTTTGAGCCGTTCACCTTCTCCCCCGCGGGCGCGGCCGTGTACCAGCTCGGCCCGTTCGGCACGGCGGCGAAGCAACTCAAAGAATGGAATTTGAAGCCTTGAGGCAAATGAAGCCGGCCGACCCGGGTCTTCCACAGGGATCGCAACACGAGTCAATTGCATCAAGTGGCATGCAAAATAAGGAACGAGAATCTTATGAAGTCCGCCCTCGCATCATCCCGTAGTGAAAGACGCAGGGTAGGAAAAGCGCTTCGCCAAAAGTGCCCGCGCACTGCGCAGGACGAGTGCACGCCGCGGCCCAAGTCGGAAGACATGATCAAACTGCTCGAGGAATCGGACGCCGATCGAATTCCCGGCCTGATCCCGGTTAAGTATCAGCGGATGGCCGTGTCGCCATTCACATTCTTCCGCGGCTCGGCCATCATCCAGGCGCGGGACCTGGCGAAGTCGCGCGTGTCAGGGATCACGGTGCAGGCGTGCGGCGATTGTCACCTGGCGAACTTTGGGGCGTTTGCCTCGCCCGAACGAGTGCTGGTTTTTGACATCAACGACTTCGATGAGACGTTCCCCGGTCCCTGGGAATGGGATGTGAAGCGGCTGGGCGCCAGCTTGGTCCTGGGCAGCCCGCGACCGGAGTTTTTCCAAAACCACCGCAGTCGAGGCGGTGCGGGCGGCGGCGTCCTATCGGGAGCGGATGTCTGAGTTCGCCGAAATGAAGGTGCTGGACACATGGTACGCACAAGTTAGCGTCGACGCCATCAAAGAGCATTTCCGGAGAGATCCGGACTTTTCGGCCCGGCTGGCGAAGAAGCAGAAGCAGGCCCGCTCTCAAAACTCTGAGGCTGTGGTTCCCAAGCTCACTGCGGTGATAGACGGGCGCCGCCTGATTAAGGATAATCCTCCGGTCCTCTACCACTTGCAGCCATCGGTGGAGAATTTCGAGATGGCCACCCGGAGAGCCATTGAGCAATATATGAAATCGTTGGCGGCCGATCGACGCAAACTCGTCGAGAGCTTTCGCCTCCAGGATTCTGCAATAAAAGTCGTGGGTGTCGGCAGTGTAGGGACACGCTGCTACGTCACCCTGTTTCTCGCCGATGATGATGATCCACTCTTTCTTCAAGTCAAGGAAGCGCGACGGTCGGTGCTCGAACCGCCGGTCAGCAAGAGCCGCTATGCCCATCAGGGTTTCCGGGTTGTGACAGGCCAGCGCCTGATGCAGGGCGCGAGCGACATCTTTCTGGGCTGGTTTCGGTCGGCGGGCGGGCATGATTATTACGTCCGGCAGTTTTGCGACATGAAGGTGTCCGCCGAGGTTGAAACCTTCCTGCCGGGCACTCTGGTTGCATATGCCACCGTGTGCGGCTGGGTCCTGGCCCGAGCCCACGCCAAGGCGGGTGATGCGGCGATGATCGCGGGGTATCTGGGGTCCACTGGCCGCTTCGATGACGCCCTGGCACGATACTCGCAAGCCTACGCAGACCAGGCGGAACGTGATTTTGCAACCTTCAAGGCAGCCATTCGCTCGGGGCGTCTGTCCACGAAACCAGAAAAGGGCGCGGGTCTGGAGTTCCTGCCATAGGGGTGTTCTCAGGGGACTGGGTCAGAGGCGGCAATCCACATCGGGGCGCGCTGGTGATTCTAGCAGGCTGCGGAAAAAGGGAATCTGTCATGCTGAGCGCAGCGAAGCATCTGCTGTATCTTATTGAAAGCAAACAACACAGATCCTTCGCTTTGCTCAGGATGACATGGTACCGGGCGTTTTTCCGCAGCCTGCTAGGGATGGTCGCGACGATGCCGGCGGCAATCTCCACTGGAGGGCCCTGCGCAAATTGCGAAGCGGAGAGCAACTCTCCACGCGCAATGGGTACCCTTTGGGGCGATTCTTCGAATGGAATTCCCACTCGTGATACGATCAGAATTGACGCCGGGCGGGTCCGCAACAAGGCACCGCGATGATGATTGATCTCAGCGGGGCCGGGCTTCCCAGGACTCGGGTACACTCGCAGTTGGTGGACTGCGAAAAGTGATTGAAGTCGTCCTCGATACTAATGTTCTGGTCGCCGCCTTCGTATTGTGGAATTAGCGGTGCGAGCGCAGGCTGCAATTGTCACGTTCAATGCCAGGGTTTTGCGGAAACTGCGCAGTTCGGGATTTGGGCGTAGCCCTAAGCAGATGCTGGTTCTCACAAGAGGGTTCGCCTCGGCGTTTGAAGAGCTATGAGAAGTCGCGACAGGTGATGGCGAAGATTCCTGCTGCTGAGCCGACCGAACACGAACGAGTGTGAGGTTCAGGGACGGAACCACGAAATCTGGGTAGATGAGTGTCGAGTACACGTGCGGCTCAAATTGGGACTAGTCTGAGGAGAAAGGGACACCGATGCCGGACTATTCGGTACACAGGGCCAGCGAACTGGCTCGCGACGAACGCTTGATCGTCGAGCGGTGGTTGGGCCGTGCGCTTTCCAACGACGAGACCATCAGCATAAGCACATACCGTCCGCACACGCCTCCCGGTCCAGGCAAGCGGCAATCTCTACGACGCACTATAGTGGGCCAGGCCCGCGAGATCGGCTCGCGAGCTGGCGATATCTCCGAGCAAGAGGTCGACGAGATGCTCGGTGAAGCGTTCGACAGTGTTCGCGGCCACGGCCGATGAGATTTACGCTCGACTCGAACATTCTCGTTCGAGCTGTTACGAGTCCTCTTGGTCCTGCTCTCCGTCTTGTGGACTTGGTTCTTGAGTCACACACGCTGATTCTGTCGAGCTTCATTCTGGACGAGGTTGAGCGCGTGTTACTTTACCCGAGGATCCAATCGCGGTATCGCATCACCGCTGACGAGGCAATTCGCTTCACACGAAATCTGTCGGAGGCGGCGCATCTCGTTGAGCCAACGATAGTCAAGCCGGTCGCGCTCTCCGACCCGGACGACGACGCCGTGCTGTACACGGCCGCGGCTGGGAAGGCAGACATTTTGTGCACTCGGAATACCCGGCATTTTTCGTCTCCCTCGGTCAAGGTATTTTGCGATGAGCATGCCCTTCGGGTGATGACAGACCTCGAGGCTCTTCACGAGCTATTTGCGGACTCTGGTGGCGCTCAGGAATGACATCCGGCGCTGTGCTGCCGACAAAGTCAGCAGAGTCCAATAGAGTCGAAATGATGAAGCAAGAAAAAGTGGAGTCCATTAAGAGTCCTAACGGATACCCAAAATCCGCCGCCGTAGAATCAATAGCTTGGGATCGTCAGCAACCAACACCGTAGACGCTAAATTTTGTATTTTCAATCTACGGTCAATTTCCCGAGCTGGACGTCGCGGGTTCGATTCCCGTCCCCCGCTCCACTCTTTTCAACAACTTGCAGAAACTGTTCAAGGGGCGTACTCCAAAATACTCCAATTACATGATGCCAGGCTGGGGACATTTCGCTGTGGATGGATTCGAACCTCAAAATTAAGAGACGATCTTTCTTTTCAGTTTTGGGTTCGACTTCAGATGGGAACGCCAAGAAAGCTCCGGTGTCCCACGCTGTAACTGACCCACTGAGTTTCGGAACAATCGCCCCAGGCGTGTTAGCTCGTGTGCTGGCCATACCGAGCGTTTTTCAACGACTTGGCCTTCTCAGGCCATTTCACGCCGCTGAACGCGATGTTCAAGCTGAACGGCGACTGCGCTGCGCGATGCGCTGTCACTTGAGGAAGCTAACTCCGGCCGGCAGGCCCTCGATGTGACGCTACTCAAAACCTAGACTGTTCCG
>Ga0335085_10012323_pt1 | contig 12600 bp, 11 predicted proteins | sample Lox_Sample_45_FD_206712 | JGI IMG/M metagenome (GOLD analysis project Ga0335085, IMG submission 206712) | Soil microbial communities from Loxahatchee National Wildlife Refuge, Florida, United States - Lox_Sample_4.5 | ecosystem: Environmental > Terrestrial > Soil > Wetlands | place: USA...
TATGTCGCCGGCAAAGGTTGCGCCCGCAGGCACCAAGTAGTTTTCAGCAGACTGCGCGTCCGCGGTGCCGGTAGCGACAGTGATGCGTGACGCATCAATGCCTTTCTCCGTTACCAGGTAGTCCTTCGCGTTGACGGCGCGCTGCGCAGCAAACAGCGAAACCTTGGCCTTCTTGTGCTTCGCGGCCACTTTCTGCTGTTTGGCGGTGATGGCGTTTTCCTTGGCGTTCGATTCGCCAACGATTACGGCCTTGGCGTCGGACTGGCGCTGCAGATCGAGAGCAACTTCGTCAAGGCAGGCCTTGGCTTCGTTGTCCACGCGGGTCGGCCGCTTCTTATCGGTCGCAAAGCTGATGGAGCAAAGCGTTGAAGTATGCGGTGGCGGTGGAGGCGGCGGTGGAGCAACGATGGTCAAATTGGTGTTGGCCGAAGCTGTGTGGCTCTTGTCGTCGGCAACGTTGCAGGTGATGCCGACAGCGCCAGTCGCCGCGCCAGCGGAAGAGTAGGTAGCGGTAGTGCCACTGCCGGAAATCGTCCCACCCGTGGCCGAATAGCTGTAAGTGAGCGGGCGGTTCTGCGGGCTCATCGCGGTCGCTGTCACGGTGGCTGGGTCGCCGGGCTTGATGGTGGAGGGATTGACCGCGCAACTGATCGTGGGCGGTTCAAACGGCTTCACCGTAAAGTTAGCCGAGGCATCGGCGGTCTGGCCGGGCTTCAGGCCTTCCTTGCCCTTCTTGCCCTGCTTTACTTCCGCCTTAACGGTGTAGTTTCCCGGATCCAGTGAGGCAGTTTGAATCGTGGTCGAAGTACCGTTACCTGAGGCACCGGTTCCTGACCAGTTATAGATCACGCTGTTGTTTTTCTTGGTCGATACTGACCCGGGCGTGGCAGTTACGGTAACGGGCTCGCCAGGAAATACCGCAGGTGGGTTTGCGCTTGCCGACAGAGTAATGGGCGGAGCCTTTTTGCAGCCCATTGGCAGCATGGCGAGGCTTGCCGCGGCCATCAGCAGGCAAGTAGAAATTGAATAGCGCCGATTCATGCATTTCTCCTTTTCGAGTCGCCGAGATTACAGCGACGTTTATGACCTGAAAACCGGTGACGGCACAGAATAATACCAATCGCTATTTAGATCAAAGCGGGTCAATAAGTTACCTGGGTAATCGTCCTTTTTGGGGCTGATTCAGGAGAGGCAATCCAAAGCGGGCAGAGTCACACGCGCTTGTGACAGCGGGATCGGAGTTTATCGAGAGTTTTCCGGTTAGGTGAGCGCCAGGTATTCGTGAGCCAGGCGCACGACCATTGAGCCTTCGCCAACGGCCGACGCCACGCGATTCATTGCGCCGGCGCGTAGATCACCAGCGGCAAAGACGCCGGGAACGCTGGTCTCAAGCAGCAGCGGTTCTCGCTGCTCCTTCCAGGTGCGCGCGAATCCTTCGGCGGCCATCGCGTCGCGGCCGGTAAGCACAAAGCCCTTTTCGTCGCGCAACACTTCGGGCGGAAGCCAGTCGCTGCGCGGGCTGGTGCCGATGAAGATGAAGAGGGCGTCTGCTTGTTCAACCCTGGTTGTTCCGTCATCGACGGACGTAAGCCCGACGCGTTCCACGTGGCCGTTGCCCTCAACCTGCGCCACCTCAGTCCGCGGCAGCAGGCGAATATTCGCGGTTTTTCCAATCTGTTCGATCAGATATTGCGACATGGTTTCGCGTAAGCCATCGCGGCGGACAATGATCCCCACTTCATGGGCGTAGCGCGCCAGATGCATGGCTGCCTGCCCGGCGGAGTTTCCGCCGCCCACTACAAGCACGCGACGGTCGCGGAACGCCGCCGCCTCGGTTGTAGCTGCCCCGTAATAAACGCCTGCGCCTGTAAGCTCAGCAATGCCCGGAGCAGTATGCTGCCGATAGAGCATGCCGGTGCTGGCCAGCACTGCCCTGGTGACAATTTCGCGCCCGTCGCTGAGCGTCAGCCGCTTGTAGCCACCGTCGATTGACATACCGGTGGTCTCGAGCGGCGCCAGGAACTCCGCTCCAAGGCGTTGCGCCTGAGCAATAGCGCGCCGCGTGAGCTCGCTACCGCTTACGCCGGCAGGGAAACCGAGGTAGTTCTCAATCCGGGAGCTTGTGCCGGCCTGCCCGCCCGGCGCATGCCGGTCGAGCAGCACGGTGCGCAGCCCTTCTGACGCGCCGTACACCGCGGCTGCAAGTCCTGCCGGGCCTGCTCCGACGATGGCAAGATCATAAAGGTCAAACGAAGCTGTCAGGGGCCTGCCCAGCCGCTCGGCCACCATGCGCGGGTCAGGATTGCGCATCACCGGCGACCCGTCGTCAAAGAACAGCGCCGGAAGATCGCCCGGGTCCACGCCCGCGGCATCCAGCAGCGCCTGCGCGTCCGAGTCGCGCGCTAGATCGAGCCAGCGATAGGGAATCAGATTACTGGCCAGGAAATCCTTGATGGCATGCGATTGCGGAGACCATTGATGGCCGACCAATCGCAGGCCCTTCGCCTCCGGCAGACATTCGGCCTGCCACGCATCCAGCAGATCGTCGACGGCCGGGAACAGGCGCTCTTCAGGCGGATCCCATGGCTTGGAGAGATAGTGATCGAGATGCGCCTCGTTGATCGCCTTTACGGCCGCATCGATATCTGAGTAGGCCGTGAGAAGGACACGCCTCGCCAGCGGATAGATGGCGCGGGACTTGGCCAGCACCTCGCTGCCCATCATGCCGGGCATGCGCTGATCGCAGATGATCATCGCCAGCGAATCGCCGCGGCTCTTCAGCTCGCGCATGGCTTCGAGGGCTGCATCGCCTGACGACGCGCCCATCACCATGTAATCTTCGCGATAACGGGTGCGCAAATCGCGCCGGACCGCGGCAAGAACCTGCGGATCGTCGTCCACAATCAGCAGTACCGGCTTATTCATTGAGCAACCCCAACGTTTTCGGCAATCGGCAGCCGTACTCGAAACTCAGTTCGGCCGGGAACCGAATCGAGTTCGATGGCGCCGGCGTTATGTAGGACCAGCCGCCGCACGATATCCAGTCCAAGGCCCGTGCCTTGCCCCATGGGCTTGGTGGTGAAAAACGGATCGAAGATCCGCTCCCGCACTGACGCGGGAATGCCTGGGCCATCGTCAACAACGCGCACCACCACGCGGCCGTTCTCGCGCCTGGCAGATACTTCAACGCAACCATTGGCATCGACAGCATCAAGCGCGTTGTCGATCAGGTTTCCCCATATCTGGTTTAACTCGCCCGCAAACCCGAGAACGCGCGGCAATCCAGGCTCGACATCAATTGAAACTGCCGCGGACTTTTGGCCTGCCTTGGCGCGAAGCACGGCAACCGTATTGCCCAGACCCGGTCCGACATCAACCGGTTCCGCCACCATTGCCTGGTCCATGTGCGTAAAGCCCTTGATGGCCGACACCAGGCCGGAGATGTGCATAGCGGCTTCCTGAATCTCCGCAGCCAGGCTGCGCACCGAGCAACCTGAAGCTGCCCACCGCAAAACGGCTTCCAGCGCCTCACCCTGCACGGCTGAGGCAATCGCATTCAGCGACTCAAATGTGACCTGCGTGTCGGCAATGGCCTCCGTCAGGCTGTCGTCGAGCCCATGATCCTCGAGCCAGTCGGCAATCTGTTCTTCGCGTTCGGCCTGTTGCACCGGTGAGCGGACACCCTCGGGCGCCTTGGCCAGGCAGGCGGCGCGAGTAGCTTCCACGGCGGCAAGTTGCTCATCGCTCAGATGGGCGGCACCCAGCGCTTGCGTCGCCGCTTCAGCCTCGGCCAGGCGGTCTTCAAGAATCGACGCGTTACGCTCGATGGCCGATGCCGGGTTGTTCAGCTCATGGGCCAGTCCGGCTGAAAGCTTGCCGAGAGAGATCATCTTCTCGTTTTGGAGATCGTTTGAGTTGAACAGGCGCGCGCGGTCGATCATCATGTGCACAAGAATTGTTGTGATCTCGTGGCACTGGCTGGCCAGCTCGCGAAGAAGATCTCGAGGCAGCGACAGTATCTCAGTGGGCTCTTCAGCGATGGCATCGCCCGGGGCAGATTTCAGCCTGGAGTAGGGCAGGATTCCCGACACCTCACCGGCTCTCCAGTCGATGACCTTCTGGCGGCCGGTGGGCCGATCGACTGACAGCGACAAGTGCCCCGACAATACGACGTAAAGACCCTCGACCTGCTGGCCTTTGTGCGAGACAATCTCGCCCGCTTCAAGGTGCCGGAGAGTCCCATGCTGAGCCAGCCAGGCAAGTTCTTCACATGGCGCCGAGCCAAGCGCTTTGTGCTGCGATAACCGTTCGATGATATCCATGGAAGTAACTCGCAAGCAGTTATTTGCCGGGGGAAAGAGCTAACCTCGATCCAACTTAACAGATGGACCCATCTTCAGAGAATCCTTTCGGAAGGCCGAAGATTCGGCGCCCGCAGCGGTTTCGGAATTCCCTCAATTCTCCGCCTTGCCTCGTGCTACATTCAAAGGCAAATGACACATAATATGACCCCGGAACAGAAACTTGCGTCGCTGAATCTGACACTTCCACCGGCCCCCGCGCTGGGCGGTAATTACGTGCCCACCAAACGCGTGGGCAACATTGTTTACCTTTCAGGAGCCATCTCATCCGGTCCTGACGGCGTCATTACCGGCATGGCCGGCGCGGACAGCTCTGTTGATGACGGTTACCTGGCAGCGCGCGCGTGCGCTCTTACGCTGCTTGCTATTCTTAAGCGCGAGTTGGGCGAGCTTGATCGCATTGCAGAAATCGTTACTTTAAACGGATATGTGAACGCGGCGCCCGGCTTTGCGGACTCGCCGGCAGTGATCAACGGCGCCTCCGATCTGCTGGTTGAGGTTTTCGGCGAGGCCGGCCGTCACGTTCGCGCGGCCCTGGGTGTGAGCGCACTACCGCGAAACGCACTCGTGGAGCTTCAAATGACCGTTCGGGTGAAGGAGTCCTGATGGAATACATGCTCGCGGCCGAACCGACGCATTCCGTCTGGGACCGTTCGCTCGAGCCTCGGCTGCGCGTTCATTCCGGCGATGAAGTGCAGATCGAGTGCGTTGACGCCAGCGGAAGCCAGGTCCGCCCCGGCATGACGGTTGCAGAGTTCCTAGCCATCGACCGCAGCCGCATCCACGCGCTTACCGGCCCCATCTGGATTGAAGGAGCGGAGCCGGGCGACGTGCTGGAGGTCGAAGTGCTCGCGACGCAGCATTCGGGCTGGGGCTGGTCGAGCGTTATCGAAGGCCTTGGATTCTTGAAGGAGCGTTTTCGCGAGCCGTATCTTTTTCACTGGGAGCTTGACGGTGAAAGCACTCGCTCGCTGGCGCCGGCCGTCGTTCCTTTGCGTCCGTTTCTGGGAGTGATGGGTGTGGCACGCGCCGAAGACGGCGCATTTCGGACCCGGCCTCCTGGACCTTTCGGCGGCAACCTCGACGTACGCGAGCTGTGCGCAGGTTCAACCCTTTACCTGCCCGTCTTCAACCGTGGCGCGCTCTTCAGTTGTGGCGACGGGCATGCCGCGCAGGGCGACGGAGAGGTCTGCATCAACGGGATTGAGTGCCCGCTTGACGTTACGTTGCGTTTTGACGTGCACAAAAAACAGCCGCTGGCAGGGCCCATCGTGGAAGCCTGTGAACGCATTGCGCCCGATTTCGTTTCCGATGCGTGGGTTGTTGTGGAAACGGGAACCGATCTCGCCGATGTTGCGCGGGCCGCCACCAACCGCATGGTCGATCTGCTGGTAAGCCGCTGGGGTTTCAGCGAGGTACATGCGTACATCTTGTGCAGTGTCGCCATGAAGCTGCGCCTGAGCCAGGTGGTGAACGAACCGGTGCACACCGTAAGCGCTTCGATTGCAAAACAGATACTGCCGGAGAGGAGACTCTTTCCAGCGCAATGATCATCAACGACCCCGAAGTCATTGCCGAACTGCGGGCGCTCTATCCGCGATACGAGCAGGCGTTGGTCGCGAACGATGTTGAAACACTGATGGCGATGTTCTGGGCTGGAAACGAAGTGATGCGCTTTGGCGCAACTGAGAATCTCTACGGCCCCGAGGAGCTGGCGGCATTTCGCAAAGGCCGGCCCGCCGCCAACCTTGCGCGAACCGTTACCCGGATCGACATGGTCAGCTTTGGCCGCGATTTTGCAAGCATTACGCTTGAGTTCGAGAGAGCGTCCGCGACTGGAACGGTTCGGGGCCGGCAGAGCCAGGTGTGGGTGCGCCTTGCCGAGGGCTGGCGGATTGTTTCAGCGCACGTCTCGCTGTTGCCCGGTTAGTCCGCACAGCGCGGTGGCTGGCTTGAGAGCGATACAGTCAATGTCTGCACTGGCGCATCATGAAATGCGGACTCCAACTCGACCGACGAGTCAAACGTCTTCCCAGGCACATACCGCGCAGGGAATTGAAACGTCAATTCAGTTTCTGCAAACGGCCACGGTTCCAGTTGGAACTTACGCGGCGCCAGCGGCGTTACCTGCACTTCCGAAGTGCCGCGGTCATTCAAGGGCAAGGGATGCAGCAGGTTTGCCGGCGCGTTGAAAGCCACACAGGAGAGCAGCGAGAGATTGTCGCAGGCCTGCAGAAGCCGGAAGTGCTCCACAATGGTCGACTCTTCCTTTTCTATCGCGCTTAATGATTCGTCGGCATCAATTTCACGTCGAAGTGCTTCTTGATACTGGCGCTGCCGGGCAAGGAACGAGTCAAGCAGCTCCAGTCCGTCAGTAGAAATAGTGGTTCGATCCGCATGATCGGTCAGCAGGCTGTAAGTGTGCATTGAGATCAACAGGCCTGCGTACGGATCTTGCTCCGCAATAATTCGCACCGCGCGTTCGCGTACGGCGAGATACTCTTGCAGGTCAATCTCCTCGAACGCCGAATATCTGCCGACCAGTTCGATTGAAAACGCCGAGGGCCTGCCTTCCCGTGTGATCGCCGGGTGAGCATCGCGAGCGGCCCATCCATCATCGTGACATGCGATTCCCTTGAGAACACGCGCGCGCGGTTCCGGTTTACGAAAGTGCGTGTTTCCCCAGGCGGCAGCGAACGCGCCGGCGAGACGTGCGTGATCGGGATGCGTGACGAGCCACCAGCCGTTATTCGATTCCATGCGCAACATCGGGCGTCCTCCTTACTCAACTGACTGCGGCCTGCTTGACTCATGCCAGTTGTGCAGAGCCAGCCATTCAAGAAACATCACGATAAAAAAGAAAGAGAATCCAAGCGTGGTTGCCGCAAGCACGAGGGCAAACAAGTACGCCGCCTCCATCTGGTTACTCGCATAGAGAATCGCGTAACCAAGGCCGCCCTCTCCGACGCGGGTTGAGCCGGCAAACAGTTCGCCCGTTATGCCTCCGATGACGCTGATGCCGGCCGAAATGCGAATCCCAGTAAAGACGCTCGGCAGCGCGTTGGGAAGCCTGAGCTTGAAAAGGATCTGCGACCGCGATGCCTTATACATCAGGAACAGGTGAATCAGGTTTTCGTCCACACTCGTCAAGCCCTGTGTCGTATTCGCAATGATGGGCGCGAGACAGATGATGAAAGTCAGGATCGTCACCGGCCAGATGCCTGCTCCGGCCCAGTTGATGATCAAGGGAGCGATCGCGACAATCGGAACGGTTTGCAGCAGGATCGTGTACGGATAAAGCGTCTGCCTGAGCCAGCGCCATTGCGCAAAGATCATGGCAATGCCCACGCCGACAATGATGCTGGCCGACAATCCGCCGGCCGCCTCCACCGCTGTAATCCAAAGCGAATTCAGCAGCGACGAATAACGATTTCCAAGCGCATCGACGACTGCCAAAGGACCTGGCAGAATATAAGGCGGCAAATGATTCAGCCAAATCACGCCTTGCCATAGGAAAATCAGGCACGCCAGCACAGCGATGCTATTCAGCGCAACAAGGCCGCGGCGCTTCATGATTGATATGCTCCTCGAAGCAGGCGCGATGCCTGCGTCACCATTTCTTCAAATTCCATTGACTCGCGTGTCTCGGCTGTCCTCGGCCAGGGGAGATCAACGATTAGTTCGCTTGCCAACCGGCCGGGATGCGCAGCGAGAATGGCGATTCGCGTTGAAAGAAATACCGCTTCTGCAACTGAGTGGGTAACGAAGAGTACAGTCCATCTCTGCTCTGCGTAAAGACGAAGCAATTCCTCATTCAATCTGTCGCGTGTAATTTCATCGAGCGCGGCAAACGGCTCATCCATGAGCAGAATGCGTGGCCTGCTCACCAACGCGCGCGCGATTGAAACCCGCATCTTCATTCCGCCCGAAAGCTGCCGGGGGTAGCTGCGCGAAACCTGCTGCAGGCCCACAAGCTCCAGCATCCGAGCTACGCGCTCTTTGCGGATGTCGCGCGCCGCGTGCTCAAGCTCGAGGCCGAGCCCGACATTTTGTTCAACGGTTCGCCAGGGCAGCAAGGTCGCATCCTGAAAGATGAAACTCATGGTTTCGCGCGCATTCTCCGGCGTCATGCCATTTACTTTTACCTGCCCGTCGCTGGCCGGACTAAGTCCCGACACCAACTTGAGCAAAGTAGATTTGCCGCAACCTGACGGCCCAAGAAAGGTAATGAATTCGCCGCGCTCAATTGACAGCGAAATGCCTTCAATAGCAGCGGCGGTGCGCCCAAAGCGCTTGCTGACGCCGCGCAGGAGAACTTCAGGGATCGCGGTGCTGGATTGCGTTACCATCCCGATGGCCCTCTCACGGGGAGATACAAAGCGGAAGGATGTGACGCGGAGTGCAGCACCTGTTGCGTCGAACGCGCCCAATTCCAATTGGATGCGAGATGCGGTGGTGTCGCCGTCGATGGGTTGCGGTCGTAGAGCGGAAATGCCGAACTCGCAATTTCAAGACGGAGGCGCTCGCCGGGGAACAGCACAATTCCAACGGGCTCAAGCGTGAATTCCCAGTGATAAACCACGTCGGCCGCGTATCGTCCATCGGCGAACAGCCATGAGCTCCGCGCGATTCCAATCGATATGAACTCTGCGCGACCGTCTTTGGTTATGCGTACGATCTTCGCGGTGAAATCGGCGCAGGATGCGGATGTCGCGGCATAAAGACTGATGCGCGGCTGGCCAAGGATTTCCATCTCGCGCGCGACCGGCTCAGATGTGTAGACGAGCAGGTTGTTGCCCAGTTCAAGCGTGCTTTGATCGAAGACGCCGCTCAACGCCTGCGTGCCGCCGGGCGCAACAACAGGCACCTCCGGATCGTAGACAAATATGTCGCGCGGCTCGTTCGCGGCTGGCGCATTGCAGCAAAGATGCCCATCGCCTTTGCGGGAGTTGGCGTTGCCAGCACTTTGCATGAAGAGCGCAAACTCCGCGTCTTCCGGCCACTCACTGGCATCTCGCCATTCATTCGGTCCGAGGGCAAAGTATCGAAGGCGCGGTTCATGGCTGAATGTGCCTGCATCCTTGAGCCAGTGATCGAACCAGCGAAGCAGAATAGCGTCGGTGTCGAGATTCGCACCGGCTCCGAAATCTCCCTCACCAACGCGGTTGCCCCAGGGAATGTGAACCCACGGGCCTGCGATCAGGTATTGATGCTCGCGTGCGAATGCGCTTCCAGCGCCCTTGCGCAGCGCGCGATACCCGGCCATTGAGCCTTCAAGATAAGTGTCGAACCAACCTGCAATGTGTAGAGCAGGCACCTGAATGCGATCGATGCGCGTACTTACGTCCTGAGCCATCCAGTATTCGCCCGGCTCGCGGTGCGAAAACCAGTCGCGCACATAATCCGGCAGCGCCGAATCGGCGATCGCAGGATGTGCGGCATACGGAACCTGCCATGCCTGCGTGCGAATGCTTGCCCACGCGGCTTCAAGTCTGTCGCTGGCGGTGCGCAGGCCTATTCGCCGCGCGTCTTCGCGAAGCATTTGTATGCCCCAACCCAACGTACTGCTCAGGCGCAGTGCTCCGTGATGGTAAAACCAGCCGTTGTAAAGATCCGTTGCCGTCATGTGCGGCGCAATGCAATGTAATCCATCAGGCTGCTCGGCCGCGGCCAGCAACTGCGTCGCGCCCTGGTATGAGAATCCGTACATGCCGATGCGCCCGTTGCATGCGGAGTGTGCCAGCAGCCACGTAATCGTCTCCGCGCCGTCGCGGCCTTCGTTGCGAAACGGATAGAACTCGCCCATCGAGCCGCCGCGCCCGCGCACATCCTGAATGGCCACGTGATATCCGTGCCGCGCAAACCACGCCGGGTGAGCATATACGACCGTCGAAGCAATGTCGCGGCCATAAGGCTGGCGCATCAATAGTGTTGGCCACGGGCCTTCACCGGCGGGATAGTAATGATCGGAGACAAGCGTGATGCCATCGCTCATCCGGCATTCTACACCGCGTTCCAGGCGAACTCCGTTTCCGCAATCGACCATGTTCAGGCGCCGTGTCTCGGTTCAAATTTGTACATTGCCACTAACAGTTCTGCGATTCGCGCTGCCGCTTCGTTTGACCACCGCTCGCCGTTTTCGGCGGTTGCGGCCGAGGGATCACCAAGCACGCCGCTGGGCGCAATATCCTTTGTCAGCCATGCGAAGTTCGCCGAAGAGCCTTCCGGTTTCAACAATTCGGGTTGATCGACACGCGCGATGTAGTTTGCGGTAAACGCATCTGCATGGACCAACTCGGGCGTTGCGTGCATCAGGTATGCGGTTTCAATCTCGCCCGCATGGAATCCATACGTGCGTTCCTGTGCGCTGACTCCGTCGAACGCCGCGCCAGGCGATCCGAACAAAGTAAACGTTCGCAGCCCGAATTCCGCTCGCAAATCGCGCGCGGCCACATCCACGAGCGAAGTATTGCCACCGTGCGTGTTGTAAAAAACCAGCTTGTTGAATCCCGCGGCGGCAATACTTGATCCCAGGTCGCGCATCACCGTGAGAAACGTCTGCGCACTGACTGAAAGCGTGCCGGGAAAGCCGAGGTGCTCGTTACTCTTGCCGTAACAAACCGGTGGCAAAGCAAAGATCGGCATTTCGTCAGGCACCAGCGACAGCGCCTTTCCGAGCAGAAGATTGTTGATCAACGTGTCAGTCGCGAGCGGCAGATGATGCCCATGCTGCTCAATTGCGGCAGTCGGCAGCACGAGCAACGCCGTGGCGCGGGGCAGGGAATCCACCTGCTTCCACGTCAGGTATGCAAAGTTGCGCGCATCGGGAATCCAGGTTTTCATCGGCACGCCACCTGTTTGTGAAAGCTGATCATCTTTCCCGGATTCAGCAGACCGCACGGATCGTATCGCTGCTTGGCCAGCAACTGAATGTTGTCGGCGCGGAACCGGCCCGCGTCTTCAAGATAGTTCACGTGCGGATTGGCGACGAAGACTCCGATGGATCTGCAGAAGGCAATCATGTCGTTGAGGCGCTCACCGGTTGTAAAGCGAACCACGGGAATGGCGCCCGGAATCACGGCGCCTTCGCCGTTCTTCATGAACTCGATGTGGAATAGAATTTCTTCACCATAGCGCTCACGCAAAAGGCGAAACTGCTCGCGGCACTCGGAAGGTGAAAAACCGCACTGCAGGTAGGTGTATGCCGCATCGGCCTTCATCGCCCAGAGAGTGGTGTGATTCCACGTGTAATCGCTAAGCAGCGGCTGCGTTCGTGGGCCGTCATACGGGCCTGTAAACGTGATCTCGCCTCCGGCTCGAACAACGGTAGCGCGAAGTTCTTCCAGTTGAGCCGTCGCGATCATGATGAGCGCGAGCGCTTTGCTCTCACGCACGAGTTGCTTTACCGGTGTGAAGAACGAGGGAATCGGCCACTCGAAAACCGTGGCCAGCCGCTTCGTCCACTGCTTGCCAACTGCAATCGTCTCAGTGAAGGTGAAAGCCTGTACGTAGCTTTCGAAGGCGATGGTCACCTGCGTCCACTCGACGGCCGGCGTGAGCGCAAACCAGATGCGAGTAAGAACTCCATTCGTACCCCACGCATGAAGAATCTCGTGAACTGCCGGACCATTGTGCAGCACAACGCGCGGTTCCTCTTCCATGGTTACGACTTCAAAGGCGCGCACAGTGTCAAAGTCGCGTAGCCCGCCGTGCGCCACCGAGCCAATGCCTCCCGAACCGCCTGCAAGAAAACCGCCGACTGATGCCTTTACGAGGGTCGACGGATACATTCGAAGTTCCCAGCCTTGCTTGCGCGCTTCCATTTCCAACTGACCGAGACGCAAACCTGGCTGGCAGACGGCAACTCCATCCGCGGTGATCTCTTCGAGCTTTTCCATCAGCGAGAGGTCGAGCACGATTCCGCCTTCAAGCGGCACGCACTGGCCATAGTTGCCGGTACCCGCGCCCCGAACGGTTACGGGAACCTTGTGCATGCGGGCGAATCGCAGGGTCGCAATTACTTCATCCACGCTGACCGCCTGCACGGCCACGTCGCCGCTCTTTTTTGCAAGCAACGGCTTCAGGACCGGGGAGTACCAATAGAAATCGTGCGATAGCCGGTCGAGCACCGCGGGCGTGGTAAGCACGCGCGCCGGGTCGCTTATGACTTTCGACAGTTCCGCTTCGAGAGAGTCCAGCATGGGGAAGTCCTCTCAGTTCGACCGGTTTCTACTTGCGG
>Ga0335085_10012324_pt1 | contig 12599 bp, 9 predicted proteins | sample Lox_Sample_45_FD_206712 | JGI IMG/M metagenome (GOLD analysis project Ga0335085, IMG submission 206712) | Soil microbial communities from Loxahatchee National Wildlife Refuge, Florida, United States - Lox_Sample_4.5 | ecosystem: Environmental > Terrestrial > Soil > Wetlands | place: USA: Florida...
GTGGATCAGGGCGTGCCCGGCTGGAAAAAGGGAACCGGTGAAGCCTGGGTCACCGCGGAGTACGCCATGCTTCCCCGCGCCACTCAGCAACGCACGCCCCGTGAACGGACCGGTCCCGGGGGGCGCACCCATGAGATACAGCGGCTGATCGGTCGCTCTCTGCGCGCCGCGATGGCCACGCTGGCCTTCGGGGAATACACCATCCGGGTCGACTGCGACGTCCTTCAGGCTGATGGCGGCACCCGGACCGCCGGCATCACCGGCGGGTGCGTGGCCCTGGCCGACGCCTGCGCCTGGTTGGCCGAGCGGACCGGAGTCCCCAATCCATTCGGCCGCCTCGTGGCCGCGGTATCGGTGGGGATTCTCGGTGGGGAGCCGAGGCTCGACCTGGCCTACGCCGAAGACAAGGACGCGGGCGTCGACGCCAATATCGTCATGCTGCACCCCGATCAGTTCGTGGAAGTACAGGGCACCGGCGAGCACGGAACCTTTTCCAGGGCCGAGCTGGATACGCTGCTCGAGCTCTCGCTGGGAGGCATTCGCTCCCTCTTCCAGGCGCAACAGGCGGCCCTGGGCTGGTGAAGCTCCTGGTCGCGACCCGGAGCGAGGGGAAGCAACGGGAGCTCCAGCGCCTCATCGCTCCTGCGGGTCACACGGTGCTCTTTCCGGACGACGCCGGGATCCCGGAGTCGCCGGAGGAAGGCGGCCTCGAATCAGGCGACAGCTTCGAGATCAACGCTCGACGCAAGGCCGAATACTTCGCTCGCCGGACCGGCCTCCCGGCTCTCGCCGATGATTCCGGCCTGGAGGTCCTCTCCCTCGGTGGCGCCCCCGGCGTGCGCTCGAAGCGGTGGGCCGGCGCCACCGGATCCTCCCTCGAAATTGATGCCGCCAACAATGCCGAGCTGCTGCGCCGCCTGTTGGGGGCCCCGGAATCCCGGCGCCGAGCCAGGTACCGTTGCGTGCTGGTCTTCGTTCCGGTCGCGGGCGGCATGCCCGAGATCTTCCAAGGGGAATGCCCGGGGGTGATTCTGGAGTCGCCTCGAGGGACCGGCGGCTTCGGCTACGACCCGCTCTTTCTGAGCGATGAGCTGGGGAAATCGTTGGGCGAAGCGAGCGCGGAGGAGAAGGATCGTGTGAGCCATCGCGGTCGCGCGGCGCGCGCATTCCTCGAACGGGTGAGAGTGGCTGCCCCCTGATCGGATTCGATACCTGAATCCTGCATGAAATTCGGCTTCATGCTGACAATAGGGGATGCGCGGGGCCGGAATTCGTGGTACTAATACCGTCGATCCGTTGAGTTGGGCGGGCGAAAAGAGAACTTCTGGTCGAGGATCGACGCGGCAGTATGGTTTTCCAGCCGTATTCTGTCTCTCCCCCTTCGCCAATCACCCGATGCGGGGCCAGGCCGATCGCAGGCGCGCTCACGGCCCTGGCGCTCGTGCTGGCCCCGGCGCTGTCTGCCCAGACCGTGGTCAACTCGCGCGTGAGCGATTCGGTCCCCGCCCCGATCTCGCCGGTAGACTCTGAATTCTCCCACCGGGACTCCGCGGCCAATTGGGGCTTCACGCCCAGCGTGGTTACCTCGACTGCGAATGCTGAGCACGTGGCGATCAGCCGGACTTGCGGTGAGGACGTCCCGCCTCGGCGAGTAACTCAGGCCCTCAACGAGGACCAGTTCGAGAGCCAGCCGCGGTTCTGGTGGGCCCTCGGGGAAGTAACCCTCGCCAACGCCATGGACTGGCTGCACCATCGGATCTTAATCCAGGCCGACTGGACCAAAGTCAGCCCCAGCTCCTGGGTGCACAATGTCACCAACGGGCTCCAGTGGGATTATGACCCGCTGGAGATCAACAACGTCACGCACCCCTACTCGGGGGGCCAGTACTACAACGCGGCGCGGGCCAACGGCTACGGTGTCTGGGGGTCGGCGGCCTTTGCCATGGGTGGCAGCGTGATGTGGGAGTATCTCGGGGAGACCCAGAGCCCCTCACCCAACGATTTGCTCAATACCCTTCTGGGGGGGACGGTCTACGGCGAGGTAGCTTGGCGCATATCTGTGGCGATGCTCGACGACAAGGCCACCGGGATGAATCGCTTCCTCCGGGAATTCGGCTCGCTGCTCATCAATCCCGGTCTGGGCGTGCATCGGATCATCCATGGCGACGCCTGGCATACCTCGCCCAGCCTCCCGACCATTTCCCACGGCCCGATCCGGCTCGACCTCGCCCTGGGCACCACCAAGGCGACTCCCGAGACTCCTACCCTGGATCAGCGCCTGAACAGCATCCAGCCGGCCCTGACTTTTCTGGTCAACTATGGCGATCCCTTTCAGTCGGGGAGCCAGAGGCCGCTCTCGGTCTTCTCGGTTCGCACAGAGATGACCGGGCCGGTCCTGACCCGGTTGGCGGTGGTCGGACAGCTGGCGCGGCCGAGCCTGAGCGGGACCGACGAGGATCGCAGCTCGCTGGGTGTGGACCTGGAGTCGGACTATCTGGTCAATCCCGCCTACCGATTCGCCACGGCCAACCTGACCCTCCGCCACAGCGCAACGAGAGGCAGTGTCCGTGGCTGGCGGCTCGGCTCCAATGTCGGCCTCATCGGGGTGGTGCTGGGCGCCGCCTCGAACGGCAGCACCCGGCCGGGCTGGGACTATGACTACGGTCCCGGCATGGGCGTCCGGTTGGGGGGCCTGCTCGAGTACTCGGGAAACCAGCTCCTGAGCGTCGGCTACGACGGCTATTGGGTTCATAGCCTGATGGGCCCCACCAGCAACAACTGGCTGCAGAATGTCGGGGCCCAGATCCGAACTCCTCGGCTCGCGGGTCTCTACGCGGCGGCGGACTACCAGAAGTATTGGCGCCTGTCCGAGTATCCCTCGATCCCCAGCGAGCGTCGCCAGAGCCAGAAGCTGACGTTGTTCCTGGGTTTGACCGGACGCTGAGCCGGGGCGGACAAGGCGAGCAGGGCGGACACGAAGGTGAGTCACAAGCTACGAGTCGCAAGCCTCAGCCCCTTGCGGCTTTTGACTTGTGACCCATTCAGTACTCAGTACCCAGTATTCAGTACGCCCCAGAACTCAGAACCCAGAACCAACTCTCAGGGCTCAGGACCGAGGACTTGGGCGGACGGGGGTTGGCATCCCCAATCTTCTCCGCTCCGTCCGATGGGTGTACTGTTCACGCGCTGGCGACGGGGTGTGGCGCAGTCCGGTAGCGCGCCTGCTTTGGGAGCAGGAGGTCCCGGGTTCAAATCCCGGCGCCCCGATGGATCTGGCGTGACGTGGTCGGCCTCGAAACATTGGCGACCCGTCGGCGCGATTACCCACACAGCTGCATCCTTCCACGAGGCTTCCGCATGGACCTGGCCCCCACCCCGGGCTTGATCAGTGCTGCCGGCCTGTTCCTGGTCGGGCTCTTTCTCGGCATGCTGGTCATGCTCGAGCTGGGCCGGCGAGTCCGGATTCGGCGCCGCGAGCGGGGGGAGGACGGTGAGACGCCCGGACTCGGGGTCGTTGATGCCGGAGTCTTCGCTCTCTTGGGACTTCTGGTCGCCTTCACGTTCTCGGGAGCCGCCACCCGGTTCGATGCCCGCCGACACCTGGTCATCGAAGAGGCCAACGACATCGGGACCGCCTACCTGCGGCTGGACCTTCTCCCCGCTGACGCCCGCACCCAGTTGCAGGAGATCTTTCGCCAGTATCTCGATGCCCGGCTGGCCGCCTATCAGAACGTGGTAGATCAGGAGGCCACTCGCTCGGCGATGGCCAAGGTGAACGATCTGCAGCGTCAAATCTGGACCCGCGCGGTCCAAGCCTGCCGGCGGGTATCCACCACAGATGCAGCAATTCTGCTGTTGCCGGCCCTGAATGCCATGTTCGACATCACCACCACGCGAACCGCTGTCACCCAGATTCACCCTCCCACCATCATCTTTGCCCTGCTGGTCATCGTCGCCCTCGTGTGCTCGCTCCTGGCCGGCTACGGCATGGCCGGCACCGACGCCCCGCGAGACTGGGTTCACATCGTCGGCTTCGCGGTGGTGCTCACCGTCACGGTGTATGTGATCGTAGACCTGGAGTACCCGCGCCTGGGCTTCATTCGGGTGGATTCCTTCGACCAGTTGTTGGCGAGCCTTCGCAGCAGCCTTCAGTAGCCACCGCCCGGACCACGCCATTCCGGTAGCGCTTTCCGGCTAGAGCGGCGAAGTCCCCGGTTCAGACCGTTTGGACCTGATGGGGTTGAAGACAATGCCCCGCAACGAATTCCGTTGCGGGGCAGCCTGGTCTTGAGCCCTGATTAGCCCCCCAGAAGTCGCAATCCACACTGTCATGGTAAATGTGCATTAAATGCATTGTGATCGAGATATCTTGAGCATCAGTGCATCTGGATTGCATCAATGTTATCAGATATTTGCTGAGAATGCACAATTCTATTGACACTTTGTATGTCCATCGGTACCTTGGGTTGCGACTCTTACGCCTGTCTGTCCAGGAGCCAAGCGGTAGGAACCGACCCGGGGGCCTCTCAGCGACTGTCCTGACGGGAGCTTGATGACCGCGAAGCGCATTCTGACGCCTTCTTGATGTCTGGGTCTGTAGGTTCTGCGCTGGGCCGTTGGCACCGGGGAAGTCAGCCGGGACAGGGTCGGACAGCAGTTCGTTCTAGCCGACGGAGCTTCCGTGCGGCGCGCTCACTCACTTGTCGGAGGGAAAGGTCAATGAACCGGTTCGGTGGCTTCGCCACGTTGGTTGCAGTCGCGGCGGTAACGGTCGGGGTCGCTCCTCTCGCTGGACAGGCTCCGGCGGATTCCGCCCCCAAGCCCCCTCCGACCAATCACGTCGAGACCAACCTGCTGGGCTTCAAGCTGAGTGGGTATGGAGAGGTCTCCTACGTTTACTCGACCAACGACAACGCCGGGACGGTCACCGGGCACCTGTACGACCGGTTCCACGACCAGTTCACCCTGAACGGGCTCAAGCTGGTGGTCGAGAAGCCCTATGCGACGGACAAGGTGGATGCGGGAGTCCGCGCCGACTTGGTGTTCGGCCAGAACGCCACGGTGCTGCAATCAGGCGGCTTGAACCTGGGCAATCAGGGCGACATGACCCAGCTGTTCGTCACCCTGAACCTCCCCACCAAGAATGGGAACGGGTTTCAGCTCAAGGCCGGGAAGATGGTGACCCTGATGGGACTCGAGGTCATCGAGACGCCCAACAACCCCAACTGGTCGGAAGGCCATCAGTTCATCTTCGTCGAGAACTACACGGCGCTGGGGCTCAGCGCCGAGTACAAGTTCAGCAAGTACGTGGACGCGCAGCTTCGACTGATCAACGGGTGGGACGTGGCGGCGGACAACAACACCAAGAAGTCGTTCATGGGGCGGGTGGGGTTCTATCCCGATGACAAGACCTCGATCGGGGTGGTGGGCTTCATCGGTCCGGAGCAGGCGCTGACGGCGGACGCGACCCAGGCCAATCGGGGCGGGATCGACGTACTGGTCAACCGGAAGTTCGGTGCCAAGACCTCGGTCTGGGCCCAGTTCGACTGGGGCCAGGAGAGCGCCAATCTGGCCCTTCCGGATCCCACCCAGGACGCCAAGTGGCTCGGACTCGGCCTCTGGGTGGCCTATGACGCCAGCGCCAAGCTCAACATCGCGGTGCGCGGGGACTACATCAACGACGAGCAGGGAGCCCGTTCCGACGCGGCCTTCGGACTTCCGGGCGGGACCGCCCACAAATTCGGGAGCGGAACGGTGACGTTCAACGTCAAGGCCTGGCCCAACCTCCTGTTCCGGCCCGAGCTCCGCTTCGACTCCTCGAACCAGCAGGTCTATAACGGGAACCAGGGACAGGTCGTTCTCTCGGCCAGCGCGGCTTATCTCTTCTGATCGGAAGAAATCGGTAACCGGTAGCCGGGAACGTCGAACAGCGGGTGGCTGAGTCGCCGTTGCCGGTTGCCGGCTCTGCCGGGCTTCGATAGAGGCGACTGAGTTGGTAGCCTCGAAATCTTCTGCCGCCTCGCTGGCGCCGACCAGCGAGGCGGCTATGTTCGGGCCATGACCAGCAATCAGAGAATGTGCTGGAAATCCAGGCTCACCGAGTGGTCAGCCGGCGTGCTTGTTCTGCTGGGGAGCCAGGGCCAGCCCCACCTTCAGAAACCTTACGATTCGGTGCCGGCTGCTCGAAGCATTGTGGAATCGGGACCAATTCGCGATACGCTGAGGCCGCCAAGCTTCGAGGACTACCCAGCTGGCCCCATCTACGGGGGCAAGATCGCCAATCCGGATTTCGCTACCAATCCTGGCGCTCGCCGGTTCCAAACCGTGATCAGAGAGAGGGTGAAAAATGGGCCGAACTTCGCGGGTCGGTATACCTTGGTGTGGTGGGGGTGTGGGACGGGCTGTCAATCGATCGTGGTGGTGAACGATTCCACGGGGACAATCTACGACGGGGTCAGCACGTCCAATGGGCCAGACGTGCGAGAGGACAGCAGGCTCATGATCGATTCGCCGGGTGACGATACACCTCCTCCGGGCTGCGCGAACTGTTCGTCCCACTTCTACGTATGGGAGGGATCCGCGTTCAGGGAGGTAAAGCTGAAGGAGTAGGTGTCGCTGAATCGGCACTCGGCACTCGGCAATTCCCCCACTCCTCAATTCTTCATTCCCCCATTCCCTCCAATCGGCAATCGTCACTCACCAATCGGCAATCGCTCATTCTCGCATTCCCCCATTCTCCCATTCCCCCATTCCCCCGTGTACTATCCTATTCGTTCTCATTGGCTTCCCGCGCCCGTAGCTCAGTTGGATAGAGCATCAGCCTTCTAAGCTGAGGGTCGTAGGTTCGATTCCTACCGGGCGCACTGACCTTGCGGCGTTGACCGCTCGGATCACCAGCCTCACCCCCGGTCCCACGTGTCATCGCTTCGGATTCCCACCGCGCAGGACCTCCGCACCCTGCTCCGGCTGGCCCTGCCCCTCGTGGTGGTGCAGGTCGGCATGATGGCCATGGGCCTGGTGGATACCATCATGGTGGGCCACCTCTCCGCCGAAGCCCTGGCCGCGGTAGCGCTGGGCAATCTCTATTTCTTCGCCGTTTCGAGCTTCTCGCTCGGGTGCCTCCTGGCGCTCGACCCGGTGGTGGCGCAGGCGGTGGGTGCCGGGGAGACCGAGAGCGTCGCGCGCGCCGTGCAGCGGGGTCTGGTGCTGGCCGGCCTGCTCTCCCTGCCGACCATGCTCTCGCTCTGGCCGGCGGACCCCGTGCTCCGATTTCTCCGCCAGCCCACCGAGGTCGTGCCGCTGGCCAGTGAATACGCCCGGATCTCGAGCCTGGGAGTCGTGGGATTCCTGGCCTTCGTGGTTCTCCGGCAGACGCTCCAGGCGCTGGGGCGGATGAGGCCCATCGTGGCGGTGATCGTCATTGCCAACCTGGTCAACGCGGGGCTCAACTGGATCCTGATCTACGGTCACCTCGGTTCTCCCGCCTTTGGCACCAACGGTTCTGCCATGGCCACGGTGGTGAGCCGCTGGGTCCTGGCCCTGGGGCTCCTGGGGCTGGCGTGGCGCGAGCTCGAGCCGCGGCTGGTGCCGGTGCGGACCGGGATTCTCGACTGGGCTCCTCTCAAGCGCCTGCTCGCCCTTGGTGCCCCGATTGGAGTGCAGTACCAGCTCGAGTACGGAGTCTTCGGGGTGGTCGGCATGTTGATGGGGATCTTCGGCACCGAGCCGATGGCCGCTCACCAGGTGGCCCTCAACCTGTCGTCCATCACCTTCATGGTCCCCATGGGAGTCTCCGCCGCTGCGGCCGTCGCGGTGGGTCACGCCATTGGGAGAGGCGACATGGATGGCGCCCGGCGGGCGGCCGGGGCTGCTCTGGCCTGCGGTGTAGGCTTCATGCTCCTGGCCGGGGCGACCCTGGGACTCTTACCGGGTCCGCTGGCCCGGGTGTACACCGGGGTGCCCGGGGTCGTGACACTCGCGATGCAGTTGATCCCGATCGCGGCGGTGTTTCAGGTCTTCGACGGAATTCAGGTGGTCTCCATTGGAATTCTTCGGGGGCTCGGAGACACCAGGACGCCGATGCTACTCAACATCCTGGGCTTCTGGCTCCTCGGTCTTCCGACCAGTTTAGCGCTGGGAGAACGGTTTGGGTTCGGGCCGCGTGGGCTCTGGTGGGGACTGGTGGTCGGGCTGATCGTCGTGGGGACCACGCTCCTGCTCCGGGTCCGCCATCACTTGAGTCGTGAGGTCCGGAGAATCACGATCGAAGAGGCCCAGCTGCAGGAATAAAAAAGGGCCGGCACTTGCCGGCCCAGGTCGAGCTTCGGTGGCGCGGGATGTTTAGTGGGAGGCTCGCCCGCCCTCGTCGGTCGGCGCCGGGCGAGGCTCGATTGGCATGTCGTTGAGGGACTCCAGCACGATCTCGGGGCCCAGGACTTCGTGGAGGGGGACCCCGCTCTGCAGCTTGGGATCCAGCTCGAACAGCACCGCGTCGCCCGCGTAGCGGAGGGCCCGCACCAGGGCCCGGTCGGGGGCCCGGCTGTCTCCGAAGTGATGGCGGGCCTCGACCATCGCCTGTTGCTCCACCAGGAGCCGGGCGACCAGGAGCAGGTCCCCACAGCAGGCTTCGGCCACCAGGAGGTCGGTGAGCGAGCTCTCTGGGCGGTCGCCAACGGCTACCACTCGCCGAATCGCCGCCTCGTAGAGATCAGATATAGTCGTGAAGACGCGACCCTTCGCCTGCTGAATGGCCCGGCGCTGGGTCCCGATTTCCTTGATGAGCTGGCGCTGAACTTTGGGATCTTCGGTGAGGCTGACAGGGAGCGCCAACCAGAGGCCCGGCATTGGACGCTCCAGCTGGTCCTCCAGCATGGCCTGAACCGCGAATTCGCAGTCGCCGGTCAGGGTGGCATAGCGATCGGCGGCCCGTCCCAACGATCCTTCCTGTGCCCAAAGCTGCAGCAGCGTTTCGTACATCTGGTCGCCGGAGGGCTTGCGAGAGTGGGATCGCATACGCCCGGCTATGGGGCAGGGAACGTGCCGCGCAGGACCGCTTGAAAGGGCGAGTTGGAACGGTCCCGGACCCGGCTCCAAGTGCTTGGTCTGGTACCAGTTATCAGTAGTAAAGCGAGGTCTCACTTGAACACCCGAAATGGCGCCGAATTTTCGGGTCCACGCCGAGGCCATAGGAGATTGCATGAGGCCTCGCCCTCTCCCGAGTTGATCGGGTCATAGATCACGAATTAGCTTCGAGCGGCTCTCCTCCTTAAATACACCAACCCATTCTCCTCGGGCGATTCGACCTTGGCCTCGTCCCCCACGCTTGAGCGGTCCGAGACTCCGGTAGCGGGAGTCGAGGAGATTCGTCGCCACTTTCCGGCCCTGGCCCGCGAGATCGGGGGGCAGCCGGTCGCCTATTTCGACGGCCCGGGTGGGACTCAAACCCCGCGGGCGGTGGTCGAGGCAATGGCGGACTATCTCTACCACCACAACGCCAACACCCACTGGGCCTACCCCAGCAGCGTCGAGACCGACCGGATGATCGCGGCCGCTCGAGGGGCCCTGGCCGACTTCCTGAACGGGGGGCCCGACGAGGTCGCCTTTGGCGCCAACATGACCACCCTGACCTACCACCTCGCCCGGGCCCTGGGGCGCGGATGGGGTCCGGGAGACGAAGTGATCGTCACCGAGCTCGATCACCACGCCAACATCGCGCCCTGGCAGGCGGTCGAGCGCGAACGCGGGATCACGCTCCGCCGGGTCCCCCTACGGGTCGAGGAGGGCGACCTCAACTGGGCTGCTCTGGAGCAGGCGATATCCCGCCGGACCAGGCTCCTGGCGCTGGGCGGGGCCTCCAACGCCCTGGGAACGGTGACCGACGTGGCTCGGGCGGCGGGACTGGCCCGATCAGTGGGGGCGCTGACCTTCGTGGACGCGGTCCACTACGCCCCCCACTTCCTGGTCGACGTGCAGCAGCTGGGCTGCGACTTCCTGGCCTGTTCGGCCTACAAGTTCTATGGCCCGCATGTCGGGGTGCTCTGGGGCCGGCGGGACCTGCTGGCGTCCCTCGAGGTGCCCAAGCTCGATCCGGCTCCCAATCAAGCGCCGGAACGGATGGAGACCGGGACCCAGAACCACGAGGGGATCGCGGGAGCCATGGCCGCAGTGGACTTCCTGGCTGCTCTGGCGCCCGGTCCGGGATCCCGCCGTGAGCGCCTCGGGCGAGTTTTCGCGCACCTTCATCGGCGAGGGCAGGACCTGTTCTCCCGCCTGTGGGACGGCCTGGGCACCGTGGCCTCGGTCCGCCGATATGGGCCGCCGCCTTCGCGTCCCCGCACGCCGACCCTCTCCTTTGCCGTGACCGGCCATCGCCCGGTCGCGGTGGCGCAGGCCCTGGCTACTCGCGGAGTCTTCGCTTCCCACGGCGACTTCTACGCCGCGACCGTGATGGAGCGACTGGGCCACGCCGACGAGGGCCTGGTTCGGGCCGGCTGCGCCTGCTATACCAGCGAAGGCGAAATCGATCGCCTCCTCGAAGGCGTGGCTTCGCTCGGGTAAGGGGAACCCATGGCCCCGGTCACCGCTCCCGGCCTTATTCGCGCCCCTCGCGGCCGCCAGCTCTCCTGTCGAGGCTGGCACCAGGAGGCGGCGCTTCGGATGCTGATGAACAACCTCGACCCCGAGGTGGCGGAGCGGCCGGAGGACCTGATCGTCTACGGCGGGGGAGGCAAGGCGGCTCGCAACTGGGAGTGTTACGAGCGCATCGTCGCCACGCTGCGCCGCCTGGCCGACGATGAGACGCTGCTGGTGCAGAGCGGCAAGCCGGTCGGGGTCTTTCGCACGCACGACGAAGCGCCTCGCGTCCTCATCGCCAACGCCAACCTGGTGCCTCGCTGGGCCACCTGGGAAGAGTTCCGGCGCCTCGACGCCCTGGGACTCACCATGTATGGCCAGATGACCGCGGGCTCCTGGATTTACATCGGCAGCCAGGGGATCGTGCAGGGCACCTACGAGACCTTCGCCGAATGCGCCCGCCAGCACTTTGGCGGGACCTTGGCCGGACGATTGGTAGTGACGGCCGGCCTGGGCGGGATGGGTGGCGCACAGCCGCTGGCCGCGACCCTCAATGGCGCGGCCTTTCTCGGCGTGGAAGTCGATCCCACCAGAATCCAGCGCCGAGTCGAGACCGGCTACTGCGATCGGATGTGTACCGGTCTGGACGAGGCCCTCGAGCTGGTGCTATCCGCCAAGCGCGACCGGAAGCCCCTGTCCGTGGGGCTGGTCGGCAATGTCGCTGAGGTCATGCCCGAGCTGGTGCGGCGCGGAGTCGTCCCCGACGTGCTCACCGACCAGACCTCCGCCCACGATCTCCGGCTCGGCTATATCCCGTCGGGCCTGTCGCTCGAAGCGGCCGCCCGTCTGCGCGAAGGTGATCCGGCTGCCTACGAGTCCCGGGTGCTCGACTCGATGGTCACTCACGTGAAGGCGATGCTCGAGCTCCAGCGCCGGGGAGCTATCGCCTTCGACTACGGCAACAACCTCCGGGGACAGGTGGCGGACCGGCGGGGGATGAAGGAGGCCTTTCAAATTCCTGGCTTCGTGCCGGAATTCATCCGGCCCCTCTTCTGCCGGGGAGCCGGGCCCTTTCGCTGGGTGGCGCTCTCCGGAAACCCGGCGGATATCGCGGAAACCGACCGGGCGGTGTTGGAGACGTTCCCCAAGAAGGAATCGCTGGCGCGCTGGATCACGCGGGCGCGCGAGAAGATTCACTTCCAGGGTCTTCCCGCCCGGATCTGCTGGCTGGAGTACGGCGAGCGGGCGGAGATGGGACTCCGATTCAATTGGTTGGTCAAGAAAGGGAAAGTGGAGGCCCCGATCGTGATCGGTCGCGATCACCTGGACACCGGGTCGGTGGCCTCCCCCAACCGGGAGACCGAGGGGATGAAGGACGGCTCCGACGCCATCGCGGATTGGCCGCTGCTCAACGCCATGCTCAATACCGCCTGCGGAGCCAGTTGGGTCTCCCTTCATCATGGGGGGGGCGTCGGGATCGGCTACTCGATTCATGCGGGGATGGTCTGCGTCGCGGATGGCACCGAGGCAGGGGATCGCCGGCTGGAGCGCGTGCTGACTGCCGATCCGGGAACCGGTGTCATGCGTCACGCCGATGCCGGTTACCAGCTCGCGATCGATACGGCCCGCGAGCGGGGCGTCGACCTGCCGATGATCGATCGATGAGGCGCCGAGATCGGGTAGCGGTGTCCGGGCTGCTCGGTCTGTGGTTGGGAATCGGGTGTGGGGGAGGAGACGGCGGCCCCACCGGCCCCACGGTGGCGACCGTGACGATTTCTCCCGACCCCGTCACCATCGATCTCGGAAGCTCCTTTCCCTTCCTGAGCGCGGTGGCTGACCAGGCTGGTCATCCCTTGAACGTTGCCATCACCTGGGGATCCTCGAACCCGTCCGTTGCCAGCGTAAGTTCCTCCGGAGTGGTGACGGCCCTCGGGACCGGAGCCATCACCATCACGGCCACGGCCGGTGGGGTGACGGGCCGGGCCGCCCTGACCATCCTGAGTCGCGGTCCCAAGCCGACTCGGAAC
>Ga0335085_10012325_pt1 | contig 12599 bp, 9 predicted proteins | sample Lox_Sample_45_FD_206712 | JGI IMG/M metagenome (GOLD analysis project Ga0335085, IMG submission 206712) | Soil microbial communities from Loxahatchee National Wildlife Refuge, Florida, United States - Lox_Sample_4.5 | ecosystem: Environmental > Terrestrial > Soil > Wetlands | place: USA: Florida...
ATCTCCGCGGCGGAGTACTGCTGGGTTTCGTCCACCACCCAGCATCCCCCACCAGGGGCAAAGCGGACAGATCACCTGTGAACTCGACCGGACAACTCACATACTAGCGACAGATTACGGTCTGAAACACTTGTAACTAAATGCCGGTCGGTGTATAATGCAGCCGTTCCACGGTAAAGGAGCGCTATGCGGATCTCGAGTCGGCCGGCGCGCGTTCTGCCGGTGTGCTGGCAGGTGGTCTTGATCCTTTCTCTGGCCGGTGCTTGCTGGTGCGGGACCGCCTGTGGGGCGCAACGACCCGGCGGAACAAAAGCCGCTTCAACGACCTCCGGCATGACCGTCGAGGACGTCACCAAACTGGTGAAGGCAGGCGTCAGCGAGGAGATCGTGATTCAGCAGATCCGCAAAGTTCACACCGCCTTCGACCTCTCCACCGATCAGTTGATCCAACTCAAATCAGCCTCGGTCAGCGACCGGATCATTCAGGTGATGTTGGATCCGTCCCGCGTGGAAACGGAGACGCCTCCCGCCTCACCACCGGCGACCGCGCCCGCAAGCGCATCCGCGCCCGCTCCTGCGCAGGCTGGCGCACTGGCTGAGGTCTCGGAACCGGCCGGGCATGCTGTCTTGCCTTCCGAAGCCGGGGTGTATATCCACAAGGCTGGGCAGTGGGCGGAAGTGACTCCCGAAATCGTCTATTGGAAGACCGGCGGTGTAGCCAAAACCGTGGCTACCCTGGGAGTGATAAAAGGGAACCTCAACGGCCGCATAGTCGGTCCCCGAGGCCCGAATTCCTACGGCAAACCTCTAGAGTTCCTCATCGTGACCATCGAAGGCGTGTCCATTGCAGAGTACCAGTTGCTGCATCTGCACCCCGCCAGGGAGAGCCGCGAGTTCCGGACCGTCACCGGAGGCGTTTTCCATTCCGAGAGCGGCGCCGCCCGCGATCTCCTGCGCTTCGAAAGTACTAAGATCGCGCCTCACATCTTCCGCGTAATTTTTCCGGCGGGCTACGGGCCCGGAGAGTACGGCTTTCTCCCGCCTGGCTCGACCGGCTCTTCGGGCAAGATCTATTCGTTCACTGTCATTGACTAGCTTCGTTCCCCGCGGCGCTGCCGCGAAAGGGGAGGCCATGAACCGACTGCTCCTGAGCATCGCCCTTGGGGTCTTCACCGTGCTGGGTTGCGCTGCGCCGGTCCCACAGAATCCGGCGGCAGCGGAGCCGATCTCGGTTCGCGACGTGATCCGGTTGGCGCGCGCCGGGATCAGTGACGAGATCATCCTCGACCAGATCCATCGGAAAGGAGCGCCGGCCCAACTTACAACCGACGAGATTCTCGAACTGAAGAAGGCCGGCGTCAGCGATCGCGTGGTCAGCGCGTTGGTTGGATCGCCGGACGCGGCGGCCGTGCCCGCAGCGCGACGCGCTCCCAGTTCTGCAGGTGCTCCCGCGGCTGCGGCTGGACCCGGCAGGACGACCGCGTCAGGTTCCGCGGCGCGATCTGCTCCGAGTCCTGCAAGCCCTCCGGCGGCAGCGGCTGGACCCGTCTCGCCGCCAGCGACGGCTTCCTGGGCCAGCCACACAGACCCCATGGGCTTTTCGATCAACCACCCCGCGGATTGGAAAGTAGTCCCGGACCACCAACTCGGACGGGTGACGGTGCAGGGAAGCCACGGCGAGCGCGTCGTCGTCTGGCCGATGTTCATCGAAACGCGCCGGTTGGACGAGCACGCGGCCGGCGTGCTCCTGCGCCAAATGGCCGCCCAAGTGGAAAACGCCACGCCCTGGACGGCCCCGCAATCGTCGGGCCGCTACGTGCTCGTTAGCACGCGATCGCCGCAGCGCAAGGCCGCCGCGGCGATCGCCTGGGCCAACTCTCCTTCCGGCGCCTCGATCCTGCTGTACCTTGTTTCGGCGCCCGCGTCCGCATACGAGGCGTCCGTGCCTGTCCTCGCCGGCATCCTGCAATCCTTCCGCGTCGCCAATGCGCCGGCCGGGTCAGGCGGCGGATCGGCCGGAAAGGCTCTCGGAACGGTCCAGTATGTGCGCTGGTCCGATCCCATGGAAAATGCCTTCACCGCTTCAGTTCCCCAGGGTTGGAAAGTCCTCGGGGGCATGTACCGTTTCGGGGCGACCGATATTCGCCCGATGGTGACGCTCGTCTGTCCGTGCGGTGGGATCCTCATCAGGATCGGTCAAAAGGATTTCGGAGCGTTCGCGGAACCGATTTACTCGGCCATGGGATCGATCCGCGGCGGTTCCCTGCCGTTCTCCGACGGCTCGTCGCTGCAGATCCACCCCTATCTCACGGGCCAGCAGTTCGCCCGCTATTACGTCGAGCACGTGCTCCGCGATTGTGCGGGTGTGCGTGTTACAGCCGGAAGGGAACGGCCGGACTTAGCCGGGACTTTCAACCAGGAAGCCCAGCAGTTCGGCGTTCCAGCCGGCCAGATGTCTGCCGGCGATATCGACTTCACCTGCAGCTCTCAGGGCGCGCAACTCACGGGATTCTACCTGGCGGCCACTATGCGGGTGCCGACCGATGTGTCCCGCCGCGGCGCCGGTGGGGCCTTGTGGTACATCTACAAAGTAGGCGGCTATATCGCAATTCCGGAATGGCGCCAGGATGCCGAAGCGATTGCCCGCCAGGTGGTCGGTTCCATGCAGGTCAATCCCGAGTGGCGCGCGCGCCCGTGCCCAAACCACTTCGGTGGTGGCGAGAGATAACGCCCGCTCGCAAGAGTTACGCAATCAGGTATTGGCGGCCATCGCGGAAAACCAGCGCCAAACGTCCGACCTGATCTCCAGTTCGTACTGGGCCCAGCAGGCCCGCTATGACGAGATCTCCCGCAAGCGCGAGAACGGAATCCTCGGAACGGTGGATGTAGTCAACCCGACTACCGGCGAGCAGTACAAGGTGCAATACAACTCCGAGTATTACTGGATCAATGACCCGGGATACATGGCCGGCAGCCTCACCACTGACTCTCCGGGCGTGGGCTGGCAACAGATGCTGCGCCTGCCCTGATCGTGGTCCGTCCAGCAGTCTCTTTGCCCACCGGGTAGTGTCAATCTATTATTGTCTATTAAGGTATCGAAATCCTAATATGGAAATGTGCGGCTCCGGTATTTCATCGTGGTCGCGATGGTGACCGCTATCTTCTGCGCTCTGGCTACAGACACGCCTTCCGTTCCGCCATTCCTGTTTACCAGTTCACTTACATATGATGCCGCGGCTGCCTCGAGCGGAGGGAACCGGTTTCCGCAAGGCGCCGCTGTAATTCTGGTCTCTGGCGCGGACCGGCGGCCGATCGCTTCGGGCTTTTTCGCTTCCGCCGATCCGGCGGTCTCCTTCGATGGCAGCCGGATTCTGTTCGCCGGCAGAACGAGCGCATCGAGCGGTTGGCAGATCTGGGAAACGGAGATAGCGGCCGGCGATCCGCGCCAGGTAACGCACTGTCCATTCGACTGCACGAATCCCCTATACCTTCCGGATGACCGAATCGTGTACACGCGCGCATCGGCCGGCGGCTCCGATCTGGAAACAGCGGATGCGAATGGCGGGGCGCCCCAACGACTGACCTTCGCACCGGGCCGGCACGTTGCACAGGACGTGCTGCGCGACGGGCGCATCCTGTTCCAGAGCGACGGCGAAGTTTACACCGTGTATCCCGACGGGACCGGCGTGGAGTCGTTGCGCTGCGATCACGGCCCAGTGCGCAGCGCCGCGCGGCAGGTGGCTTCGGGCGACGTGATCTTCAGCGTGGGGGGCAAACTGGCACGCTTTACGGCGGCGCTGGCCACCCAAGTCGAAATCGCGCAGCCCGATTGGAATGCCATGGGGCCGGTCGCGGAGATTGCGGCGGGCGAATGGCTGGTATCGGTGCGCAAAGCCAATGGCCCGTTTGGGCTGTTCCTCTGGCGGCAGGCGGATGGCCGCCTGACACCGGTGGAGACGCCGGCCACCAATGCGACCCAGCCGGTGTTGCTGCGCCGTCGCACGGCGCCTCGGCAGTTTCCCTCCGGGCTGGTTCCGACTCGCACCACGGGACGCTTGCTCTGCCTGGACGCGCGGGCATCGCGGAATCCGATTGCCGAAGCCGTTGCGGCCGTCGAGGTATATGCGCGCGGTGCCGATGGGAAGCCCGTACTTCTCGGCCGCCAGGACCTCGCGGGGGATGGTTCGTTCTATGTTGAAGTTCCCGCCGACCGGCCCCTGCGCATCCAACTGCGCAATCCTGCCGGACAGACCGTGCGGTCGGAGCACGGCTGGTTCTGGATGCGCCCGAGCGAGCAGCGCATCTGCGTGGGATGCCACATGGGCCCGGAGCGGTCGCCCGAAAACAAAGTGCCGGAGATTCTGCTCCGCTCAATCGTTCCCGAAAGAATGCTGGGGGCCAGCCAATGATCCAGATACGAATTGCCGGAATCCTGACCATCTGCGCGGCTGGTTGCGCGCTTGCGGGGGACAGCGCTGGGCCGATCCAGTTCGAGGATGCCACGGCGCAGTCGGGGATTCGCTTCACGCACTCGTTCGGCGCGGAGAAGCTCGGCTCGCTTCTCGAAAGCACGGGCGCGGGATGCGTCTGGTTCGACTACAACAACGACGGCAAGCCGGACCTGTTCGTCGTCAGCGGGCGGCCTCTCGGCAAGGGGATGCATCCGTACCCGCTGCGCCAGGCGCCCGATCCGCCGCCCACGAACCACCTCTACCGCAATGACGGCAACGGCAAGTTTACCGATGTTACGGCGGTGGCCGGAGTCGCGGGCGAGAGCTTCAGCTTCGGAGTCGCTGCGGCGGATTTCGATAACGACGGCTTCACGGACTTGCTGGTGACCAGTTACGGCCGCGTGACGCTCTATCGCAACAAGGGCGACGGGACATTCGTGGACGTAACGGCGAAAGCGGGGCTGGACGTCAAGGGATGGGCCCTCAATGCAGCCTGGCTGGACTACGATCGCGACGGCTGCGTGGACCTGTTCATCGGGCGTTACGTGAAGTTCGACCCCAAGTACCGCTCGTATTACGCCGCCGACAATTACCCCGGCCCGCTCGACTACGAGGGCGACAGCAACCTGCTGTACCACAACACCTGCAAAGGCAGCTTCTTGGACGTGAGCGAGAAGTCGGGCATCGCGGCGTTCAAGGGACGCGCTATGGGGGTGACCGCGGCCGACTTCGATGGCGACGGCTATCCCGATATCTATGTGGCCAACGATAAAACCGAGAGCTTCCTGTTCCATAACAAGCGCGATGGCACATTCGAAGAGATCGCCACCCAAGCGGGAGCGGCGTTTGGGCAGAACGGCGAATCGACGTCGGCGATGGGGCCGGTATTCTTCGACCCGGAGAATCGCGGCGCGGTGGACCTGTGGGTGAGCGATTCGCATTACAACCGCCTGCTTCGGAATAACGGCAAGCTCGAGTTCTCCGATGTCACGCAGCTGGCCGGCATCGCGCAGTTGACGGCTCAGTACACCAGTTGGGGGACCGGCGCCTATGACTTCGACAACGATGGCTGGCGCGACATCTTCATTCTTCACGGTGGACTGATTCACCTGATCCCGCAGGAGCATTCGCTATTCCGCAACCTCGGCGGCGGCAAGTTTCAGGACGTTTCGTCCACGGGCGGCGCGTTCTTTCAGACCAAGTCGGTGGGCCGCGGCGCCTGCTTCGCCGACTACGATTCCGATGGCCGCATGGATGCGTTCCTGGTGAACCTGGGAGCCGCCGGGCAACTCCTGCACAACACCACACAGCGCTCGGGGCACTGGATCGAAATCGCGCTCCAGGGTGTAAAAAGCAATCGCGATGGCGTTGGCGCGGTGGTCGAGGTGACCGCCGGCGGAATGAAACAGCGCGCGGAGCGCGTAGCCGGATCGGGCTATCTCAGCCAGGATGATTGGCGCTTGCACTTCGGCCTGGGAAGCAAAGCGCGCGCCGATCGCATTGTGGTCACCTGGCCGAGCGGCATCCGGCAGGTGTTGGAAAGTGTCGCCGCCGATCGGGTGGTCGCCATTCGGGAGAAGCCATAATGCGGATGGCCGTCCTGATCCTGCTGTCCGGCACGCTGCTGCACGGCGGGACGCTGCGCTATCCCAGCCCCGATGATCTGGCGCTGTCCAGCGACGGCCGGCAGCTTTACGTCGTCTGCAGTGGGACGGATGAGTTGGTGGTCATCGACCGCGGCTCTCGGACGATCGCCGGCCGAGTGCCGGTGGGGCGCGTGCCGCGAGGCATCGCCGTCACCCCGGATGGGTCGCGGATCTATGTGGCCAACTCCTGGTCGGACACCGTCAGCGAGATCGATGCCGTATCGCTGCGGGTGCTGCGCAACCTGCCGGCGGGATTCGAACCGACCGGAGTCGCGGTGGATGGACGCGGCGAATTTTTGTACGCCGCCAACCGCCTCGGCGGCGATATTTCGGTGATCGATCTGCAGAGCGGCAAGGACGTGCGCCGGTTATTGGCGGGACGTGGGGCAAGTTGGATCACCCGCTCGGCGGACGGCTCGCGGATCTACGTGACTCACATCTATCCGAACCGTGGAGCCTTCCGCAGCCCACCCGAATCTGAGATCACGGAGATCGATACGGGCAACCGAAGGGTCGGGGCACGGCTACCTTTGCACAACGCCGCCGGAGTGTTTCATGTGGCCCTTTCCCGCGACGGGCGATTGGGAATCGCGGCGCAGATGCGGCCCAAGAACCTGATCCCGCTGGCGCATGTCGAGCACGGTTGGGCGATCGGCAATTCGATCACGGTCTTTGGCGACGACATTGGCGGAGTGGTGCAGCTTCCAATGGACGCCATAGAGGATTACTTTTCGCTGCCATTTGGTGTGGCGATCGCGCCGGACAAATCGAAGGCCTATGTTTCGGCCAGCGGCACCGACGAGATTGCCGTGCTGGATTTGAAGCGGCTGGTGGCGGCGGCCAAGGCTCCGGATGCCGCGTCGTTGGCCAACGATCTTTCCGCTGCAGCGCGCTATGTGGTCGCGCGCATACCCGTCGGCCGCAATCCTCGCAGCGTGATTCTGAGCGCCGATGGCGCCACGCTGTATGTGGCCAACCGGCTGGACGACAGTATCTCGGTGTTCGATACGGCGCGGGCGGAGGTGACGGCCACGATCCCGCTGGGTGGCCCGGCGGAACTCACCAAAGAACGCCGTGGCGAAAGATTGTTTTATTCGAGTAAGTATGCTTTCGGCAACCAGTTCGGCTGCGCCAACTGCCACCTGGACGCCACTATCGATGGCCTCTCCTGGGATCTGGAGCCGGACGGGTTCGGCGTGGATATCGTGGACAACCGTTCGCTCGAGGATATCGGCGAGACCGCGCCGTACAAGTGGAACGGCGGCAATCCCGACTTGCAAACCGAGTGCGGCCCGCGCACCGAGCGCTTCTTCTTCCGCTCCGCAGGCTTCCGCGGAGATGACCTGGAAGATCTGGTGAGCTTCATCAAGTCGATTCCGCTGCGGCCCAATCGCTACCGTCTCCCGGATGGCCAACTCACGCCCGCCCAGGAGCGCGGCAAAGCCATTTTCGAACGCACCACGAGAAAGAACGGCATGCCCATTCCCGAAGAACTGCAGTGCTCGGTATGCCATTCCGGACCGTATTACACCAGCCGGGTGCTCGCCGATGTGGGCACGGGCAAGGCTACCGACCGCTCGCCGTTGATCGATATCCCGCACCTCACCAACGTGGTCGGCAGCGCGCCCTACTTGCACGATGGTTCGGCGCGCACACTGGAGGAAATCTGGACCGTGTTCAATCCCAACGATCGGCACGGCGTCACCAACGATCTCGCCAAGGATGAGCTGAACGATCTCATCGAGTATCTGAAAACGCTATGAGGACGATTGCGATTCTCGCCGCGCTTTTCGCCGCGCGCGCCCTGGCGGCAGAGGACCTTCCCCGATACCGCTGGGAGAACTTCACCACCGCCAACGGACTGCCCGACAATCGCGTCTATAGCGTGGCGGTGGACGGCGACCGCGTCTGGGCGGGCACGGACAACGGGCTGGCGCTTTACGAGCACGGCAAGTGGCGGGTATTTACTCCCGCCGATGGGCTGGCGCATCGAGCCGTATTGTCGCTCGCATTGGACAAGCAGACCCACGATCTGTGGATTGCCACCATGGGCGGCTTGAGCCGCTACTCGGCCGGGCGCTTCGACACCTTCACGCAACTTACCAGCGGCCTGGCCAACGATGTAGTGTACGGTGTGGCCGTGCAGGGCGATTTTGTGTGGGTCGCGACAGCCGCGGGCGGCAGCCGCTTCAACACGCGCACCGGCGAATGGAGCCTGTTCAACGAGCGTAACACGCCGATGTACGAAATCTGGACGTACAGCGTCGCGGCCGCGCCCGACAAAGTCTACTACGCCGTATGGGGCGCCGGCGTTCTCGAATATGACGTCCAAACCGAGCGCTGGAAAGACTACAACGATCCGGACGGTGAAACCGAGATCGTGCTGTACAAAGACCAGGGGCTGATCCACGAGATCACCACCAGCGTCAGTTATGCGGGCGGAATTCTGTGGGTCGCCACATATTTCGGCGTGAGCCGCTACGATGGGCGCAACTGGCGCAACTTCCTCGATAAGGACAGCGGCCTTCCCAGCAACTTCTTGAACCAGGTGAAGACCATCGACGGCACTCGCACGTGGTTTTCCACCGACAAGGGGCTGGCGTATTTCGACGGCGAGCGCTGGGCAACCTACCGTCCGGCGTTCGACACGCATACGCCCGAGATGCTGGTGCGCGATGCGCAAGGCGTGGTTTCGCGCGTGGCGGTGGATACGGCTCCGGCGCACCATTACACCTTCGGCATAGATTTCCAGGGCGATGACGTCTGGGTAGCCACCGCCAGGGGCTTGAGCCACGGGATTCGCATTTATACGAAAGGGCAATCCAAATGACCATCACGGATGTGTTGGAAAGAATTAGCAGCGCGCAGCGCGTATCGAAGCGGGCCATTTCCGCGCCGGTGGCGCTCAACGAAGCTTCCGAGTATGGAAGTTCTTTTTCACGCGGGTTGCGCATCGACCTGAACGGTCTGGTCATCCTGCTGATCTCGGGTACGGCCAGCATCGATGCCAACGGCAAGACCGTGCACGTGGGTGATTTCCGCGCCCAATGCCGGCGCACTTATCACAACATCACGAACCTGCTGTCGGCCGAGGGTGCCACGTGGAAGGATGTAGTACGGACCACCTGCTACCTTCGCGACATGGAGCGCGACTACGCCGCCTTCAATGAGGAGCGAACGGCCTTCTTCCGCCGGCAGGGTCTCGACCCGCTACCGGCCTCGACCGGTGTTCAGGCGATTTTATGCCGGCCGGACCTGCTGGTGGAAATCGAAGCCATCGCCATGTTCATCCCAGCTAAGGAGGAGTGATGCGTCGCGGTTTGCTATGGCTGGGGACTTCGCTCCTGAGCGCCGCCTCGGCACTGGCACAGCCATGTACGTGCGGCGCCAATCCGCCCGTGCCGCCGCCAGTCCGCACACTGGAGCCATACGCCAACACGCCGGTGGACCTGCGGCCGTTCTCGCGTTTCACGCTGCCGTACTACCAGCACTACACCAAGACTCCGGAGTATAACGGCGCGGCTTCCGACGCCGCCACCGTTTCGCCGTCGGACGTGAAAGAAGTGGCCATCGGATTCCTGGGGCCGATCGAAAATCACAAGGACATCGCACTCGGCACCGCCATGCTTCGCGGTACGCAACTGGCCATCGATGAAGCCAATGCACGCGGAGGTTATTGCGGCAAGCCGTTCCGCCTGCTGCGGCACAACGATGCCGCCACGTGGGGCGCTTCCTCGAACGAGATCGTGCGCATGATCTACGACGAAAAGGTCTGGGCCATGCTCGGCTCCATCAGCGGCGATTCCACGCACATCGCTCTGCGTGTTTCGCTGCGGGCGGAACTGCCCATCGTCAACAGCGCCGCCACTGATCCGACCATTCCCGAGACCTTGATCCCGTGGATACTCACTTCGATTCAGGACGACCGTGTGCAGAGCTACACATTGGCGCGGCGCATCTACACCGATCTCGGCCTCAAGCGCATCGGCCTGTTGCGGGTCAACGAGCGCTACGGCCGCTTCGGCGTTTTGAAGTTTCGGGATGCCTCGCGGCGTTTGGGGCACCCGGTTGTAATCGAGCAGAAGTTCGATCCGTTGGACACCAGCTTCACGCGGGAGTTGCGAGTCCTGAATGACTCGCGCGTGGATGGCATCGTGCTGTGGGCGGACGCCGCCGCGGCGGGCACGATTCTCAAGGAAATGCGCGAGATGGGGATGAAGCAACCGGTGTTCGGCAGTTTCCGCGTGCTCGGGGACGATTTGCTGCGCATCGCCGGGGACAGCGCCGAAGGGCTGGAGGTGGTTTACCCGTTCGACCCTGCGCGCGACGCTCCCGCCTGGGTCGATTTTCAGAAGCGTTTCGCCGCAGCCTACCAGGCGAAGGTGGATGCGTTCTCAGCCCTGGGCTTCGATACCATGAACATTTTGCTGGGCGCTATCTGCCGCGCGGGCTTGAATCGCGGGCGTATCCGCGACGCGCTCTATTCCATCGAGCGCTACCGTGGCGTGACCGGCGAGATGACTTTCGACCCGAACGCCAAGAACATCGCACCACTGTATCTGGGGACGGTGAAGAACGGGAGATTCACCTTCCGACGGTACACCATGGAGAAGCCCTACGCTGCAGTCGGCGAGAACGGGGTGGCATATACCGGACCGGAAAGCGCGGATGTAGCCCGGACGCCGCTCAAGATCGGCCTCTTCGGTCCGGGCGCTGACCGGTTGGCCGCGACGCTACAGATCGCCGGCTACCAAGTCGCCGGAGTCGCATCGGACGTGCCGTGGGGTAAAGCCTCGACGGAACTGGTCAGGCTAGTCTACGACCCTTCGGTGATCGGGCTGGTGGCAGTCGGGCGCGAACCGGCCCATCTGGCGGAGCAGATTGCCGTCAAAACGTTTCTGCCTGTGATCGCGATTTCGGCCGACCGGTCGTTGACCTCGACCAATGTGCCATGGATCTTCCGCCTGGGTCCCGAGGTCTCGCCGGCGCAGGCTGTACGATGCCTGGCCGCCGCGGCCGCGCGCGCGGGTCCCAACCGCAGCCGTATCCGCGATCTGCTGGCCTCGGGCGAGCCTGTTGCCGCGGGCTTCGCATTCGCGGCAAATGGGGAGCCGCGATAGCTGGCGCACTTCAGTCCAATGCTGAACGTCCGCGGCCGGCCCGCGACGGCCTCAACTGCGGCCGCATTCGCGATTTGGCCGGCTTCAGGCTCTCCGGTAACCGGGCAAAGCACTCGCACCCAACAGCGAGCGGCGGTGGATGTGGCGGCGGGGTGCTTCGCCGTTTGCGCGCACGCTACTCAGCCGCCTCCTTCACCCGAATCACCCGGTCCGCTGGGACGTTTCGAAGTTGTTGGACACTCCCCGAAGGCCAGCGGATCTCGACTAGCTCGACGGACTGGTTGGCGCCCACACCGAAGTGCACCGGGCCGGCGCTGGATGAGGCGTAACCCGCGGCAAACGATACCTGTTCGTATTGCGCCTTCCCGCCAGCCACTAGCTTGATCCGCGCGCCGATACCGTTGCGGTTGCTTGTCGTGCCTTCGAGTTGAAACGCGATCCAGTGGTTGCTGCCCGGGCTGTCGTTGATCCAGATCTCGGCGGGGGCGGTTAGCGCGGAAACTACCACGTCCAGCCGTCCATCCCCATTCAAGTCGCCGACGGCTGATCCGCGGTGGCGGCTGGGAGTGACCGCGGTCAGACCAGCTTCCGCAGTGAGCGCCTGAAACTTCGCTCCGCCGAGGTTGCGGAACACCGTGTTGGCCTGCTCGATCTGTGCGTGTGCAGCGTAATCGAGCGACTGCACATGGCCGCGGCTGACGAACAGGTCCTTCCAGCCGTCATTGTCGAAATCGGCGAGATTCGGCGAATAGCCCGCCATTGGCGTACTGAGCCGGGCCATCCCGCTCGCGAGCGTGACATCGGCGAAGGCGCCTTTACCCAGGTTGCGGAAAATAGGGAAGGTCTCTTTATCGAGGGCGACGAATGCGATATCCGGCAGGCCGTCGTTATCAATGTCCCGGAAGTCCACGCCCATTCCGGAAATGAACTGAGCGCTCTCACTGAGCGCGACTCCGGATTCAAAGGCCACCTCTTCGAACTTACCGCCGCCCTTGTTGTGAAACAGCGAGTTCGAGAGCTTGTCGTTGGTGACGAAGATGTCCATCCAGCCGTCCAGATCGTAATCCGCGACCCCGGCCCCCATTCCTTTGCCGGGGTGCGCGCGGATGCCGGACTCCTCCGAAGCATCGCGGAAAGTTCCGTCGCCGTTGTTCAGGAACAACTGGTTGGGGGTGGGATTGTAGAACTTGGGATGGCAGTAGTCCAGACGTCCCGGCGCCGACTCGCACGCCGGTTCGTGGTTCCCGTCCCAGGTGAGATAATTGACCACAAACAGGTCGAGCAAGCCATCGTTGTTGACATCCACCCAAGCGCCGCCCACTGACCACAATGGGCCGTAATGGGAGTCGGGCTTATCCACACCCGCGCGGTGTGTGACATCT
>Ga0335085_10012326_pt1 | contig 12599 bp, 9 predicted proteins | sample Lox_Sample_45_FD_206712 | JGI IMG/M metagenome (GOLD analysis project Ga0335085, IMG submission 206712) | Soil microbial communities from Loxahatchee National Wildlife Refuge, Florida, United States - Lox_Sample_4.5 | ecosystem: Environmental > Terrestrial > Soil > Wetlands | place: USA: Florida...
TCTTTATTTTCTACGTGCAGCATACGCAAGGTCCATCGCTTCGAGCAAGATGTTGCGCCTCACTCCCTTACGAAGCCTACTCGACGAAGGCGTGATTGTTGGGAATGGCTCTGACTATTTTGTTGCGCCCTTTGCTCCTGCATACGGCATATGGGCAGCTTGTTCGAGGGAGAGCATTGCCGGCGACGAAATCTCGGGTTATCTCGGGAAAGGTCAGTGCATAAGCGTGCACGAAGCTCTTCGAACTTACACCGCCATGGCGGCAAAATGTCTTCGATTGAGTGAAAAAATTGGTTCCATTGAAAAAGGCAAACTGGCAGATTTGGTTGTGTGGGCTGATAACCTCTATCAAGTTCCAATTGAGCGAATTAAAGAGGCGAAGGTGGCCCTGACAGTTGTGGGCGGCAAAGTCGTTTACGACGATTTGATATCACGGGAATCTGGAGAATAGGAGAAAGCCTAGCCACATCGCGAAGTTCCAAAAAGGGACCTGGTGCTTCTTCGTGGTTCCTTTAATGATCAAAGAGGACGATACCCTTTCCTTTGATTTCCAGTGCTATCATAATCTCGTACGCTCTAACTCACGCACGCGCGTGGAAGACCCCCTAGGGGGTTATGTATACTGGTATTTAAAGCGGTTTAAATAGTGCGATTGTTCTCTCGAATTTCCGTTCGAGGAATTTTTCGATTTTTACGATATCTTTTCGGCATTCGAGGGAATTTTTTTCTGTTTGTGTACTACTCTCGAATGGGCTTCTTGATCTTAATCCGTGCTCCACCAATCGATTAGTTGTTAGAAACCCCCGGATTATGTTTTGCGCAACCGGCTAGATCTCAATTACTGCAGGAATTTCGTTTGAAGATAAGCGAATAGTCAGGAGTCTTCCTCGGTCTTGCCATCACTCTCCTGAACAGACGCTTGATCGTGTGATCTTTCAGTTTTGTTCGGAGACTTACGCGTACTTCTAAGAGAGTCAGAGATAGAAGAATACAGGTCTGTGGTTCTTGATTTCAAGATCTTGGTTGGGTGTAGCCTTGCATCCATTTGTGCCAATATATCTTCAAGCTCATCTTTGTCTTCCTCGAGTTGACGGGTAAACTCGTTTTCAGAAATCTTCCCGTCGATCCTGAGTTTTTCTACTTCGCCGATTGCAGCAACGGCTCTGGCGAGTTTAACGTTAAGCTCCTCCTGCAGTGCCTCTTCTTGTGGAAATACTCTTTTGATATAGCCGGAGAGAATTGTAGCTTGAAAGACTAGGGATAGGAAGGCAACTCCCAAAACCAAGTTGGAAATCGTATCGAGATCCCCGGCTGAAATTAATGCTGTCGCAGAAATGGAGGTCGCCAATGCAATCGAAAGTGCTCCCTTCATGCCTCCCAGCATCGCTACGTTTCGCCACTTCAAGGGAATCTTCCTTTCCGCATTCTTCGATAGTCTGTCAAAAATTGTTAGTATTGGGTAGACGGTCGCGGCTCTAGCAACTAGAACTGCGGCGTATGCAACTAGAATAAGCTCAGCAGATTGCGAGAGCTTCAAAAGATCTGTCCTTAGACCGATGTACAAGAAGGCAACAGAGTTCCCAACGAAAGCCGCAATCTCCCAGAAGATTCTAATGGCTTCTCTATTGGAGGGCTTGATCGCGGTCTTGACCGTCAGGTTTCCGAAATAGAGACCCACAACGGAGACTGCGATCAATCCAGAAAAACCAATTGTTGTTGCCACTACATATGAGCCATAAACAACCGTTATCGTAAGGATGGTCTGCGTAAGGCGATCCGAAAAAAGTCCCATCGATAGCTCGCCAGCAAGTGACACCAAGAGACCCACGGCGATTCCACCACCGAAGACTAGAACAAAATTTAACGTGCCTGTGAGGAGCGGCAGCTTAGTGGATGCGATTGAACCCAAAATTATTGTGAATATGATGATTCCTGTCGCATCATTGAATGCGGCTTCAGTGTCGACGAGAGCTGATAGCTTTGGAGGTACATTCAATCTACGAAAAAGCTCAAGGACCGTTGCAGCATCGGTTGGGGAAATGACGGCAGCAAACAGAAATGAAATGTAAAGGGGGAGTCCGATCAACTTCCACAGCAAGAGTCCTCCAACGATTGTTGCGATTACTACCCCTACTGTAGCTAGCATCATCGCTGGCCTCAGAATGGATTTGAGGTCGTTTGATCGAACATGTGTCAAAGCTTCGAAAATTAGGGGTGGGACGATAAGACCGACAAAGAGTCCGCCGTTCTGACCACCATTGAGGCTCAGAGTGTAGGACTTTAATTGAGCCATCGAAGTCTCGAAAAGTCCCTGCCCAAAAAGAGAGGTGTTGGATAGGACGACCAGGAGAATTCCGATCAAGAGAAGAGCTAGAGTATAGGGAAGTTTCAAACGTATCGCGATGAAAGAGGCGACTAGAGTTATCACGAGAAAAATGGTTGCGAATAACTCTAGGGAAAGCATCAGGAAGAAAGCGAATTGACCCGAATGTAAACTTTCGGCATAATATCGAATTTTAGTTTTGGAACTTTATTGGGTTACTGTGGAGTTGCAAGCTTACACAGTACTATCATATCGAGTGCTCACAAGAGTGCTTTCGGAATTCTTCAGTAGTGCATTGGATCTGTTGCAGAAACAACAGGAAAAATCCCTTGATGCTGGAGGAAATCATACTATTAAGTCACGAGCCGGTCGTCCTCTTATCCGGATCGCGATTGCAAAGAAGGCAGCAAGAGCTAGGAGCGGCACGAGGATCGCAAGTATTCCTAGAGGGAACTCTGGCGCGGGCAATGACGGTGCAGTCGGCGCTCCGATAGGGTCCCCTTTTCGCTTCTTTTTGTCCCGAGTTGAAATTCCCAGGGGTTTCTATGATGTGGGGTGGGTATATCCCGTTGCCCATATACTCTCTTTACTTGTCAATATCTCATTCCAAGTTTTTTTCGACAATTCTTGCACATGAGTGCCGAAGTAAGTTTGAGATCCCCTCGCGGAAGGTGTGAGTTGCAGACATAGCAGACTGCATCCTTGTCGATCGGGGATACGACTTCTTTTTTCTTCCCATCTCCAAGATCTTCTTCTTTTCCACCATCTCCCATCTCTGGAGACCGGGAGGAAATCTCCTTTGTCGAATATCTCATTTTTTGAGTGTCTTCGTTTTCGGCTTGTGCTTTCTGCACTTTCTTCATTCTCGCCCTGAGCACATTGTAGACTCCATTTATCGTCGCCAATTTCCTGTCAATATCCGAGTGTTGTTTTGGAGTGCCGAAAGTGAGGACATAACTGCCCCGTTCCAACGATTTTTCTGAGATCCCAAACTCTTCAGCCACTATTGCCATCGCCCTTCTTCTTTTTCCTACCTTTGCGCCGTACGGCGCAAAGGTCCCCTTCTTTCCGGTTCTTTTCCTGCTAGCTGCTGCCCTTCTTTCTTCCTTTAGGCGCGGCTGAGCCATCTTGATTTTTTGAAAATCGCTCAGATTTCTCCGAGCCAATGCTGACTTCAGGATGTAGTCTCTTTCCTCTTTTTCGGAGTCGAAGTGAACCACCCTTAACTGGACTGGTAGCCCGTGTTTTTTCAAGATCCGAAACCTTGAATGTCCATCAACCACAATCCCCTGCTCGTTAACCACTATTGGTTCTCGCTGACCATCTCTAAGCAAAGAGATCTCGAGTGCCTTGAGTTCGGCGATTCCTGGTCTAGGGACGAGCTTCACATATCCCGGGCGGATTTTGAGATCGTTTTGAGATGGGAGTGTCTGACCGGAGTCTAGGAGGAAATCCGTGTTTGACCTCCCAGTCTTGTGTTCTGCTATAGTGAGGGCTTTGCCCAAGCTCCCTGTGGAAGCATTCACCTCTTTTCTATCTTCATCCGGCCTCGCTTGCAGATCGGTACTTGGCAGAACGCCGTCTTCCTTCGATGCTTCTTCCGTCACGTGAGTTATTCCCCAGCTATGGATACACGTTCTCGCTTATTAAGGTACGTTTCGTACTTAAGTCGTGTCGAGACTTATGTCTTTAAGATGAGCAGCAATAGTGGGTGTCTCCATGAGCACCTCGTCTGACTTTGGTGACCGTCAGATCAAAGAAAAGACTCGCTTGCGTGTCATCGCTGCGCTGCTCTTAGCAAGTCCACTTTCCTGGTCGGAGCTTCTTGGAAAGACAGGACTGTCCAAGAGTACCCTGTCGGCAGCGCTCAAAGACCTGAAGAGTTCTGGAGATCTTTCTTATTCTCTCCACGAAAGCGATCAAGAAGTAAGGCCCTCAGTATCTTACCTATTGTCAGACAGTGCACGTAAGAAATACGTGAAGGTCTCGGAGGCACTCGAAGATCTAAAACACATCCAAGAGCTCGCAGGGTGGGTCACAAGAAAATACACGAGCAAAGCGGCCAGAGGTAACCCGGAGTCGAAGAGGATATTCTCTCGTTATTACACACTGATGGCAAACGCGAGCCTCGCTGCTCTTGAGACCGCAATTCTTGCTTGGAGTGAAACAGGGGATGAATCCCTGGACGAGGCAGTTGCCTCTACATCTATTTCAATCGCACGAGGTGTGCTTCTCTTGGAGGGTCTCCCGCCGGAGATAACGCGAGGAATAAAGAAAGATCTGATGGATGAGAGAGCGCGGCTCATCAAAATTCTCGAAAAGGAAGCTTGCGATTAGGTTTCGGTGCAGCCTCAGGAATCTCCATGCTCAGATCTAAATGATTCCCGTTTCTCCTTCCTGCTCTGATTTGTGGGGAGGAAGTTCATTCTTTCAACCTTTTTGTTCGAACTACCGTGCATACGTTCATTCATTCGTTTACTCGTTTGAACCTTATTGGTTACAATACTGACAATGCACCTACTCTGGTTAGAGTCGGTCGGGCGAACAGGAGATGCAATTTCATGGAGCAAAAAAATTGGTGATAGGGAAGGCTCCTTCATTGCTCCGTTTTGAAGGAGAATTCGGATGTCTTCATTCCGCGCCTTTTGGTATCATTGCGATTTAACTGACCACTTTCGGTGAGGAGTCGAGTACATTTCGACACACTCCCGTAATTCATCCCCAAGATTCTCGAGATTTCATTGTTCGTTTCATTTCCCTTTGTTTCCTTTAGATGACGGAGAATTTGCTGACACGTCGGATGCATCGGATCAAGGAGCCTAGTTAGTACTCGCAAGTGATCAACTTTACCTCATTCGACGGTTAAAAAAAGGTTCAATAAATAAACGTGCTATTCCAATGCTTCCCCCTGATATGAGAGGAAAGAAACTCTCCCCCGAAGCTAGGGAAAATGTGGTGAAGTCTTACGAAACCGGTAGCAATTTCGACGAAATTGAAGAAAGTTTAGGTGTGTCGAAATCATCCCAAAGTGGGATCATTAATGAGCGGGCAAAGATTGACCCCGACATTTACGCGACGCACGACCTGGCCCGCTACATGAGGAAAAACAACGTGACCAAGGAAACCCTCGTAAAAGGGGCGGACGCAGTCTCCAAGTGCGACAAAGCGGGAGTGGAATTAGACTTTGTTCTGGGAGTGATCCCGTTCTTTGAGAAAGTGCCGAAGGAAGAAGATCAAATGAATTATTGCAAACTTGGCTCGGAATACTTTGAGCTCCTGGAGACGTCAGGCGGAAAATCACCGGAGGAAATGCTCGAAGAGACTAAAGAAATCGTCCAAGAGCGGGACCGCGCGAGAGAGGATCTTGAGAAATTCAGAAGCGAGAACAAGGAAATTGAGAAAGAAATTCGATCAAAGCAATCCACTCTCAACGATCTGGACCAGCTGGGTCAGATACATATGTCCCTGAAAAAACAAAGAAGGGGGGCAAAGGAGGCCGCCAAAGTGGTCTCCGAGATGGAAAAAGTTCTCGAGCGCGGATTGACCCCCGAGGTCTGTGAGGATTTTTCAAAAGAAATCCAAAAGCGGGGCGGGAACCCCAGGGAGGCGGCAAAGGAGATTGCCAAGATCTACGCCGAGTACGGGGGATTGCAAGACAAAGTTCAGTCTCTAAAGACGGAGACGGAGAGACTCTCGTCGAAAAAGGAATCATTACAGGCAGAGGTGGCTTCGAGGGAGGGGCGAGTGAAATTCTTGGATGGACAGATCAACACCAAAACCAACGATCTTGACGGGCTGCGAGATGAAGAAAAATTGTTTGTTGCAAGGCATGAGTCGGCAGAAAAGGAATTCGAGCGTAAACACTCGGAAAAAATCGCGGGATGGAAGCGAGAGGAGGAATCTCATCAACTCAAGATTCTTTCTCTAAAATCGCAGATCAAGACACTTGAAGGGATCAAATCCTCACTAGAGACCGAGATTAGCGCAGCAAAGATACTTTGGAATTTTGTACTCAAGCACAATTCGGCCCTGCGAAAGGAGATTTTTCCGCTCACGTATCGATCACCTGAGATGTTGGAGATGCCGCTCAGCGAGCAAGCTAGGGAGTTCTTGAAGAGCGGCCTCGCAAAGCTACTCACAAGGGACGATAAGAAAAGAATGAAATTGGAAGAGGAGAAATTCGAACGAGCGAAGAAAGAGAACGAGTCTAAAATCAAAAAACTACTTTCGATCAGGGACGATCTTGCCGGTCAGGTCGAATATTTCAAGACGCTTCAAGTTCATTCAACACTTACGCCCGAGGCCGCGAGGGAGATGGGCGAAAAGATACTTGCTGACCAAAATTTCTACCGCGCTTTTTTCTCCGCGAAGGACAAGGTGATAGTCAATGCTTTCGCCCGACTGAAGGCTGCCGAATTAGTGAGGATCCAGAAATTGCTCGGACTGGCAAGGAAGGAGGCTGCGAGAATTGCTGAAGAGAGGTTTATCGGGTTCATGAATCCCTATGCGCAGGGAGGGTGGTTTTTGTAGTACACGATCGACATTTAGAGGGTGAGCAGTGGACATGTGCGCAGCAAAAAGAACCAAAGGGTGCAAGCTATAGCGATAGGAGCAATTTTCTCATTTCCCGAATCAAGAAGTGTGATCTTTCTTAGTTTGAGACCAGCTAGTAACTCGCTACTAGCCGGCTGTGCAAAAAATAGGAGGGTGTGAATTTGCCGGTTATGACCCCGCGAAGTAAATCTGACTGGTCGCTCCATTCGTATACGTCCAGGCTGCAAAGCAATGCAGCCCGTTACTGGACAATCCAAAAAGGGTCACATCCTGGTTTCCAGCCGCAACGCCTGCTGCGTTGTTGCTAATGTCTATCGGAGCGCTCCACGTGGATCCACTATTGCTGCTGTAAGAGACGTAAGCGTTCCAAACAGATGAACTTGAGGATATTTTCTGGCCCCACAAGACAAAGACGTTTACCCCGTCGGACGTGAAAATGTGTCCAAATGAGCTCGTCCGCCCGGTGGCGCTAAGGAGATGCGGAGTGTTCCAGGTCGGATTTTCAGAATTGACGTTGATGGCTGAGGTCACGTAGATTCCATTGTTGCCCAAATCATGGAATGTAAGAAACGCATTGCTTCCAAATGCAACGTTCTCAGGCTCCCAATCGTCTCGAATTGAACCGCTCTGAACTTGGAGCGGGCCCCACGTCACACCACCATCGGTGCTTACCCTGCCGTAATCTTGGTATCCCAGTCCCGAGGTGCTGTTTGCCTCCCATACGGCGTAAACGAGATTTCCCGATCCAGCAACCCATGGCTCCCTTGCGTAGTTTACCGACCCGCTGATCCGAGTATAGTTGTATAGGGCGACATAATTAGACCAAGTTGTACCGGCGTTGTGACTGTAGATAAAGTTCGATTGATCCACCATTACGTAGACATTGGAGCCGGTAGCTACAATTTCCGCCTCACCGTTGGTGGAGAGCGGATAGATGTCCTTTGGAGAGCTCCAGGTTTGTCCATTATTGGCGGACGAAGCAACATAGATCCCTCCCGGTGATTGGTAGCTCAGCTTTGCCGAAAACCATGCCACATAGACATTAGACCCGGCGGCACCAATAGCAGGAGTGTTCTGCGAGTTTGTTGAGTTATGGCTCAGCTGAGTAGTTTTGAAACTTTGCCCGTTATTGGTACTTGCAGCGACAAATATCTGGAGAATTTTCGATCCATTAGTCTGTGTGACTGTTTGAGCCCATGTGACATAAACGTCCCCAGAAGTTACTGATTGAAACTCTGTAAACATTACGGGAAAAGCGGCTACTCCACCTTTAGGACTTAATTTCAATGCCGGTGATGTGACGGGGGGAACCCAAGTAACTCCACCATTCGAACTTTCTCTAAAGAAGACTCCCTTGCTCCCTTCCGTCCAAGCTACGTAGACGTTCTGACCGTTGTTTGAAATAGTAGCATCCTTTGCAATTCCTGAATCGTTACTCAGATTTATCGCCGGTGAAAAAGTCGGGGTTGCGGCAAATGTTGCAATTGAAAACGAGCTCGCTGTCAAAATCAAGGCGAGAGAGATACTTGCGAGTAAAACAGATTTTTTGCTACCTAATTGGTTAACAATTGAGAGAAATGTCATCTGAAATAGAACGGAACAAAAGACAAAACGTTATCTTTTATGTTTTCTAATCATCTATCATTTTTGGAATTTCCTTCCTATCGAAAATGGATATCAATGGGAATTTAATTATTGGAATTCCTGTACTCAAAAACATGAATAAATCAAAATTTTCTGCGGGATATCTCTGACGAATTTGTTCAATTCAAAAAGTTTGACTATGCCCATAGGAACAATCGCTTCGCCGATTTCATTTTTTGGTTCAACCTATGAGTCGAAATACTCCCCGCTCCCATCTAACTTGAAAAAGCCGGGAGGACCGGGATGCACACTTTGCCCGCTCTATCAGCGAAAGGTTTCGGGAAATCCGAATAATCTTTCTTGGTAGCTTTAGCTACCTGGAGCTTCAATCTGCGAGAGTGATCGTTCACAACCCTAGTGTTATTCGGGCGACCGCGTCCATTCAGGGCTTTGCCATTTTATCGTGTCTTTTGTATGCAATGATGCCCGGCTATCCATACCTCGCGGGTTGTGCGATTGTCCTCTCGTGAGTTCTATTTTTGCCGTAACTGTTTCGGATTTTCTATTTTCATGAGGAGGCGCTTATTCTTACTGCTTCCCGATATTAGGAAGATTGCCTGATTAAATTTCCCCCGCCAATGAAGACTAGGATGACCCCAATTACAACAAAGACAAATCCAAAAACAATCAACGCAACTGTTTCGAAAAGTCCGGATTCTAAACCGGTTCCGGATTCTGAACTGAAGTGAATCAAGTTGCTGAGAATGGATCCGCTTGTTCCCCCTACAATTATCCCTGCTGCTATCAAACCAAAACCTAAAATCAAAAATCCGAATACGAGCCGGTTTGCCACGATTTCTCCTCTGGGATTTGATCAATCTCTTTCTCATAAGGCTTGAGACATTTTCCGTTTTTTCGCTAGTGCAGCTGTTGTTAATATTACTGATCACCAATGAGATGGTTTTGTCAATGTTAAAACGGGATCTCTCGCGCCCTAAAGAAATGACCTCCCTTTTCATTTCTCCTTCGCGGGATTTTGAACGCCGTTTGTCATGGAGGGTACGCGTCTGATGAAGAAAAGGATTGTCGCAGCGTTGGTATTGCTTTTACTGGGCATTTCTATCGGTGCAGTTTCATTGTCCGGCGTGCACCAATTCTTTTCTTTCGGTGTGAAGCGCAAGGCAAACCTGCCCGATGTTGACGATAGTCCCACTCTGAGGAACGGCGGAGGATACGTTTTGGTCGGAGGCCAGGAAGGTACCTGGTTTACAAAATCACAATATCCTGCCTTAACCCGTCTTGATCTCTCTTCAAACAAAACAGTGTCTCTATCTCCAGTCTCCGGGGAGGGAACCGTCTGGTCAGGTGGCTACAACGGTTCCTCTTGGTTCATTACCGGCTGGGGGTCAGAGGGCGGGGAAGAATCCCCAAACCCTTACTTCTATTCGTACAACGGAAGTAGCGGTTTCAATGGAACCCTGAGCGATCCTTCTACTGAGTCTGAGTGGGCGGGTGGAGATATTTTCGCAACAAGCGCAAATGGATCCGGGTGGTTCGTTTCTGGCATGGGATCCGGCGTGCTCGGGAAGGGTCAACCGACGAATCACCTGTCTGCGGGTTTTGTTCGCGGCAATTCATTTCTCGACCTGACGAGTGAACTTCCCAGGGAAATGGACGGGATTCTCTACGCCAACTCGTACAACGGGAGCGGTTGGCTGGTGGGGGGTGGCTACGAAAATCGCGGCGTTCTATTCTACTATAATGGGACCGCCTTCGAAGATCTGACTGGGCGGATTTCTTCTGCAGTCGAGACTTTTCACTCAGTTCAAAGTATCGCATGGAATGGAAAGTACTGGCTCGTCGGGGGTATTGGTTTTCTTGCAATTTACAATGGATCAAAATTCGTGGATCTCACGCGCGAGCTTCAGGCCGCTATTCCGTTGAAGACAAATTCTTCGAAGTTGAATTCTATTAACGCAATCGCTTGGAACGGATCTAGCTGGCTGTTGGGAGGAGGAGAGCCAGTAGCTGTGAATGCTACTTTCAGCTATGCTTGGTTGGCAGAGCTGAGCTCGTCGCTTTCTATTTCGGGATCGAGTCGCGATCTCCCAGAATATACGAACAACTCAAGTTCAAGCGTTCTATCGATTTCATACAGCAATACTTCCGGAGATTGGATAATCGGCGGCTACTCCAGACACAGCGGATTGCTACTTATCGACTCCAAATGGGGGGTAGTAGATCTCTCCAACTTGGTCAAAGGGGTGATGACATACGTGGACTGGGTTGGTTCCACATAGAAGACGATTCGAAATAGCCCCAGTGGATGGCATTTTCAAGTTTCATGAATGATACATGATGTGCTTGGTCATCATCGAGTACGGTCGACAGGAGAGAGGAGAACGTCATAACTCTTGTCGTCTGAGAACACATACCTAGGAGCGTGGAATCGAGTGAATTTGTCGTTACGCGGCTAAATATAGAATGACAAATCAATGCGGTTGAGGGACTAAAGTTGCAGCTGTTTCCCGCGATATGCATGCCTTCACCGGGCTGTTAATGCGATCACAATCAATCTAGGAGCGGACTGTCAGAAAAACTCTCTTGAAGTTTTGCTCTGAAAAATTTTCGCAGTAACCGAACTCCTTGTTCTTGTGGAGGTGTGGTAGTTGGGCAGACACGATCCTTCCGCATGATGTGCATTGATATTTCAAAGTACTATCGGGTTGGGAGCATGTCAGTATTAAGGGAGATGGAACACCATTGACTCGACATCGAGAAGTATCGTCATGTGATAGAGGATGAGTGAAATGTGTTTGACAGTCAAGCAATTTATCACAGGGCGGACTATAGTTTTCGAGAAGGGAGTTCGGTTACGCGAAATTATTTGGGCTCCCTTATGGATTCTCGTTAAGTTTTAGGCCAGATTGATCTGAAATTTTCTTTCGTCTGGATCATCTTGAGAAATAAGTCGTAGGGTATAATGTATCGACTGTATTGCGGTGGCTTGCCTATCCTGCATTTGTTTGTGAAATTGAGCGAGCAACTTGCAGATGAGCCCGTTCCTAATGAGAATTCGTTAGGTCAGCATTTGACCGGAATGTTGCTAGAGTAAATTTCTAGATTCCAAACATGGAAAGTTTGTTCTCTTCTTCCAAAAACTTTGCGCCATACATGATTTCAAATATCAATTCAGAAAGTCCAAGAAGACTGGACTCCTTTCGTAGGCGAAAGGTTTCGACGATTAGATTCTTCATCCTCTTTTCAAATGCAATTGATTTTGATCCAAACAAAGACTGGAGCGTTTCCATAAAAGCTTCTGGATATTCAGGAATCTGTTCTTTTGTCACTCCAAAGGAGTTTGCTGCTATCTCGTAGATGTATAGAGGATGATATATCTCAAGTTCTGAGAGCGCTTGGTCTATGCATTCTATTATTGTGTCTGTGGCTGATTCTTCGAACCCTTTTGCTTTCAATTTCTGAGATTCACATCCTCCCAATGTACAAAAGAGGATCGATAGTAGGTAAATTCTTCAGCTTTCTAGCAAGGAGTTTCAGCTTCGGAAATTGCCTGACTTTGTCGAAGAAACCAGGAAATTCTCCGAAGAGTGTTCCAAATGCAAGAGTGCCTTTGAATACTATGAAGACAATTTCTTTTGGAAAGGTCGCGAGTAAGAGTGATTTCTGGTAAGTTCGCATTTGAATCTTGTTGGGAACCGGAGGGTTACGATTTCAGAAACTCTGTCGAAACTCTAGCAAAGAATTGAGCCAGGTTTGACGGTGAATGCGAACAGTTATACTGTGAAGGTGCCCTGCTTGCAATTCAATGTCAAATCAAGATATTAGAGCAAATCTTTCTCATGAGTTTAAGATAGATCTTTCAGAGAAACCCTCCACTGGATATCGATGGAAGTGTGTCGAATGCCCACCAGAAATCGTTCTTGTTGAGGACATCTTTCATCAGAGTAATACAGATCAGGGACTAGGAGCAACGGGTTCCCATCAATTTACTTTTCTCCCGCACAAGGCCGGTAACTTCAATCTAAGGTTCGAGCTTAAGAGAAGTTGGGAACAGTCATCAATATCAAACGCCACATATTCAATAATTGTGCAATGAAATTGTGAAAGTCCGTAAGTG
>Ga0335085_10012328_pt1 | contig 12599 bp, 9 predicted proteins | sample Lox_Sample_45_FD_206712 | JGI IMG/M metagenome (GOLD analysis project Ga0335085, IMG submission 206712) | Soil microbial communities from Loxahatchee National Wildlife Refuge, Florida, United States - Lox_Sample_4.5 | ecosystem: Environmental > Terrestrial > Soil > Wetlands | place: USA: Florida...
TAATACTTCAGGTAGGAGATAATGCCCATGCCGTTCTGCATGGCGGGGATGAAGTCCGGCCGCTTGGCAATGGGCTCGTAGTTTCCGTCCATGAACGTCATGACCACAAACCGTGGATAACCGTGCTCCAGAGGGCAGGCTGCGTACCAGCGCATCTCCCGGGCAAGGATGTCCGTCCACAAGGTCCAGGGCAGCAGCAGCCCCTCGTAGTTGTAGACTGCCGGATGATTCCCAATGATGTGGGGAGCCTGCGCGCGCACTCCTGGCGCCATTGCCAGCAGCAACGTGACCAGGATCAATGACCGCCGCGATGCCCGCACCATGACTCCTGTGTTTACCGGCGATTCGGCATCCGCGTAATCCAAAAGCCGATCGAAGATGTTCTTGCCGCGCCGCTCAGGCATGACGATTGCCTTTCACGCCGCGTCGAAGCTGCACGTATCCCGCCAAGGAGTTGCGCACAAACACGCGCGCGCGATGGAGCCGCATCTTGGTAGTCTCTTCCGAGATGCCCATCACTTCCGCTACTTCCCGCGTGTCGAGCTGCTCCATATCCCGAAGGATCAAGACCAGCCGGTAGTGTTTGGGGAGGGCGAGGATGGCTTCTTCCAGCCGCGAACGCAATTCATGTTTCAGCACCAATTCCTCCGGGGTAACCTGTGGAGACTTTCCATTCGGCAACGATCCGGCTAAATCCTTCGGCATAAGATCGTCGAGGGAGAGCATTTGCGCCGGAGCGAACTTGCTCTTCCGGCGGCTCATCAGGCATTGGGTCTTGGCCACCTTGTAGAGCCAAACCGCCAGCGCGCGGGCGTCGGGAAACTCCCGGAGCTGGCGGGCCAAGCGGATCAGCGTTTCCTGCGCGGTGTCTTGCGCATCCTCGTGACGCCCACACACTTTCATCCCAAATCCGTAGACGACCCCTTGCAGGGTCTCGAGGGCCTGCTCAATGCCTTGTCGGTCCCCTGACTTCAGGACTTCAATCGCCTGTTCAATTTGCGTGTTCAAGCCGTGTTCTTCCCCTCAAAATGCCGTTAAACGGTGCATGGTTAGCTTTTTGTTGCACCCTCTGAAACACGATATGCACATTGTTTTCAATAACTGATCGGGAATTCTACACAGCAAGTTAATTTTTCAGGAGCTTCTGGGGACCACCCAACCCTCGCTCCCTTTATTTTCAATAACATTCCGGCTTTGATCCCATAAAAAAAGAATTCTTTTTCCTGAATCGTGCCCATGGGTGGATGGCGGGAATCCTCGCGGCGGGCGGCCTTGCGCCAAAACTTCATCGCAATCCTAGGCTATACTATTTCAAGCATTTTGTCAAGGGACATAATTCCCGGGAAGTATCGCATTTTGAATCTGTAGCGGCGAATTTACCCCGCCATAGGGTGGCGCAAAGCCGCCCGACACCCCAATGTGACCATGCCGACGCCCGCATCCGCTTCGCAAAATATTCTGTTACCTCCCCACGCAAACTGCATTTAGTCATTTGCGGAACGATGCTTGCTCAATCCTTAGCCGTTCGCGCATTTCGAGGGACGTTTTTCCCCTTTTGGCGCTGCGGCCCTCGAACAGCATAAAGGAAAAATTCGAGTTTGAGGTGACCCATGATTGAAGGAAGACTCCGGCTTACGACGGTGGAGGGAACCGGCCGCCAGTTTGTGGCGACGTCGGGTACCGGCCACGCGGTGGTAATGGACGACGCGGAGGGCCACAGCGCGCCCAAGCCCATCGAGCTCGCCTTGCTGGCTCTGGGAGGCTGCACGGCTTTTGATGTCATCAACATCCTGCGCAAGAAGCGGCAGGAAGTGACCGGCTATGAAATCGAGCTGCGGGCGGACCAGAACTCCGAGCCGCCTATGTATTTCACCCGGGTGGAAATCCGGCACAAACTGCACGGAAATGTCGATCCGGAAGCGGTCAAGGCGGCGATCCACCTCTCAGAAACCAAGTATTGCTCGGTCGGAGCCATGATCGCGAAGACCGCCAGGATCGAAACCACCTTTGAAATCCTCTCCGACGAGTGCCCGGAAGCCCACCGCGAGGCGGCGTGATGGCCCGCAAGAGTTTCATTCTTCATGGGTTGGTGGTCTTCTTCTTATCCGCCTCCAGCATCGAAGCCCAAACTTCGGCACCGGCGCCACGGAATATGACGCTCGCCGAGGCGGTGCGCGTGGCGCTTGAGAAAAATCCCACAGTGCAGGCGGCCGACGCCTATGCCCAGGCGGTGCACGAAGGAATTGCCGAAGCCAAGGCCGGGCGGCTGCCGCGCGTAGACTTCCTGGAGGGATTTACCCGCGGCAACAACCCGGTATACGTTTTTGGCGGGCTGCTGACCGAGCGGCAATTTGGCGCGGGCGATTTTGCCCTGAACTTCCTGAACACCCCGCCGCCTCTCGATATCTTCCGCACGCAATTCAGCGCGGCGCTGCCCTTGTATGACGCCGGCCAGACTGGACGCAGGATCAAGGACGCCAAACTGAGCGCCCAGGGGGCGGGGCAAACCGTCCAGCGCACACGCCAGGAAGTGATCTTCAATGTCGTAAAGGCCTATACGAATGAACTCCTGGAAAGAGAGAATACCCACGTGGCGGAGGCGGCCGTTCGGGCAGCGCGGTCCGACCTCGACCGTGCCCAGGCGCGCCAGGACGAGGGGCAAGCGGTTGCTTCCGACCTGCTGAGTGCGCGTGTGCGATGGGCCCAGACCCAGGAAGACTTGTTGCAGGCGCAGAACGCCGCAGACCTGGCCCATGCCGCTCTCAACGTGGCGATGGGGTTACCCGAGGACGCCGGTACCCACATCATGCCGGGGCTTAAGGAATCGAACTTCGCAGCCGGCACGCTGGCGGATCGCCAGCAGCGCGCCCTCACCACCCGGCCGGATCTTCGCGAAGCGGGTTTGGGGGTGGAACGCGCCGCCAACGGTTCCCGCATGGTTCGGGCGGAATTCCTTCCCAAACTCAATGCGTTCAGCTCATGGGAGGAGGACAACCAAACATTCCTAACGAGAGGCGGCAACAACTGGACCGCCGGCGTAAGCCTGGACATCAACGTGTTCGACGGCGGGGCGAATCGGGCACGCCTGGCCGCCGCCCGCTACCGCCAAAACCAGGCGCAGGCGCAGACCGCGCAGATGGCCGCCAACGTCAAACTGCAAGTGCGCGAGGCCTACCTGAACCTCACGACCGCCCAGAAACGCGTGGATGTGTCGCGGCAAGCGCAATCGGAAGCCGAAGAGAGCCTGCGGATTATTCAGAATCGCTATGAGGCGGGGCTCGCCACTATAACCGATTTATTGCAAGTGGAGACCGCGCACATAAGCGCCCAAAAGAACTATCTGAACGCGCTGTCTGATTATCGCCTGAGCTACGCGGCACTGGAACTCGCCACCGGCGAACTGGCAGCCGACTCGCCGGCGGTCCAAGGACAGTGACGAGTGACAAGTGGCGAGTGCCGAGCGAATGGTGGCCACGGTCAGTGCAGTTCTGCGGGCTTTTCTCAGGTGCGATAGCCCCTCGGGACATACACGTAATTGTACGGGAAGGCGCAGGCCGCGACGCCCCTCCATCGGGAGTGATGTTGCTGTGGCCGGAAGAGCCCACGGTCAGGACAGCACTGACCGTGGCTACCCGGTTTGGGGGCGAGGGACGAGATTCTTGAAAACAACGAGCCTCACCCCGTACAAGTCTGCTGAGGTCAAAACGATGATGTACGGAAAGAGAACCCGATTACTGTTTTTGATTGCCGTCGCTGCGGCGCTTCTTGCCGCCTGCACCTCGCAGCCACGGCGGGCGGCGGAATCCCGGCCGAGCCTCACCGGGGTTCAAACTGAAACCGTGCAATGGGCCTCCGCACCGATGCTTTATCAGGCCGTAGGCACTGTCCGCTCCGCCAACACCGCCATCCTGGCAGCGCAACTAAGCGGTACTGTTCGTGAGATCGATGTCAAGGCCGGCGACCGCGTCCGGCGCGGCCAGCTACTTGCCGTGCTCGATGACCGCAGTGCGCGGGCGCAGGTGCAAGGCGCGGAGGCGGGGGTGTCGGAAGCTGTGCAAGGAGAGGCGGAGATCGATGAAACCCTCAAGGCGGCCGCCGCCGAGCGCCAGTTTGCGGAAGCCACATTTAACCGCTACAAGGCGCTGCTCGCCAAAAATTCACTGAGCCGTCAGGAATACGATGGGGCGGAAGCGCGCTACCAGGCGGCTCTGGCCCACGAACGCGCCCTCGAAGCCAGGAAACAGCAGATTCAGTCGCGGCATCAGCAAGCAACCTCTCAGCAGTCATCGGCTGAAACCTACCTCAGCTATGCGCATATCGTTTCACCACTCGATGGCATTGTGACGGTAAAATCCGTGGACGCGGGAACCGTGGTGATGCCCGGTACGCCGGTACTGACGGTGGAAGATACGTCTCGTTACCGGTTGGAAACAAGCTTGCCGGTGGAGTACATGTCCGGTGTGAAGGCCGGCGACAAGGTAACTGTCTCCATTGAACAGGGCCTATGCGCGGGACGCGTCGCGGAGATTGTTCCGGCGGCCGACGCCGCCAGCCACACCTTCCTGGTAAAGATTGACCTTCCCGGTGATTGCCCGTGCCGTTCGGGTGAGTACGGCCATGCCGGTATCCCCATTGGCGAAAGCAAGAGCCTGGCGGTGTCCGGTTCGGCGGTCCTTGAGCACGGCGAGTTGCAGGGCGTTTTCGTAGTGGCTTCCGATGGCCGGTTGGAATTCCGGCTGGTAAAAACAGGGCGAACCCTGGGAACCCGTGTGGAAATCCTCTCCGGCCTCACCCTTGGAGAAAGAGTCGCAATCTCCCAAATCGATCGCTTGCGTGACGGCGCGCGCGTGGAGGGCCTATGAGCGCGCGCCAGCTCGGCTTCGCCGGGCGCATTGCTCACTACTTCATCAACTCCAAGTTGACTCCGCTCATCATGGGATTCTCGATTCTGCTGGGGGCTTTTGCGGTGCTGGAGACGCCGCGCGAGGAAGAGCCGCAGATCATCGTTCCCATGATGGACGTCTTCGTGGAGATGCCGGGCTCGACGGCCCAGGAGGTGGAGCAGCGCGTCACCACGCCGATGGAGAAACTCATCTGGGAAATCCCCGGTGTCGAGTACGTGTATTCGACGACGCGGCCGGGGCTCAGCATGGCCATCGTGCGGTTCAAAGTCGGCGAACGCGAAGAAGACTCCATCATCAAGCTCTACAACAAGCTCTTTTCACATTTTGACCTGATTCCCCCCGGCGCTTCGAAGCCCCTGATTAAGCCACGGTCCATCGACGACGTGCCCGTCCTGGCGCTGACCTTCTCGAGCAACCGCTACGACAGCTACACGCTGCGGCGCGCGGCCAGCGAAGTGGACCGGGAAATCAAGAGCATCGATGACGTCTCGCAAACACAGATCATCGGCGGCGAGCGTCGGCAGGTTCGCGTGCTGCTCGATCCCGCCAAGCTGGCCGGCTATGGGGTGGCGCCAGCCACGGTCCTGCGCACCCTGGAGGGCGCGAACCAGCGCCTGCAAGTGGGGGAGTTCGCGGCGGGCAATCAGGAATTCAACATTGAGACCGGAGACTTTCTCCGCAATGCGGAGGACGTGGGAGCCGTGGTAGTGGGCGTCTCCTCCGGCCGCCCCGTGTACCTGCGTAATGTTGCGGAGATTCGCGATGGTCCCGCAGAGCCCGCCACCTACGTGCTATTTGGTTACGGCGCCGGGTCCAAAAGGATTTCGGCCGGTCCCCTGGGTGAGGCGCCGGCGGTCACCCTCACCGTGTCCAAGCGCAAAGGGACCAATGCGGTGGAAGTGGCCGAGCACGTGATGGAAAAGGTGGAAAGCCTGAAAGGAACCTTGATCCCGTCCGGGGTTGAAGTGACGGTCACCCGAAACTACGGCGAGACCGCCCAGGAAAAATCGAATGAACTATTGCAGCACCTCTTGCTCGCCACGCTGTCGGTTACGGTGCTCATCGCCCTGGCGCTCGGCTGGCGCTCAGCGATGGTCGTGCTGGCCGCAGTGCCCGTCACGCTGGCGCTGACTCTGTTCATCTACTTCATCTACGGCTACACCCTGAACCGTGTCACGTTGTTCGCGCTGATCTTCTCCATCGGCATCCTGGTGGACGACGCCATTGTGGTGGTTGAAAACATCACCCGCCACTTTCACCTCCCCGAAAATAGGGGGCGGCCCTTGGCCGACGTGGCGGTCGAAGCGGTGGACGAGGTTGGCAATCCCACCACGCTTGCCACCTGGACGGTCATCGCGGCTATCCTGCCCATGGCCTTTGTGGGAGGACTGATGGGACCGTACATGCGGCCCATACCGGTAGGGGCATCGCTCGCCATGTTGTTCTCACTCTTCATCGCCTTCGTCATTTCCCCCTGGGCTGCACTACGGATGCTGGCCAATGCCAAGGCCGGCCATGGCGAGACCGAGGGGGGGCAGGAGGGCTGGACCACCCGCTTCTATCGCCGCCTGATGATGCCTCTGCTGGTCGATGCCCGCAAACGCACACTCTTCCTGGTGGGAGTCGTGGTTCTTCTGCTGTCGGTCTTCACCCTTCCCCTGCTGAAGATCGTGCGCGTCAAGATGCTCCCCTTCGACAACAAGAGTGAGTTCCAAGTGATCGTCGACATGCCGGAAGGGACAACGCTTGAACAGACGGCGCGCGTTACCCGCGAAGTGGCTCGCCGCGTTGCGCAGGAGCCGGAGGTTATCAACTATCAGGTGTACGCGGGCACTGCCAGCCCCTACAACTTCAACGGCTTGGTGCGCCACTACTTCCTGCGGCAAGCTGCCAACCAAGCGGATATTCAAGTCAACCTGCTTCCCAAAGGCGAGCGATCGGCGCAGAGCCACGAGATCGCCAAGCGTGTTCGCGACGCGATTGTGCCCATCGGCGAGCAATACGGGGCCAAGCTGAAAGTGGCGGAAATACCGCCCGGCCCGCCGGTGTATCAGACCATGGTGGCGGAAGTCTACGGGCCGGATTACGCCCAGCAGATCGACATCGCGCGGCAGATCCGCGAGGAATTCAAGCAGACCCCCGGCGTGGTGGACGTGGATTGGACCGTGGAGGCGCCGCAACCGCAATACCGCTTCGTGGTGGATAAGGAAAAGGCGGCGCTGGCGGGAGTCTCCGCCGACCAGATCGCCCAAACCCTGCACCTGGCCGTGAGCGGCGCCGTCGTGGGCCTGGCGCACCAGCCCAAGGAAAAGGAAGACGTCGATATCGTGCTGGAACTTCCCCGCCCCGAGCGCAGCAGCGTGACCGGCCTCGGGGCAATCCGCGTGGCGTCTTCCTCGGGCGCCCTCGTGCCCATCAGCGAGTTGACCCATGTGGAATCGGGCGTCATCGAAACCTCCATCTATCACAAGAATCTGAAGCGCGTGGTCTACGTCACGGGCGACGTGGCGGGAAAAGAGGAGAGCCCGGTTTACGCCATCCTCAGCCTCTCCAAATCGCTCGATAAGATTCACGGCCCAGGCGGCTACGCCCTTGAACGTTATGCGACGCACCTGCCTTTCTTCACGGACAAAGTGAGCATGAAATGGGACGGCGAATGGCACATCACCTACGAAGTCTTTCGCGACCTGGGCTTCGCCTTCGCCATCGTGCTGGTGCTGATCTATGTGATCGTCGTGGCCTGGTTTCAGTCGTTCCGCGTGCCGCTCGTCATCATGGCGCCTATTCCCCTGACACTGGTGGGGATCATCCCCGCACATGCAATGATGGGCGCATTCCTGACCGCGACGACCATCATCGGGTTCATCGCCGGTGCGGGGATCATCGTCCGCAATTCCATCATCCTTGTGGATTTCATCGAGCTGCGCCGCCAGCAGGGGATGCCTCTGGCGGAAGCCGTGGTGGACGCTGGGGCCGTTCGCTTCCGGCCCATGCTGTTGACCGCCGCGGCCGTGGTGGTGGGAGCTTTCGTCATACTCTTTGATCCAATCTTTCAAGGCCTGGCCATTTCGTTAATGGCCGGCGAAGTGGCATCGACGTTCCTTTCACGCATGGCGGTGCCGGTCCTTTATTACCTCCATGCGCGGCGTGAGGAAGCAAAGGTTAGGGATTAGGAAATCAGTTTCTGTTTTGGTGGTGATCCGTAGCTCTGAGGAGAGATCTTCATGGACGTCAATCGATGGTTGAGAATGATTGCGGGAGCTTTTGTCGTGGCCTCCGTGGCCTTGGGATACTGGGTCAGTCCGAAATGGTATCTCTTTACGGCATTCGTGGGGCTGAATCTATTCCAGTCGGCGTTTACGAACTGGTGCCCCATGATGACCTTCCTGCGCAAGCTCGGAGTGAGGCCGTAAGGCAATGACGCGGAGGGGGTGAACGGCCGAGCGGCCACTCGCGGAGCTGCACTCAAACAATTCGCGTCATTGTCCACATTCGCAGCATTCTCCCCAACCTAAACTCTCCGCCCGCACGCTCTTCATCCGTCAATCCACGCGTCTGCTCACAGATCGGGCAAGGGGCTTGGCCTTTTCTATTCAGGATTTCAAAATATAGTGATGAAGCAGTTTCGATAGGGGTAGGGAGAATCGATTGAATTCGGTTCCCCCTCCCTGCGAACCGGACGGGCGGACCTCCCGCATCCGGCTCTCCCGTCGGTGGTATTACCTGCGAGAGGACGGACAGGCGGCAGCCTGGGCCGTGGCCAAGGAGAACCACCCCTGCTCCGCGAAGCAGGCCTGGGGCCAGCGCTGAGGATCGGCTCCGCGTCCCCGACCGCGCAAGCCCTGCCGGTGACGCAGGAGGCTGCGCAACCGCCTGCGCACCCCGTGGTCCAGCGTGGCGAACGTGGCCTTAGGGCGGTGCCTAAAATATCCCAACCCGCCGACGTGCCACACAACACCTCCGACGCACTCCCTGTTCGAGAGCCGTCAGCATCCGTTCCGTCCAGACCTCGGCTTCCACCCACGCCCCTCGCGCGCGGATATCTCCGGCGGGCTTAGCCCCGTTTGCCGGCACGCTACCCCTCAACGGATCGGACCGAGATTGCTCCCCCACGGGAATACTCCCAGCGGGAACTCGGGGCTTCGCCACTCGCTAGCAGACTCGCCACACCACGCCGGCCGAATCAAGTTCGTTATCCTACGGACTGGCCGTTCACCTCCTGCTGCTCCCCACCCCGTGTCACCACGACGCCGTTGCAGGCTGATTACGAGTTACGTTGACTCGGAGAGGACTTCCACCTCTCGGATCGTGTGCGCTCTCAGGCACACTAGCCCCGCCCTTTAGGGCGGCACATGCCGGGCTAAACAGGCTGCGGAAAAAGTCATTGGCGCTGCCGACCCCCGCAGGGGATCGGATGCTCATAGCGCCGATGAGTTTTTCCGCAGCCTGTAAAGCCCCTCGCTACGTCGCAAACTGTGCCCAGTCATTTCCCTGACACTAAGCTAACTTTCTAAACTCGTATACGCCGTTTCGGTAATAGCCTTCTGCATAGCCCAGAAGTTCTCCATCGGGGTGTCGAGTTGCACGTGGTGGGTGGGGGCCAGGATCAGGCCACCGCCCTTTCCCATGGTTTTGAGCCTTTCCCTGACCTCCTCGCGAACGTCCTCAGGAGTCCCGAAGGGCAGAGTATGCTGCTCGTCGATGGAGCCCCAAAAGCAGAGATTGTCTCCAAATTGGCGTTTGAGCTGGGCAGGGTCCATGGAGGCGGGCTGAATCGGGTTCAAGACATCCACGCCGATCTCGATCAGTTCGGGAATAATCGGCACAATCATGCCGTCGGAGTGATAGGCGATCTTTACGCGCGGATTGATGGCTTTCAGCTCGGCGATAAAATTGGCCATGCGCGGCTTGAGGAATTTGCGCCAGTGGCCCGGTGAGATGATCATGGCATTTTGTCCGCCCACGTCGTCGCCCGTCCAAACCATGTCAACGCCCATTTGCACCAGCCGCTTGGCCGCGGTTAAATGGTAATGATAGGGAATATCGAGAATTCTCTCCGCGATTTCGGGATTCAGTGCGAAGTCCACGAGAATTTGCTCGAGCCCGCGCAACGCCCAGGCGCATTCGAAGATCGTCGTCACGGTGACGCCCACAATCCAGAATTCATCCTTGAAGTCCCGCAGGGTCCGCGCGGGGTCCTCGTAAAGTTCCGGGCGCGTGGGATCCGGGGGGCGGTAGGTTTCAAGCGCCGCATTCTCGGCGAGCGGGTGCCGGGCCATCTCCGTGTAGCTCCCTTTCCCAAAACGTGTGTTGTACTCGCATTGTTTCCACCCGACCCCCCATTCGTCCGTGTAACTGCCCGGTTCCTGGTAGTAACAATTCGCCCAGCCCACCGAGGTCAGGAGCATATCCTCATCGAGACTGCGCTCCAGCTCATAGGTGTTCCCGCCCCCGTGCGGATTGTGCACGGTTCCGTCCTTCTTGTGCATGTCCAGGCGCAGGCGCGAAGCGAACTCGGGCGTAAAGCTGATCTGCATTGGACATCGGTCCGGCTGCTCATGATGGAGCGCCATAAGAACTCGGTCCCGGTGTTTCATGGCATATCCCTTTTTCCTTTGAGCATTTCCCTACCGGAAATGAACCGACCAATCTACGCTGGCGCCGTGCCCGGTCACGGGAATAACCCATACGTTCTTCTTCTGGCTGACCAGGAACGCGTCCTGGCCATTCACCGTTGCTTTCTCGGGGGCAAAGCCATCAGGGGCGTAGAACGTAATGTGATAGAGGTCGCCACTGGCGCCGGCGGTTTTTCCCCCGAGGGTTCGCTCGGCGTCGGACCAGTCCACACCATCGAGGCCGTATCCCGATTGAGGAAGATAGTTTGACACGGCCAGAACTTCCGGCTTGCCTGTGGACTCAACGAGGCAGAAAGTTCTTGTGTCGCCCGGGGCAACCTCCGCCGTGAGTTCCCCATCGGGCGTGTCGACGGAGTAATCGCCCCAGAAGTCGTAGACCAGAACACTTTGATTCGCCTTCAGGACTTGTTTGGGCTCGATGCGCTGCATGAGGGGTTCAGTACCTCCCCAGTTAAACACACTCAGCATGGCTGATTTGGGCGCGCCCACCTCCGTGGGAAGCACCCACACATTATTCGGCTGTGAGGAAAAGAGGTCCACGGGCCGGCCAACTTTTCCGCGGGCAGGCAGAATGTGTTTCAGGATGTCCAGTTTCTCGGCGCTGAGCATATTGAGGTCGTCGCCAATGGTCAGTACGCTGCCGCTCACGGATGCCAGCGTGGCCCAGGCGCGAAAGCCTTCCACCGAACGGCTGTTCCCCACGAGCGCGTCGGGGTCGTTGAGCCACCACTTGCCGGCTTCAAAATAGCGGGCCGCGATGTTGTCATAACCCGTCCGGCCCCACGCGTCGGGGCCAATCCTCATGCCGTCCACGATGCCCACGGAAGCGAGTTGAGGTGCGCCGCAGCCCAGCAAGTAAATGTCGGGGCCGAGCGCCTCACGAATCGTCTTCAGCGCGGAGCGGTAGATTTCCGCGCGCGTCAGGTGAGGGTCCTGGTAGTGGTCGGACATCCCGAACATGTACAGGAAATCCGTCATGACATACTGATAGCCCCAATTGTGAATTTGCGTAAAGAGATCGTGGAGATTCTTCAGCGCCGCGGGATTCGAGGCATCCAGGAAGTGCATCTGGTTCCCATAGAACTGCCGGCTGGTGACCAGTTCTCCGGTGGAATCGCGCTGAAGCCAATCGCCATGGTCCTTGAAGAGTTTAGAATTTTCGGAGACCCAGGCGGGCGCCAGCCATACACCGGCCTTCATTCCCTCGGAATGGAGTGAGTCAGCGAGCGCGCCCATGCCGTGAGGGACGAAGGGGAAATTCCAGTCGCCATAGCGTTGATCGTTGCTATCATCCACAACGCGCAGCGTATCGGCGCCAAGTTGGACCAAAGGCTTCATCATCTGGGCGTTGACTGTCATGGCCTTTTCTAAGGCCCCCAGATTCGCCTGCTCGGCCCGGCCGTATCCGGCGTACCAACTGCACCACGTCGTGCCGGAATAGGGCTTGGGATGAAGCCCATTGAATTTTTCTACCGACACGGCATAGTTTTCTAACCCTTCAAAGATATCGGTGGGAAAAAGGAGCAGCAGGGGATCCGTGTCGCGCGATTTGCCGGGCTCGACGACCACGTTGAACTCGGCACTGGAGCTGAGTATCGGCGTCTGGTCGGATTTTACGCGGTAATCGAACGTCCCATAGGCCGCTTGCGCGGAAAGGAATCCGGAGACCAGTTTGGACGCATCCACGGCGACAAAATCAGAGCTATGAACCGTCTCGCTGGACCTCACCCTGGCTACGTGGCTGTAATCCCACGAATTGAAGCCGCTGGTCAGCACGGGCATACCCGCCCGGTAACCGCGCGCATGGGCGGGGACGTCCGCCTCCAACACCGTAACGGTTTTCAGCTCGAGCTTGTTCTTGGCGGCGTTATCAAGGTGCCAATCGACGCGCAGGCCGGCGAATTGGTCGTAAACCTTGAGGGCGATCTGCCATCTTAGGCCGGAGACGCGCTCCGAGAGGGACAATACGATCTGTTTGCCGCTACCCAGGGCGTCCTGAAATGGGGACTCCTCTGCTTTGCGAAAGAATCGCTCGTCCGTCGTCTTTAACACGCCTGTA
>Ga0335085_10012329_pt1 | contig 12599 bp, 11 predicted proteins | sample Lox_Sample_45_FD_206712 | JGI IMG/M metagenome (GOLD analysis project Ga0335085, IMG submission 206712) | Soil microbial communities from Loxahatchee National Wildlife Refuge, Florida, United States - Lox_Sample_4.5 | ecosystem: Environmental > Terrestrial > Soil > Wetlands | place: USA...
CAGGGCCGCGAGCCGCGCCGCGAGCTTGCTCGGACTGAACGGTTTGGTGAGGAGGGCGGCGTCCAGCGACCGGGTCTCCTCCAGGAGCTGGTCGTCCCCCTCGCCGGTCAGGACCAGGACCGGCAGGTCCCGCGTGCCCGCGTGGCGGCGCAGCTCCCGCAGGAAGTCCAGCCCTGAGCCGTCGGGGAGGTGGAGGTCGAGGAGGAGCACGTCCACGTCGCGGAGGACCGTCCGGGCGTCGGCGAGGGAGCGCGCGAGGCTGACCCGGAACCCGCGGGACTCGAATTCGGGACGGAGCAGGAGCCCGATGTGCGGCTCGTCGTCGACCACCAGCAGGTGCCGGGGAGGACGGGGGGCGGGCGCCCGGGTCACCGAGGGCCTCTAGAAGAGGCCGGCGATGGCCGCGCGGTGCCGACGAAGGTCGAGAAGGAGCGGACCGACGTTGGTGGCGGGACGGACCAGGATCACGAGCAAGGCTTCGGTCGAGAGCACCGACACCACGGCCATCCCGCCCGCGAACTCCAGGACGCCGGTCCCGAAGTCACCGCGCCCGCCGGCGGACCCCAGCTGGGTGATGGCGCCCACGACGCCGGGCAGGAGCGCGGACACGCTCTCGGGGTCCACGCCATCGGCGACCCGGGTATCGATGGCCAGTCCGTCCCGTCCGACGACCAGGACGGCGTCGACACCGGGGCGCGTGCCCAGCGCTTCCACCACATCGCGGATGGTCGGCATACGGTGCGCCAACGTAGGACCGGACAGGGGCGAAGTCAAGCAGCCACCGTGGGTTGACCCATTTGGACGCGCTCGGGTACTTTACGCCCATGCGCTCTGTGCCTGTCCTGGGCGGTTCCCTCGTGGTGGCGGCCGCGATGCTGGGCGGCGCCTGCAACAGCACCCTGGGTCCACCGACGGCCTCGGTGGACAACGTGGTCGACACGGTGACGCTCTACGCTTTGACGGGCACGCCGGTGGGCTCGCCGTCGGCCTACAGCATCGAGGGCCCGGCCCCGACGCCGGTGCGGACCGATTCGGTGCCGGCGTTCGACTTCGCGTTCGATCTGGTCGGCGGCCAGGCGCTCCTGTATCCGCAGGGCGCGCTGCCGGGGCTGAGCCGGAGCTCGGCGCTCCAGTACGGCCCCTCCTTCGACGGGATCACGACCGCGCCCGGAGCCGGTTGGAACGACACGACGGCGCTGACCGTGGATGTCGGCACGCCGGTGGTGGTCCGCTCGCGGGCCATTCTCTGCGACTATGGCGCGACGGTGTACGAGTACGCCAAGATGGAAATCCTGGCGATCGACACCACGGCGCGCACCGTCAACTTCCGGATCCTGGCCGACGTGAATTGCGGGTACCGGGATCTCAACGTCGGCATCCCCACCCACTAGGCCGTGATCGACCTCAAGCGACTGCGCGCCGCTCCGGACGAGGTGCGCGCCGCGCTTGCGCGCCGCGGGGACGCGGCCGTGATGTCGCTCCTCGACGAGCTGCGGAGTCTCGACGACCGGCGGCGGGCGCTGACCGGCCAGCTGGACGCGCTGAAGAGCGAGCGCAACCGGCTGGCGCTCGAGGACGCCGCCGCGGTCAAGCTGCACGGCGCGCTGCCCCGCGAGACGCTCGAGCAGCGCAAGGAGCTGGGGCTCAAGATCACGGGAGTCGAGCACGAGCTCCGCAGCATCGAAACGGTGCTCGGCGCGAAGGCGCTCTTCGTCCCGAACCTCCCTCTGTCCGGCGTGCCCGACGGCGGGGCCGAGGCGAACCGTGTGGTCCGCAGCTGGGGCACCCCGCGTCCCCCGGGGGACGCGGTCCGCCCGCATTGGGAGCTGGGGGAGCGCCTCGGACTGCTCGATCTCCCGCGCGGCGCCAAGATCTCGGGCTCGGGGTTCCCGCTCTTCATCGGCCGGGGCGCCCGGCTGGCGCGCGGCCTCGTCTCGTTCATGCTCGATCTCCATACCCGCGAGCACGGGTATCGGGAGGTGGCGCCGCCCTTCGTGGTGAAGCGGGAGACCATGCAGGGGACGGGGCAGCTGCCCAAGTTCGAAGACGAGGCCTACAAGACCAGCCCGGACGATCTGTTCCTCATTCCGACCGCCGAAGTGCCGGTGACGAACCTCCACCGGGACGAGATCCTGGACGGCGCGCTCCTGCCGCTCGCCTACACCGCCTACACCCCCTGCTTCCGGCGGGAAGCGGGCGCCGCGGGGAAGGACACCCGCGGCCTGCTCCGCGTGCACCAGTTCGACAAGGTCGAGCTGGTGCGCTTCGTCGCGCCCGAGACCTCGGCCGCGGAGCTCGAGATCATCACCGGTCACGCCGCCGCGGTCCTCGAGCGGCTCGAGCTGCCGTACCGGGTGGTGCAGCTGGCCGCGGGGGACACGGGCTTCGGCAGCGCCATGACCTACGACCTCGAGGTGTGGGCCCCCGGCGTGGGGGCGTGGCTCGAGGTGTCGTCCGCGAGCGTGTTCACGGACTTCCAGGCCCGCCGCGCGAACATCCGGTTCCGCCCGCGCGCGGGCGGGAAGCCGGAGTTCGTCCACACGCTGAACGCGTCGGGCGTGGCGCTCCCGCGCACCATCGCCGCCCTCCTCGAGCACGGGCAGGAGGCCGACGGCGGCGTCCGGCTGCCCCGCGCGCTGGCGCCCTACGCCGGCGCCGAGCGCCTCGGTCCCGCCGGTGGATAGCGCGGGAGGCTGGCGCCGCGCGGGACCCGCGGCCCTGATTGGGGCCGCTCTCCTTTTCGGCGCGCTCTCCGTGGTGGATGCCTGGCTGGTGGCCCGGCACTTCCGGGATGACGCCCGCGCCACGTCGCGGCTCTTCGGGCGGGTCTTCGCGGGTCTGTCGGATCCCGAGCCCGACGCGGCGACGGGGGCGCTGCTCGATCTCGCGGGCGAGGTGCGGGGCATGCATCTGCCGATCGCCGTGACGGACGCGGCCGGACGGGTCACCCAGATCGCGAACGCGCCCCCCGGGGTGGTCGGCGACACCGCGGCCCTGGCCGCCTGGGTCCGCACCCTCGATCTGACCAACGCCCCCATCGTACAGCCGGGCATCGGGACGGTCCATTACGGCTCGCTCCCGATCGCCCGCCGGCTGGAGGCGCTGGCGCTGCTGCAGGCGGGCGTGCTGCTCTGCCTGGGGGGCCTGATCTGGCTCGTGAATCGCGCGCAGGTGGGCGGCGCGCGCGACCGGTTGTGGGTGGCGATGGCGCGCGAGTCGGCCCATCAGCTGGGCACGCCGCTCATGAGCCTCACGGGGTGGATCGACTACCTCCGCGAGAATCCGGGGACCGCCGGCGGCGAGCTGGTGGAGCATCTCGCGGCCGACACGGAGCGCCTCCAGCGGGTCGCCAAACGGTTCGAGCGCATCGGCCGCCCGGCGCGGCGGGAGCCGGTGGGCCTGGGCGCGGCCGCCGAGCGGGTGGTGGGCTACTTCCGGCCCCGCCTGCCGACCCTGGCCAGTCCGGTGCAGCTGGTCCTCCAGGCCATCGGGCCCGGCCCGGTCATCGACGGGGACCCCGTGCTCGTGGAATGGGCCATCGAGGCCCTGGTCAAGAACGCGGTGGACGCGCTGTCGGGCCGGGGCGGCCGCATCGAAGTCCGGGTCGAGGCCGTGGGGCGCACCGGGCGCGTGACGGTCGAGGACGACGGACCCGGGGTGGTCCCCCAGATCCGGTCGCACATGTTCGAGCCGGGGCGGACCACCAAGGCGGGAGGCTGGGGACTCGGCCTCGCGCTGGCGCGCCGCATCGTCGAGCAACAGCACGGGGGCAAGGTCTCCTATCACCCCGGCGCCCCGGGGAGCCAGTTCATCCTCGACTTCCCGGTCCCGACGCCGCCGTGACGCCGTCCCTCAACCCCACGCAGCGGGCGGCGGTCGAGCACGGGGACGGGCCGCTCCTGGTGCTGGCGGGGGCGGGCTCGGGGAAGACGCGGGTCCTCACCGCCCGCATCGCCCACCTCATCCGGGACCGGGGCCTCCGGCCCGACCGGATCTTCGCGGTCACCTTCACCAACAAGGCCGCGGGGGAGATGCGGCGTCGCGTGGCCGAGCTGCTCGGGGCGGACCCGAAGGGGCTCTGGATCGGGACCTTCCATTCGCTCTCGGCGCGCCTCCTCCGGCGCGAGGCGCCCCAGCTCGGCTTCGGGCCGAACTTCACGATCTACGACGAGGAGGACTCGCAGGCGCTGATCAAGCGCATGCTGGAGCAGCGCGGGCACTCGCCCAAGGCGTATCCGCCGCGGCAGCTCGCGGGCATCATCTCGGGCGCCAAGAACGGGCTGCTCACGCCGGCCGAATTCTCGGCGCGGGCGGAGACGCCGCTCGAGCTCGTCGCCGCCGACGTGTTCGGCGGGCTCGGCGCCGCGCTCAAGCAGGCGAACGCGATGGACTTCGACGACCTCCTGCTGCATCCCCTGGAGCTGTTCCGGACGCACCCGGAACGCCTCGCCTACTGGCAGGGGCGCTTCGTCCACGTTCTCGTGGACGAGTTCCAGGACACGAACGCGGCCCAGTACCGCCTGGTGCGGGCGCTGGCCGCGGAGCACGGCAATCTCACGGTGGTGGGCGACGACGATCAGGCGATCTACGGCTGGCGGGGCGCGGACGTGCGGCACATGCTGGCCTTCCAGGCCGATTTCCCGGGCGCCATGCTGGTCAAGCTGGAGCAGAATTATCGGTCCACGCAGGTGATCCTGGACGCCGCGAACGGCGTGATCGCCGAGAACGCGGGCCGGCTGGGGAAGACGCTCTTCACGGAGCGGAAGGGCGGGGCGCCGGTCACGCTGCTCACGGCGGCCGACGAGCGGGACGAAGCGGAATGGCTGGCGGGGGAGTACGCGAAGCTCGCCGCGGACGACGACCAGTCGTACGAAGGGATGTCCGTGCTGTACCGCACCAACGCCCAGTCCCGGCCGCTCGAGGAGGCGTTCCGCTTCCGCGGCATTCCCTACCGGCTCGTGGGCGCCATCAGCTTCTACGAACGCCGCGAGGTGAAGGACCTCCTCGCGTACCTGCGGCTGGTGGCCAATCCCGCGGACGACGAGGCCTTTCTCCGGGTGATCAACGTTCCCCGGCGCGGCCTCGGGGACGCCTCGGTCCTGGCGCTGGCGCAGGCCGCCGGCCGCTGGAGCAAGCCCCTGCTCGAGGTCGCGCGCGCGGCGGAGCGCGTGGAGGGGCTCCGGCCGAACGTGCGCGACGCTTTCGCGAAGTTCGCGGCCCTGATCGACGGGCTCCGGATGACGGTGGGGGCCGAGGACCCGGCCTTCGCCCTGGACCGGATCATCACGGCGGCGGCGTACGACGCCTACCTGGCCGACGAGGGAGCGGAGGGCGTGGAACGCCTGGAGAACGTCCGGGAGCTCATCGCGGGCGCGGCGGCCTGGGCCGAGGTGGCCGGGCTGGACGGCCTGGAGGAGCCCGCGGCGGCCGAGGGGGAGGAGGGTCCGCTCGGTACCCCGATCGAGCGGTATCTCACCCAATCGGCGCTCCTCGCCTCCACGGACTCGGTCCAGGGAGATACCGGCGTGACCCTCCTGACGGTGCACATGGCGAAGGGGCTGGAGTGGCCCGTCGTGGCGGTGGCGGGGCTCGAGGACGGACTCTTTCCGCTGGCCCGGTCGGCGGGCCAGCCGGGCGGCGTGGAAGAAGAGCGCCGGCTGTGCTACGTGGGACTGACGCGCGCTCGGGAACGACTGTATCTCTCCTGGGCCCGCACCCGGTTCCGGAACGGGCGGCTCGAGATGTCCGAGCCGTCTCGCTTTCTGGACGCCGTCCCGGCGGGCGTCGTGCGGGAGCGCGCCACCACGCCGCTCTGGGATCGGGGCGGCCGGCGTCCGGTGCGGGCCCGGGCGGTGGAGCGTGAGGAAGCGTTCTTCCCGGACGAGGACGCGTCGCAGGACGCACCCCGGTACGCGCGGGGCGAGCGGGTGCGGCACCGGAAATTCGGCGGCGGAGTGGTGCAGGGGGTCTCCGGCGGTGGCCGGAGCCTGAAAATCACCGTGCTGTTCGACGACCCCGAGGTCGGCGCCAAACAGCTGCTCGTGGCCTACGCGGGCCTCGAGCGCGAGTGGGAGACGGAATGAGCGTCACACCGGAAGAGGTCCGGCAGATCGCGCGGCTCGCGGAGCTGTCGGTGGACGAGGAGCACCTGGCCGACCTGGCGGCGCAGATGTCCCGCATCGTCGACTACGTCGCGCAGCTGGGCGAAGCGGTGGGCGGCGCGGCCGCGGATCTCAGCCGGCCCGTGATTCCCGGGCCGGACGCCGTGAAGCTCCGCCCCGACGTGGTGGCGCGGCAGCCGCTCGAGGGCGGCATCGCCGACTTCGCGCCCGCGTTCCGGGACGGGTTCTTCCTGGTGCCCAAGCTCGGGGCGTTCGACACGGGCGAGGAAACGGCGTGAGCGAGATCGAAGCGCTCGCGGCCGCGAAGGCCACGGCCACCCGGCTGAGCAAGGTGAAGCGCCTGAACGCGCTGCTGACTCCGGCCACCGCGGTGCGGAAGGCGCTCCTCGCCCAGGCCAAGGCGGCGCACCCCTCGGGCGTGTTGTACGGGATGCCCGTGGCGGTGAAGGACAACATCTGCACCCTCGAGTTTCCCACCACCTGCGCGTCGAAAATCCTGGAGGGCTTCCAGTCGCCGTACGAAGCTACGGTGATCACGAAGCTCAAGGCCGCCGGGGCGCTCATCGCCGGGAAGACCAACCTCGACGAGTTCGCCATGGGGTCCTCGACGGAGCATTCCGCCTTCGGGCGGGTGCTGCACCCCCTCGACCGGACGCGGGTGCCCGGCGGCTCGTCGGGCGGCTCGGCCGCGCTGGTGGCGGCGGGCGCGGTGCCGGCGGCGCTGGGATCGGAAACCGGGGGCTCGGTGCGCCAGCCCGCCGCGTTCTGCGGCGTGGTGGGCATCAAGCCCACCTACGGCCGCGTGAGCCGCTCCGGGCTGGTCGCGTTCGGGTCGTCCCTCGATCAGGTCAGCGTGCTGGGCCGCAGCGTCCACGACGCCGCGCGGGTGCTCTCGGTCATTTCGGGGCGCGACGCCCGCGACAACACCTGTGAGGACCGCGATCCGCTCCGCCTGCCCACCGTGCCGGAGCGTCTCGAAGGCTTCGTGATCGGGATTCCCAAGGAATACTTTCCGGTCGACCTGCATCCGGGCGTGCGCCGGGCCTGCGACCGCGCCATCCGGGCGCTGAAGGAGCTGGGGGCCGCCGTCCGGGACGTGTCGCTGCCGCATACCGGCTTCGCCATCCCGACGTACTACGTGATCGCGCCCGCGGAAGCGTCGTCCAACCTCGCGCGGTTCGACGGCGTCCGGTACGGCAACCGCGCCGACGGCGTGACCACGCTCGCGGAGCTGTACCGGCGGACGCGGGGCGCGGGGTTCGGGCCGGAGGTCCGGCGCCGGATTCTCGTGGGCACCTACGTGCTGTCGTCCGGCTATTACGACGCCTACTACCGGAAGGCGCAGCAGATGCGGGCGCTCCTCGCCCAGGACTTCCGGAACGTGTTCGACCGCGGCGTGGACCTGATCTTCACGCCCACCACGCCCACGACCGCGTTCAAGGCCGGCGAGCGCACCAAGGACCCGGTGGCGATGTACCTGGCCGACTGCTTCACGGCGCCCGCGAACCTCACCGGGCTGCCGGCGATGTCTTTGCCCATCGGCCGGGTGAAGGGACTCCCGGTCGGAGGGCAGCTCATCGGCCAGCCGTTCCTCGAAGACGACATGATCGAAGCCGCGTACGCGCTGGAGCGCGCCATTCCCGCCGCGGAGGAGGCGTGAGCGCGGCCTGGGAGACGGTCATCGGGCTCGAGACGCACGTGCAGCTCGCCACCGTCTCGAAGATGTTCTGCGGGTGCTCGACCCGGTTCGGCGACCCGCCCAACACCAACGTCTGCCCGGTCTGCCTCGGACTGCCGGGCGCGCTCCCGGTGCCCAACGAGCGCGCCATCGCGCTCGCGGTGCGGGCGGCCGTCGCCCTCACCTGCACCGTGCAGCACCGGAGCGTGTTCGCGCGGAAGAACTACTTCTACCCGGACCTGCCGAAGGGCTACCAGATCTCGCAGTACGACCGGCCCCTCGCCACCGGCGGGGCGCTGACCTTCGTCGCGCCCGAGCGGGGCGTGGTCCGGGCCGGGATCGTCCGGGTGCACGTCGAAGAGGACGCGGGCAAGTCGCTCCACGACCGGTTCCCCCGCGCCACCGCCGTGGACCTGAACCGGGCCGGCGTGCCGCTCATCGAGATCGTGACCGAGCCGGATTTCCGCTCGCCGCAGGAGGCGCGGGCCTATCTCCTGACCCTGAAACAGGTGCTGCAGTACGTGGGCGTGTCCGACTGCGACATGGAGAAGGGCTCCCTGCGGGTCGACGCCAACGTCTCGATCCGCCGGCCGGGCAGCACGGCGCTGGGCGTGAAGTGCGAGGTCAAGAACATCAACGCGTTCTCGTACGTGGAAAAGGCCCTGACCGCCGAGCGGGACCGGCAGATCGCCCTGGTGGAGGGCGGGGGCGCGGTCACCCAGGCCACGATGCTCTACGACTCGAAGACCAACACGGTGCGGCACCAACGGTCGAAGGAGGAGAGCAAGGACTACCGGTACTTCCCGGAGCCGGATCTCCCGCCTCTCGTCTTGACGCCCGAGTGGATCGCGGAGCAGCAGGGCACCCTGCCCGAGCTGCCGGCGACGAAGCGGGAGCGATTCGTGTCGCAGTACGCCCTGAGCCCGCAGGACGCCGGGGTGTTGACGGCCGAGCGGGCCGTGGCGGACTACTACGAATCGGTGGTGCACGCCGGCGCGGAGCCGAAGGCGGCGGCGAACTGGGTGATGGGGGAGGTCCTGGCCGACGCGAATGCGCACCAGGAGACCCTGCGCGTGCCCGCCGCGTCCCTGGCCGGCCTCATCGCTCTGGTAAAGGGGGGCACCCTCTCGAATCAGGGCGCGAAGAAGGTGTTCGCCGAGGTCGCGGCCCGGGGCGGCGACCCGCGGACCGTGGCCGAGGCCCTGGGGGTGGTGCAGGTGGCCGACACCGGCCTCCTGGCGCAGTGGGTGGAGGCCGTGGTCGGGGCGCATCCCGCGGAGGCGGCGCGGTTCAAGGGCGGGGAAGCGAAGCTGATGGCGTTCTTCGTGGGGCAAGTGATGAAGGCGTCGAAAGGCAAGGCGGATCCCAAGGCCGCGCCCGCCCTGCTGGAGGAGCGGCTCAACCGGTAGACGGCTCCCCGGGCGGCCGCCAGGGCCGCTGGGCGCGGGATTCCCGCCAGTAGGCGAGCGGGGCGTCGGGGAGGCCGAAGTGCTCCTCCGCGGTCGCCGTCACCTGGTCCGGATCGTCCCGGCCGCCCTCGGCCAGCGCCTGCCGCCGCATCTGCTTGGCCATTCCCAGCGCCTGCTCGCCCGAGGGATCGAGGCGCCGCGGGGCCGCGTCGTCTTCTCCCAGTGACTCCATGACGTACTGGAACGCCAGGGCCATGTGCCGCTCCACGTCGTGGGTGGGGAGGTCCCAGCGGCTGTTCTCGGCGATGACCTGGAACGCCCACTGCCAGCTCTGGCTCTCGGTGAGGTGCACCATCCCGCGGAAGAGCCGGCGGTTGGTCCGCACCGAGAAGAGGGTGGGAGACAGAATGTCGTCCAGGTGGGCGTCGCTCACGCCGTGATCCTGGAGAATCACCTCCTTGGCGGTCCGCGCGTACGCGTCGCCCAGGTGGGTCTCGAAGCGGCTTTCCCAGTAGCTGTGGCCGAGGGCCGTCGTGCTCGACGTGAGGACGAGCTGGCGGGGCACGAAATAGTTGTGGGCGACGGTGTCCGCGGCGAGGTGGGACAGGTAGCCGAGCCCGAACGCGCGGAGGGGATCCGTGGCCGCCAGGTCGTAGATCTCCTGCCCGACGTGCCACGCGTGGCAGTGCCGCCCGACGGGCGCGTACTTCTTCGCCATCGACGTGTCGGCCGCGATGTTGCCGTAAAGGAAGTCGAAAGGAAACGACCGGAGGAGATCGGCGACGGCGGTGGGGAGCTGGTGCAGGTTGGCGAGGACCGACTCACCGAGGTAGATGTGGGTGCCGGGGGTCCAGGCGTGCAAGGGTGCCGGGAGGAGCACCAGGAGCACGCCGGCCGCGAGCACCGCCGCCACGGCGGGTCTCAGCGGGACTTCCTCCGGCGCCGGCGGCCGAAGAGCCGCTTCCCGAGCGAGACGGCGGCGACGCCGCGCCGCACCGACCGCACCGCGGCGGCGGCGTCGAGCGCGGCCTCGTCGGCCTCCTCCTGGAGCACGTCCACCAGCGCCGCGAGATTCGCGAGCCGGGTCTCGGCCGCGTCGGCGGCGCGGACGATCCGGAGCCGGATGTCCCGCGAGGCTCCGACGAGCGCGTCGGCCTCGCTCTTGATGACGCTCACCAGCCCGCGCACGTCCGCGACCGCGGGGGCGGCGAGCTGGCGGAAGAACCCCAGTGTCGCACGCACGCCGAGGGCCGAGAGGACGGCGGCGACCGCCACGACCACCGCGGCCAGCGCGATGACCAGCAGCGACAGCGCCCCGACGACGGCCGCCCAGGAAGGAATCACTCCGTAACCTCGGCCACGGCGAGGGCCGTTGTCAACGGCGGCGGCCGCAGCGCCCGGGTCATCGCGGCGGGAGCCAGGAGCAGGTTGAGTCCCAATCCCACCAGGGCCGTGGTGACCACGGGGCCGCCGGCGGCAGCGCCGTACAGAATGAAGAAGTTCATCGCGAGGGCCACGGCGACCGTCCCCTGCGCCACCCCGGCCAGGCCCAGGTCCGGGGGCAGGGCCTCGAGGTGGAGGGGGCGCCGGCCGTAGCGGACCGCTCCCCAGCGGGCCGCGGCGCGGACCCCCACGAGGGCGAGCGCGGCGACGAGGAGCCACGCGGTGGGATAGGTGAGCAGGGCGCCGGCCAGGATCAGCAGGATCGCCGTGACGGGGTGCTCCCAGGCGCGCAGGAGGGCCAGCGCGGCCCGGCGGTGGGGCGAGCGGTTGACGATCACCGCCGCGGCCACGGCGCAGACGACGAAGGGCGAGAGGTCCGCCGCGTACGCGGCGCCGGCCCCGAAGAGCAGGACGCCGAGAAGCGCGAGGTTCCGGTCTTCCGGATCCCCGGCGAAATGGGTGAGTCCCAGATAGAGCACGCCGAACAGGAGGCCCGAGATCAGGGCGAGACCCAGCCAGGAGATCCATCCCAGGGGAAGCCCCCCGGCCGGCTCCCGCGGGTGATAGAGGGCCAGGACCAGCGTGAACGCGAGGGCGCCCGCCGCGGTGTCGAGCCAGGCCGCGATCTCGAACGCCTGCCGGACCGAGCGGCGGATGCCGACGGCGCGGGCGGTCATCGCCACGGCGGACGGGCCGGTCACGACCGCGATGGCGGCGAGCGTGCAGACGGTCGGGAGGGTGGGGCGGAAGGCGGCGCCCAGGCGGGGGACGAGCCGCGTGAGAGCCCAGCCGGCCAGGCCGGTGGCCGCCAGCACGGCGGCCGCCTCGGCCGCGGCGAGCACCCAGAGCGCCTGGGGAATCCGCCGCACGTAGCGCCAGGACAGGGAGGCGCCGAAGACGGCGCCGATCCAGGCGATCCCGAGCGCGGTGGTCGGGGCCAGCGCGCGCAGCACGTCGGTGTCGAGGATGCCGAGCGCGGGGCCCAAGAGAATGCCGAGGATGACGAGCGGCAGTCCGGCGGAGACGACGAGGTCGAGCCGGAGGGCGGACGGATGCGGGAGGCGCGGGAGTCGGGTGACGGCCAGGCCCGCCACGAGAACGATGGCCAAGGCGAGCACGGGGTTCACGGAGGCGAACGTTCGCGCGCGCTTGACGCCCGCGCAAGCCGCGCCCTACCTTCCGGCACCCATGGCCTCGACCCCCCGATTCGTCGTGTCCGGCGGACGCCCGCTGAACGGCACGGTGCGTCCGGCCGGGAACAAGAACGCGGCCCTGCCCATCCTCGCCGCGACCATCCTCGCCGACGGCCCCTGCGTCATCGACAACGTCCCCCGCATCCGCGACGTCGAAACGCTGCTTGGCCTCCTGGAGCACCTCGGGGCCCGCGTGACGTGGTCCGGGACCAACCAGGTGACCGTCGATCCGCGGGGCGTCGAGCCGCGGGAGATCGACGCGGGCCTCTCGGCCCGCATCCGGGCGTCGATCCTCCTGGCGGGACCGATGCTCGCGCGGTTCGGCCGCGTGACGCTGCCGCCCCCCGGCGGCGACGTGATCGGGCGGCGCCGCATCGACACGCACTTCCTGGCGCTCGAGCGGCTCGGCGCGCAGCTGACGGTGGGGGAGCGGTACACGCTCGAGGCGAAGCACCTCACCGGGGCGGACGTGTTCCTCGACGAGCCGAGCGTCACCGGAACCGAAAACGCGCTGATGGCGGCCGTGGGGGCGCGCGGCACCACGGTGTTCCGGAACGCGGCCTCGGAGCCGCACGTCCAGGACCTGGCCCGTTTCCTCGCGGCGCTGGGCGCGCGGATCGACGGCATCGGCACCAACACCGTGACGGTGACCGGGGGCGCACCGCTCCGGGCCGCGCCGCACACGGTGGGGCCCGATCACATCGAAATCGGCTCGTTCATCGGCCTCGCCGCGGTGACCAACGGAGCGCTCACC
>Ga0335085_10012330_pt1 | contig 12598 bp, 11 predicted proteins | sample Lox_Sample_45_FD_206712 | JGI IMG/M metagenome (GOLD analysis project Ga0335085, IMG submission 206712) | Soil microbial communities from Loxahatchee National Wildlife Refuge, Florida, United States - Lox_Sample_4.5 | ecosystem: Environmental > Terrestrial > Soil > Wetlands | place: USA...
GCAGCCGCTGCCCCGCCGCCGGCGGCAACTGGTTGGTGCCCGGCACCGGCGGCCCGTGCAGCGCGGCCACCCCGTGCAAGGTGCCGGCGTTCAGGATGATGAGCCCCACCGTGGCCAGGGCCAGCGACCACGGGCCGGCTGCGCCTGCTCGGCCGGGACCCGGGCCCCGCGGGGCCGCGCCGGGAGATCCGGCGCCGGCTCGGCTATCTGCCCCAGCAGCTCGGCTACTACCCGGGCTTCACCGCGGCCGAGTTCGTGGAGTACTTCGCGCTGCTGAAGGAGGTGCCCGCGGGGCAGGTGCGGGCCGCGGTGACGGCCGCACTGGACCGGGCCGAGCTGGGCGGCCAGGCCCGGGCCCGGCTGCGCACCTTGTCCGGCGGGACGCTGCGCCGGGTGGGCATCGCCCAGGCCATCGTGAACCAGCCGGACCTGCTGCTGCTGGACGAGCCGACCGCGGGGCTCGACCCGGAGCAGCGGGTGGCGTTCCGCGCCCTGCTCCGCGACCTGGGCCGCCACGCCACCGTGGTGGTCAGCACGCACCTGGTGGAGGACGTCGGCGCCGCCTGCGCGCAGGTCGCGCTGCTGGACCGGGGGAAGATCGTCTTCCAGGGCAGCCCGGGCGAACTGGCCGCCCGTGGCGCCGGGCACGGCGTGGGCGACGCGCCGCTGGAACGCGGCTACAGCGCGGTGCTCGCGGCGGCCCGGTCATGACCGCCGCACCGGCCCAGGCCGCCAGGACCCGGCCCGCTCCCGCGGCCCGCCGGCCGGGTCTGGCCGCGGCCCGGCTGCTGCGGCTGGAGCTGCGGCACAACGCGATGCTGTGGCTGCTGCCGGTGGTCCTGGCGCTGTTCTGGCTCACCTACTACCGCAAGATCATGGCCCTGCCGCCGCTGTGGAACCCCCGCGCCAGCAGCCTGCACACCGGCACGGTGGCCGTGTTCACCGCCCCGGTGGCCGGCGCGGCGGCCTGGATGGGCACCAGGGAAGCCCGCCGCCGGGTCAGCGACCTGGCCGGGGTCACCGCCGTGCCGCGCTGGGCCCGGCAGCTCGCGACCTGGGCCGCCACCACCGCCTGGGCCATCGTGGGTTACCTGGCCTGCCTGGCCGCGGTGTACGGGGTCACCGCGCGTCAGGCCCACTGGGGCGGGCCGCTGTGGTGGCCGGCCGCGGTCCCCGCGGCCACGCTGGCCGCGGTGGCCGCGCTCGGGTTCGCGGCCGGGTCGCTGCTGCCCAGCCGGTTCACCGCGCCGGTGATCGCGATCGCGGCGTTCTTCGTGGTCGCGCTCAGCACCCAGCTGATCGTCGGCAGCCATTCCTACTGGCAGGTCTCCCCGATCGTGGCGGGCCCGTGGGATATCGGGCCGGACGCCGGGGTGGCCACGTTCTACCCCTACGTCCCCGACCTGGCCATGGCCCAGCTGATGTTCCTGACCGGGATCACCGTGGCGGCGCTCGGCCTGCTGGCGGTGGCGGCCGGTCCCGGTGGCTGGCGGCGGCTGAGCCGGCCCGCCGCCGCGGTCGCCGTGGCCGGGCTGGTGGCCGCGGGCACCGCCGCCGCGCTGGCCGGGACCGGCACGATGGACCGCAGCGGCATGATCGCCATCCCGGCGCTGCACGACGCGGCCAGCGACCGGCCGCTGCGGTTCACCCCGGTGTGCAGCACCACCGGGGTCAGCCGCAGCGCCATCCCGGTCTGCCTGAACCCGGCCTACGCCAGCTACCTGCCCGCCACCGTGGCGGCGCTGCAGCCGGTGCTCAGCCAGCTGGCCGGCCTGCCGGGGGCGCCGGCCCGGGTCAGCCAGGCCGCCGCGGCCTATCACCAGCAGGCGGGAAACGGGGTGGCCATCGGCCTGGCCGGCCCGCACCTGGCCGGCACGCCGCCGGTCTACCGGCTGCTGCTGCCCGTGCAGCTGGTCGGGCCCGCGCCGGCCGCCCAGGAGTCGGCGGCCCTGCTGCGGATCAGTGACGGCAGCGCCCTCGTGGCCAGCGTGACCGGCGCCGGCCCCGGCGCGACCCCGGCCCAGGACGCGGTCGCGACGGCGATCATGCTGGCGGCCAGGGCTCAGCCGGCCCCGCCACCCGCGAACGCACCGCCCGCCGGGCGGGCACCAGGTGCGGGACGGTCGACGGCCCGGCGGGGCGAAACGATCTCCGGGAGCGGGGCAGGCCCGATCGGTGTGTCAGCGGTGCCGGCCCTGGCGCCCGGCTCGCCCGGCTATGCCGCCGCCCAGCGGTTCGCCGCGCAGCCGGCCACGGCACGGCACGCCTGGCTGATGCGGCACCTGCCCGCGCTGCGCGCCGGCCAGATCACTGTGGCGCAACTGCCATGACCGCGGGCTGGATCCACGCGAAGCCGCAGGCCGGCCCGAGCGGGTACGGGCCGCAGCCGGCCGCGGAGCCCCGCAGGCCGCAGCCACCGGGCGAGCTGAGCGGCCCGCAACCGGCCGCCCCACGGAGCGGATCGCGGCCGGGCCGGTCCTGGCGTCCGGCTGGTCGGCTGGGCTGGCTGTTCATCAGGGGCAGGCGCCTCACCGCCACCGTCGCGGTGATCGCGGGCAGTGCCGCGGGGCTGCGCATCGCACTGGCCGCCGGGCACTGGGACACCTACGGCGCGCTGCAGCTCCCGCTGGTGTTCGAGGCCGTGGCCGCGGCGGCCATCGCGGTCAGCACGGCCAGCCCGTTCGGCGAGCCGGAACGCGTGACCGGCCGGTGGCTGCCATGGCTGCGGCTGGCCGCCGCGCTGGCCCTGACCGGGCTGGCGGCCGGCCTGCTGGCCGCGGCCGGTGCGGGGGCACCACTGGCCGGCGGCGCGCTGGACGTGCTGCGCAACCTGGCCGGGCTCACCGGCCTGGGCCTGCTCGGCGCGGCCGTGCTGGGCGGCGGCCTGGCCTGGACTGGGCCGGTGGCCTACCTGCTGGCCGGGCTGTACGCGCTGTATACCCAGTGGCACCCGCCCGCGCTGCACACGCCGTGGCTGTGGCCGGCCCGCCCACCGCACGACCTGGGCGGGGCGCTCTGCGCCGGCCTGGTGTTCCTGGCCGGCCTGGCCGTCGCCACGGTGTACGGCGCCCGCGACCCAGCCGGCGAATGAGTAACCGCAGCCCGCGCCGGATTGTCGGTGACCCTCAGTATCGTCGGGCGCGAAACGCCAGCCAGGCCGGGAGGGTGAGCGATGACCCTAGGTGATCTGCCCGCGGACGGGGACCTGCGGCTCGGCCCGGTCCAGCTGCCAGCTGGCCGCCGGATCGTGCCCTGGGAGGGCCCGCCGGGGCAGCCGGCCGCGTGGGTGACCCGCGAGCCGGTCCCCCGGCCCGGCCCGGTCTGGTCCGCGCTGTCCGCGCTGCACGCCGAGACCGGGCTGATCCCGGTCCTGCTGGCCGACGACGAGCCGGGTTATGACTTCGGCTTCATGCTGCCGTGCGACCCGGCCGGGATCGACCAGGTAGACCCGGCCTCGTTGCTGGCCTCGCGCTGGGAAGACTGGATGGCCGTCGAGCGCGAAGCCGCCCGCGGCCCGCAAGGCCCGCCGTGGCCCACGCCGCTCACCACCCGGTTCCTCGGGCTGGAGCCAGGTCCCGACGGCGCTCCGGGGCTGGCCGGCATCGTCAAGGCAATCATGAACGTGGCCACCGACCCCGCCGCCTCCGCGGAGTTGAGCCGCCTGTCCGCACTGGACCGGCAGAACGCCGGCTGGCCGCTGGCCGGGGACGCGCCCCCGGCGGACGGCACCACCGACGCGGACGACGACGCCGAGGTCGAATGGCCGCCGGGGTGCGAACCACCCGGCGACCACCCGTTCCCCGGCCTGGCGCCCTCCTCGGACAGCAGGCTGAGTGACGCCGAGCGGGATCGTGCCCTGGCCGGGCTGCCGCCCGCCCATGTCGGGCTGGTGCCAGCCGCCCGGCCCGCGGACGTGCTGGCCGTCGCCGGCTGGACCGCGTTCGACGACCCGTCCTACCCCGACGGCATCCGCAATGCGGTGTGGATCGGGGCCATGCTCCGCTCGTGGGCGGACCGGTTCGGCGCCCGGCTCCTGCGCATCGGGCCGGGCGCGGAGATTACGTTGCTGGTGGAGCGGCCCCCGCGCACCGCAGACGCCGCGGCCCGTGTCGCCGCGGAGCACTGCGCGTTCTGCGACGAGTGCGCCGGGCTGGGCCTGCGGACCGTTCCCACCGTCGCACGGGCCATCCTGGGCGCGCCGACCTGGACCTTTTGGTGGGACTGACGATGAGCACGACGACGACCCGGCCAGGGTGTGGACCGAGGTGCGCTACCTGCTGGGCGATTAGGCCAGGGCCGCGACCAGTTCGTGCACCGGCTTGCGGCGGCCGGCGTAGAACGGGATCTCCACCCGCGTGTGCAGCCGGGCCCGGGACCCGCGCAGGTGGCGCATCAGGTCCACGAGCCGGTGCAGCTCGTCGGCCTCGAAGGCCAGCAGCCACTCGTAGTCGTTCAGCGCGAAGCAGGCCACGGTGTTGGCCCGCACGTCCGGGTACTCGCGGGCCATCATGCCATGCTCGGCGATCAGCTCCCGGCGCTCCTGCGGGTCCAGCAGGTACCACTCGTAGGACCGGACGAACGGGTACACCGACACGTAGGCGCGGGGTTCTTCCTCGGCCAGGTACGCCGGGATGTGGCCCTTGTTGAACTCGGCCGGCCGGTGCAGCGCCATGGCCGACCAGACCGGCTCGCTGGCCCGGCCCAGCGCGGTCCGGCGGAACCGGGTGTACATCTCCTGCAGGTCGTCGGAGGACGGCGCCGTCCACCAGAACATGTAGTCCGCGTCGGCCCGCAGGCCCTGCAGGTCGTAGCAGCCCCGGGTGACCACGCCCTTGCCCGCCGCCTGCTGGCACAGCTCGGCCACCTCGTCGGCCAGCCCGTCCCGGCTCAGGCCGGCCACCGAACCGGCCGCTTCCAGCGCGCCCGAGCCGGTCACCCGGAACACCGACCACATCGTGTACCGGATCATCTCGTTCAGGTCCCGTGCGCGCAGCCGCTGCGGCGCGGCCTCGGGGCTGGCCTCGGTGGGGGTCTCCTCAGTTGCTGACATGGCTCCCGTCCTTCTGCAGTTCCGCCACTACCTGGTCTACCGCACTCTGCGCCGTGGCGATGCAGGCGGGTATGCCGACTCCGGCGTAAGCCGCGCCGCACGCGGCCAGCCCGGGCTGGGTGGCCAGGCTGGCCTGGATCCGGGCCACCCGGTCCAGGTGCCCGACGGTGTACTGCGGCAGCGCCCCGCCCCACCGGGTGACCAGGCTGGCCGCGGGGGCGCCGTGGACGCCGGTCGCGGCGGCCAGGTCGGCCGCGGCCAGCTCGGCCAGCTCGGCGTCGTCCCGCTGCAGCACCTGTTCCTCGCCGATCCGGCCCACCGAGCAGCGCACGAAGATCAGGTCAGCGGCGCGCTGCTGCAGCCGCGGCCACTTCACCGAGGAGAACGTGACCGCCTTGACCGGATGGCCGTCCACCGCCGGGACCAGGTACCCGCTGGTCTCGGGGAGCTGCGGGAACGCCGCACGCGGGTAGGCCAGCGTGACGACGGCCATGCTGGCGTAGCTGATCTCGCCGAGCGCGGCCGCCGCGGCGGCCGCGCCGGGCACCCCGGCCAGCAGCCGGCTGGCCGGCCGGGCGGGCAGGGCCAGGATGACCGCGTCCGCGTCCAGCCACTGCGGGTCGTGCGCGGACCCAATGGTCAGCCGCCAGCCGTGTGGGGAGGGCGCCAGTTCCCGCACCATCGCGCCGGTGCGCAGCTGCGCGCCGGAGGCGGCGGCCAGCGCGGGCGGCAGCGTGCCGAGCCCGCCGGCCAGCGAGCTGAACACCGGCGGCCGGGGCGCACCGGGCGCGGCGGCTCCATTGCTCTGGTCCGCCGGGCCCGGCGGCGGGGGCAGCAGCGTGGCCGCGGCGGCGGTCAGCGTGCTGGTCCGCCGGGCCGCCGCGGCCAGGGCGGGCAGCGTCGCGTCGAAGGACAGCTCCTCGGACCGGCCCGCGTACACCCCGCCGAGCAGCGGGTCGACCAGCCGGTCCACCACTTCCTGGCCGAACCGGGCGGCCACGTAGCCCGCCACCGGCACGTCGCCGTCCCGGTGGGTGGCGGGCAGGTCCGGCTCCTGCCGGGCCCGGGCCAGCCCGGCCGCGGACAGCAGGCCCGTCCCGGCCAGCGCGGCGGCGTCCGCGGGCACGCCCATGAACTGCCGGGCGGGCAGCGGCCGCATCTCGCCCCGGCTCCAGACCCGCGCCGCGGTCGTCCCGGCCGGCACCAGCTCGCCCCCCAGGCCCGCCGCCTCGATCAGGCCGGTGCCCTCGGGCCTGCGGGCGAGCAGCGCCTCGGCGCCCACGTCCAGCTGGACGCCGGCCACCTCGGCGCGGGCCAGCTTGCCGCCCGGCCGCGGCGCGCCGTCCAGCACGATGACGTCGGCCGGCTGGTCGCGCAGGAAGAACGCGGCGGCGAGCCCGGCGATGCCCGCGCCGACAATGGCGATCACCGGCCGGGTCCCGGATTGGTCCATCCATTCACCCTATGGGTGTCAGGCACCTGCTGCGGGTACCCCATCTACAGGGGGGCCGGGGTGACGATCGGATACAGCGGCCTGCTGGTGGTCGCGGTGGCTGCCTTTGCGGCGCCGTTGCTGGCCCGGCTGGTGCCGCGGCGGCTGGTGCCGCCGGTGGTGCTCGAAGTGCTGGCGGGCCTCGCGGTCGGGCCGCAGGGCCTGGGCCTGGTCCAGCCACGCGGCGCGGCCGAGCTGCTGTACCTGCTCGGCCTGGGCTTCCTGCTGTTCCTGGCCGGCCAGGATGTCCGGCCGGAGCGGTTCCGCGGGCCGACGTTCCGGCTGGCCGCCGCGGCCTTCCTGGTGTCCGGGGCGCTGGCCGTGCCCGCCGCGTTCGGGCTGCGGCTGATCACCTCCGGCGCGGACGTGCGGCTGCTGGCGCTGTCCCTGGTGGCCAGCACGCTCGGCGTGCTGGTCCCGGTGCTGCGCGACGCCGGGGAGATAACCACCGAGTTCGGCCAGCTGGTGGTGGTGGCCGGCTCGGTCGGCGAGTTCGGCTCGCTGCTGCTGCTCACCATCCTGTTCTCGGCCCAGCCTGAGTCGACCGCCGTCCAGGTGCTGTACGTGGCGGCCATGGGCGTGGCCGCCGTGGTGCTCGGGTTCCTGCTCAAGGCGCTGTGGCGGACCCGGTGGATGGGCGCGACGTTCGCCGACTCGGACGAGGACACCACCCAGCTGCGGGTGCGCGGCGCGTTCGTGGTGCTCCTGATCTTCACCGCGCTGGCCCACCAGTTCGGCGTGGACGCGCTGCTCGGCGCGTTCATCGCCGGCATGGTGGTGGCGGTGTCCGACGGCGACGAGCGGCCCAGCCAGGAGCGCTACCAGGCCAAGCTGCGCGCGATCGGGTACGGGTTCCTGGTTCCGGTGTTCTTCGTGATGACCGGGGTCCAGTTCGACGTCCGTGCCCTGTTCGCGCACCCGTCCGCGCTGGTCCTGGTGCCGCTGCTGGTGCTGACGATCGTCGTGGTCCGCGGCGGCCCGGCGCTGCTGTACCGGCGCCGGCTCGGGCTGCGGCCCGCGCTGGCGGCCGGGCTGCTGCAGGCCACCACGCTGACCTTCCCGGTCGTGGTGGCCGCGCTCGGCCTGGCCCTGGGCCTGCTCAGCCCAGCGGCCGCGGCCGCGCTGATCGGCGCGTCGCTGCTGTCCGTGCTGCTGTTCCCGGCGGCGGCGCTGCTGCTGCGGCCATGGTCCCCGGCCAGCGGCACCAAGCCCGAGGAACGGCCGGCCACGACCGGGAGCGGCATTCAGGCCGACTAGCGAGCGCAGGCCCGTTGTGAACTTGTGACCAGTGGGCCGGAACCGGGCCCGCGGGCCGCCGCGTCCGACCGGCATGACTGTGGGAGCGACCAGATTTACCCGCATTGCCAGCGCTGCGCTGGCCGTCACGGCCGGCCTGCTGGCCGCCGGATGCTCGGCGGCCAGCAACTCCGCGTCATCCGCATCCGGCGCCAGCGCGCCCCGGGCCGCCGACATGGCCCCGGCGGCAGGCGGCCACGGCACGTCCAGCGCGGCCCGCGGGGGCGCCGCGCTGACCGACCTGGCCAGCAGCCAGTCCATCATCTACACCGCCAGCCTGACCGTGCGGGCCGCCAGCCTGACCCGGGCCGCCACCGAGGCCACCCAGCTGGCCCGGGCCGCGGGCGGCTACGTGGCCGCGGAGAACACCGCGCTCGACCGGGCCCACCCGGACCTGTCCACGGTCAGCATCCAGCTGAAGATCCCGGTGGCCAGCTACCAGCGGGTCCTCGGCACGCTGTCCAGCCTGGGCACCCGGCAGTCCGAGTCCCAGCACGCCCAGGACGTCACGCAGACCGTGGCCGACGTGACCAGCCGGGTCGCCTCGGCTCAGGCGGCCATCGCCCAGCTGCGCAAGCTGCTGGCCCGGGCCGGCTCGGTCAGCAGCCTGCTCGATGTGCAGAACCAGATCAACACCGACGAAGCCAGCCTGGAGGCGCTCCAGGCACAGCAGCGCGCGCTAGCGCACCAGACCACGTTTGCCACCATCAGCCTGCTGCTGACGGCCAGGCCGGTGCTAGCCGTTAAGAAAAATAAGCCTGCTGGCTTCCTGCACGGCCTGGCCGTGGGCTGGCATGGGCTGACGCGGGTGGTGGTCGCGCTGCTGACCGCGGCCGGCGCGGCGCTGCCGTTCGCGATCATCCTGGCCGCGGCGGGCTGGCTGGGCTGGCGTGGCCGGCGCTGGCTGCTGCGCCACAGGTCCGCGACGGGCGGGCCGGCCAGCCCCGGCTCGGCCGCGGCCGAATGAGCCGGCTAGCTGGCCGGCTCGCGGGCGGACGCCTCGTGCACCAGCTCGGTCAGCCGGGCCAGCACGTCGGGGTTGGTGTCCGGCAGCACGCCGTGGCCCAGGTTGAACACGTGGCCCTCGGCGGTCCGGCCGCGGCCGATCACGTCCCGGGCGTGCCGCTCGATCACGTCCCACGGGGCCAGCAGGATGGCTGGGTCCAGGTTGCCCTGCAGCGCGGTCCCGGCGTCCACCCGGCGGACCGCCTCGTCCAGCGGCACCCGCCAGTCCACCCCGACCACGTCCGCGCCGGCCTCGCTCATCATCCGGAGCAGCTCGCCGGCCGTGACGCCGAAGTGGATACGGGGCACCCCGGCGCCTTCCAGCGCATCGAAGATCCGCCTGCTGTGCGGCAGCACCCCGGTTTGGTAGTCCTCCGGGCCGACCGCGCCGGCCCACGAGTCGAACAGCTGCACGGCGGACGCCCCGGCGGCCACCTGCACCTGCAGGAAACCGATCGCGATGTCGGCCAGCCGGTCGAGCAGCGCGTGCCACAGCGCCGGGTTGCCGTACATCAGTGACTTGGTCCGGTCGTGGCCCTTGGACGGGCCGCCCTCGATGAGGTAGGAGGCCAGCGTGAACGGGCCCCCGGCGAAGCCGATGAGCGGCCGGGGCCCCAGCTCCCTGACCAGCGCGGTGACCGCCTCGGTCACGTAGGGCACGTCGGACGGCTCCAGCGGGCGCAGCCGGGCCAGGTCCCGCTCGGTGCGGATCGGCTCGGCCAGCACCGGGCCGACACCCGGCTTGATATCGATGTCCAGGCCCACCGCGCGCAGCGGGACCACGATGTCGCTGAACAGGACGGCCGCGTCGACCGGGTACCGGCGCATCGGCTGCATGGTGATCTCGGTAATGACGTCCGGGATCGTGCACGCCTTGAGCATCGGCATGCCCCCCCGGGCGCGGCGGTATTCGGGCAGCGAGCGGCCCGCTTGGCGCATGAACCAGACCGGCGTGTAGGGGACCGGCTGGCGGCGGCAGGCGAGCAGGAACGGGGACTCCGCGAGCGGAGGATTCTGCTCTGTCACACCAGCGATGGTCTCACACGACAGCCGCGCCGCCGGTGCATCTGACCAGGTGACATCGTTAGGGACACGCCGCCCGAGTTCCACCGATCCGGGTGGTCCGCGTGCCACGATCAGGGGCAGCCTGACACCGCGGCACCCCACCCAGTGACGGCTGTGGCCGCAGGTGAGGAGGGACGACGTACGCTCAGATCATGACGCGCGCTGAGGCGATGCAGCCGGGAGACGCGGCGGCCGGGTTCGGAGCCCTGGTCGCCGGGCTTCGTGAGCAGCGCGACCAGGTATCCGCGTTGCGCCCGGAACTCAGCTTCGAGGACGTGCCGGCCCCGCGCACGCTGGCCCCGTACGCCGCCGCGGTGGCGGTCACCGTGCTGGACGGCGACGCCGACATCGCCAGCGGGCGGCTGGTGCTGCTCTACGACCCCGACGGCCAGGACGGCTGGGGCGGCCCACTGCGGATCATCGTGTACGTCCGCGCCGACCTGGACCCCGAGATCGCCGCCGACCCGCTGATCGGCCAGGTCGGCTGGGACTGGCTGACCGAGGCGCTGGACAAGCGGACGGCCGGTTACGTACGGCCGAGCGGCACGGTGACCCGGGTGGTCACCGAGGGGTTCGGGGCCAAGGAGAGCGAGCCCGCCGTCACCGGCTTCGAGCTGCGGGCGTCGTGGTCGCCGGCCGGGCCGGATGAGGACGGGCCGCTGGACGGGCACCTGGCGGCGTGGTGCGACGCGCTGTGCGCGGCAGCCGGCCTGCCGCCGCTGGCCGCGGGGGTGACCGCGCTCCGCAAGCCGGCCCCGACCACCCGGCGGCCGCGGTGACCGCGCCGCAGCGGCGCCCGGCCGGGCCACCCGAGGAGCCACGCCAGCCCGCGCAGCCAGCGCCGGCTGCGCCGGCGGAGGCGGCGGCGGAGGCGGCGGTCCAGTCGTTGCCGGCGTCGGAGGCGGTCCAGGCCGCCCCGGCGGCGGTGCCGCTGCTGGAGCCCCGGGATGGGCTGCCCCCGCTGGTCGAGAGCGCGGCCGCGCTGGACGAGGCGGTCCGCGCGCTGGGCGGCGGGACCGGGCCGGTGGCGGTGGACGCCGAACGCGCGTCAGGCTTCCGGTACGGGCACCGGGCGTTCCTGGTCCAGCTGCGCCGCCAGGGCGCCGGCACCGTGCTGATCGACCCGGTGGCGTGCCCTGACCTGTCCACCCTGGACACCGCGCTGACCGGCACCGAGGCGGTGCTGCACGCCGCGTCGCAGGACCTGCCCTGCCTGGCCGACCTGGGCTACCGGCCGCAGCGGCTGTTCGACACCGAGCTGGCCGGGCGGCTGCTCGGCTACCCGCGGGTCGGCCTGGGCCCGCTGGTCGAGACGGTGCTCGGGCTGGCCCTGGAGAAGGGCCACGCGGCCGCGGACTGGTCCACCCGCCCGCTGCCCGAGGACTGGCTGCGGTACGCCGCGCTGGACGTCGAGGTCCTGGTGGACCTGCGCGACGCGCTCGCCGCCCAGCTCGTGGAACAGGGCAAGGACGAGTGGGCCCGGCAGGAGTTCAGCGCCGTGCTCAACGCCGGCCCGCCGCCGCCGCGGCCCGATCCGTGGCGGCGCACCTCCGGCATCCACCGGGTGCGCACCCGGCGCGGGCTGGCCATCGTCCGCGAGCTGTGGCTGGAACGGGACCGGATCGCGCAGCGCCGCGACCTGTCCCCCGGCCGGGTGCTGCCCGACTCGGCCATCGTCGAGGCGGCCCGGGCCGCGCCGGTCAGCGTGGCCGAGCTGACCGCGGTGTCCGGGTTCCGCGGCCGGGGGGCCAAGCGGCATGCGGGCGAGTGGTTCGCCGCCATCCACCGGGCCAACCTGGAAGCCGACCAGGAGCTGCCCCGGCCGTCCGGGCAGGCCTCGGACGGGCCGCCGCCCGCGCACCGCTGGCACGAGCGGGACCCGGAAGCGGCCAGGCGGCTGGCCGCGGTGCGCACCGTGGTCGCGGCGCTGGCCGACGAGCACACGCTGCCCGCCGAGAACCTGGTCCAGCCGGACGCGGTGCGCCGGCTGTCCTGGCAGCCGCCGGAGCCGGTCAGCGCGGAGCGGGTCGCCGCCGACCTGTCCGGTTACGGCGCCCGCCCGTGGCAGGTGGACCTGGTCTCGGTCCCCATCACCGGCGCCCTGCTCCGGCTGGCCGAGAAGGACAACGAGTAGCCGGCCGGCGCCGCACCCGCCTGGTGGCCGTCCGGGATCTTCCCCGGGCTGCCACCCCGCCCGCTGCGGGATACCGTGCTGCACGTGATCACCGAGACCGCCACCCACGCCGGGCACCTGGACGCGGTGCGTGAACTCATCGACGGCCGGACCTGGCTGATCCTCACCGGGTAGCCGGTCTTGACAGCGCTCCTGGACGGGTCTAGCTTGCCTTATTGATAAGAAACTTTCCTAATAAGCGTCCCGTGCGGTGCTCGCCGCGTGGGGCGCTGGCCCGCTCGTGCCCCTGTCCGCCTAGGCCTCTGTCCGCCCGTGCCTCCGTCACCGCAGGAAAGCTGGTCTTATGTCCCGGTTGCGCTCGCTCCGCACGGCCGCCGCACTCGCCGCCGCCGCACTCACCCTCCCCCTGGTCACCGCCACCGGCAGCGCCTCCGCTGCCAGCAGCGCCTCCGCTGCCAGCAGCGGATCGGCTGCCAGCAGCGCCCGCTCCTCGGCCTGGGGCGGCGGGCTGCCCGCGCATCTGTTCGCGCCGTACTTCGAGGCCTACCTGACCGAT
>Ga0335085_10012331_pt1 | contig 12598 bp, 6 predicted proteins | sample Lox_Sample_45_FD_206712 | JGI IMG/M metagenome (GOLD analysis project Ga0335085, IMG submission 206712) | Soil microbial communities from Loxahatchee National Wildlife Refuge, Florida, United States - Lox_Sample_4.5 | ecosystem: Environmental > Terrestrial > Soil > Wetlands | place: USA: Florida...
ATCCTATTGCCAGCACCGACGGCTTGGCCTTTTGTGCTGGCCCTCGGCGTCTCGCTGATTTTCGCCGGCCTTCTGACCAACGCTTCCATCAGCGTTCTCGGAGCCATTCTCTACGTCACTGGAGTTGTAGGATGGTTTCGCGAGGTCCTTCCTCATGAGCACCACGTTGAGGTGCCGGTAGTTCCTGAGCCGGAGTTCAAGCTTGTTCCTGCCCCCCAAGTGCTGCGCGTACCCGCTGCGCAAGAGGTGAAGCGTGCATGGCTTCCGCTGAAGATTTACCCCATCTCGGCGGGCGTGAAGGGAGGACTGGCAGGCGGCGTCGCTATGGCGGTGCTGGCGATGCTGTACGGATTGGTCTTCTATCGCAGCATCTGGTACCCGATCAACCTGATTGCCGGAAGTCTTTACGATGTGCCCGCCATGCCCACAACTGAGGCTTTCACGCATTTCCGGTTCGACTGGTTTCTGTTTGCGCTCGCCATGCACATTACCATGTGCCTTCTGGTGGGACTGCTTTATGGCGCGATGCTGCCCATGTTGTCCAATCGCCCCATCCTTCTTGGCGGAATCATCGCGCCTCTGCTGTGGACGGGTTTGCTGTATCACATTTTGGGATTCATAAACCCATTGCTGGATCAGCAAATCAACTGGATTTGGTTCGGGGCTTCGCAGGTGGCATTTGGGATAGTTGCCGGACTGGTCGTGGTGCGGCACAACAAAGTGTGGACTTCTGAAAACTTGCCCCTTGCCATGCGTGCCGGCATCGAAGCACCGGGACTGTTGCCCGATCGCGACAAAGAGGGCCCAAAGTGACAAGGCTGCGGCCCATTGTTCTGGCGACGTCGCTCGCGACCGTGCTGGCCCTGGCCGGCTGTTCGCAGCTTCCCGGAAAGCCTGCTCCGGGACCCGAGGTTCCGCGGCCTGATTCGGTCTTGAATCCCGAAATCCTCTACAGCCAGAACTGCGCTGCTTGCCACGGTGCGGAAGGCAGGCGGGGACCAGCCATGGCGCTTTCCGATTCCGTCTATCTCGCCATCGTTGATGATGACACCTTGCGTTCCACCATCTCCAAAGGCCGCCCCGGCACGGCGATGTCCGCCTTTGCTCAGAAGGAAGGCGGGATGCTGACCGCCGAACAGATCAATGCCATCATTCATGGAATCCGCGAGCGTTGGAGCAAACCCCATGCTCTGGGCGGGGCCGCAGCTCCACCCTATGCGGCGAAGGCGCCGGGAAATCCCCAGCAAGGGGCAGTGGCCTATACGACGTTTTGTTCTTCGTGCCATGGCGCCGGCAATCAGGGTGGATCTAAGGCAGGCCCCGTGACCAATGGAGCTTATCTCAGCCTCATCAGCGACCAGGGACTGCGCACCATCGTCATCTGCGGCCGGCCCGACTTCGATGCGCCCGACTGGCGGAACAACGTTGCCGGCCGCCCCATGACTGACCAGGAGATCACCGACGTTGTTGCGTGGCTGACATCCCAGCGGCCGAAAGCGGCAGGCCAGCAGAACCTAGCTTCTTCCACCGTGTCCGGAGGTGTCCATTGATTCCCCAAGCGGCCAAGGCTTCCGCTGAGAAAACCGATCTTTCGCGCCGGGACGTCTTCGCTAAGATCGGACTGGTGCTGAATGGGATTGCGGTTTCCGTGCTTGCAGTTCCGTTGATTGGATACCTGGTTTCGCCGATCCTGCGCGGGAAAGGTGGCCAGTACAAGCGTTGGGTCTCGCTCGGGGACCTCGACGAGTTTCCCGAGGGCCAGACGCGCCTCGCGAAATTTGTCAATCCAATTTCCAATACCTGGGATGGAGACACCGACAAGATTCCGTGCTGGGTGCGCCGCATCTCCGGCGAGCAATTTCAGGTATTCGCCATTAACTGCGCTCATCTTGGATGTCCCGTGCGTTGGTTCGCGCAATCGGGACTATTCATGTGTCCATGTCACGGAGGTGTCTACTATCAGGACGGCTCACGTGCCTCCGGACCACCGCCGCGCGGCCTCTTCGAATATCAGTACAAGGTGGAGAATGGCCAGTTGCTGATTGAGGCCGGTCAGTTGCCTACATTATCGACGACTGCCAGCCTGGATGCGAGGAGAGACGGATGTCAAGGCTGAAGCGAATCGGCGATTGGTTCGGCCAGAGGTTGCAGATTGGCGATGCCGTACTTGAGACCGCCGAACACCGCGTACCGCGAAGCTCAGCGAGTTGGTGGTACGTCTTCGGCAGCGCCGCCTTGACTATCTTCATCCTCCAGGTTTTCACCGGCATTCTGCTGGCGCTGATTTACGTCCCATCAGCCGCCCAGGCTTGGCATAGTCTTCAGTATCTAAACCACGATGTGACCTTGGGCTGGTTCCTGCGCGCCGTGCATGGCTGGGGCTCCAACTTCATGGTTGCCGTGGTGCTCATTCACATGTGCCAGGTTTTTCTTTTCGGCGCCTACAAGTTTCCGCGCGAGCTCACCTGGATCCTGGGTGTCTTTCTGCTTCTTTTCACGCTGGGCATGGCATTCACCGGGCAGGTGATGCGCTTTGATCAGGACGCATATTGGGGCCTCGGGATTGGCGCCTCCATCCTCGCCCGAACGCCGTTTATAGGGGGCCCGCTCGTACACATGCTGCTGGGCGGTCCGATTATTGCCGGCGACACGTTATCGCGCTTTTTCGCGCTGCATGTTTTTGTGATTCCTGGCTTGCTGATTGCGTTCGTGTCGCTGCACCTGCTGATGGTATTGAAGCTGGGCATCAATGAGTGGCCGATGCCGGGGCGTGTCGTCCGCCGTGCAACATACGTTCAGCAGTACCACGAGCTGACCCGCAAGGACGGCGTCCCTTTCGTTCCGGAGGCGGTGTGGAAGGACATGTTTTTCGCCGCCACCATCATTTCCGCGGTCCTGCTCTGCGCTGCTTTCTTCGGGCCATTTGGTCCGAGCGGAGTTCCGGACCCAACCATCATTCAGACAGTTCCTAAGCCAGACTTTTTCTTCAAGTGGCTTTACGCGATGCTCGCGTTGCTGCCGCCCGAGGTCGAGACTCCCCTCCTTCTGATTGGCCCGGTGATTGGGATCGGTTTCCTCATCCTGCTGCCTTTCCTGTCGGGTGAGGGCGAGAAAAGCTGGAAGCGACGGCCCGTTGCAGTGGTTACATTGCTACTGATTGCGGTGGCCCTCGCCACGTTCACGCACCTCGCCGACTATTCGCCGTGGAGCCCGGTGATGAACGCCTGGAGCGGCGATCCCGTACCCGTCGAATATCTCAATGGACGGTCTCCACTGGAACGCCAGGGGTCGCTGGTCTTCCAGGTGAAGCAGTGCCGCAACTGCCATTCTATCGGGGGCTCAGGCGGCTTACGCGGCCCTGATCTCGACCGAGTTGCCACCCGCATGACCCACGATCAATTGGTGCGCCAGGTCATCCAGGGTGGAGGCAATATGCCGGCTTACGGGAAGAACCTGAATCCGGCCGAAGTGACCGCCTTGGTCTCCTTCCTGGAAACGCTGCATCCACCCAACCAGCCACCCGCCCGAGATGCAGCCCAAGCGGTCGTCACGCAGGATGAAAAAAACCGTCCTGCAGCGAACAGTCATTAGGCCACCATGTCGCCCGTCTATGTTGCCGTGCTGCGTTCCTGGTCTGTTCCGCCGGCAGCAACGTTTGCGCTTCTCCTCACAGCCCTTGTGTATTTGCGCGGCTGGTGGCTGCTGCGGCGGGCGCGGGTGCCATTTCTTCCTCCCTGGCGGGCCTCCGCCTTCCTGCTCGGGTTATTTTCACTCTGGGTGGCGCTAGCCTCACCCATGGACGTGTTCAACGGATTCGTGCTGACGGCGCACATGCTGCAACACATGATGTTGATGATGGTGGCGCCGCCGCTGGTCCTGCTGGGCGCGCCCCTCGTCCCCATCGTGCGTGGCCTGCCGGTCTTTGCCGCTCGCGAATTTGCCGGGCCCTTCTTGAACTGGCCGGTCGCCAAACGCGCCGGAAGTGCGTTGACCAATCCCATTTTCGCTCTGCTACTCATGGGCACAGTCATGTTTGCCTGGCACACTCCAGCGCTGTACGAGCTGGCATTGCGGTCCTCGGTCTGGCATCAAACAGAACATGCCTGCTTCTTCCTCACCTCGCTTGTTTTCTGGTGGCCGGTCGTGCAGCCCTGGCCCAGTCGCGCTCTCTGGCCGCGCTGGGCGATGGTGCCCTATCTGTTGATCGCCGACCTGCAAAACACGGTCCTGTCGGCGATTCTCGTCTTCTCCGATCGTGTGCTCTATCCTTCCTATTCGTCGGTGCCACGGCTCTTCGGCCTCTCCGCCCTGGAAGATCAGGTTGCCGCGGGAGCCATAATGTGGGTCGTGGGCTCGATCGCGTTCGTTGTTCCCGCCTTCATCATTGCCGTTCAGTGCCTGTCGAAGAAGACATCTCTGGATGCACACGCTGCCCGCAATCACGAGGCATCGGAGTCCGATTCGCTCCCGCCGTTTTCACAAGGCCTTCCATTCATCTTTCGTTCCGCTCGAGCACGATGGGGAAGCGAGCGTGTCGACGCGTTCTCCTTTGTGGTTTTGTTCACTGTAGTTTCCTTCTGCTTTGCGGCATTACTTGCCGGGGCGAGCGATGACGATGATCAGACCCTCCGCTTCCAGGAAACATCAGGCCCGTTTGAAGTAGCTATTCTTGCGACTGCCGGCGACCTTGCCGCCGGTCCGTCTGCGTTCAGCGTCCTTGTCCAAAATCCCAGCACGCAGGAAGTCATGCTCGACACGGCGATCGACCTGACGGTCCATTCCTCTGCCGGCATGCCGCGCGAGGCTGCTACAGTGCATGCGACCGCCGCCGGCTCAGGTAACAAGTTGCTGCAGATTGCAGAGCTGAACCTGCCGGCCGCAGGGGATTGGACGTTGGCCATCGTTCTGCGCCGCGATGCACAAGCCGCTGAGTTCGCTTTGCCGCTGCACGTGGTGAAGGAAGACGCGGGGAGTGGGCTTCCGTGGCCCTACATTACCGTCTTCGTGGTGGGAGCAATGTTGCTGGTGATTTACCTTCGACGGCGGAGAGAGTCGAGAATCCAATGTTCGACAAAGGGCGAAGCTTTATCTCGGCCATAGAGCACAGCTGCGGAACCGCTGGATCGAGACTGATCAAGACCGTGACTTGCGACGGGGAACGATTACTTGATCGCTTGCACACCTGGCTGCAGCCAGGAAATCAAGAAGCTGGTTATCTCGGGGAACAGAGCGGTCAGCAGCCCTACCAGAGGACCGATTCCGAAGGCAATCAACTTCGTCCAGAAGCCGGAGTCAAGCTTGCCTGGATCGGTGTTGGTAATGTAGCTGAGGGTCGGGTCGCGGTGGGCTTGCGCGAGAACGAAGATCATGATGGTTGCAATAACGACAAAGAGGGCCAGAAAGGTACCACCCAGCAGGGGCCGCGGATCGAAGGGATAACAGGCCACGGACAGGGTGGCTGCAATAAACAGAATCATGACGGAAAAGGTCATGGTGCGAATGCGGCCCAGAATGTTCTGAATGAAACCGACGTAGAGGAGACAGAACAACTCTTCCCCTGCCCGCACCAGCCGTTCTAATGACTCGGTGACCGGTTTGGCATTGTTCGTTTCTTCAGCCGAGGCCGACAAATTCAAAACCGGCGACCGTCCTAGTAGCTCCCATCCCGGCTCCAGGATTCCAACAAACACCACACCGGCAGTGATGGCCAATTCTTCCTGGAACTTACGCAGGGGTCCGAGGTCTCCTGGGTGAGCCGTAGACTTATTGGAATAGTGGTCAGTGCACCAGTCATCGGACTTCGTAAGCGACTTGTCTAATGCTTTGAGCTGCTTGTCGACGAGATGCTTTTCCGGAAATCGAGCGGTCTCGTGTTCCAAGTGTTGCAGACTTTCTTTGAGCCGCGCGATCGAGAGCACCCGTTGCTCAATGACGTTGCCGCTCATCTTCCAGACCGTGCCCCAGGACAAGACCTTCAAGGCCAGCAGCGTTTGGCGCAGCGGCAGGCGGTCGAGATCAACCAGAAGGTGGCGGAGACGTCCCCAAGTCTGCAGCAGGAGCCAGGCTTCGGTGAGCATGAGAACAATGAGCAGTCCGAGCCAGGCAAAGTAAAGCTTCCCGAATGGAATCGGACCCAACGAGTGGATCGTGGGAGATGGTCCGGACCAGAACCACCAGAAGACCGTGTAGGGCACCAGGAAAGACAGGAAGCAAAGGCCATAGTGAAGGTTCAGAGGAAGGGCCGCACGCTCAATCCTTCTCCCCCATTCTTCCCGATTGAGCCTTGGCTTCTCTGGCAAGAGCATACTGGGGGGGAGCTTGAAACGGCCGGCGTTAAACAAGGCAAGCCCGCTCAGGCTGTACCAGAACCAGCCGTAGAGTCCGGCATTGAGGAGTAACAGCGGAACCAGTGGGGAGACGCCAGTGAACTGACTAAGGCTCCGCCAATAGGCGAACACCGCATTGGCCCGACCAAGTGAGGCATCCACCCAATAATGGATGATCCATGCAAGCAAGATCCCGCCCGCGAGGAAGAATAAGCCGCCTACGGCCATGGAAAAAAGGTCTAGGTTCTTATATCTTATTTTGCCGCTTATCCCGGCAGTTACCTTTCTCACTGTGGCATTTGCTTTGGCATTTACTCTGTTCCGTATTTTGTCTTTTATTCTCTTTATCTTGTACCCAAGTCCAGTACGTCTACGTCGGCTTTTGTTTGAAAGGTCTTCACCTATTTGCGCCGGGCTCTTTTTCCACGCGGTGGGTAACAAGGTTCGATAGTTGCAGATCAGGGCCACCCAGGACAGGAGGAATAATGCCGCGCAATAACAGATGTCCCGCCATGGGTTCTCCAGAGGCGGTAGAAACGGCGGCGCAAGAACGCCAACGCCCGTCAACGATGCAATCAGGATCGACATCAGTCCCACAATGGTGCAGCCGATAAAGATCAGCAGCTTATGCTGTGGACGCGAGACAGGGGCGAAATAGGCCAGACTGCGAGAGGACGGTATCGAAAAGGGAAGCCATGCCAGGCGGATTAATGAGTCATGCGAGCCGAAAACGCAACAGAAAAAATGCCAGCAGCTCCAGATGAGGATAATGGCGCCCAATACGAATGTGGCAAGCGGCAAGGGAAGCTCTGCCTTGTGGTATTGCGCTCCCGTAGTTATACAGGCTAGTGTAGTCGGACCCGTCGGCGGGTTTTGACTGCACATGGTGCGGTCGCTATTCTTATCGCCTTTCTGCCGGTCGAGTGTACTGTCGTCAAGAACAGCAACCGGCCACAGTTGCTCGTTGCCAATGACCGAAACCCAGGTCGGAGGTCTGGTGCCCGCGTTTGGGGGCGGCCGATCCGGCAGCAGCCAATATGGCGGCGCGTAGTCCTGAATCACCACTGAGCTATTTCGGAGGGTAAGGGGACTCTTCGGGTCGATGGAACCTGTCCCGTCAATCAAAAAACGGGTTGCCAGGTAAAGGCCTTCGGCAAAGTCTTCTGGGAAAGCTCGATGGCTGTGACGGCTCTCGGGCCCATGCCAGTACGTCCAGTCCTGCTGCCAGGTCAGCAGGGGGTAGGTAGTAAGGGTCAGAGTACCTCGGAACCCGGCCGTTTCACTGATGCGGCGGAAGAGCAGATCGGCACTGCTCAGGATCACTCGTGCCTGCGGATAGGACCGCGTGAGAAAGCGCGTGAGGAAGACCTGGTCGAGGGAGTTGCTGCTGCGCAGAACGATAAACTGGATGTCGTGCGCCTTGAACAAATTGGTGATGCCGAACAGAGTAGCCTCTTGCGAGAGCGGGGTCTGCTTGCCGCCGAAATTCCGCACCGTGTCCCGTTGCCGGCTGCTGGGCTCTCCTAAGTCAATCGGCAAGCCCATACCAGTACCACTTGACGAGGACCCTCCGCCGGAGGGTTGCTGTTCGTAAGCAGAGCGAAGCGACGCGATGTCACGCGGGTAATAAAGATAAAGCGGGCCGTGCTCTTCGGTCGTTTTCTTGTCAGCAGATTCCAGCCTGACATCGCAATGTTCAAGCCATTGGGAAGACATGGTGTTGCCCGTCTCCTGCGACACACTCACGTTCCCGGCGGGCACGTTCGGGGGGAAAACACCGTAGGCAGTTTCATTCTCGGAGATAATCGCCAGCTTCCCAATGTCATAACCTTGACCCGTCAAGTACTGGCAATACCGGTCGATCATCAGGTCATCGTTCTCCTGGAAGCTGTAAAAGCGGGCATGTGAGTTCTCCAGGAACTTGGTGAACCAGTCAATCCCCGGCTTTGATGACACGCTGCCACTAAAGATCGTCAGCGACTTGGCCTCTTGATCCGCGTTCGATGTTCCTCCTGGCCCGGCTGGAGCTGCGACGGAGCGTGAACCCGCCGGTCCAGCTTTCTTCCGCTTGCCAGCCACCTCCTTAGAGCCTTGATCTTCAGGATTCCCAGAACCGGCTTGTGCCGTGTTCGGCGGTTCGAACGGAGGTTCGCTATCCTTGATCAAGCCGTTGGCAAGCAAGGCCTGTGCCAGGGAGGGAAAAGACCCGGAGAAATATGGACCAAGGATCCGGACATCGTCGGCAAAACTTCGCGGCGAGAGCGCCCTGACCCAGGCAAAAGCATTCTGGAACTGCCTCAGGTGGACGCCGCCCGTCGGGTTCTCACCCACCACAAACACAATCAGACCCTTACTGTACGGGGCGGGGATGCAGGGTTTCCGGGCGCCAGGGCAAGCTGGCCACGCGCTTTTTGGGGGCAGCGCGCCACGAAAGACCAACACGCCAGGCTGCCTGTCCCGCAGCGCGTCTGCTGTCTGCTCGCCCGTTGAGTCCTCGTCGGTCCACGGCAGCCACGATCCGTCGTAGTTGTAGCCCTGGTCCTGAGCTGCCTGTTGCAAAGCCTCCGTCAAGCGATCGAACAGCATGGAGAAGTGCGTATGTACAGGATCCGGGAGGCTGGCAATGACGTAACGCACCTCTTGGAGCTGCGTATGCGGCGTACCGCGCAACGTTTCGACAGACTTGTTTGGGTCTTTCTTGCACGAATCCGGAGGCGTCAGCCCATCGTGAATGAACTGCGCGATCCGGTCGTTGATCTCGCGGCATGGAGCCTGGAGGTTGTCAGGGGTGGGGCTTGGGGTTGTGCTGCTTGTAGAGGCGCGCGAGGTCGGCGCTGATTCGGCGCTCGGCAAAGTGCCGTGAACGGAAGGCCGAATGGACAAGCCGAAGAAGCCAAGCACTGCAATGGTAATCGCGCCCCATAGTCCTGTGTTCCGGTTCATCTGCCCCTCATGGATTCCCGCCTGCGCACCGGCGGTGAACGCCTCCTAAATACCGATCGCTAGACGTGCTCGTGCCCGATGTTCGAGGCAAAGGATGTTAGAACAAAAGCTCACCTGGTTCAATGGTTTATAACGGCTTGGTCGTGCCGACTAGCCTTGAGCTGGGCCTCCTTGTGACGCTCTACCGAAAGCATGTGACATCAGTCACGCTTGGCGGGCAGCCCGCGGTGCCAACATAAGTGGTAAGGCTGGCGGCAATCGCGGTATAAACAATGACTGCAATCTGGGCGACCCAAGATTGCCGGACGATGATTCCGTTTGGTCCGGGATATTCGACCTTCCTGGTTACCAAGCACAAACCGCCGGTTTTGAAACGAACGAAGGGATTACGAGGGAACATCGCATGCCACACACCGTGGAAGTTACTGAACTGCTGTTACGAGAAGCGCAGCAAAGCCTTCTGGAGACCAGCATGGCGCTCGAAGATGTGGCGCCGGTGTGCGAAGACCTCGACAACGCAGGCTACTGGTCCATCGAGTGTTGGGGTGGAACCTCGTTTTATTCCTGCATTCGCTTCCTCAATGAAGATCCGTGGGAGCGATTACGGACCTACCGCAAGCTGCTTCCCAAGAGCCGGCTGCAAATGTTGCTGCGCGGACAGAACCTCGTTGCCCATCACAACTTTGATGACGATGTCGTTCACCGGTTTGTGGAGAGGGCGGCGCAAAATGGCATTGATGTCTTTCGCATCTATGACGCGCTGAATGATGTTCGGAATCTGAAGGCCAGCGTCGAGGCCGTGAAGAATGCGGGCAAACATGCTCAGGGAGCAATCTGTTATGGGCCGAGTCCTGTGCACACTATTCCAGTATTCGTGGGTCTGGCGCAACAGATCCAAGCCATGGGCTGCGACTCCATCTGTGTGCAGGACGTTGACGGACTGCTCAAGCCGCAGGCGGCGTTTGAGTTGGTGAAGGGAATCAAGCAGGCTTGCGGTAACGAGACACCGGTCTGCGTTCATACCCATTCGACCACGGGCGTCACCCTGGTATCGCTGATGAAAGCTATTGAGGCCGGATGTGACATTGTGGACACAGCGATCAGTTCTTTGGCCCTGGGTCGCGGCCACAATCCCACCGAGAGCCTGGTTGCTATGCTGGAGGAAACCGGGTACGAATCGCGTCTGGACCTGGAGCGACTGCATCGGGTGAAAAAGCATATTGCCAGTGTGCGTCCGAAGTACGGGGAATTTGTTAATCAGCCTGTCGGCGTGGAGACCGAGATATTCCAGCACCAGGTACCGGCGGCGGTCCTGTTGAACTTGCAATATCAACTGAAGGGTCAAGGCGCTCCCCATTTGCTCGACGAGGTATCAGCGGAAATCCAGAACGTGCGCCGCGATGCCGGTTATCCCGCGCTGGCCATTCCGGCCAGCGAAATTATCGCCACGCAGGCTATGTTCAATGTGTTGCAGGGCAAGTATCGCGTGCTCACCAGCGAATTCGCCGACCTGATGCTTGGCTACTATGGCACAACGTTCGGGGAAAAGGACCCAGAGGTGGTGGCCAGGGCTGGTGCCCGGGCGAATAAGCCCGCTATTGCGTGCCGTCCCGCCGACCTGCTGGAGTCGTCATGGGAGCGGCGCCGGACTGAGGCCCTGGCTGCTGGTTGCAACGGTAGCGATGAGGAGGTGCTGACCTACGCCATGTTTCCCAAGGCGGCCGCGCAGTTTTTCCAGACGCGCGGGGCAGCCCCGAAGGACATGGGTCGGGAATCGGGTGTTGTGCAGGCCGCGGCTCAAGGGGTGAGTGCAGCGGGTGCGAGCGGAGCACCGGGAGAGTCCCGCACCTACATTATTCGGGTAAGCGGTGAGGAGCACAGAGTCACCGTGACCGCGGCGCAGTAAGAACTATTTCACGCCCGGACTTGCGATTGTGGGCCGGGCCATGGAGGTCCAAATGGCGACACCAACCGTGAAAGTGACGAGCGCGAATATGGAGGAGCGGACCTCCGAGCTTCGCGACAAGCGGGCGAGGGTCAAGGAAGGCGGCGGTAAACAGCGCATTCAGAAGCAGCACGAGCTGGGGAAGCTTACCGCCCGTGAGCGCATTGACAAGCTGGTCGATCGTGAGAGCTTTCAAGAGATAGGCCTCTTTGCCAAGCACCGTGCCACTTACTTTGGCATGGCCGATAAGGACCTCCCGGCTGATGGTGTGGTCACCGGATGTGCCACCATTGATGGCCGCCTGGTCCACCTCGCCAGCCAGGACTTCACTGTGGCCGGCGGCGCAGCCGGGGAAGTGCACTGCGCCAAGATCACCGAGATGATGAAGCTCTCCATGAAGACCGGGAGCCCGTTTATCTTCGTGAACGATTCCGGTGGCGCGCGGGTGCAGGAAGGCATCGACAGCCTGGCCGGCTATGCCAGCGTGTTCTACAACAACGTCATGCTCTCCGGCACTGTGCCGCAGATTTCCATTATCTGCGGGCCTTGTGCGGGCGGCGCCGCCTATAGTCCGGCTCTCACCGACTTTATTATTCAAACCAAGCGTGCGCAGATGTTCATCACCGGACCGCAAGTCATTAAGCAGGTGACGGGCGAGACCGTGACCGCGGACCAGTTGGGTGGGCCCGCGGCGCAGATGAACCGCTCTGGCGTTGTGCATCTCATCGCCGAAGACGATGATGGCGCTCTCGCCCTCGCCCGGCGCTTGCTGAGTTTTCTGCCCTCGAACAACCTCGAGGACCCGCCGCGCTCGTCCTATACCTCGGAGCTGGACTCCGATCCCGAGCTCAATGATCTGGTACCGACCGAACCTAAGGTTGCCTACGACATCCGCACCGTGCTTAAGCGCCTCCTCGACCACCAGGACTTCTTTGAGATCCAGCCCGGCTTCGCGCAGAACGTCGTCATCGGTTTCGGGCGGATCCAGGGACGCTCCGTTGGGATCATCGCCAATCAGCCCTGCGTTCTTGCCGGAGCACTGGACATCGATGCCTCAGACAAGGTGGCGAGATTTGTGCGCTTCTGCAACGCCTTCAACATTCCCTTGCTGACCTTTGTTGACGTGCCCGGATTTCTACCCGGAGTAGATCAGGAGTATGGCGGCATCATCCGGCATGGGGCAAAAATTCTATTTGCCTATTCAGCAGCCACGGTCCCCAAGATCACAACGGTGATTCGCAAAGCCTATGGCGGAGCTTACATTGGCATGTGTTGCCGGGATCTGGGGGCGGACCGAGTAGTGGCCTGGCCCACGGCGGAAATCGCCGTCATGGGCGCAGAGGGAGCGGCAGAAATCGTGTTCCGACATGAGATCGACGCCGCC
>Ga0335085_10012332_pt1 | contig 12598 bp, 9 predicted proteins | sample Lox_Sample_45_FD_206712 | JGI IMG/M metagenome (GOLD analysis project Ga0335085, IMG submission 206712) | Soil microbial communities from Loxahatchee National Wildlife Refuge, Florida, United States - Lox_Sample_4.5 | ecosystem: Environmental > Terrestrial > Soil > Wetlands | place: USA: Florida...
CTCGAGGTCGGTGTCGGTGAGGGTATACTGGTACTCGGTCCGGCTCAGGCGTCCGCCGACGTTGATGTCCTGCCCGGCCTGGAAGAAGATCTTGGCGCCCGCGACCCGGGCGACGACAGGACGCAGGCGCTGGATGACCTGCTCGGCCGTGGCGCTGCGCTCCCCGAAGGGCTTGAGCTGGATGAAGGCCCGCGCGGTGTTTTCCGTCGAGTTGCCGCCGGTCGAACCGGTGAAGACCATCAGCCCGCTGACCGCCGGATCCTTCAGCACCAGGGCGGCGACCTGCTGGCCCAGCCCCGACATCGCCTGGAACGAGGTGTCCTGCCGCGCGTCGATCTCGCCGAACAGGAACCCGGTGTCCTGTTCCGGGAAAAAGCCCTTGGGGATGACGACGTAGAGCAGGCCGGTGATCCCGACCAGGATCACGGTCAGGATCAGCATCGTCCGCTGGTGCCCGAGGACCCACCCGAGGCCGCGGTTGTACCAGCGCAGCATGCCGTCGAAAAAGCCCTCGGCCGCCCGGTTGAAGCGGCCGCCGCGATGGTGCTCCTCGTGCCGGAGGAAGAGCGCGCACATCACCGGCGTGAGGGTCAGCGACACCACCGCCGAGACCAGCACCGCGGAGGTCACCGTCATGGCAAACTCGCGGAAGAGCCGGCCGATGATCCCGCTCATGAAGAGCAGGGGGATGAACACCGCGACCAGCGACAGGCTGATCGAGATGATGGTGAACCCGATCTGGGAGGATCCCTTGATCGCCGCCTGCAGCGGCGGGTCGCCCGCCTCGAGGTAGCGCACGATGTTCTCGATCATGACGATGGCGTCGTCGACGACGAAGCCGACCGCGATCGTCAGCCCCATGAGGGAGAGGTTGTCGAGGCTGTAGCCGAGCAGGTACATCACCCCGAAGGTGCCGATGATCGAGAGGGGCACGGCGACGCCCGGAATGACCGTCGCCCAGAGCTTGCGCAGAAAAAGGAAGATCACCATCACGACCAGCCCGATCGTCAGGAGCAGCGTGTCCCGCACGTCCGCGACGGAGGCGCTGATCGTGCCGGAACGATCGGACATCAGCTCGACCTTCACCGCCGGCGGCAGATCCAGCCGCAACTGCGCCATCTGGTCCCGCACGCGCCGGACGGTCTCCACGGTGTTGGCCCCGGTTTCGCGCCGGATGAGCAGGAGCTCGGCCCGCTTGTTGTTGTACCACGCGCCGACGCGGTTGTTGAGCACCGAGTCCGTGGCGCGGCCGATGTCCCGGACCCGCACCGGGGCGCCGTTGCGATAGGCGACGATCACCTGATTGAAGGAGCGGGCGTCAAAGAGCTGGTCGTTCGTGTCGAGGGTGATGCCCTGGTGGGCGTTCTCGAGGTTGCCCTTGGGCTGGTCGGTCGAGGTGGTGATGAGGGCGCTGCGCACGTCCTCGAGGCCGATGCCGCGGGCGGCCAGGGCCTCCGGATCGACCTGCACGCGCACGGCATAGGTCTGCTGGCCCGCCACGTCGACCTCCGAGACCCCGGAAACCGCCGAGAGCTTCTGCGCCAGAATCGTGCTCGCATACTTGTCGACCGTGTACATCGGCAGCGTGTCGGACCACACGGCATAGATCAGGACCGGCCGGTCCGCCGGGTTGACCTTCCGGTAGGTCGGCGGGTTGGGCAGGTTCTTGGGGAGCAACCCGCCCGCGGCGTTGATCGCCGTCTGCACGTCCTGGGCGGCGGCGTCGATGTTGCGGTTGAGGGCGAACTGCAGGGTGATCGAGGTGCCGCCGAGGCCGCTGGTCGAGGTCATCTGGTCCAGGCCGGAGATCGTCGCGAACTGCTGCTCGAGCGGGGTGGCGACGGAGGACGCCATGGTCTCCGGGCTGGCGCCGGGCAGGCTCGCCGAGACGCTGATCGTGGGGAAGTCGACGTTGGGCAGCGCCGCCACCGGCAGCAGCCGGTAGGCGGTGATGCCGAACGCCACGATGCCCATCATCAGCAGCGAGGTGGCGATCGGGCGGGCGATGAATGGCTCCGAGATGTTCATCCGGGGTGTTCCTTCACCGTCTCACTCGGCGGGCGCCGCGACCGCCCCGGCCCGCACGGCGACCCGGGTGCCGGGTTCCAGCCGGTACTGGCCGTCGATGACCACGCTTTCGCCGGCGGCCAGTCCGCGGCCGATCTCCGCGAGATTCTGCCCGGTGCGCAGCACCTGAACCGGCCGCAATTCCGCGGTCTGGTCCGGCTTGATCACAAAGACATAGCTGCCATTCGGCCCCTCCTGGACGGCGCGGGCCGGCACGGTGATGGCGTGGTGATCGACGCCCGCCACCACGCGCACGTCCACGAATTCCCCCGGCCACAGGGCCGCGTCCGGATTCGCAAATTCCGCCCGCAGGCGGATGGTCCCGGAGGCCGGGTCGATCTGGTTGTCGATCGCGTGCAGCCGGCCGCTCGCGAGCGGCCGCTCCTGCGCGCGGTCAAACGTATCCACCCGGACGGCTTCACCGCGCCGCAGGTCGTCGGCCACCGCGGGCAGGTCGCCCTGGGCGAGGGTGAAAACGACGCTGATCGGCTGCAGCTGGGTGATCGTCACCAGCGCCTGCGTGCCGTTCGCCTGGACATTGTTGCCCGCATCCACCAGGCGCAGTCCGACCCGTCCCGTGACCGGCGAGGTGATCCGGGTGTAGTCGAGGTTGACCTGGGCGGCGGCAAGGCTGCCCTGGTCGAACATCAAGCTGCCCGCGTCGCCGTCCACGGCGGCCTCGGCGGTCGCCAGCTGTTGCTCGGGGATGGCGTGGTCCCGATAGGCACTCTGGTAGCGCGCGAGATCGCGGCGGGCGTTGCCCAGCAGCGCCTGATCCCGCTGGAGCTGTCCCTGCGCCTGCAGGACCGCGGCCTGATACGGCCGCGGGTCGATCACCGCGAGCAGGTCGCCGGCTTTCACCATTTCTCCCTCGTGGTAGAGCACCTGCGCCAGCGTGCCCGCGACCCGGCTGGTGACCGTGACGGTGGACAGCGGGGTGACGGTGCCGATTGCGTTGAGGGCGACATCGAAATCCTGGCTGCGGGCCGCCTCGACCGTGACGGGCACGGCCATCCCGGGCCCGGAGCCGGACCGGGCCGGCGCCCCCGATCGCTCGTGCAACCAGAGTCCGCCGACAATGATGAGGACAAGCGCGGTTCCACCCGCGATCCAGCGCCCCGGGCGTCTGGAGGCAGTCGTCGAAGTTGGGTTCATGGTATTCTAAGCGGAGCCAGCCGGCGTTCGGGCGTCCCGGCGAGAAGTCGGGCGATGGTTCGGAGCAACATGGGGAAATCGAGCGGCTTTTCCAAGAGCGCACTGGCGCCCGCCGCCTGCGCGGCCGGCGTCTGATCCGGCCAGGCGGTGGTGACGACCACCGCCAGACCCGGCTTCAGGCGGTTCAAGCGGGCGAGAATTTCCCAGCCGTTCCGGCCGGGCAGACCGAGATCCAACAACACGAGATCGAGCGGGACCGCCGCCGCCACCCGCAGCGTCTCCTCGGCGTTCGCCGCTTCGCGGGCCGAATAGCCCTCGCCGGTCAACACCCGGACCAACATTTCGCGCACCGCCGCGTCGTCATCGACGACCAGGATGCGCCCCAGTCCGCACTCGCCTGTTTGACCGGAATCCGACACGAGGGCCCTGATTGCACGGGCCGTGCCGAAATCCGGGCCAGCGCTGAAGCTCAACGACTTAAAAGTTATCTCCTTGTGCGGCTGGGAGACAATGGCTAAGCGCCTTGGCACCCAGCCTGTTTTTCAGGCACCTTAAGGGCGTCCGTCGCCGTCTTGTTGGTCACTTGTTGGTCACCGATGAAGAAAAACAGCGTCAAGCTCCGGTTCCTCGCGCTCGCCTCGGCGGTCGCGCTGCTCGGGGCCGCGATCGCCCTGATCATCCTCAACTTCCAGCGGCAGGAAAAGGAACTGCAGGCGCGCCTGAACAACATCGACACGGAGAGCGGCGAGATCGTGGCGCATTTCAAGGACGCGTTGCGCGAGCTGAACAACATCCGGCTGCAGTATGCCATCGATCGCGACCCCGCGGTGCTGGCCCGATTTCGCCAGGCAAGCGACCAGCTCGGCCTCTGGCTTGACCAGCAGGCGCCCCTGCTGACGACGGCGGGCGACCAGGCGGCCTTCCGGCAGGTCAAGTCGGCCTACCGGGACTACCTCCGCGCGGCACAGGAGGAGTCCGCCCCCGCCCGGGCGGGCGGTCCGCTCGCCGCCTTCACGCGGGTCCGGTCCGAATCCCAGCACCTGTTCGACCTCGGCGAAGACCTCGCCAAGGCGCACTACCGGTCCCGCAACGAGCTGCTCGCCGAGGCGCGGCAGCGCATCCACGGGCTCCAGTCGTCGGTCCTCATCCTGCTGGCCCTGCTGTTCCTCTTCGGCCTTTCGCTCGCCGCCTTCGCCTACCGCGACCTGATCGCCCCCTTGCGGCTCAAGCTGGTGGCCAGCCAGGAACTGGCGGAGCGCCACGAGAAGCTCGCCGCGCTCGGCATGCTGGCCGCGGGCGTGGCGCACGAGATCCGCAATCCCCTCACGGCGATCAAGGCCGCCCTCTACATCCAGCAAAAGCGGTTCGCCGCGGGGAGCCCGGAACACGCCGATACCGAGCTCGTGCAGCGGGAGATCACGCGGCTCGAACGGATCGTCAGCGATTTCCTCCTCTTTGCCCGGCCGGCCGACCCGCATCTCGCGGCCACCCCGGTCGACGACCTGCTGCGGGACGTCCAGGCCTTCCTCGCCCCCGAACTGGCCCGCTCCGGAATCCAGCTCGTGCTCGGCGAACCGACGCCCTGGCAGGTCCAGGCGGACGCCGCGCAGATCAAGCAGGTGCTGATCAACCTTGTCCAGAACGCCGTCGACAGCATCGGCCGCGACGGGACGATCACGCTGCGCGCCTGCCAGGACCGGAAGTGGCTCCACGGGACGGAGCGCGAGGTCGTGGTGCTCGAGGTCGCCGACACCGGCCGGGGCATTCCGCCGGAGGTGGGACGCCGGATCTTCGATCCGTTCTTCACCACCAACGATTCGGGCACCGGGCTCGGGCTGTCGATCGCCGCCCGGATCGTCGACAAGCACCGCGGATCGCTCCAGTATCGGACCCAGGTCAACCGGGGCACGATCTTTGGCATCGTCCTGCCGCAAGCCGCCGCATGAGCGCCGCCGCCCGGATTCTGCTGATCGAGGACGACCCCGGCATCGCCGACACGCTGCGGCGGGTCCTGGCCGAGGAGGGTCACGAGGTGGTCGTGAAGCGCCGCGGCGACGAGGGCCTCGCCCACGCCGCCGCGGGGGACGTCAACGTGGTCATCACCGACCTGCGGCTGCCCGGGGTCGGCGGCCTCGACCTGGTGCGCCGCCTCCGCGCGGCGCAGCCGCGGCTTCCCGTCATTCTGATGACCGCCTTCGGGACCGCCGACACGGCCATCGAGGCGACGAAGTTCGGCGCCTACGATTACCTGCCCAAGCCGTTTGCCATGCCGCAGCTCATCGAGCTGGTCCACCGGGCGATCGAGAGCAACCGGCTGATGTCCGGGGCGGTCGGGTTGGGCGGCCCCGACACCGCCCGCGAGGCCCTGGTCGGGCGCAGCGAGGCGATGCAGGCGATCTACAAGGAGATCGGCCGGGTCGCCTCGAAGCCGGTCACCGTCCTGATCCGCGGCGAAACGGGCACCGGCAAGGAACTCGTCGCCCGGGCCCTGTACCAGCACAGCGACCGGGCCCAGGCGCCGTTCATCGCCGTCAACTGTGCCGCGATTCCGGAGACGTTGCTGGAGAGCGAACTCTTCGGCCACGAGCGCGGGGCGTTCACCGGCGCCGAGGCCCGCCGGATCGGACGGTTCGAACAGGCCGATCACGGCACGCTCCTGCTGGACGAGATCGGCGACATGACCCCCGCCACCCAGGTCAAGCTGGTCCGCGTGCTGCAGGAGAAATGCCTGCAGCGCGTCGGCGGCAAGGAGTCGATCGCCGTCGACGTGCGCCTGATTGCCGCGACCCACCGCGACCTCGAGGCGGCGATCCGGCAGAAACAGTTCCGGGAGGACCTCTACTACCGGCTCAGCGTCGTGGTGATCAACCTGCCGCCGCTCCGCAGCCGGCGGGACGACATCCCCGACCTCGTGCGGTATTTTCTGCAGAAGCACGGCCCCCTCCTGGGCAATGCCCGGCCGTCCATCACGCCCGAAGCGATCGCGTGGCTCCAGGAGCAATCCTGGCCGGGGAACGTCCGGCACCTGGAGAACGCGGTGCACCAGATCCTCCTGCTGTCCCAGGGCTACACGATCAACGTGGACCACGCCCGCCAGGCGCTGAGTCCGCCACGGGCGCCGGACTTCGCCCCGACGCAGCCCTTTGGCGACTATGTCGACGAACTCCTGGCGGCCGCGCGCCGCGGCGAGGTGGGCGACGCCCATGCCCGGGTGCTCGAGGCCGCCGAACGGGACCTGTTCGCCCGCGCGATCCGCCAGGCCCGGGGCAACCAGGCCAAGGCCGCCCGCTGGCTGGGCATCTCGCGGATCACCATGAAGGCCAAGCTCGTCCAGTTCGGCCTCCACCCCGGCCAGGACCCCGAATCCGGTTGAATCTGCCGTCGGAAAAACGGCGGAGCCGGGGCGCGCGAACGCGGTCTTGCGTCGGCGGAGCGCCGCGGGCCTGATGGTTGATGAAACCTCGCCGGCACCGCCATGTCTCCCCGTCCAGCCGACTCTCAGGCATGAACACCTTCACGACGCCCGTGCGGGAGCCGCTGGTGCTCGCGCCGGCGCGGGTTGGTGACCCTGCTCAGCGAGCTGGCCAAATCGTCAGTTCCGTGTCCAAATTCCCCCGCCCATGAAACCCTGCTGGCATCGCCTTCTCCTCTCCGCACTGGGGGCCGCGCTGCTGGCCGGCTGCCAGAGCAACCCGGGATCGTACGTGCCGCTGGAGTCAACCAAGTACACGATCGCGAACACGGACAAGTTCGTGCAGCTCGATCAGTCCGGCGAGTCGACGGTCATCTGCACCGGCCTGCAGGAGCGCGTGCTGCCGGACGGGCGGCTGGAGGTGGTCGCCAACGTGAAGAACCGGGAGCACCGCCGCCAGGAGCTGCAGATCAGCTGCGTGTTTCGGGACGAGCAGGGTCTTTCCACCGGCGACGAGACGCCGTACCGCAGCCTGAACCTGCCCGAGAACACGACCGAGGCCGTCAAGTTCGTCTCGCTGAACAACCACGCCCGGACCTACACGATCCGCGTGCGCCAGGCCCGCTAACCGCTGCGGTCCGCCGCTCACGGCTTCGCGGGCGCCGGCTTGGCCGGCGGGGGCGGAGTCGCCGCGGGTTCGAAGGTCACATCCTTCGCCGCCTCGTCCATCGACTGGACGGCCCGGGCAACCGCGGCCCGGTCCGCCGGCGAGTTTTTGATCACCGCCCGGCCGCTGGAGAAATCGATCGCCGCGCCGTCGTGCTTCACCAGGTCGACGGGCCCGGCCGGCTTCGTGGCCGGCGGGGTCCGGCGGGCCGCGGCGGCCGCGGGCGGGGCGGATTGACGTTGGAGTGCCCTCCAGCCAAACCACACTCCCACCGCCACCAGCACCAACAGCCACGGCCAGCGCCTGCGCCCGTTCATCGCCGTCCAGCCTAACCGTCCCGTCCGCCGTCACAAGCCGTCAAGAACCCCCGGCCGCCCCCGCGGCCGCCGCCGTCCCCGTCGTCCGCCATGTCCGCCTGGAAGACCACGTTCGCCGAGCTGCGCCCCACGCTGGCGCTGGCGCTGCCCATCACCGCCGGGCAGGTCAGCCAGGTGTTGATGGGCCTGACGGACAGCGCGATGGTCGGCCACGTGGGCCGGGTGCCGCTGGCGGCCTCGGCGTTCGCCGGCAGCGTCTTCGGCTTTTTCTTTGTCGTGAGCCTGGGGCTGCTGGCCCCGGTGTCGGTGCTGGTCGCGCGGGCGCACGGCGCCGGCCGGCGGGAGGAAATCGCGCAGTGGTTGCGCCACGGTCTCGTGCTGGCGCTCGCGACCGGCGCATTCCTGGCGCTCCTGCTCGGCGGGCTGTCCACCCAGCTCCGTCGCTTCGGCCAGCCCCCGGAGGTGGTGGCCGCGGCCGCGCCCTTCTTCGTCGTCATCGCGGTGTCCCTGATTCCCACGCTGGCGTTTCAGGCGCTCAAGCAGTTCAGCGAGGCGGTCGGCCGCCCGTGGCCGCCGATGGTGATCCTGTTTTTCGGCGTGGCGCTGAATGCGTTTTTCAACTGGGTGTTCATCTTCGGCCATTGCGGGGCGCCCGCCCTGGGACTCACGGGGTCCGGCTGCTCGACGCTCGCGGCGCGCACCCTGAGCGCCGGCCTGCTCTGGATCTGGCTGCGCCGCCAGCCCGGCATGGCGGACCTCCTGCCCCGGGGGCGCGACCTGGCGCGGGTCGCGTGGGCGCCGTTCCGCGAGATGCTGGCCATCGGCGTGCCGATGGCGGGCCAGCTGGTCTTCGAGGTCGGCGCCTTCTCGTCGGCCGCGCTGCTGATGGGCTGGCTCGGCACGGTGGCGCTGGCCGCGCACCAGATCGCCCTCAGCTGCGCCTCCTTCACCTTCATGTTTCCGCTCGGGCTGTCGCTGGCCGTCAGCATCCGCCTGAGCCAGGCCGCGGGCGGCGGGCGGCGCGACCGCCTGCGGCCGATCGGCTTCGGGGCCCTCGGCCTGGGCACCGTCGTCATGGGCACCTTTGCCCTGGTCTTCACGTTCGCCGGCGGCTGGATCAGCCGCGGCTTCACCCCCGACCCGGACGTCGCCGCGCTCGCGACGCGCCTGCTGCTCGTGGCGGCGGTCTTCCAGATCTTCGACGGCGGCCAGGTGGTGAGCCTCGGCGCGCTGCGCGGCCTGATGGACGTGAAGGTGCCCACCGCCATCACGTTCATCGCGTACTGGCTCGTGGCGCTGCCCGCCGGCTATCTGCTCGCGTTCCCGGCGGGCCTCGGTGCCCGCGGGATCTGGGCCGGGCTTGCCGCCGGGCTCGGCTGCGCGGCCGTGCTGCTCGCGGCGCGGCTGGCCCGCGCGACCGCGGCGCCCCCGGCCGGCGCGACCACCTGAGCCGGCGCCGGTCCCGGAACCGCGCGCCGGGGAGACTTGTCAACCATTCGTCGACCCGTCGGCCGGCGGCGCGGCGGGGACACCGGCCGGAGAAAAAGGCGGCGGACCTCAATACGGCCCGCGGATGTGGGCATGAACCTCGCGCTGATAGAAGTCCGCGAGCTCCTGGTGGAGCGAGCGCGGGAGCGGCGGCAGTTCCGAGGCCCGGGCGTTGGCGCGGGCCTGCTCCGGGTTCTTCGCCCCGGGGATGATCACGCTCACCGCGTCGAAATCGAGGCACCAGCGCAGCGCCATCTCCGCCATGGTGAAGCCGGCGGGCACGAGCGGCTTGAGCGCGTCGGCCAGTTCGACGCCCCTGGCGAACGGGAGCCCGGCGAACGTCTCGCCGACGTTGAACGCCTGGCCGTCGCGGTTGTAGTTGCGGTGGTCGCTGGCGGGAAAACTCGTCGCGGCGGTGAACTTGCCCGCGAGCAGGCCGCTGGCCAGCGGCAGGCGGACGATGAACGCGGTGCCGCGCACCCGCGCCGCGTCGAAGAGCGCCGCGGCCGGCTTCCGCCGGAAAATGTTGAAGATGATCTGAAGCGAGGCGCACCCCTCCTGCTGCACGCACCACTTCGCCTCGTCCATCGATTCGACGCTCGCGCCGAAGGCCCGGATCTTGCCCTCGGCCTGGAGCTCGCGCAGCCAGCCGAAGAGTTCGCCGCGCTTGAGCACCTCCGGCGGCACGCAGTGGAGCTGCGTGAGGTCGAGCGCATCCACGCCCAGCCGCCGCAGCGACGCCTCGGTGTGCCGGCGCACGGCGTCACGGGTGAAGTTCTGCGGCCAGCCGGGGTCGCTGAAGCGCCCGAGCTTGGTGGCGACAAAGACCCGGGCGCGCGTCTCCCGGAGAAAGCGCCCGATCAGCTGCTCGCTGCGACCGGCGCCGTAGACGTCGGCGGTGTCGAAGAAGTTCGTGCCCGCCTCGTGCGCGGCGCGCAGGGTGGCCAGCGCGGTGTCATCCGACACCTCACCCCAGTCGCCGCCGAGCTGCCAAGTGCCGAGCCCGACCTCCCCCGCCGCAAACCCGGTGCCGTCAAAGATCCGTGTCTTCATGGCCCCAAGGGGTGGCATGATTTCGGGCCGGCGGCAACGCGGCGGTGCGGATTCCGCGGACCTGGCGGCGGCCAGCCGAGCGGTTACCATCCCGCCCCGGCCGGGAACAAGCTTCACGGGTTGCGCCTCCCACGTTCGCCGCTACGCTGCCCGCCATGAAATTCCCGGTCCTGTTCCGTGCCACCGTCCTCGGCCTGCTCGCCGCGGGCGGGCTGCGCGCCGCGGCGGTGCGCAAGGGCGCGGTCGAGGCCCAGCTGGTGCCGGCCGTGGCCGGGGTGCAGCCGGGACAACCCTTCGAGGTGGCGCTGCGGCTGGCGCATGACCCCGCCTGGCACAGCTACTGGATCTATTCGGGAACCGGTTACCCCACGACCATCAAGTGGACCCTGCCGCCCGGCTGGAAGGCGGGCGACATCCAGTGGCCGGTGCCGCATGTGCTGATCGACTCCCACGGCACCATCACCGGCAACGGCTACAGCGGCGAAGTGTTCCTGCCCGTGACGCTCACGCCGCCGGCCGGCCTGACCCCCGGCACGAGTGTCACGCTGCAGGCCCATGTCGAGTGGCTCATGTGCAAGGACGTGTGCATGCCCGGCGATGCCAATCTCGACCTGACGCTGCCGGTGGTCGGCGGGCCGCCGGAGCCGGACCCCAGGTGGGGCGCCATCCTGACCGCGGCGCACCGCCAGCTCCCCCAGCCCGCGACCGGCTGGACATTCGCCGCCACGCGGACGGCGAAGGCCGCGACCCTGACCTTCCGGCCGCCGGCCGGGAGCGCCTTCGCCGCGTCCGATTTCCATTTCTTTGCCGACGACGGACTGGTCGCCTACGACCAGCCGCAGCCGGTCACCGCGAACGCCGACGGCTCCTTCGCGATGGACTTGACGTTCGACCCCGCCGGCCCGCCGAACGCGCCGCACCTGTACGGCGTGCTGGCGCTGAACCAGAACGGCGGGTCCGGCATCCGCGTCGACGTGCCGTTCGGCGCCGCGGCCGCGGCGCCAAGTTCCAAACTCCAGGCGCCAAACGCCAAAACGGCCGGCGGTGGATTTTTCGGCACGCTGGTGCTGGCGTTCGTGGGCGGGCTGATCCTGAACCTCATGCCCTGCGTCTTTCCCGTGCTCGGGATCAAGATCCTCGGCTTCGTCAACCAGGCGGGCGCCGACCGGCGCAAAGTCACGCTCCACGGGCTGGTGTTCGTGCTCGGCCTGCTGCTCTCGTTCTGGGCGCTGGCCGGCGCGCTGCTGGCGCTGCGGGCCGGCGGCCGGGAGCTGGGCTGGGGCTTCCAGCTGCAGGAGCCGGGCTTCGTCTTCGCGCTCGCGGTGCTGCTGCTGGTGTTCGCGCTCAACCTGAGCGGGCTGTTCGAGGTCGGCCTCTCGGCCACCGGGGTCGGCGCGCAGCTGCAGATGAAGTCCGGATTCAGCGGCTCGTTCTTCACCGGCGTGCTGGCCACGGTGGTGGCCACGCCGTGCTCGGCACCGTTCCTCGCGCCCGCCCTCGGCGCGGCGTTGACCCTCACGCCGGTCGAATCGCTCGCGGTGTTCACCGCGATCGCGCTTGGGCTGGCGGTGCCGTACCTGTTGCTTTCCCTCTTTCCGGGGGCGATCAAGTTCCTGCCCAGGCCCGGTGCGTGGATGGAGACCTTCAAGCAGCTCATGGCCTTCCCGCTCTACGCCACGGTCGGCTTCCTGATCTGGGTGCTCGCGGGCCAGACGCCGGACACCGGTCTGCTCAAGGTGCTCTTCGGCCTCGTGCTCGTGGCAATGGCGGCGTGGGCCTACGGCCGCTGGACGCAGCACGGCGGGTCGCCGGCGCGCCGGCGTCTCGGCGTGGCGCTGGCGGCGGCGCTGCTCGCCGGCGGCGTGGCCTGGGGCTGGCCGGTGGCGCCGTCGACGGAAGTCGTCTGGCAGACCTGGAGCCCGGAGACCGTCGCCCAGCTGCGCGGCGAGGGGAAGGTCATCTACGTCGATTTCACGGCACGGTGGTGCGCCACCTGCCAGAGCAACAAGGCGATCGTGTTCTCGTCGGCCAAGGTGCGCGTGGCGCTGCGCGCGCACGGGGTCGTGCTGCTGCGGGCCGACTGGACGAACAAGGATCCGCGGATCACCGAGGCCTTGGCGTCGTTTGACCGCAGCGCGGTGCCGCTCGACCTGATCTACGCCCCCGGCCGCGACGCCCCGGAGGTCCTGCCCGAGCTCCTCACGCCCGAAATCGTCCTCGCCGCCCTCGCGAAGACGTCGGCGAAGAGCTGATTCTCCCGCGGCCGTGGCGGCCGGCGCGTCTTCGGACCGTGACCAAGAGTCCTGCGCCGCGCTTGACAGGTTTAACCATACAATCGTAAGGTTATTCCATACATGAATCTGCTCGCCGTGCTCTTTCCCCAGGTTCGCGCCGAGGTGCTCCGGCTGCTCTTTGCCGATCCGGGGCGCGAGCTGCACC
>Ga0335085_10012334_pt1 | contig 12597 bp, 9 predicted proteins | sample Lox_Sample_45_FD_206712 | JGI IMG/M metagenome (GOLD analysis project Ga0335085, IMG submission 206712) | Soil microbial communities from Loxahatchee National Wildlife Refuge, Florida, United States - Lox_Sample_4.5 | ecosystem: Environmental > Terrestrial > Soil > Wetlands | place: USA: Florida...
TCGATCATCTTCTGGTTCTGAGACGTCGGCGGGACGATCTTTGCCTCTTCAATCACACCCGTGTCATTCAACCGGTAGCGATGATAGAGGATGCCCCGCGGGGCTTCGGTGCAGCCGTAGCCCGTCGCCGCGCGGGACTGGATGGAAACGGAAGGTCGGTCCGGCCGCTCATAATTCTCGATGATCCGTAGCGCCTCATCGCACGCCTGGAGGATCTCGACGCTCCGGACGATGATGCTCCGGAAAGGATTACGGCAGACGGAGGAAAGGCCGGCCGCGCGGGCCGCTTCCTGCGCGATCGGCGAGAGCCGGTCGAAGTTCAGACTGTAGCGGGCGAGCGGCCCGACGAGATAGGGGCCGTGGCCCGTAAACCGCGAATGCAGGGCGTTGCTGTGCGGCACCTGTTCTTCGACAAAGTGGTCCTCATACTCATGCACGGCGATGTCCAAACCTCGGTTCGAAACCAGACGCCCTTCGTTAAACGGATACTCCAACGGATGACGAAGCCCGACGAATTCGTAATCCTGTTCAAACTCCGGAAACGGCAACGTGGCCGCCCATCGAACCGTCTCGAGCGCCGCCTCTCGCGCCCAGCGGAGCCGCTCGGCCAGTGGATCGAGCTCGCGCCGTATCGGCAGCTTGTAGAACCCCCCGACGCAGACGTTGATGGGATGAACCTCTCTCCCGCCCAGGAGACGGAGGATTTCGTTTCCGGTCTGTTTTAGCCGAAGACCCCGTTCGACGATCCCCGGATGGTCCCGGGCCATTCGAATGGCATCGGGATAACCGAGGAAGTCCGGCGCGTGAAGCAGATAGACATGAAGCGTATGGCTCTCGATCCATTCGCCGCAATAAATCAGACGGCGCAGCGCCCGGAGCGGGCCGTCTACCTCGATGCCGAAGGCGTTCTCGATCGCGTGCACCGCGCTCATCTGATAGGCGACGGGACAGATGCCGCAGATCCGTGCGGTGATGTCCGGAGCCTCGCCGAAGGTTCGTCCGCGCAGGAGGGCTTCGAAAAAGCGGGGCGGTTCGAAGATCTCCAGGCGGACGTCCAAGACTTCATCGCCCTTGATCTTCAGATAGAGCGCGCCCTCGCCCTCGACCCGGGCGAGGTTACCGATCTTTATTGTTTTGTGTGTCATGCGCTTCGTCTTTGAGAAGGGGCTCACGTCGCCCCCTCCATCCGCCAAAGGCGGTATGGACCCTCCCCCTCTCGCTCGCTGTGCTCGCTCCGTTCCTTCTGATTAGCGGCGATCTACTTATCATGTGCTTCACTTTCCTTGCGGAAGGCCTCGGCACAGGCGTTGAAGCCGCGGAAGACCCGCACGAGATCCGGCTCCCCGACCCCGAGGCGGCTCCACCACCCGCTTAAGGAAGACGTGTTGGGCGTTTCCTTCGGGCCGAAGCAGCCGTAGCAGCCGCGGTCGTACGAGGGGCAGATGGCGCCGCAGCCGGCATGCGTGACGGGTCCGAGACAGGGCGTGCCGTGCGCCACCATCACGCAGACGTTCCCACGAAGCTTGCACTCGACGCAGACGCTGTGGGACGGCGTGTTCGGCTTCCGGCCATGCAGGAAGGCGCCGATCACCTCGACCAACTGCCGCTTGTCGATGGGACAACCGCGGAGCTCGTAATCGACGGGGACGTGATCCGCGATCGGCGTCGAGGTGTCGAGCGTCCGGATATAGTCCGGACGGGCATAGACGATCGAGGTAAATTCTTTGACATCCTGAAAATTGCGAAGAGCCTGAATGCCGCCGGCGGTCGCGCAGGCCCCGATCGTGACCAGAAATTTCGATACGCGCCGGACCGCTTGGATGCGTTCGGCGTCGGCCGGCGTGGTGATCGAACCCTCCACCAAGGAAAGGTCGTAGGGACCTTTGACCACCGCGCGCGACGCCTCCAGAAAATGGGCGATCTCGACCCGGTCCGCGATCTTCAACAAGTCGTCTTCGCAGTCCAGAAGACTCAACTGACAGCCGTCGCAGGAGGCGAATTTCCAGACGGCGAGCTTGGGTTTCCGCGCCCTCATCTCAAACCTCGTTGATTGCGAACCAGTCCCGGATTTGATCGAAGCGGAGCACCGGACCGTCCTTGCAGATAAATCGCGGACCGTACTGGCAATGCCCGCAGAAACCGATCGCGCATTTCATGTTCCGCTCCAGCGAGAGGTAGATCCGATCCGCGGACAGACCCTGGGCCAGAAGGTCCCGCACGGCGCTTTTCATCATGACCTCCGGCCCGCACATCATCACCGCGCTTTTTGATGCGTCGATCCGGACCTGACGAAAGAGGTTCGTGACGACGCCGACCTTGTATTTCCACTCCCGATCCGGATGGTCCGCGGTGAGGTACACCTCCGTATCCGGGTGTTTCTGCCAGGCACGAAACCGCGCGCGATAAAGCAGGTCTTTGGGCGTCTTGACCCCGTGAAAAATCTTGAGATGACCGTAGCGGTCGCGCCGGTTGGCGACATAGTTGATCACCGAGACGACGGGGGCGCATCCCAGTCCGCCCGTGACGATCACCACATCCTTGCCCCGCGCCTCGTCCAGCGGCCACCAACTCCCGTAGGGTCCTCGAATGGCAACGGAGTCCCCTTTTTTGAGGCCGACAAGGGCGGCGCTTACTTTTCCGACGTCGCGGATCGTATGATCCAGAAACTCCGATTCGTCCGGGTCCGACACGATCGAGATCGGAACTTCGCCGATCCCGAAAGCATAGATCATATTGAACTGGCCGGGTCGGAAGCGGTAGGCCCGCCGGACCGCCTCGTCCCGAATCCGGAGCCGCAAGGTATAAACTTGCCGGGCTTCCCGATGTTTCTCGATTACTTCCGCCGGATAGGGAATCCAGGGGTTGAAGAACCCCGGCCCTCCAGCCGGGGATTCTTCGATCCGTGTGGAAAAAGTCTCCATTTAATTCGCTCGCTAACTCCGCCTTTACAGGCGGGGATTGTGCTCGCTGTTCGGATTCACTTTCCCGTCTCCCGGATGGCCCGAACCTCCTCCGTGAGGTCGATCCCGACGGGGCACCAGGTGATGCAGCGCCCGCAGCCCACGCAGCCCGAGGTGCCGAACTGATCGATCCAGGTCGCCAGCTTGTGCGTCATCCATTGGCGGTAGCGGGATTTCGCGGATGACCGGACGGTTCCGCCGTGAACATAGGAGAAGTCCATCGTGAAGCAGGAGTCCCACTTCCGCCACCGTTCGGCGTGGTCGCCCGTCAGGTCCGTTACGTCCTCGACCGTCGAGCAGAAGCAGGTCGGGCAGGCCAGTGTGCAGTTGGCGCAGGTCAGGCAGCGCGTCGCGACTTCATCCCATCTTGGATGTTCAAAATTTCGATAAAGAAGATCTTTTATGTCGGTCGTATCCATCGTCCGGCCCATTTGTGACGCCGTTTTTTCCACGATGCTCGCCGCCGCCGCGTTGTCCTGATCGGTTGCCTCTGTGTGCGGAACATCGCGCAGCATCTCGGCGCCCCGTTCGGTTCCGACCTCCACCACGAAATAGTGACGGTGGGCCCCATCGGGTGCTCGGGCAGGCTCCAAGACCTCGGTCAGGACGAGATCATAACCGGCCGTCGCTTTAGGACCGGTGTTCATCGAGACACAGAAACAGGTCCCGCCGGCCTGTCCGCAATTGACCGCGATGATAAAGAGATCTTTGCGCTGCGCCTGGTAAGAGGCATCCGGGGCGGGGCCGCCGATAAAAACCTTGTCCTGAATCGCAATCGCATGCAGCTCGCACGAGCGGACGGCGACGAACGCCCACTTGGACGGTTTTTCATCCTCCGGAATGATCCGAAACCCTTCTTCATCGCGCCGGGCCTGCCAGAGACGCGTCACCGGCTGGAACAAAAACTTCTTCCAGGACTGCGGCCCGACGACGTAGCCGAAGAGCGCCTCGTCGTCGCGTTTCTTCAACCGATAACGGCCCCCTTCCTGCTCATCCGTCCATCCGACCGGCAGATCGGCCGTCGAGGCCAGCGTATCGTAGACGATCGCGCCGTCGCGAACGGTCGGGCCGACCAGATTAAAGCCCCGACGCTTCAACGCCTCGAAAAGGAGATCCAGAGAATTTCGATCCAGAATCGGCATGGCTCAACGGCTGTAGGGATCTTCCGTCTTGGGAGCCTGCGAGCCCGGCGACGGCATGCCCATTTTCGGATGCGTCGGCATTTCTCCCGGCGATCCCATCGGATGATCCATCGGGCGGCCCATGCCGTGCCCCATCTTCATCTCCATCTCTTGAAGCTTCTGACGCTGTTCCGGCGTCAGGATCGCCTTGATTTGCTGCTGGAGCTGAAAATGACGAACTTCCAGATCGGCCATCGCATCGTATTTTTCCTTCGTCTTCGCCTTCACTTTATCCATGTTGACCGTATCGGCCATCAGGAGTTCCTCGATCTCGACTCCGGCCATCCGGATTTTTCCAAAAATCGGGATCGCCTCTTTTTGATGCTGGATCCGAAGGGCCTGGATCTTCTTCTGCTGCTCCGGCGTCAGATCCAGATGGTTGATCGCCATCATCATCCGCATCATGCCTCTCATGCCGCCGTCCATCCCCATCCCTTCATGCATACCCATGCCCATCTCTTCGTGCATCCCCATTTCCCCATGCATGCCCATTTCACCGCCGTGCATTCCTTCCTCCGGCATTCCCTGCATTTGAGCCGGGACGGCCGACGGAGCCAGTGCCAACACCAGACCACACACGAGCAAGATCAACTTTCGGTACATTTCTTCCTCCTTTGGGATATCCCAGTTATAGTAACCTACCGGCCGGGTCCCTGTCGCAATCGGATAAAGAACCAGGCCAGCAACACGACAAACAACGGAACCGCCAGGGCGCTGAGCGAGAAGCCCAGAATCGTTCTCGTGCCCTCCAGATAAAGAAGTCCGAGCATTCCGAAAAAGACGGCCGTCAGGACGATCCCCAGAATCCTCAGATCGTTTTGACGGTCGAATTCCCGCTCGATCTCTTTCAAGTCGCCCGCATCAAATTTAATTCCGATCTCCCCCCTTTCCAGCTTCGTCAGCACGCCCTGGACCCGCTCGGGCAGTTCCTGGATGAATCCCAAGTAGTCCAGGATATCCGCTTCCAATTTCTGAACCGTTTTTGTGGGACTGAAATGTTTGAGGACGGCATTTTTCACAAAAGGTTCCAACTCCCGATTAAAATCGAATTCCGGGTACAACAATAGACCCATCGACTCGGTCGTCACAAGCGCCTTGCCGAATAACGCAAGATCTCCCGGAAACCGGATGCCGTTCTGCGCCCCCCGGTTGATCACGCGGAAGAAGGCCCAGGCCACGCTCGGCCGGCGCTCGGAGAAGAAAAATTCACTCAGAATGCCGGCCACGTCTTTTTCAAAACTGACGACATCGCTCTTCTCGTCGATCAAGGCCATATGCAGGATGTGCTTGGTGAAACCGTCGACGTCCTTGTTGACGAACGAGACCAGACAGCTCAGGAGTTCTTTGCGCGTCCGTTGATCGAGGTATCCGACCATCCCGAAATCGTGGAGGCAAAGCCGTCCGTCCGGCATGGCGAAAAAATTTCCGGGATGCGGATCGGCATGGAAAAAACCCGAGATAAAAAATTGGTGAAACAGCGCCTCCACTCCGATCGAGGCCAATTCCTTCCGGTCCAATCCAAGCGCCCCGATCCGGTCCAGGTCATCGGCCTTCACTCCGTGAGAAAATTCCATCGTGACCACCTGGGAGGTCGTATAGTCCCAGAATATTTTCGGAATGAATATTTGCGGATTGTCTTTAAAGATAAAGGCAAACCGTTCGGCATTGTGACCTTCGATGGCAAAATCGAGTTCCCGCAAGGTCCAATCGGCAAACTCCTTGACCACCCGCACCGGCTGGTAGATCTTCAGTTCGGGAATAAAACGCTCTGCCAGGCCGGCCAGGTAATAGAAGAGGTGGACATCCTGCTCGATCATTTTTCGGATGCCCGGCCGCTGGACCTTCACGGCCACCTCGGCTCCGTCGTTCAAGACGGCCCGATGCACCTGAGCCAGCGAGGCGGCCGCCACCGGCTTCTCTTCAAACGATTTGAAAACGTCTTCGGGAAACCGGCCCGTCTGCTCCTTAAAGATGCGCCGGGCTTCTTCATACGGAAAAGGCTCGGCGTCGCTTTGAAGTTTGGAAAGTTCTTTGGCCAAGCCTTCGCCGACCACATCCGCCCTCAGGCTTAGGACCTGCCCCAACTTGATAAACGTCGGACCCAGCCGTTCCAAAACGGAACGAAGAACGTCGGGGGACAGGACCGGCCTTCCCGTTTCGATCCGGATCAGGCGCGCCTCCGACGGCCGCCGTGTCAAGAAGCCCGTGAACCGGGACCAAAGCGGAAGGAGGTACTTCAGCCGGAGTTGATCGATCAGCAGACCCCCGCCCGATTCGCTGACGACTGTGAGAATCTTCCTCAAGCGATTCAGATCCGCGAGTCCCACTCTGAACGATCGGGCGCCTTTATTCACTGCCTTGACTCCAATTCTTGGGGGCTCGCGGGATCAACCCCGTCGGCCACATTCGCCGTCCACCGGGCGCTCTCGCGGCATGGTCCGATAACGGGTCGTTTAATGTTCGCACGAATCCATTCCAAAATCAACGGGACGGCATGAACCACGCCCGTCGGGAAAACCCGGCCGTTCACGTTCGTCCGTTCGGTTTCATTTCAGCACGGCCCGTTCCAGATAATCCGGAACACGGCAGCTCCAACCCCGCTGCTCCTCGATCCGGTGGCGCAACGCGTCCGCCGCAACGGGTTCGCCGTGCGTAATAAAGGTTTTGGTCGGCGGCGCGTCGAAATGGCCCAGCCAATCCATGATCTCGGCATAGTCCGCATGCGCGGACAGGCCTTCCATCGCCACGATCTCGGCCTTCACGGGAACATACTCGCCGTGAATCTTGACTGACGGGACGCCGTTGACCATCGCCTCCCCCCGCGTTCCGCCGGCCTGATACCCGACAAACAGAATCGTGTTGCGCGGCTCCGGCGCGAACGCTTCGATATGGTGCAGAACGCGGCCGCCGGTCGCCATGCCGCTGGCCGAGATCACGATCATGGGCGGCGGAAAACTGCTCAGCCGTTTGGATTCTTCCACGCTGTTGACGAAATGCGCGGCGCCGCACATCGCCTTGCATTCGGACGGCGTCAATCGATGCTCCCGGAAATGGTCGCTGTAAATATCGGTTGCCTCGACCGCCATGGGGCTGTTGAGATAAACCGGGATGTCGGGAATGGCGCGCTCGGACTTGAGGAGGTGGATGTAGTAAAGCACCGACTGCGTGCGGCCGACCGCAAACGATGGAATCAGAATCACTCCCCCGCGCTCAACCGTGCGATTGATCACGGCGGCCAGCGCCGCCTTCGGATCGGTCGGGTCGTGACGGCGATTTCCATAGGTCGACTCGATCACCAGATAATCCGTTTTGTGGACGATGGCCGGAGGTTTCATGATGGGATCGTGCGGACGCCCCAAGTCTCCGGAAAAGAGGATGGAGGTCTGTCCATTTTTCAAAGAAACAAGGGCCGAACCCAGGATATGGCCGGCGGGCAAGAACCGCAGGATCAGGCCGTTTCCCAAATCGTGGTCGCGATCAAAATCGACGGATAAAAATTGCCGCAGTGACCGCACGGCATCCTGCTGCGTGTAGAGAGGAAGCGCCGGTGTATGCTTTGAATATCGGTGCTTGTTGGCGTGCTCGGCGTCTTCCTCTTGCAGGAATCCGCTGTCCGGCAGCAGGATCGCGCAGAGATCGCGCGTGCCCGGCGTGCAGCAGATCTTGCCCGAAAACCCATCTTTGACCAGGAGAGGGAGATACCCGCTGTGATCCAGATGGGCATGCGTCAGGACGACCGCATCAATTTCGGCCGGACGGATCGGCAGCGATTCCCAGTTTCGAAGCCGCAACTGCTTGAAGCCCTGGAACAGACCGCAATCCACCAGCACCTTCTTGGAACCCGAGGCGATCAAATATTTTGAACCGGTCACGGTGCCGGTGGCGCCTAAAAATGTAATCTCCATGGATTCGTTCCAACATTTCGAGGCCTGGATGGCCGCTTCGCAATCGAGGACCGGGAGTGCGGCCGTCAGCAAATCCTCGGAAGCTGTTCGCCCGATAGCATATCGACGACACGTCGGCTCCCGATTCGAGTCTTCATGACGACGGTGCCGGTGTGATCGGCCACGACTTCTCCGATCACGGCCGCCGCTTTTCCGAGCGGATGCCGCCGCATCGCCGCCAACACCCTGTCGGCCGCGTCGGGATCGACAAACGCGACGAGCTTACCCTCGTTCGCGACGTAAAGGGGATCGAGCCCCAGAATTTCGCAGGCGCCTTTAACCTCTTCGCCGATCAAGATCCGGTCTTCCGAAATCGAGATGCCGATCCGGGCCGCCTCGGCAATCTCGTTCAGGGCGCTGGCCAGGCCTCCGCGGGTGGGATCACGAAGCCCATGGATCTCTTGGCTCGCGTCCAGCATCGTCATGACGAGATCGTGGAGCGCGGCCGTGTCGCTTTCGATCCGGGTCTCGAACTCCAGCCCTTCGCGCACGGACATAATCGCAATCCCGTGCTGTGCAATCGGCCCGCTGAGGATAATCCGGTCGCCGATCTTCACACGCTTCGGATGGATATCGATGCCGGGATCGATCGCGCCGACCCCCGAGGTGTTGACGAAGATCTTGTCTCCCTTGCCTCGGTCCACGACTTTGGTATCCCCCGTCACCATCAAAACACCGGCCTTCCGGGATGCCGTCTCCATCGAAAGAACGATCCGCCATAAATCCTCCATCGGGAAACCTTCTTCGATGATGAACGCGGCCGACAGGTAGAGGGGCCGGGCGCCGCACATCGCGAGATCATTCACCGTGCCGTTGACCGCCAGCGCGCCAATGTCCCCTCCGGGAAAGAAGATCGGGTTCACGACATACGAATCCGTGGTGAAGGCCATCCGCGCACCCGGGAATGGAACAACGGCGCCGTCATGCAGGGGCTCCAAATACTCGTTCCGGAACGAGGGGAGAAACATCTTCCGGATCATCTGCTGCGTGAGCCTTCCCCCGCCGCCGTGAGCCAGAAGCACCTTCTTATACTCGGTGATGGGTATCGGACAGGATAATCCGGCCATCGGATCAAGGACCGCTTTCTTGTCCATCGTCGCTCCTTTTCATCAAGCCCCCCTTTGAGTTTTCAAATCCACCCTTCCGAAATGATAATACGCCGCGCAGGCTCCTTCCGAAGAGACCATCGGAGCGCCGAGTGGAAACTCGGGCGTGCACGCCGCTCCGAAGGCGGGACAGTCCTGCGGCTTCTTCAATCCCTGGAGCACGAGGCCCGCGATGCAGACGGAAGACTCTTGGACCTGAACCTCGGTCAGATTAAATCGCGCTTCCGCGTCATACTCGGAATAGGCCCGGTTCAATCGGAACCCGCTCATCGGGATCTCGCCGATTCCGCGCCATTTGCGGTCGGTCGGCTCGAACACCTCCGTCAATACATGTTGAGCCAGCACATTCCCCTCGCGGCGGACAGACCGGGCGTACTGGTTCTGGACCTCGGCGCGACCGGCTTCAAGCTGTTGGACGGTCATGGCGATGCCCTGCAAAATATCCACCGGCTCGAATCCGGTCACGACGATCGGAACGCGATACCGTTCGGCGATCGGGATATATTCTTCATATCCCATCACCGTGCAGACATGTCCGGCCGCAAGAAATCCCTGCACCCGACGATTCTCCGACGAGAGAATCGCCTCCATCGCCGGCGGGACGCGCACGTGGGAGCAGAGAATCGAAAAGTTTTTCAAACCCAGCCGCTTGGCCTGCCAGACCGCCATCGCGTTGGCCGGGGCCGTCGTCTCAAAACCGACGGCGAAAAAGACGACCTCCCGATCGGGGTTCTGTTTTGCGATCTTCAGCGCGTCGAGCGGTGAATAGATCATTCGCACGTCACCGCCCTCCGCCTTCACCGTGAGCAGATCCCGGCTCGAGCCGGGCACGCGAAGCATGTCCCCGAACGAGGTGAAAACGACGTCCGGGCGGGATGCGATGGCGATGGCCTTGTCGATCATCTCCAACGGGGTCACGCATACGGGGCAGCCGGGACCGTGCACCAGGGTGATTTTCTCCGGCAGCAGCGACTCGATTCCGTATTTGACGATCGTATGGGTCTGGCCGCCGCAGATTTCCATGATCGTCCATGGGCGGGTCGTGATCGCATGAAGGTGCTCGGAATATTTCCGTGCCGGGGCCTCCTCCCGATATTCATCAACGAAGCGCATCCGTGCCTCCCTCGGTCGGTCGCGGAAAACCCCGATGATCCTCGGGCTCCGGAATCTTGAGCTCCTCCAGGGCGCCGTCGACTTCCCGGAACAGTTCGAGCGTCTTCAAGGCTTCTTCCTCATCCATCTTGCTGATCGCAAAACCCACATGGACGATCACATAATCCCCGATCTTGACCTCTGGAATCCATTCGAGGCAGACCCGCTTCTGAATCCCTCCAAAACGGACCCGTCCCATTTTGGGCCGGACCTCATCTTCGATCTCCAACACTTTACCGGGGATCGCTAAACACATCCCATCACTCCTTTTTTCATCTGGCTCCAATCACGGCGATGCGTTTCTTCACCGCTTCGGATTGCCGAAGCGCGATAAACATCTGTCCCAAGGCGATCCCTCCGTCATTGGGGGGAATTCGTTGGTGCCAGTAGGGACGAAACCCGGCCGATTCGAGCCGACGAACGGCCCGTTCGCTCAGATATTTATTCTGAAAACATCCACCGCTTAGAACGACACGCTCTTCGCCGACCCGCTCGGCGGCATCGACAATAATACCGGCGAGCGTGTTGTGGAATCGGGCCGAGATTCTTCCGACCGGAACACTCCGTTCCAAGTCATCAAGAATCCCCGATACCATGGGCTCCCAATCAATGATCAGACGCTCGTCCATCTGAAATTTGAGATTTGAGATTTGAAATGGATACGCCTCCTCTGTCCGAACGCCCCCGATCGCGAACTCCAGTTCCATGGCCGCCTGACCCTCGAAGCGGACCTGCTGACGGAGCCCGACGATTGAGGAAACGGCGTCAAACAGACGTCCAACGCTTGAGGTCCGGGGCGAATGGATTCCACGGGTCAGCATCGTTCGAAGCACTTTCCGTTCGGAAGGACTAAATGATCGGGGCAGAAACAAGCCGTCCCGATCAAACAGTCGGTCGTCCAATATCTCGTATAATAGACCGGCAGCGGCCCGTCGGGGCTCTCGTATGGCGGCCGCTCCGCCGGGCAGTTGGAAATTCCGAAAGGAGGCGACACGCCGAAACAAAGCTGTATCCGTCACGAAAAATTCACCGCCCCAGATCGTTCCGTCGTCCCCGTACCCGGTCCCGTCCCATGAAACGCCGAGGACCGGACCGTCGAGCTCGTTTTCGGCCATGCAGGACGCCACGTGGGCCCGATGATGTTGAACCGCTGTAACGGCCTCTCCTTGCTTCCGGGCAAATTGGCTGGATAGATAATCCGGATGACGGTCGCAAACGATTCGCTCCGGCCGAACATCGTAGAGCGCTCGTAGGTCGGCGATCACCTTTTGGAAGGCCTCGAAAGCTTCCGGGGTATCCAAGTCGCCGATGTGCTGACTGATAAAGATTACGCTTCCCGCCGTTACCGCCACGGTGTTCTTCAAATGCCCTCCGACGGCCAAGAGGGACGGAGCCGTCTCCTTGAGACGCACGGGAAGCGGCGCGTAGCCGCGGGATCGCCGCAGGACCTGCTCGCGTCCCATCATGATCCGGACCACCGAGTCATCCACGTGGCGGCGGATCGGACGGTTGTGAATGAGGAAAAGATCCGCGATCCCGCCCAGTCGATCGGCGGCCTCCCGTTCATCGGTGCAGATCGGCTCGTCCGAAACATTCCCGCTGGTCGCCACGACGGGGAAGCCCAGCTCCCGCATCAAGACGTGATGGAGCGGCGTATAAGGCAGCATGACCCCGAGATCCGGATGGCCGGGGGCGACCGAAGGGGCGATCGGAGATTTCAAATTTGAGATTTCAGAGGTTCGACGCAGCAGAACAATGGGCGCTTCCGAAGAGAGAAGCAGGCGTGCCTCCAGATCGAAAACTTCGCAAACTTCCCGAATGCGTTCCATGGACGGGACCATCAGCGCGAAGGGTTTTTCTTCCCGACGTTTTCGTCTTCGCAAACGGACCACAGCCTCTTCATTACGGGCGTCGGTGATCAGGTGAAAACCGCCGAGTCCCTTGACCGCGACGATCATCCCGGCGCGGATCGCGTCCGCCGCCCCAACGAGGGCTTCTTGATATTTGGAAAGAGGCCTGGCCGACTCATCCCACAATTCCAGACTGGGGCCGCAGATCGGACAGGCGTTGGGCTGGGCGTGGAAACGCCGGTTGAGCGGGTCCTCATATTCGCTCCGGCAGGCGTCACACATCTCGAATTTTCTCATGGTCGTGTTGGCGCGATCGTACGGAAGCGATTCGATGATCGAATACCGCGGCCCGCACCGGGTGCAGTTCGTAAAGGGGTAGAGATAGCGCCGATTCGTCGGATTGA
>Ga0335085_10012335_pt1 | contig 12597 bp, 12 predicted proteins | sample Lox_Sample_45_FD_206712 | JGI IMG/M metagenome (GOLD analysis project Ga0335085, IMG submission 206712) | Soil microbial communities from Loxahatchee National Wildlife Refuge, Florida, United States - Lox_Sample_4.5 | ecosystem: Environmental > Terrestrial > Soil > Wetlands | place: USA...
GCGCCGCCGACCAGCTGCACGTATTCCCTCTCGAGCAACAGCGCGGCGACGAACGTCAGGCCGACGCGCAAGGCTACGGCGACACCGGCTCCCCAGAGGGTTGCTACACGGCGCTGATGCTTGGGCAGCGCGCGCACGGCCATGGCGATGACGAGGGCGTTGTCACCGGCCAGCAGAAGGTCGATCAGGATGATGGAGAGAACGCTCAGGACGATGTGCACGGAATGCGTTCCAGCCAGGCGCGGCGGCGCCGGAAGTAGCGTCGCGCGGCGGCGACGTCCCGGAGAATCTGCGCGCGCAGGGCCTCCGGGGATTCGAACTGGCGCTCGTCGCGCACGCGCCAGAGGAACTCGACGCGGATGCGGTGCGGCGAAGCTCCGGTAAGCGGATCGAGCAGGAAGGTTTCGACGGTCAAGCGGTCGCTGGCGCCGAAGGTGGGGCGATAGCCGACGTTGGTGATGGAGTCCCAAGCGCGGCGGGCATCTTCGAGATCGGTGGTACGGGTGAAGTAGACGCCGCGGGCGGGGACGAGCTCGGCGCCGGGGGCGAGGTTCAGAGTGGGAACCGTCTGCTTCGAGCCGATGCCATGTCCGGACACGACTTCGCCTTCGAGCGCGTAGGGATGTTCAAGAAGGCGCGCGGCGAGCGCCACTTTGCCGGCCTGCACGAGCTCGCGGATGCCGCTCGAAGACACGATGCGGCCGCGGCAGCCCACGGCGTGAATGACTTCGGTGAGGAAGCCGAGTTCGCGGCCCAGAGCTTCGAGCAGATGAACGTCGCCGGCGTGGCGGTGGCCGAAGCGGAAGTTGTCGCCCACCAGGACTGCGCGCGCGCCAAGGCGGTCGACCACGATACGGCGCACGAAATCCTCGGGGGACACCTGGGCGAGCTCGGCGGTGAAGGGCAGGATCAGGACCTGCTCAATGCCTTCCTGGCGCATGAGCTCGGCGCGGCGGCCGGGCGAAGTCATGAGGTGCGGCGCGCGGTGCGGCGCGACGACGGAGAGCGGGTGGGGGTCGAAGGTGAGGACCGACGGTTTCCAGCCATGGGCATCGGCGAGTTGTTTGAGGCGACGCAGGATCTGGCGATGGCCGAGGTGGACGCCATCGAAGTTGCCGATGGTGAGGGCGCTCGGGCCGAAGTCCGCGGGGACCTCATCGAGGCTGCGGTAGATCTTCATTCGACCTGGAGCTCCAATCCGTCATACGCCAGACGGACGTTGGGCGGAAGGAGGCTTTCGGCGCGCTCGTGGCCCAGATCATGGCAGATGTGAGTCAGAAAGGTGCGCCTGGCTTGCAGGCCCTGAGCGATTCTGACGGCCTGGTCGACGGTGGTGTGGGTGGGATGCGGTTTGTAGCGGAGGGCGTCGAGGAAGAGAACATCGAGACCGTGGAGGAGTTCCAGCGAGGCGGGCGGGACCTCGCTGTGGTCCGTGAGGTAAGCCGCGTTGCCGAAGCGGTAACCGTAAATGGTGGCGCTGCCGTGCAGGATCGGCACCGGCTGGAACTCGAGGCCGCAGACATCGAAGGGAGCGCCATCGAGCACGCGCGTGTCGAGCTGGGGAACATTCGATTCGCGCTTGACGCCGTCGAAAATGTAGCGGAAGCAGCGCTGGATGGCTTCCATGGTGTCCGGCGCGGCGAAGATCGGAAGGCGGGCTTTCTGGCGGAAATTGAAGGGGCGCACGTCGTCGAGGCCCATGATGTGGTCGGCGTGGGCGTGAGTGAAGACGACGGCATCGAGATGGCCGATTTTGGCGCGGAGGGCCTGCGCGCGGAAATCGGGCGTGGTGTCGATGAGGATGTTGCGACCTTCGAAGGTGACCAGGATCGAGGGGCGGAGGCGATTATCCCGGGGATCGTTGGAGGTGCAGACGGCGCAATGGCAGCCGATGGTCGGCACGCCCACGCTGGTCCCGGAACCCAGGACGGTGATCTGTATCGGCGCCGCCGGCATCAGCTCTGCTGCGCCGTTTTGGCGGATTCCTCGGAGACCTGGACGAAGCGGAAGCGCAGCTCGGTGAGGGAGTTCTCGAGCAGCCGCTGCTCATCGAGCGTGAGGTTGCCTTTGGTCTTTTCCAGCAGGACGCCCAGCATGTCAATGGTGTGGCGGGCCAGCGGCAACTCAGGCTGCGGCTTTTCCTCTTCGCCGAAATGCATCAAACCGAGCTGCATCTCGGCCTGCGTGCGCAGCGAGAGCACGAGGAAGCTGAAGGAAGCCGGCGGCAGGGGAAACTGTTCTGCGTCGCTCATTTTCTTTATTTTACCAAGGCGGTCCGGATCCGATTGAACCACAGACACAGAGACACCGAGAAAATCAAATGCTACCGAATGGGATGCCGGAGTCTGGAATTGGGCCTACAATGGGGTCCAGGAGGCTGGTGATGTTCAGCATCTTGGCTGTCCTGATGTACCTTGGAGCGATCGCTGTTCCGATCGTCCTTCTGTATCACTTCCGTTCCCAAAGCTGGTATTGGCACATTCTGGCGGTCCTGGCGGCGCTGGGACTGGGCTTTGTGCCGACGCCGCCAACGTGGAAAACGGAGGCGTTCGACCTGGCTTTCGGGTTCGTTTTCATTCTGCTGCTGGTGTGGGGTATCGGAGGGTTGGTGGTGTTCCGGCCGCACCGACCGCATCGGGAAAAGCACGCGTAGCAGTTACAATGCGGTGGAATGCGCCAGCGCTCCCCTCTCCGCAACGGGATTGAGTACGGGCTGGCGCTTGCAGTCCTGAAGTCGCTCGAATGGACGCCGCCAGGGATGGCGCACGCTCTGGCGCGGTTCTATACGCGGCTGCTGGACGCGGCGATTCCGCGGCTGCGCCGCACGGCCCGCCGGAATCTTGCCATGGCGCTCCCGCATGCCGATGCGGACGCGGTGACGGACGGCGTGTTCCGTTCCATCGGACGGCTTTTGGTGGTCTTTGCGAAGCTGCCTTCGGTACGCGAGGACAATCTCGACCGGTGGATCCGCTGCGAAGGCATGGAGCACGTGGAGGCCGGGCTGGCTGCTGGACGCGGCATTCTATTCGCCACAGCGCACCTGGGCAACTGGGAGCTGAGCGCGTTTGCGTATGCGCTGCTTGCGGGGCCGATGCACGTGGTGGCGCGTCCGCTGGACAATCCACGGATCGACGCGCTGGTGGAGCGGAGACGGACGCTTTCCGGCAATCGGCTGATCTTCAAAAAGGACTACGCGAGAGGGATCCTCAAGGCGCTGGCGGCGAACGAGGCGGTCGGCATTCTGATCGACCAGAATGCGTCGCCGGCCGAGGGCGTCTTCGTCGATTTCTTCGGCGTGCCGGCGTGCGCGGGGACCGGATTCGCGAAGATTGCGGCGCACAGTGGGGCGGCAGTCATTCCGGGGTTCGCGCTCTGGTCGGAAGAGGAGCGGCGATACGTGCTGCGGTTCTATCCGGAGGTCACGATGAGCGGCGACGCGGCGTGCGACACGGCGGCGCTGCAGGCGCAGCTGGAGGCGGTGATTCGCGCACATCCGGACCAGTGGCTGTGGATTCATCGGCGCTGGAAGACGCGGCCGGCGCACCAACCCGCGCTGTATGAATGATTACGGGACGGGCAAAATGCGTGTAGTACGATGAGGCGGGGCCGAACATGAAACGTCTCAACCGCTCGCCGCTGCACAGCAGCGTAGCCGCGCTGCTGCTCGCCGCGGTAGCGCTGCTGCCGACGCTGCTGCTGCGCGACGAGCTGGAGCCGTATACGTTCCTGCTGTTTCTGGCGGCCTCCTGGGTGAGCGCCTGGTTCTACGGCCGCACCGGCGGGTTGATCTGCGTGGCAGCCTCGGCCGTCGCCATCCTCTATTTTCTGATCAAGCCCGATCCTTCCTTCCACGGCTTCTCGTGGGGTGTGGTGGCACGGCTGACGATATTTGTGTTGATGGGCGGGCTTGTCACGTGGATGACGGCGTCGCTGCGCGAGGGGCGGCGGTTGTTTTCGGCGACGCTTTCGAGCATCGGGGATGCCGTGGCCGCAACGGACCAGGAGGGCCGCATTACCTTTCTGAACCCTGTCGCGGAGACGCTCACGGGCTGGCTGATGGCGGATGCCCGCGGGAAGCAGGCCGAGGAAGTGCTGCGGTTTGCTTCCGAGCGGACGCGACAGCCGGCGGAGAATCCGATTGTTCGCGCGCTTCGCGACCGCGTGGTGATCGCGATGCAGGAGCCGACGGTCCTGATTTCGCGCAGCGGCGCCGAGGTGCCGATCGAGCACAGCGCCTCGCCTGTGCGCGACGATTCGGGCGAGATGCGCGGCGCGGTGCTGGTGTTCCGCGACATCAGCAAGAGGTTGCAACTGGAAGAGCAGGCGACGCATGCGCAGAAGATGGACGCCGTGGGGCGGCTGGCGGGCGGGGTTGCAGGCGACTTCAACAACGTGCTGACGGTGATTACGGGGTATGCCGAACTGCTGCGGTCCGAAATTCCAGCGACGAACCCGACGCGGCGATTCGTGGACGAGATCATCTATGCGGGTGAGCGAGCGGCCGCGCTGACGCGCCATCTGCTGGCGTTCAGCCGCGGCGCTACGGCGCAGCCTCGCGTGGTCGATCTGAACAGCCTGGTGACCGGCATGGAGCCGATGGTGCGCCGGCTGGTGGGACACAGCATCGAGCTCAACCTGCTGACCGGGCCGGGACTGGGGCGAGTAAAGGCCGACCCGGCGCAACTGGAGCAGGTGCTGATCAATCTGGCGACGAACGCGCGCGACGCCATGCCAAGCGGCGGCAAGCTGGTGATCGAGACGGCCAATGCCGATTTGGACGAGCCGACCGCGGCCAATCTGGCGGTACGGCCCGGGGAATACGTCATGCTGGCGGTGAGCGACACGGGAATCGGGATGGACGCGGAGACGCGCTCCCGGCTGTTCGAGCCGTTCTTTACCACCAAGGGGCCGGGCAAGGGAAGCGGCCTCGGATTGGCCACGGCATATGGCGCGATCAAGCAGGCCGAGGGCTGTGTGACGGTCTATAGCCAGCCGGGCTGCGGAACGATTTTCGAGGTCTATCTGCCGCGCGTGAAGGACGGCGCGCCCGCGCCGGTTTCGACGAAATCGGCGAAGGGCTCCGAGACCATTCTGCTGGTGGACGATGAAGAGGGCGTGCGCAAGCTGGTTTTCGCGGTGCTGAAATCGAACGGATACGACGTAGTAGAGGCGGCGAACGGCAATTCGGCGCTGGCGGCTTACGAGAAGAACGGCCATAAGATCGACATGGTGCTGACGGATGTGGTGATGCCCCAGATGAGCGGCTTCGAACTGGGAAAGCAGCTGCAGGAGCGGGCGCCGGCGCTGAAGATTTTGTACATGTCCGGGTATCGCGACAATGCGATAGGGGCCGGAGCGACGGATACGCCGCGGGCGTTCCTGCACAAGCCGTTCACGCCGGACGTGCTGTTAGCCAAGGTGAGGGAAGTGCTGGACGCGGAGAAGGTGTAGGCTGGGCCGGCGCGACGTGGACGTCGCGCGCAGACCTGGAGGTCTGCCCCACTGGGTTAGCCTCCGATAGAGTACATGGGGCGGGGCGGGGCGACGAACTTCACGGTATTGATTTCGTGGCCTTCCCATTTGCGGCTGACGTTGCGACGGATCAAATCGGCGATTTCGCCGTCGGTGGCGCCGGAGCGCATCAGAGACTTTACGTCGTCTTCCTCGATGGCGAAGAGGCAGTAGCGCAGCTTGCCGTCGGCGGTGAGGCGGATGCGGTTGCAGTTCAGGCAGAAGGGGCGGCTCACCGAGGCGATGAAGCCAACGCGTCCGATGCCGTCGGCGAAATCGTACTCGGTGGCGGGGGCACGGGGATCGGGGTCGGGAATGGGCACGAGCGGCGAGATCTCGCGCGAGAGCTGCGCGATCATCTCATCGGCGAGCAGCACCTTGGAGCGGTCCCAGAGGTTCTGTGCGTCGAGCGGCATGAATTCGATGTAGCGGACCTCGAAGCCGCGCTCGCGAGCGTAGGTGGCAAGCGGGACGATATCGGGCTCGACCAGATTCTTTACCGCGACGGCGTTCAGCTTGACGCGATAGCCGAGCGAATGGCAGGCGTCCAGGCCCGCGAGGACTTTATCGAGGTCGTCGCGTCGCGTGATCTGGCGGAAGCGCTCGCGGTCGAGGGTGTCGAGGTGGACATTGATGCGGCGGAGGCCGGCGTCAAAGAGCGGCGCGGCGAGGTCGGAGAGGAAGACGCCGTTGGTGGTGAGGGCGAGATCGCGGATGCCGGGGATTGCGGCAAGGCGCGCGATCAGGACGGTGAGGTCGCGGCGGAGCAGCGGCTCGCCGCCGGTGACCCGAAGCTTGGTGACGCCCAGGGTGACGGCGATGCGGACGAAGCGTTCGATCTCTTCGAAGTCGAGGATTTCGGCGCGCGGCACGAAGTGCACGCCGTCTTCGGGCATGCAGTAGAAGCAGCGGATGTTGCAGCGGTCGGTGACGCTGATCCGCAGATTATCGTGGAGGCGGCCGAAGGAATCCTGCAGCATGCAAGTTACCGCACGGCGAGCATGCGCTCCAGGGGCGCCAGGGCGCGCTCCATGATTTCGGGCGAAAGCTCGACGCGCGGCTCCAGGTTGACGAGGGAGTCGCGCAGCTTTTCGAGCGTGTTGAGCTTCATGTACGGGCACTCGGAGCAGTTGCAGTTCTCGTTGGCCACGTAATAGAAGCGCTTGTCGGGGGAGATCCGCGCGAGAGAGTAGTGAACGCCGCTTTCCGTCATGACGATGAATTCGCGGGCGGGGCTGGCGGCGCAGTATTCGATGAGGGCGGAGGTGGAGCCGATGAAATCCGCCATGGCGAGCACGGGTTCAGGGCACTCGGGGTGCGCCACCACGAGGGCCTCGGGGTGCTGGAGCCTGGCTTCCGCGAGCCGGCGTGCGGGGAAGGTGGCGTGCACGATGCAGGTGCCCTGCCAGATCTTCATGTTCTCGCGTCCGGTCTGGCGCCTGACGTAGTTGCCGAGGTTGACATCCGGCAGGAAGAGGATGGGCTGGTCCGCGGGAATCGAGTTGACGATCTGGACGGCGTTGCGGGAGGTGCAGAGGATGTCGCTTTCGGCCTTCACCTCGATGGAGGTGTTGATGTAGCTGACAACGGTGTAATCGGGATGGTTGCGGCGAAACTCGCGAACGGGACCCACCGGGCAGCCGTCCACCAGGCTACAGCCGGCGGCGCGGTCCGGCACCACGACGGTGCGGGTCGGGTTGAGAACCTTCGCGGTTTCGGCCATAAACCAGACGCCGCAGAAGGCGATGACCTCGCCTTCGAAATCGCGCGCCTTGCGGGCCAGCTCGAGGCTATCTCCAATGACATCCGCAAGTTCCTGAATTTCGGGCTCCTGGTAGTGATGCGCCAGAAGAATCGCCTTGCGCTGCCGCTTCAGATCCAGGATTTCTTCGGAGATGCTGGTGGCCGCAAACATGGGGGAGCTTTAGTTTTAGTGTAACAGAGGCAGTCATAATGGAATCGTGAGGGTCCTGCTGCTCTCGACGTACGAACTGGGACGGCAGCCGTTCGGGCTGGCGTCGCCGGCGGCGTGGCTGCGCGCCGCGGGCCATCAGGTGAGGGTTGCGGATCTGGCATGCGGACCGCTCCCGGGTCCGGCGGTGGAAGATGCCGACCTGATTGCGTTCTATTTGCCGATGCACACGGCGACGCGATTGTTCCTGCGGCTGGTGGAGCGAGTGCAGGCCGCGAATCCCTGGGCCCACTACTGCGCGTATGGGCTTTACGCGCCTCTGAATGCTCCGATGCTGCGGCGGCTGGGTGTGCATTCGATTCTGGGCGGGGAGTTCGAGCAGGGACTGGTGGAACTGGCCTCGGGCAATTGCAGCAGCCAGACCGTGTCGCTGGAACGACAGCGGTTTCTGGTTCCCGACCGCTCGGGATTGCCCCCTCTGGGAGCTTATGCCCGTCTGGTGACCGACGGAGGGCAGAAGCGCGTGGGCTATACAGAGGCGTCGCGCGGCTGCAAACACCTCTGCCGGCATTGTCCGGTGGTGCCGGTGTATCACGGGGCGTTCCGCGTGGTGCAGGCCGACGTGGTGCTGGAGGATATCCGGCGGCAGGTGGCGGCGGGCGCCGAGCACATCACCTTCGGCGACCCGGACTTCTGGAACGGGCCGGCGCACGGGATGCGGATCGTTGAGGCGCTGCGCCGGGAATGGCCGGCGCTCACTTACGACGTCACCATCAAGGTGGAGCACCTGCTGCAACGCCGCGACCTGTTGCCGGACCTGCGGCAGACCGGCTGCCTGTTCGTGACGAGCGCAGTGGAATCTGTGGACGACGCCGTGCTGCAGAAGTTGCAGAAAGGGCACACGCGCGCGGATTTTCTGGAGGCGCTGCGGCTGACGCGCGAGACCGGAGTGGCGATGTCGCCGACGTTCCTGCCCTTTACGCCCTGGACGACCTTGGCGGGCTATCGGCAATTTCTGAGGGACCTGGCGGTACTGGGGCTGGCGCAGCAGGTGGCGCCGATCCAGTTGGCGATCCGGCTGCTGATTCCGGAAGGCTCGCTGATGCTGGAACTGCCGGAGGTGCGGAGGCGCATCGAGCCTTTCGATCCGCGCGGCCTGAACTATCCGTGGCACCACGATGAACCTGGGGTCGACGAGCTTTGCGCGTCGATCCAGCGAACTATCAAGCGCGAGGAGCGCCGCAAGACCTCTCGGGCGGAGATCTTCCGCAAAATCTGGGACTTGGCGGAAGCGGGCGAATTCCCGGATATCCCTCTTGTAGACCGCGCTACCATCCCCTATTTGACGGAACCCTGGTACTGTTGAGCGGAGCCTACCGAAGAGCAGTTAGCTCTGATATAAATCTCTATAAGCACTTGAATATAAGGAAATTGTTGTTATGGCGTTGACGTTGTGCACGCTATCATGCACACTGTAAGACGTGAAGCAGCATGACGAAGTGAACGCTATCCTGGACCGGCTGGAGTTCAAGAAGCAGCACACCGCAGAGTGTCGAGAGAAGAACGGCCTAGCCCGCTGGCAGCAGTTGACCGACAGCCGGAAGCGCTGCGCCTGCCCCTACTGGTCCTGTGGCGTCCATGACCGCGCCGAAGGCTTCGACCGCAAGAGCACCGGCGAGGTGTCGCTGGAGCGGGCCAAGGCGGTCGTTAAGCTGCGGCTGGAGACTGGCAACCGTACCGCCGTGCTGCCGGATCAGGGCAAGCCGGTCAAGGATGCCATAGCGGACTTCATGGCGTACACCAAGGACGGCGGCGCGAAGCGTTCGACGCTGAACAAGTATCAGACGCTCATGGATCAGTTGCAGGCGTACGCCGACTGGAAGGGACTGAAGTACATTCAGGAGCTGGGGCAGGATGCCGTCATCGAGTTCCGGCAGGCTTGGGAAGATCCAGATGCAGGCTACAAGCGGGGCAGGGAGCGCAAGCCGGGGAAACCGCTCTGGCGCACGCAGAGCACGGCGACGTGCAAGCGGAGCAAAAAAACCATGAGCCTGCTATTCAAGCGGGCTATCGAGCGGAAATGGATCACGGAAGATCCGACGACCGTGATTCGTTTCCCGAGAGAAGCCACGTCGAAACGGAAGGATGAGGTGAAGTACTTGACCGCTGCCCAGTTTCAGTTGGTCTTGGACGAGTGCGATGGCTTCACCCGCCAGATGCCGGAATACAACAAACGGCGGTTGCGGGCACTCATCCTGACGATGCGATACACCGGTCTACGCATCTCGGACGCGGTTGTCGTGAAGGCTGACGCCATTACCGGCGACGTGCTTCATGTGCTGACGAAGAAGGCCAGCACGCCGGTCCAAATCCCTCTACACCCGGTCCTGCGGGTAGCGCTGGCAGAACTGACGCCTTACGAGGGCGGGTTCTACTTCTGGAACCGCAGAACCGAGGGGTCAAAGGCTTCAACTGTGCAGGGGAATTACGGGAAGCAGCTAGGCGAAATGTTCCGCAACGCGGGCGTTTCAACCGACACGCGGCATACTGCACACGCGCTACGGAACAGTTTTGCAGTGGACTTGCTGGAGAAGGGACTACCGCTCGAAACCGTCTCGCTGCTGCTAGGCCACAAGTCGGTGACCACGACCGAGAAGTATTACGCTGACTTCAGCCGAGGCTACATGGATCGTATCGAGGCTAACGTGCGGCGCATCTGGAACGGTGAGACGCTGGCCTAGCTACATCACGCGCTTGTTCGTCATCCGACGCCATACGCGCTCTTTCACCTGCTGTGGGATTCGGAGGGTTTTCTTCCTCCCGGTCTTGATGACGAATACGTCAGGCTCATCGACGAACAGGCGTTGAATGGTGTCTATCGAAAGCTTCCATTCGGCGGCAACATCTGACACCCGGAAGATCGGCTCGGTACGATACTGCTCAAGGACGTTGAGTTCGGTTGAAGGAGAGGACAAGGGACTCCGCACTGGATGCCCTGGCGCCGCCCACGGAAACCGACTCATCCGTGGTTTGCAACTATCGAGCTTCGTAGGCCCGTGAGACCCTTTGGTCTCAGCACGGCGTTGTCACTCTCCAGGCCGCCGTGCGTTGGCTTTCCAACAACTTCAGGATAACACACACGGGCCGTGCGTGTCAAGTTAAGCCGTTTAGCTTCTATGGTCTACGCGCTCTTGTACACCTTTCGGTGGTAGCCTGAGTGGAATGGTCCGATTCGTTGCGTCCTCGGACTCCGAATGCACCGGTTTTCGAAACTCTGGAAAAATCAGAGCCTTACAAATCAAGCACTTAGCTCGCCTCGGACTCCGGCGACCTGTGCCTCGGAGGCACTCAGCACGAACCTCGTACAGCGGGATTCACTGGGACAAAGAGCGGATTTCGCGGGAAAGCGCGTCAGCACGGGAAAACCGGAAGTCGTAAGGAGGCTCCTTAGCGCCTACGGGCGGAGTTATTGGCGCGTAGCCCACCTGGGTTCCTTCGGCGCCCGTAGTGTCTAAGGCAAATCGCGAACGCATAGTGTGCAAGCGGTCATGACAGTGACCGCCGCAACCGGACCGAGACGGTCCAGTTCTCCGATAACCGCGTCTTTCAGCCCGGACGGCTCGGAGCTAAACTGCAACTAATGAAGCGGAAGCTCCTTTGGAGCACGACAGCATTGCTGGTAGTGGTGTGTTCCTTAGCCGCAGTTTCGGTGCATCTGAGCAGGCAAGCCACCCAAAGGCGAGCCGCAGCGAACCGCGTGGTTATCGAAGCAGCCTTACGTCGGTTATCGGAGATGGTTCCGCTCGGCGCAACTCGAAAACAGGCTAAAGAGATTCTACAGATGCACGGGGTCTCGTTTTGGGAGCGATGCTGTTTCGAGCCGCACGGCCCCTACTCGATTCTGGTCCGGGTAGGGCAGGAGGACAAGCCTTGGTATTGCAGTGAATGGCCTGACTACGTTGCCTTTGAGTTCGCCTATGCAGGCCCAACGGGAGATTCGGATGTACTGAAGACCGTCCACCTCACCAGTAACGGTGAAGGCTGCCTCTGAATGTGATCCTGGAAAATGCTCCGCCCCAGCACCGGCGCGGCCAATTGACTTGAACCGGTAGAAGTACGGGACCGGAGCTTCCCCTGGGCTGGCGTCCCCCCTCAATCTACGGTAACGGCGTTTTCCGACCTCGACCCACTTTCATCGGTTACCTGCTACCATCTGCGGCGTGGGCAGAATTTTGGCGGCAGCCGTTATTTTGATTTCGTGTACATTCGCCGAGCAACCGGCACGGTGGGGTTCGGGTAAGGTCATCAAGGTTGAGCGTCAGGGTACGGTGTACGACTACAGCATTTTCAGCAACGGCTGTGGGTACGTGGGGCGCTCAAAGAAAAAGCTGCGCCTTGAAGTCGGTGATGAGGTGAGATTCTCGATCAGCGGAAAGCGCCTGGAGTTTGTGGACGGAACGGGAAAGGTGCAACACACACAGTACCGACTCCAGTGGCTTGCACCGCCACCGCCGCCGCCCGTACCCAAGCAGTGATGCACGAACTCCTCACTCTCCGCTAACCGCGTTTCTCAACGGCGAGGGCGCAATCACCAAAGATGGGGATTCTTCGCAGTTCCGCAAACGGGATGAAGCAGGTATTTCTGACCGGGCCGTTCTTCGGAATCCTTAATGGGAATTAGCGGCAGGTGAAGACGATCTGGTTCGACGCGCTCGAAAATTGAACACCGAAAGGTTCTTGGAGCAATGTTTGGGCGGTACGGGTTATCGGTGTATTGAACAACGCTCCAACGCCCTTGGCGGTCAGGCTCGATAAAGTAGGTCGCTCTGACGAAGCCTTCCACGTATTGGTGCGTGATCGTCACGGTTCCACGCCGGTGTTCTCGCCAATGGTTCCACAGGAAATCGCGTACCTCTCCTTCGTCCTGATCCGTTTTGGGGGTGGACGCGAAACCCACCACCTTGTACGGGCCGATGTGATCGTACTTGGTCACGTCACGCTTTTGCCCTTCTGCGATAAGCGAAGCAGCGGCCACTAGGACCAGCAGCAAGACGAGTCTCACAATGCGATCATAGCGCCCGCCACTCTTTCCGGTAAGCGGTCTTGAAGTGTTAGTGCTGTATCGGAAGCGACCCGGCCGGACGACAGTTCGGGCGAAGAGGTGAATCCGGGGC
>Ga0335085_10012336_pt1 | contig 12596 bp, 11 predicted proteins | sample Lox_Sample_45_FD_206712 | JGI IMG/M metagenome (GOLD analysis project Ga0335085, IMG submission 206712) | Soil microbial communities from Loxahatchee National Wildlife Refuge, Florida, United States - Lox_Sample_4.5 | ecosystem: Environmental > Terrestrial > Soil > Wetlands | place: USA...
TGCCACTGGGGGTTGGGGACCGGACGAAACTCTCCAAGGACCTGACAGCAGCGGAGTCTTTGAGAGCCTGAGCAAAACCCACAACAGCTTTGAAACACCCTGCGGAGCCTATGCCCATTTCAAACTGACGCGCTATCTGCTGCGTGTCACCGGCGAGTCGCGCTATGGCGACAGCATGGAGCGCATGATGTATAACACCGTGCTTGGGGCGAAGGCGCTCCAGCCTGACGGCAAGGCTTTCTACTATTCTGACTATAACCTCAAAGGACGGAAGGTCTATTCGACTCATTTCTGGCCGTGCTGCTCGGGGACGCTACCCCAGATCGCGACCGACTACCGCATCAGCGCATACTTTCGGGACCCCCGCGGAGTCTACGTGAATCTTTTTGTCCCATCGTCTTTGCGCTGGTCGCAGAACGGCGCGCGGGCTTCGCTGGCACAGGAAACTTCCTATCCGTTTGACAGCCTCGTGAGATTCGAGGTCATGACTTCTCACCCAGTTGAGTTCGCGTTGCGCTTGCGCATTCCAGCGTGGGCCGAGGGCGCCTCCATCTCAGTGAACGGAAAGCGCGCAAGCGAAGCCGTTGTTCCCGGACAATTTGCGTCGGTGCAGCGCCGGTGGAAGACCGGCGATCGAATCGAGTTGGAGCTGCCGCTGGCGAAGCGGCTGGAAGCGATTGATCCACAGCATCCGAAAACCGTCGCGCTGTTATGCGGACCTCTGGTCCTGTTTGCGATAGGCGAAACGCCCCCCAAGGTCACGCGCCGGCAACTGCTGGCCGCGAAGAAGATAACGTCACAGGGCTGGCAAGTGGAGACGAGACCCACCCCTCTAAAGATGCTGCCTTTCACTGCGATCTCGGATGAACCGTATTCCACATACCTGACCGTCGCATAGTTTCCCGGGAAATGATGCGAAGTTTCAGGGTTGGCTTGCGCCGCCTTGCGCTGGTAGAATTTCGCCCTCAACGAGGTCATCTACGGAAAAGGACCGCACATCATGATTTTGGGCATGACGACTGCGACGTACACACTGCTGCACGTAGTGGTGAGCCTGGTAGGGATCGGTTCGGGGCTCGTCGTTCTCTACGGACTGCTCACTGGCAGGCAGTTCAATGGCTGGACCGCCCTCTTTCTCGTCACGACCGTTCTGACCAGCGTAAGCGGATTCGGTTTCCCGTTCACCCATCTTCTCCCATCGCACAAGCTCGGCATTCTCTCCCTTATAGTGCTGGCGATTGCGATACCGGCTCGTTACCGTTTTCATATGGCCGGCGCCTGGCGCTGGATATACGTGGTGACGGCGATGCTGGCCCTCTACTTCAACGTGTTCGTTCTGGTCGTGCAGTCTTTCGAAAAGGCGCCGGCCCTGAAGGCGCTCGCTCCGACCCAGTCGGAACCCACGTTCCTGGTTGCGCAACTGGTGGTTCTGGTGTTGTTTACTGCACTCACCATCGTTGGCGTAAAAAAATTCCACCCGGCAACAGGGGTCTGAACGCTGCGCGGAGCCCGCACTCCGGCTCCAGGGTGGTCACATTCAGGAAATCCGGCAGAAGCGATTCCACGGCCCGTGTCGTCTATACTGCCCTTGCCGCCCCGTGACACCGGTATGCACATTCCAGACGGATATCTCAGCCCCTCCACCTGCGCAGTCCTGTATGCGCTGGCGGCTTCGGGTTGGTATGCCGCGCTGCGGCGTGTCAAGCGCGCGTTCTTGACCCGCGTCATCCCCCTGATTTCCGTGTTTGCGGCATTTTCCTTCGTCGTCATGATGTTCAATGTGCCCCTGCCGGGTGGAACTACGGGCCACGCCGTCGGAGTCACAGTCGCCACGATCGTTCTCGGACCGTGGGGCTCAATTCTTGCGGTCTCACTGGCCCTGACGATTCAAGCGTTATTTTTTGGCGACGGCGGCATCACTACGCTGGGGGCAAACTGCTTCAACATGGCGATTGTGGGGTCATTCGCAGCCTATGGCGCCTACCGGCTGCTGACTGCGCGCTCCGCAACCGGCTCCCGGCGCAAGGTCTGGGCCGCGGCTGTCGCGGGATATCTGGCGATTAATGTTTCTGCTCTGGTGGCAGCGGTAGAATTTGGCATTCAACCGAGCCTGTTCCACGACGCCAGTGGATCTCCCTTGTACGCTCCCTATCCGCTGCACATCGCGATTCCCGCGATGATGATCGGCCACCTGACGTTTGCCGGTTTGGCGGAAGCGGCGATTTCCGCAGGCCTGATCGCGTACTTGCAGAAAGCAGACCCCAGCCTACTGCGCGGATCGGCGCGGCTGGCTCCGGGAATCGCGGGAGCAACCGTAATACCGGTGGGGCATCCGCCGGAAAGACGGCTCTGGCTAACCGTGGCCGTCCTGATGGTTTGCACTCCACTCGGTGTGCTGGCGGTGGGCAGTGCTTGGGGGGAATGGTCGGCGGCAGATTTCAGCAATCCTGCCACGCGCGCGAGCATGGCGCAGGCGTCGGGAAATCAGGCTCCTCCGGCTGCCGTGCCTGGTGGCCTGCATAGGCTATCCACACTGTGGACGGCGCCGTTCCCCGGGTACGCCCCCAGATTCATACGAAGTGCGGGATTCGGATATCTGCTCTCCGCCATGTTTGGCGTAGGTGTCTTGGCGGTCGTAGCACTTCTTGCCCAGATTGCGGGGCGGCGGAAAGGGAGGACGCCGTTGTTATGAGCGACTCCTCTTTTATGGCGCTGACTCTCAGGGGATTTGCCCGAGCCTTCTCCAAAGCTCTGCTCTCAGAACGAACCGCCGCATTGCCCGGATTTCTGCAATCATTCGATCCACGGGTACGCGTTCTGGGCCTCTTTTCTCTGGTTCTGGCTGCGATCTTGTGTCGCAAGATGACCGTGGTTGCGATCTTGTTTCTGCTGGCAACCACCATGGCTCTGGCCTCATGCGTCAGCCTGGCGTCTCTGGCCAAGCGTGTTTGGATCGTAGTTCTGGCCTTCACCGGAATAATCGCGCTTCCCGCCTTGTTCGTCACTCCCGGCGACATCATTTTTCGCCTTCCGCTTCTGTCGCTTCCGGTTTCCGCCCAGGGATTGCAAACGGCGGGCCTGCTTCTGATGCGGGTGGAAACGGCGGTTACCCTGACGACCGCGCTGGTGCTGTGCACACCCTGGACTCACATCCTGAAGGCGCTGCGCTCGCTGCACCTGCCCGCAGAAGTGGTCACCATGCTGGCCATGACGCACCGCTACGTGTTCCTGCTCATTGAGACTGCCAATCAGATGTTCGAATCGCGGCAAAGCCGGACGGTGGGCCTGGTCACCGGACCCGAGAAGCGCAAGATGACGGCCCGGACTGCCGGCGTGTTACTGAGCAAGAGCATCGACCTGAGCCACGAGGTGTACCTGGCGATGGTGTCGCGCGGCTTCCACGGCGAGATTCGCTTGCTGACGGATTTCCATCTGAGGGCCCGCGACTACGCAATGCTCATGGCATTCATGCTGGCCAGCGGTTTAGCGGTTTGGATGGGGAGGTAACAAGTTGCCTCGCGTTTTCGACATACAGGAGATCGCGTTTGACTACGAGGGAATTCCCGCGATCTGCGGCCTATCTCTTCAGGTAGAACAAGGCGAGCGAATTGCTCTTGTCGGCGCCAACGGCTCTGGGAAATCTACCTTGCTGCGAATTCTGGACGCGCTGTATTTTCCCGGCAGCGGATCCATAAGCTTCCATGAGAGTCCGCTCACCCAGAACCGCTTTCATCAGGACGGCGATTTTTTTCTGAATTTCCGGCGACGGGTGGCGCTTGTCTTTCAGAATCCGGATGTCCAGCTGTTCAATCCGACGGTGTTCGATGAGGTGGCCTATGGTCCTCTGCAATTGCGCTGGTCCAAGGAAGATATTGTTCGGCGTGTTGGAGAGACCCTGGAGTCGATGGCAATCTCACATCTCAAAGATCGTCCGCCGTATCGCTTGTCGGGGGGGGAGAAGAAGCGGGTGGCCCTGGCCTCCGTGCTCGTACTTGACCCCGAGGTTCTGCTGCTGGATGAACCCACATCAACTCTCGATCCCCGCAGCCAGAGCCAGTTGATCGATCTGATTCAACAATGGAGGGGCACAGCCAAAACGGTGATTACCGCCACCCATCAATTGGAACTGGTGGAGGATATTGCCGACCGGGTGATTGTGCTGGAATCGGGGAGAATCATCGCCGCTGGAACTCCACCGGAAATTCTCGCCAACAGCGAACTTCTGCTGAAGGCCAATCTGATTCATGCTCACCGCCATTCGCACGACGGCATTATGCACTCCCATCCGCACTCGCACCGTCACGGCCACCACGAGCATGAACCGTGATCGGGGAAACCAGAGCCGCGGCGATCACTTTCCAGTGTAGGTGATGCGCCAGATTGACCCAGAGCCGTCATCGGTTACCAGCAGCGAGCCGTCGGGAGCAACTGTCACGCCAACCGGCCGTCCCCACACGTGGCCATTATCGACTACGAAGCCGGTCATGAAGTCTTCATAGGCGCCGGTCGCGTGGCCGCCTTTGAGAGGCACGCGAATCAGTTCGTACCCTACTCGGGTTGCCTTGTTCCACGAACCATGCTCGGCGGCGAAGATGTCACCCTTGTATTCACCCGGAAACTGCTTGCCTTCGTAAAATGTAAGCTCCAGCGACGCATTGTGCGGCTGCAGAATGACGTCCGGCGTGATGACCTTGTCTCTCAATTCAGGATGCGCTCCCTTGTGCCGCGGATCCTGTCGGCCGCCCATGTACCACCAGGGCCATCCGTAGAAGCCTCCCTCGCGCACGTGGGTGATGTAATCCGGAACAAGGTTGTCTCCCAGTCCGTCCCGTTCGTTGACCGAACACCACAACTCACCAGTGGTCGGATTGACCGCCAGGCCCACGCAATTGCGAATTCCGTAGGCATAAATACGCATGCCGGTGCCATCTGGATTGAACTGCAGAACGTCGGCACGGTCCCTCTCCGCAGGACTCGTATCCGGGTCATCGACATTGGAGGCGGAGCCTACCGAAACGAACATCTTCTTCCCGTCGGGAGAAAACTGAATGTCCCGGGTCCAGTGGTTTCCTCCGCCGGGCACTTCCGCCAGATGCTGTGCCGGGCCGCGCGCCTTCAGGTCGCCGTTTTGGTAGGGAAAGCGAATGATTGAATTCGTATTCCCCACATAGACCCACTGTGGATTGGGCCCTGGTGGATAGAAATTGATGCCGAACGGACGATTCAGCCCACTGGCAAATACCGACATCTGCTCCGCCTTGCCGTCGCTGGTCGTTCCCCGGAACACTTTGACGTCGTCGGCTTCGCTTTCGGCCACAAAGAAATCGCCGTTGGGAGCAACGCGAATCAACCGCGGGCGATCAAGCCCCGCGGCATACTGACCCACCTTAAATCCCGCAGGAACCTGGGGCCACGCGCCCTCAGGACGCTCCACAACCCGGGGACCATTGCCGGCCGACGACGTAGCATAGGGAGCGGGGAGATCCGCCAGGTTGATTTTGCGGGTCAGGCCGGGCTTTTCGAACCGGTAATCCGTAAAAGGCGCCGCAGGCATCGGGGCGTTCACCACGCTGGGGGCGGTTCCGTCCGGAGGAGGGTTCCAGGGTGCGACCTTGGGCAAGGCCTTGATATAGGCGATAATCTGCCACCTCTGCTGCTCAGGCAGGCTTGTCCACGAGGGCATGCCGTTCTTCCCGTCTCCCTTGGTGATGTACCAGAACAGGGCGCCGTCAGAGGCGGACTGCGCCGGCCCACTGGCCAGAGACGGAACGTTGCCGCTTCCCTGTCCGTCTGGCCCGTGGCAACTGGCACAGCTGCCCGTGTACAGCTTTTGACCAGCCTGGACAGCATTCGCTTGTCCCGCCAGCGGATTCTTCATTTGCACCGCGCTCGCCGGAGCCTTATGAAACTCCGTATCTTGTGCGCTCGCCGGAGCAAATAACAGCACCCCCACCAGTGCGATGAGCGGACCCTCGAGAGCCCTCATCATTCCTTTCACCATCCCCCCTGAATCAGTACTCCAGGATTGCGGTTCAAACCCCTAGTAGCCCTTTACCTTCACCACGAAGTAGTCGCATTCCGGAGCACCGTCAAGCAAGACCTGGTGCGGCACCCGCGGAGGAATGCGAACAACGTCTCCGGCCGAAAGCTTGCGCCGAACGCCGCCTTCAATCCTGCCGTTGCGCTTTTCGTGTGGTCCGACAGTCTCGCCGTCGACGAGTCTGCCCCCCAGAACCAGCGTCGCCGATCCCGACAGCACGAAAAAGACGTCGGCCTGAGTCTCGTGCCACTCGACCTGGCCATCGCCCGCCCGATGTACCAGCAAATAACCGTCATTGGGATAATCTGCCAGCTGCCGCACCGCGAAATGATGGGGATCGCTGGGAGCATCCGCGTCAAGCGCCTGCAAAACTGGTTTGAGCGACGCCGCAGTCCATTGTTCGAATCCGGCAGGAGCCGGCTCTTGCGCACTCGCTCCGAGCACGAACGTCAATCCCACACCCAGCAGCCAAAGTCTTCTCATCGCGAATTGACCTCACAAAAGGCAAAAGATTTGAACCGCTACCATCCTGCCGTCCGATTCGCTCGAAGCAAACCAGACGACTGCACACCTGATGTCAGATCTTGCAGAAATCCAGAGAATAGCGCAGGTGGCAACGGTATCATCCGGGAAAAGCAGTTCGAGGTCCTGCTCATGAGGGATTCATCAAATCTGGTCGTCGAAAGGACGCATTGGACGCTATTCTCCGGCCGCACACAACTTTACCTTGCGATTTGATACAGTGAGCGTGAGTCCGCAACAGAACGATAGGAAGACCTGCAAGGAGTGTCAAACTGAAATTTCTAAAAGAATGCTTCAGGAAGCCTAAAGGAACGGATTCCAGGGACGGTTCTTGGGCAGGAATAGTCTAGTTTGGCCTGCGAAACAGGAGAAGACGTATGGACATACACCAGCTCGAGCTCTTTCTCGCCGTGATGGAATCCCCGAGCATGACCCGCGCGGCAGAAAAAGTCTGCCTGTCGCCGGGCGCGGTAAGCCTTCAGCTCCACAATCTCGCCGATGAACTCCACACCGAGCTTTTTGTGAGGAACGGGAAAAGGCTGTTGCCTACGGCTGCAGCCTCGCGTCTGGCGGAACATGCCAAGGCCGTAGTGAAGCTGACCAGCCAGATCAAACAGGAATTTGAAAGCGACTCGACAAAAGATACCCGTCCGTTTCACTTCTCCACTGGGGTGACCACTCTGATCTATCAGCTCGGCAAGCCGCTGAGGGAATTACGAAAACAGTATCCCAAAGCGGAAATCCGGGTGACGGTCAACCCCACTGAGGAGACGGTCGCCGGGCTGCATGACCGCCATTTCGATCTCGGCCTCATCACCCTCCCCGTTCCGGAAGAGGGTCTCAAAATCATTCCGCTGTTCGAGGAAGAACTGCTGGTCTTGCGGCACTCCCCGAACCGGGTGCGGGGAGGCCACATCGGAACCCTGCGCCCGTCGGACCTGGCCGATGTTCCCTTTCTCCTATATCCCAAACGAAGCAATTTGCGGCAGATTATCGACCGGGGGTTCAAGGAGGTGGATATCACGCCGCGGGTGGTCATGGAAGCCGATGACACAGAGGCAATCAAAAGTCTGGTGGAATCAGGATTCGGATATTCGGTTCTACCCGAACACGCAGTGCGGCAACGGGCGCGCTTCTTTCGCACCTACCGTATCGAAGGGCACCGCATCTCCCGCGTCCTAGGATTAGCCATGGTGCAAACGGAATATCCCCGCCGATTGACTGACTCCATCGCCAACTCTCTGCAGGCTATGCTGAAGGTCTAGCTGACTCGGCCAGAGAGTAGCTGTCGGCATCCATCTTTTCATTGAGTCCGGCTGAATTGTAAGTTCAGTTTTTATGGTTTGACACCAGAAACACCCGTTTTTATCCTACCCCTTGGCTGTTAGTAACCACGCTGGAGACGAATGCTGGCCGGGGGACTGCAAGTCAAGCGGACGAATATTTCAGTATGGGGTAGAGGCAGCCAACTACCCGGCAGAGTCACCGCGGCCCGCCTGCAACGCCCGACATGGGCTTCTACGCTCTCAGGCAATTTTGCCCCAGCCGAAGTTTGTTCCGTCGTACATCGAGATCACAGCGGCTTCAAATGTCTGCCAGGAAAGGGAGGGGTAGAGTTGCCAGCCAGACGTTCCGCAGTCGGCAATGCCACTGCGACCCCGGAGGAGTGACGATGAACCCAGTGCAGGGGGACACGGAACCATTGCAACAAATGATTTTCCGCAGTACAAATGCGCATGTTGGCCGGCGCATTTCCGTCACACCGCAGAACAGCAAAACTCAACATCTCGCGTATGGTCGCATCATTCTCGATAAGACCAGACCTGCGGAGTCATTCCAGGCGACGGGCCGGGAAACCGGCCTGATTTGTCTCTCTGGTGAAGCAGCAGTTACCGTCGACGGCGAACACATACAGCTCGACCAGTTCGATGCAGTCTACATTCCGCGAGACTCGTCCATCGCGATTACGACCTCTTCCAGCGTCGATATCGCTGAGTTTTCCTCGGATGTTGAGCACCGCTATCCCTTGCAGGTGGTTCGGTATAAGGAAGTTTTGAAGGATCCCGGTTTGAACTTCAATACCGGGGGCCCCGGGTACAAGCGCCATCTGAACATGCTGCTGGCCAAGAACGTGCAAGCCGGGCGGCTGGTGGCCGGCTTCACCGACTCCGAGCCGGGCAACTGGACAAGCTGGCCTCCGCATGAACACGCCAAGATGCTGGAGGAGATTTACGTCTATTTCAACATGCCCGACCCGGCCTTTGGCATTCAGCTCGTGTACAACAATACCGATTACCCGGAACTGGTCACCGTGGTGCGCGACGGCGATGCCGTTCTCATGCCCAGCGGGTACCATCCCAATGTTTCTGTTCCTGGCCATCGCATTTCCTTCTTGTGGGCGATGGCGGCTCATCGCGAAGTGCAGGATCGTCAGTTCGGCGTAGTCAATGTGCAGCGGGGATTCGAGCAAGGAGGTTCGGGGTTGGAAGCTGGGCAGAAAAAGTAGAGAATCAACCGATGCAACCCGGCACCCGGTCAGGGATTCTGAAATCCTCAGAGACATCTACGATGCCGGCATCGCCGGTTTCTATCGCAGGCAAGATTACCGCCGGCGTAGGTCGGTTTCGCTGGGTAATTTGCACCCTTCTGCTGTTCGGAGTCACCAAGAACTACATGGACCGCCAGGTCCTGGGCGTGCTAAAAACCACCCTGCAGCACAATCTGGGCTGGAATGAGATCGACTACAGCAATCTGGTGTTCGTTTTCCAGGCGGCCTACGCGGTAGGCATGGTCCTGATGGGGCGCCTGGTGGACCGCCTCGGAACGCGACTGGGATATGCCGTAGCCATGGTGTTCTGGAGCCTGGCCTCGATGGCTCACGCGATCGGCGGCTCCTTTTTCAGTTTCGTCCTGGCGCGCTCGGCCCTCGGTTTTGGTGAAGCGGGTGTGTTCCCGGCCAGCATCAAAGCCGTGGCGGAATGGTTCCCCAAGAAGGAACGGGCGCTGGCGACTGGCATCTTCAACGCTGGTACGAATATCGGCGCCATTATTACGCCGCTGGTGGTTCCCTGGATCACCATCCATTGGGGCTGGCGCTGGGCCTTCGTGGCCACCGGCTCTGTGGGGTTTGTCTGGCTGATATTCTGGCTGGTCCTCTATCGCAAACCCGAGGAGCATCCGCTCCTTTCCGCCGCTGAACTAGAGTACATCCGCAGCGATCCGCAAAGCCCGCCAACGAAGATCAAATGGAGCAAGCTTCTGCCGCATCGCCAGACATGGGCGTTCGTGATGGGAAAATTCATCACTGACCCGGTCTGGTGGTTTCTACTCTTCTGGATTCCGGATTTCCTGCAGCGCGACCACGGGCTCCGGCTGACCCAGATCGGGGTGCCGATCATGGTGATCTACCTGATGGCCGACGTGGGCAGCGTGGCCGGCGGGGGACTTTCCTCCTGGATGATTCACCGCGGCCGAAGCGTAAATGCCGCGCGCAAAACAGCCATGCTGATCTGCGCCCTCAGTGTGGTTCCCATCGTATTCGCGTATCGGGTTGAGAGTATGTGGGGAGCGGTACTGCTGATCGGACTTGCGGCCGCCGCCCATCAGGGATTCTCCGCCAATCTCTTCACTCTGACTTCCGATATCTTTCCCGCGCAGGCTGTAGGCTCGGTGGTGGGGATTGGCGGAATGGCGGGTGCGATTGGAGGAATGCTCATGGCCAAGATCGTGGGCTACGTCTTGCAATGGACCGGCAGCTACATGATTCCCTTTGTTATTGCCGGCTCCGCGTACCTCGTCGCATTGATTGTTATCCAGATGCTGAGTCCCCGCTTGGAGCCCGCCCAGATAGGCTGAGGACCCGGAGAAACCATCATTCATGATTCTCGACTCCTTCCAATTGAACGGCAAGAATGCCCTGGTCACCGGTTCCAGCCGCGGCTTGGGCGCCGCGATCGCGCTGGCACTGGCCCAGGCCGGCGCGAATGTCGGGCTGCACGGAACCTCGGCAAGCGGCAAAGCCGGGTGCGACAATATCCGCAAGCTAGGGAAAAAATCCTTCTATGTTGCCGGCAATCTCGCCAGGCCGGAAATGGCCTCTGCGCTGATCCAAAAGACGATCAATGAGTTTGGATCCATCGACGTGCTGGTCAATAACGCCGGCACCATCCGGCGCGCGCCCGCCGTCGATTTTCCCGACTCGGACTGGGACGACCTGATCGCGGTGAATCTCTCGGCCGTGTTCCGACTCTCCCAGTTGGCGGGACGGCATATGCTGAAAGCGGGGCGCGGCAAGATCGTCAATATCGCTTCCCTGCTCTCATTTCAAGGTGGGATTCTGGTGCCGGCCTACGCCGCGGCCAAGGGCGGCGTAGCCCAGCTTACCAAGGCGCTGGCCAACGAGTGGGCATCGAAAGGGGTGAATGTCAACGCCATCGCGCCGGGATATATGGCCACCGACAACACCCGGGCATTGCGGGAGGATCCGCAACGCAGCCGGCAGATTCTCGATCGCATTCCGGCGGCTCGCTGGGGTACGGCCAGCGATTTGGCAGGGGCCGCGGTCTTTCTGTGCTCCCGCGCCAGCGACTACGTCAACGGGCACCTGCTGGTGGTGGACGGCGGCTGGTTGGGCCGCTGAAACCCGCGGACCCGGGATTTACGCCCAGTCTTTCTGAACACATCGTTTATTACTCATCATTTGACATGCCTCCCTGGGAAACGTAAAAGAATGGACCAAGCATGGAAGAGTGACGGCTCAAGATTCATCCATGCCTCTCAACCGGGAAGCCCCAATCACAATGACCATGGCATCGCGCAGGCTGGCGTCTCCAGGCGTCATCAATATTGACGATTTGCGACGCCTGGCACAACGGCGGGTGCCGAGAATTGTCTTTGATTACATCGACGGCGGCGCGGAAGGCGAAATTACGCTGCGGGAGAATCTGCGGGCGTTTGAAGAAGTTACCCTGCGGCCTCGGCAGGCGGAATCGATTCCTCACTGTGAACTTCGCACTCGGGTGCTGGGTACTGAGTTGGCCATGCCAATTCTGTTGGCTCCAGTGGGCTACTGCCGGGTCATGCATCCTGCGGGCGAAGTGGCAGCGGCGAGTGCAGCGGGAAAGGCAGGGACGGCCTACATTCTTTCGACGGTCTCCGGACATCGACTGGAGGATGTGAAGGCGGCCTCGGCAGGCCCGGCCTGGTACCAGCTCTATTTAACTGGGGGACGTGAAGCCGCAGAGGATGCGATCCGCCGAGCCCAGGCCGTAGGTTACTCGGTCCTCGTCATCACGGTCGACACGACCGTTATCGGACAGCGCGACCGCGAATTGCGCAGTGGCATGGATCAACTTCTGCGCGGCAGCGTGTGGTCAAAGGTCCCATTCTTACCGGAACTACTGTTGCATCCCGGGTGGCTTGCGCGCTTTTTGCTCGACGGCGGCCTGCCCACTATGCCGAATATCGTCACTCCGAACAGAGGCCCCTTGCGCATCCGCGAGTCCCATACCGCGCTGGAACGTGCTGTCTTCAGCTGGGGGGATTTGCCCTGGATTCGAGATCTGTGGCGCGGACCAATCGTTATCAAGGGCGTCCTCACCGCCGAGGATGCCCGCCGCTCTCTGGACGAGGGCGCTGCCGCGATTGTTGTCTCCAATCACGGCGGGCGGCAACTGGACGGCGTTCCCGCCTCCTTGCGGGCCCTTCCGGAAATTGCCGCCGCCGTGAAGGATCGCGCGGAGGTGCTCATGGATGGCGGCGTTCGCCGCGGTTCTGACGTAATAAAAGCTCTCTGCCTGGGGGCACGTGCCGTCTTGTGCGGTCGCGCCTACGCCTACGGACTGGCTGCGGGCGGCGAGTCCGGCGTCTCGCGAGCTCTAGACATTCTGCGTAACGACCTCATCCGGACTCTGACGTTGCTCGGCTGCCCGTCGGTGAATGCGCTGGACCGTTCCTATGTAGATGTTCCCGGATGCTGGCCCTCCAGATAATTCAGCGGTATTCCCAGAACACATCATGGCAAATCGACGATCAT
>Ga0335085_10012337_pt1 | contig 12595 bp, 9 predicted proteins | sample Lox_Sample_45_FD_206712 | JGI IMG/M metagenome (GOLD analysis project Ga0335085, IMG submission 206712) | Soil microbial communities from Loxahatchee National Wildlife Refuge, Florida, United States - Lox_Sample_4.5 | ecosystem: Environmental > Terrestrial > Soil > Wetlands | place: USA: Florida...
TACCAAACCGGGGCGACTCAGGACGTCCACAGCGCCTACACGGACCCCATGTTAAACAGCCCGGCCTATCATGCGGTCGGCAGGCCAGAGACGGCCTTCACCTTGCTGACAGGCTCTCCCGCCGCCGGCGCAGGCACTAACGTCTGCAGCGGAATCAGCAACTGCTCCATGGGCGCACAGGATTTCTGGGGAAATCCCCTGCCTGCAGGCACGGGATACAACATCGGGGCCTATCAGGGTCCGTAAAACGTAAAACGCCCTCGGACCAGAGGGTTGATCCAGTGCCGTCTGGTCGCGAATGTGTTTTGACGCCCGCGGCCCCCTCCGTTAGCCTGTACCTTCCTATGGCGACCCCGGCTATCTCCGTTCGCAGACTGCAAAAGACTTACGGTACCGTGGAAGCCGTTCGCGGCATTGACTTCGAAATTCAATCGGGCGAGGTGTTCGGCCTGCTGGGCCCGAACGGAGCAGGGAAAACCACCACGGTAGAAATTTTGGAGGGACTGCGGCCGCGCACCGGCGGCGATGTCTCCGTTCTGGGCTTCGATCCGGAACGGCAAAAGGCTCAGCTTAAGGACCGCATCGGGGTTTGCCTGCAAGCCACCAACATGCCGGAGAAGATCCGGGTGCGCGAGGCTCTGCATGTTTTCTCTTCCTTTTATTCGCGCAACAGCGACAGCAACATCCTGCTCCGCCGGCTGCAGCTGGAGGAAAAACGCGATGCCTTTTATGGCACCCTCTCCGGAGGACAGAAGCAGCGCCTAGCACTGGCTTTGGCGCTGGTCAATGATCCCGCCCTGCTCTTTCTTGACGAGCCCACCACCGGCCTCGACCCCCAGGTGCGGGTCGAAATGCACTCCCTGCTCGAGCAACTGCGCAGCGAAAAACGCACCATTCTTCTGACCACGCACTACATCGAAGAAGCGGAGCGTCTCTGCGACCGCGTCGCCATCATTGACCAGGGCCGTATCATCGCCATGGATACACCCCACAAGCTGCAGCAGCAGAGCCGGGCCGCTTCCACCATCGCCGTGACCTGCGACAAGCCACTTCCCGCCGAGCTGCCGCTTTGGGCGGAAGCGATCGAATCCACTGCGGACGAGTCGGGCCGCACCCTGACCGTTATTTCGCGTCGTCCTGCGACGACGCTGGTAGATCTCATCAAGTGGATCGACCAGTGCAGCCTGGAACTGGTAGACGTCCATCTCAAGCAGCCCACGCTGGAGGACGTCTTCATCGAGCTGACCGGAAAGAGCCTGCGCGAATGAGAGAACGGGACTTGCCCATCGCATGAAAGCCTATCGCGCCTTGATCGTTCTGGACCTGCGCCTGGCGTTGCGCCAGCGTTCCGTCATTTTCTTCACTTACATGTTCCCGCTGATGTTTTTCGTGATCTTCGCCCAGATCATGCACGGAGACCGCGGCGGCGCCATGACCCAGATCGTTGCCATGGTGACGGTTCTGGGGATCTTGGGCAATGGCTTGTTCGGGGCGGGCATCCGCGCCGTGCAGGAGCGCGAAGCCAATATGCTGCGGCGCTATAAAGTCACGCCCATCACCGCGGCCCCGCTGCTGATTTCGCAGACAATCGTGGGCTGGATTCTGTTTATGCCGCTGGTGCTCTTCCTGTTCGGTCTGGCGCACTATGCCTACCGCATGCCCTGGCCGGCCAGCATGGCATCGATTCTTCTGTTCTCCAGCCTGGGTATTCTGGCATTTCGCGCCATTGGCATGATTCTGGCTGCAGTAGCCAATTCCATGCAGGAGAGCCAGATCCTGGTGCAGTTGGTGTATCTGCCCATGCTGTTCCTGAGCGGCGCTACCTTTCCGACTTCCATTTTTCCCTTTTGGTTGCTGGTGTTGACCCAGTTCCTGCCTGCCACTTATCTGGTCTCCGGCCTCGAAGGCATGATGTTGCGCAACGAGACTCTGGCCGCCAACTGGCTGGCCGCCCTGGCCCTGACCGTTACCGTCGTGGTGGGTCTGTTCATCGCCTACAAACTGTTCCGTTGGGAGAAGGAAGAGAAAATCCGCACTTCGGCGAAGCTCTGGATTGGTGCCGTGATGCTGCCCTTTATTCTGCTGGGCGGGTGGCAGGCACATACCCTGCAGAATGTCGATAAGACACGAATTCTGGCCCGCGAGATGGCGCGCAAGAATAGCTATCTGATTCGCGGAGCGCGCATTTTCGTGGGCGATGGCCGGGTGATCGAATCGGGTGCGATTCTGATCCGCAACGGAAAAATAGCGGAAGTTTACCCGGACGCGGGGCCTGACCCGAAGTCAATGCACGCCGATCTTATCGAGGCTGCGGGTAAGACCATGCTGCCCGGCCTGATTGATGTCCATGTGCATCTGGTCGCGCCCGGCGGGATCTATTCCGACATGCGCGGCTACCATCCGGAAAAGGCGATGCAACGCGCGCTGGCTGCATATCTCTACAGCGGCGTTACGGCCGTGCGCAGCGTGGGCGACCCCCTCGATACCGTCCTCAAAGTGCGATCCACCGTGAACAGCGGCGTAAAACTGGGCGCGGAAATGTTTACCTGCGGGCCGCTATTTACCGCCCAAGGTGGCCATGGCACCGAATACTTCAGCCAGATTCCGGAAGGAATTCGCGAGCAGGCCGAGCGCCAGTTCACGCGAATTCCGGCCAGCGCCGAGCAGGCCCGCCAGCAAGTGGATGAACTGAAGCGTGCCGGTATAGATTGCATCAAGGCGATTCTGGAATCCGGAGGCGGCGCCAGCGTCTTCAACCGGCTGGACACCTCGCTATTCACGGCGGTGGCCGGGGAGGCCCACGCCGACGACCTGCCGCTCGCTGTGCATACCGGCGATGTGCGCGACGTGACCGATGCCCTCGCCGCCCACGCCGATTCTATCGAGCATGGATCTTTTCGCGAGGTCATTCCGGATGCCCTCTTCGTTCAGATGGCGCGGCAGAAGACGTTCTACGATCCGACCTTGAGCGTAGGCGAGGCGTTCGAAGATGTGGCCGCCGGAAAGACCAGCCTGCTTGATCGCTCGCTGGTGCAGCAGGTGGGCCCGACGGACCTACTCGCGGACACAGAGAAGTATCTGCCTTCCTCGCAGGCTGAAGCCATGCGCCAGCATGTCGGAAAGTTTCCCATGAAGCTGCAAATCGGCGAAGACAACCTGCTCCAGGCTTACCGGCACGGCGTGATGCTGGTGACTGGCAGCGATGCCGGCAATCTGCTTGTCATTCACGGTCCTACGGTCGAGCATGAAGTTGAACTCTGGGTGAAAGCCGGAATTCCTCCCGGGGTAGCGCTGCAAGCCGCAACCTATAACGCCGCTCGTCTGCTCCGCGCCGAGAGCCACATCGGAATTATCCGCGCCGGCAACGACGCCGACCTCTTACTGGTGGATGGAAACCCGCTTGAAGACATCACCGCTATCGAGCGGATCTCTGCTGTCTTCTTCAAGGGTGAGAACGTGGACCGTTCGGAACTGTTCGATCAGGAATAGTTCCCGCTCTGCCTCTTCTGTCCACCGGTTTAGTTCTATCGGCCTTTCACCCCCAGGGCAGATAACCCGTTGTAGAATCCTAGGTCTCTTTCGCAGTTAAAAGGGAATCTCGCTCGCAGGAGTGTCCTCTTGCAAGAAACTCCCGCCGCAAACTCTGGCATCAAGGGGCTTTTGACGGCCCTCGTGGCAGGCTTCCTGGTTTACTCCACTCTTGCCGTCGAAGCGGCAACGTTCACTCCAAAGAACAAGGCTACGGCGATCAAAGAAGGCGCCTCCTTGTTTCGCGCCAACTGTTCACCGTGCCACGGCTTGGGCGCGCGGGGGGGCGGGCGTGGACCCGATCTCACCTCCGGGCGCTGGACCCACGGTTCCACCGACTCGGACATCTTTCGCACCATCACCCAGGGCGTACCCGGCACCGAAATGCCTGCCAACGGATTTGAAGACTCGGAAGTCTGGTCGATCATTGCGTACCTGCGTTCCCTGGCGCCACCCAAGCGCCACGCAGTTTCCGGCGATGCCGCGAAAGGGAAGGAGATTTTCTCCGGCGAGGCGGGGTGCTCCGGTTGTCACATGGTGAACGGAAGCGGAGGCCTGCTGGGTCCTGATTTGTCGCGTGTGGCCGCGGCGCGTTCCGTTGCCTATCTGATCGAGTCCATTCGCTCACCCGATAAGGAACTCAGCACCGGCATGCTGGACCCCAATAACCACTACGGCTTGCCGCTGGTTTACGACACAGTTACCGTGGTGACCGCCGGCGGCAGCAAAATCACCGGCATTGCCCGTAATGAGGATACTTTCTCCGTGCAACTGCTGGGCGCCGATCAGAAACTGCATTTGTTCCTCACCAAGGATGTGAAAGAAGTGATTCACGAGCGTAAGTCCCTTATGCCGCGATATCCGGAGGAGACGTTGCCCGCTTCACAGTTGCAGGATTTGATCGCCTACCTCGAGACCTTGCGCGGCAGGGAGGACAACGGAGCGAGGGCAGGCAAATGAAGAGAACTCTTCTGGTAGCTTTTCTGCTCACCGCCAGTGCTGGGCTGCGGTCGCAAGTGACGCCGCAGCGCCTGCTCGACGCGGCGCGTGAGCCCCAGAACTGGCTTACGTATTCCGGCCGCTACTCCGGTTGGCGCTACAGCACTCTGAATCAGATCGACACCGGCAATGCTTCGAGGCTCACCCTGCAGTGGGCGTTTCAAGTCGGCGATTTGGGCCAATTTGAAACCACGCCCCTTGTCGTGGACGGAGTGCTCTACGGAACGGGTCAGAATGACCGCGCATTTGCGCTGGATGCGCGCACCGGACGCGCCATTTGGCGCTATCAACGAAACCTTCCGGAAAAGCTTCAGCCCTGCTGTGGAATGGTGAATCGCGGCTTCGCCATGCTGGGCGGGCGCGTGTTCATGGCTACCCTGGACGCGCACGTCATCGCGCTCGACGCCAAAACCGGCAATCTGCTCTGGGACGTGACTGCCGCTGATTATCGCAAGGCCTACACCTTCACCGTAGCTCCACTCGCCGTAAAGAACGAAATCATTGTTGGAGTTTCTGGCGGTGAATACGGCGTTCGCGGATTCATCGATGCCTACGACGCCGCTACCGGCCGCCGCTTGTGGCGCTTCGAAACCGTTCCCGGTCCCGGCCAGCCCGGCCACGAAACCTGGGCGGGGGACTCCTGGGAAACTGGAGGGGCCCCGGCGTGGATCACCGGAACCTACGATCCGGACCTGAATCTTATCTACTGGCCGACGGGAAACCCTTCTCCCAGCAATTACGGCGGCGAACGCGGCGGGGACAATCTTTACAGCAACAGCATGCTGGCGCTGGACGCGGATACCGGAAAGCTGAAGTGGTATTTCCAGTTCACGCCCCACGATCTATATGACTACGATGCTACCCAGGTCCCCATCCTGCTTGACACCGACTGGGAGGGCCACCCTCGCAAGCTTCTGGTACAGGCCAATCGCAACGGATTCTTTTACGTGCTCGACCGCACCGACGGAAAATTTCTTTTTGCCAAAGCATTCGGCGACGTTACCTGGGCCAAAGGGATTGATCCGCAGGGCAAGCCCATCGTCAATACCGGACTCCGTTCCAGCCCGGAAGGGACTCGGGTTTGTCCCGGCGCCTTGGGGCTTACCAACTGGTATTCGCCCTCCTACAGCCCGCAAACCAGGCTGCTCTACGTCGCCACATCCACCGAGTGCGACATCTTTACCAGTTCGCCGCAAGCCTATCGCGCCGGCCACGATTTCCTGGGAAGCGTCTACGTTCCAGACCCAGTCGCTCGCCCGACCGGCGCTCTGAAAGCGCTCGATGTTCTTACCGGGACGGAAAAATGGTCTTTTCCGTATTTCAGCAATCCCAATGGCGGTGCGCTCTCCACTTCCGGCGGAGTCGTGTTTGCCGGCGATTCCGACGGCAATTTCATCGCACTCGACGCCAAAACTGGCCGAGATCTCTGGCACGTGCAGCTGGGCGCGGCTGTCTACTCGACAGCGATAACCTTTGAAGTAGACGGCAAACAGTATGTTGTCGTGCCTGTGGGGTCTGCGCTTTTTGCCTTCGCCTTACCGCAACCATAGGCTGAAATGACGGTCGCAGGTTCTCCTCTGTTCAACCCCGAGTGCAAACGCGGCTCTTCAGTTCATGCGTGTCCTCGGTATCGACTGCGGCACGGAGTACACCGGCTTCGGCGTGGTCGAGCTTTGCCCGGACAGCCGCCTGCTTTGCCTGACCTGTGGCGCCATCAAGCTTTCAACCCGGAATTCCATGGCGGCGCGTCTGGCGACGGTCTTTGACCGGCTTGGGGCGCTCATCCAGCAATACCAGCCCGAGCAGGTGGCTATCGAAGATGTGTTCTATGCGCTGAATGCAAAGTCCGCCCTGAAACTCGGGCAGGTACGGGGAGTGGCGATGCTGGCCGCCGCTTCGGCGGGGCTCATGGTAGCCGAGTACGCGCCGCTTTCGATCAAGTCCGCCGTTGTGGGGTACGGCAAGGCAGAAAAAGTGCAGGTGCAGCACATGGTCACGCGACTGCTGAACCTCGATTCGACCCCCGAGCCCCCCGATGCCGCCGATGCTCTGGCGATCGCCATTTGCCACCTGCACACCTTTGCCACGCTGGAACGCCAGCGCCCAGTTGCACAATGAAATCCGGCCCTGCGATTTCTCTCCTGCACGCCCGGTCGTGGCATAATTTTGTGTTCATGTGCTCAGATTCCTCCCTGGGTCGTCTTCTTCGCCGCTGTGGCGGTACTCTGGCCGTGATACTCTGCGCGCTCGCGGCCTATGCCACGCCCCCCGCCACAGTCACCTTCCAGTTCGATTTTCCCGGCTCCGATCCCGGCCATTACCGAGTGTCGGTGGACGCCACCGGCCATGCCTCCTACAAGTCGAATGGCAAGTTGAACGACCAGTCCGAACCCGCGGAGTCGTTTCACATGGAGTTCACCCTCAAGTCCGCCACCTGCTCCCGCATCTTCGATCTGGCCCGGAAGGCGCACTATTTCAAGGGGAAAGTCGACTCGGGAAGGCAGGGGCTGGCCTCCACCGGCGCCAAGATCCTGAGTTATGACGATGGCGGAACCAGCACCACTGCGGAGTACAACTTTTCCCCTATCGCCGCCGTGCAACAGCTGACCGATCTTTTCCAGAGCCTCTCTTCCACCCTCGAATTCGGGCATCGCCTCGACTACTACCACCGCTACCAGAAACTCGCCCTCGACGATCAACTGCAGCAGATGGAAGCCTCGCTTTCCCCCAGTGACCCGATTGGAATGGAGGCGATCGCGCCGATTCTGAAGCAGATTGTCAACGATCCGACAGTGCTGAATGTGGATCGCGCCCGCGCGATTCGCCTGCTGGCTCGCGCCGGAATCTCTGGCCAATAGGTGAAGTCAGGCCGCTCTGGCCGGGTGGAAGCGCCTGCCTCGAACGTTTGCGACTGCATGTCCTTGGCGCACATGGGCTTGCCACACCAATCGTCACTTCTCCCCGCCGCGGATTTCTTTCCGCCTGGAGGTTCGCTTTGTGGTCTAATAAAGACAGCGTTGGGGAGGGCTTGCTTATGTTCAAGCCGCGTTGGGATCTCCTGCTCGCCTTGGCAGCAATGTTCGCCGTGCTGCTTCCAGTTTCTTCCTTTGCCGATTCTCAGGTTCGCATCGTCCGTCTCAGTGATGTCGCTGGCCAGGTGCAGGTGGATCGCAATGTTGGCCAGGGCTTCGAGAAAGCTCTGCTGAATCTGCCCATTACCCAGGGCTCCCGGCTGCAAACCAAAGCCGATGGCCGCGCCGAAGTGGAGTTTGAAGACGGGGGCATTCTGCACCTCGCCCCGAACACTCTGGTCGAGTTTCCACAACTTTCCTTGAAAGATTCCGGCGCGCGTGTTTCCGCCGTGAGAGTCGTCGAGGGAACCGCTTATCTCAATTTTGCCGGCAGAAACGGCGACGAATTCACCCTTGACTTTGGCGGACGCCAGGTCACGCTCACGCAATACGCGCATCTACGCTTGCAGATGACGCACGATCAGGCTGCACTGGCGGTGTGGGATGGCGTGGTGCAAGTGCAAGGTCCTTCAGGCGAAACCGAAGTCGGCAAAAAACAGACTGCCACCTTTGACCTCAGCGGCGCCAGCGACGTTGTCCTGGCCAAGAAGGTGCAGGAAGAGCCGTTCGACCAGTGGGATAAAGAACAGCTTCAGTATCACGACCGTTACCTGAGCCGGAATTCGCAGAATCCCTCGCCCTACAGCTACGGGGTGAGCGATCTGAACTACTACGGCAGCTTCATGAATGTTGCCGGCTACGGCAACTGCTGGCAGCCGTACTTTGCCGGAGCCGGCTGGAACCCGTTCATGAACGGATCCTGGGTCTGGTATCCCTCGGGGTATACCTGGGTCTCCGCGTATCCCTGGGGCTTTATGCCCTACTACTACGGTTCCTGGAATTACATCGGCGGGGGTTCTGGCTGGTGCTGGTCGCCGGGCAGCAATTGGGGAATGTGGAATGCCGTACCGGTGGTGGTCAACGCTCCCCGGCGGTTTATTCCGGTTCGCCCTCCGGTGACTCCCACGCATCCGCGCATCGCGGTGAATACCGGTCCCACGAACATGATCAGGGCACGCTCCAACAAGGCTACCCTTGTGCAGGGATCGGCTGGATTGGGCGTCTCCCGTGGCAGCTTCAACAACCTGAACAAGCTTTCGCAGCATGTCGATCAGCATGGATTTGTAAACGCCACGGTTCGGCCGGCGGCCATTAATACCGGCATTCCCCCTCGGATAAGTTCTCCTCGTGCGGGCGGATGGCCGGCAGGCCAGGCGGGACAAAATTCCAACGTCGGAGGCAGCGCGTCTTCGCGCGGGAGCTTCGGTTCCGGCCAGTCGAACCCGCCATCCACGCCACGCATGCAGAGTTCTCCGCCGCCGATGTCCGGTGGGATGGGTCGTTCGTCGAGCCCAAGAAAGTAACGCGGAGAGCCTGATAACTTACACAAAAAAGGGCGGCCACCCGACCGCCCTTGACGCGTTTGGCAACTCGACAGAAGTTTCGTTACCACACTTTGCACACCTTGTCCGTGGCCTTGACCATGGGCTCACCGGGCTTGCAGGAAAATGCCTTTCCGAACTGCGGCATATTGACCACCACTCCATTGATGCGATATTGCGCTGGCGAGTGCGGATCAATCATAGCCCGCATGCGCAAATCTTCCGGCCGCTCGTTCGCGCAATCCCACTGGGCGAATCCAATGAAAAAGCGCTGATCCGGCGTGAAGCCGTCCACTGGTTGCAGGTCTTCGCCCTGGGTGGCGTTTTTCCACGCCATGTACGCGAGGATTTCGCCGCCCAGATCGGCCACGTTTTCGCCCAGCGTCAGCTTGCCGTTTACGTGAACATCATCCGTCGCAATGTAGTTCGAGTACTGATCGTCGACGCACTGCGTGCGGGCATCGAACTTTTCGCGGTCAGCTTTGGTCCACCAGTTGCGCAGGTTCCCGTGGGCATCAAACTGACTGCCTTCATCGTCGAAACCATGAGTCAGTTCATGGCCGATCGTGCCGCCGGTGTCGCCATAATTGGGCGCGGCGTCCATCTTGGGGTCATAGAGCGGGGGTTGCAGCACCCCGGCCGGAAAATTGATGTCATTCATTTGGGGGTTGTAATACGCATCCACGGTTGTGGGCGTGATGTCCCATTCCCCGTGGTCCACCGGCTTGCCGATTTTGTTGATATCGCGGCGGTTCTCGAAGCGGTGCGCGCGCTCCACATCGCCGGCAAAATCATCGCGCGTGATCGTCACCGAACTGTAATCCCGCCACTTGTCCGGATAACCGATCTTGTTGCGGATGCCCGCCAGTTTCTCCAGTGCCTGCTGCTTAGTTTCCGGGCTCATCCAGTCTAGGGCGCGAATGCGCTGACCCATTGCCGTCTCGATGCGGCGCACCATGTCCAGGGTGTTCTGCTTCAACGCAGGAGAAAATACCTTGGCCACGTAGACCTGTCCCAAGGCTTCCCCCAGGTTGTAGTCGGTGTAGCGCACGCAACGTTCCCAGCGCGGCTGCATCTCTTTCGCTCCCCGCAAGTACTTGCGGTAAAAGTCGAAGTTTTCCTCGGCGAACCTGGAAGACAGGTAGGGCGAGGAAATATCCACCACGTGAAACGTGAGATACGTTCTCCAGTCGGCCAGCGATACCGAAGACAAAAGCGTATTGAACTCCCGCATAAACACAGGGACATCCACGTTGACGGTTTTCAAAGGCGGGTATTTCAGGTCGCGGTAATATTCGCTCCAGTCGAAGTTCGGGGCCAGCTTGGCCAGGTCCGCGACTGTCATCTTGTGCACCAGATTGTGCGGATTGCGGCGCTCGACCCGAGTGAGGGAAGCCTCGGCCAGAGCGGTCTCGATGCGCAGAATCGTATCAGCTTTTTCCCTGGCCAGACCCGGAGAGTCGCCCATGAGCTCAAACACTTTTTCGATGTGCTCGACGTAGCGCTGGCGCGTCTCCTTCGACTTGGCATCGTCCTTCGTGTAGTAATCGCGGTCCGGCATCCCCAACCCGCCCTGGTCCACATCGGCGATTACCTGCTCGGAATTGTCGGGGTCCTGCGCCGAACCGCCGGCAAAGAAAATAGGACTGGCATAGCCGTAGCCCCCGTAGGTAAATTGCAGGCGAGCCGCCAGAGGGGTCAGCTGCTTCCTCGATTTCAGCCCGGCAATGGCATCCAGTTCGGGCTGGATCGGCGCCAGGCCCTGTTTCTCCACCATCGATTCATCCATGCATGCGCCGTAGAAATCGCCAATCTTTTGAGTGACGCCGTTGCGCGCAGCGCTCGGCCGGGCGGCTTCTTCCAGCATGCCGCGAAGAAAAATCAGGTTGTCCTGATAGAGCTTGCCGTATACCGACCAGGACGTCTGGTCTGGCGGGATGGGGTTCTTCTTCTGCCAGTTGCCGCAAGCGTAGTGGTAGAAGTCCACGCAGGGGTCCACAGATTTATCCATCGAAGTTACATCAAGACTTGGGCTGTAGGGCAGGGCCGGGCCGGAGGACGGAGGCGTGGCCGTTTGAGCATTCGATAGGGATACAGAAAAGACAAGCAGGAGCGGCAGGCAGACGGATAGTATGCGCATATTCCTCTTGGACGGTCGTCAAATGAAAAAGTTATGGGCAGCGATCATAACCCGTTCCGCGCTTGATTGGACAGCGCCCGACCGCTGCTTCTCATCTGACCACCACCCCCGCGTAGCCCACCACCATCTCCCGGTCCCCGGAAACGTCGCCGGAAGTTGCATACTTCACCAGTTCGGCCCGCCTGGCCCCAAGCTGCGCGGCCGCCGTGAGCATGGCCACCGTGGGGCCGAATCCGCACATGCTGATCTTTTCCGTCGTCACTACTTCAAACAATCCTCGGGCATCGAGGGCCACCATGCAGGCGATGGCTTTGTGATCCTTGATGCGCGTAACGGCATCGTTTTCGTAATGATTCATGTCGCTGGAAGCAACGATTAGCACCGGCTCGGATTGCGCCGCAATCACGGCGGCGATGGCTTTGCCCAGTGCCTCCAGAATGTCAAACCGCCGAGTTCCCAGCGCGATCGGCACAATTGTGACGCCGGGCATGATCGTCTGCAGGAAGGGAAGTTCAACTTCTATCGCGTGTTCAGTCTGATGTGCCTCGGAATCTTCCTCGAGGAAGGAAAACTGCTGTTTCAGCGCCTCCGCCAATGCGGTGTCCACAGGGACGGTGCCCAGAGGAGTTTCCCAGGTGCCTTGACTCATGATAGCCAGCGCCTGCCCCATGCCGGTGTGATTGGGACACATCACAATGCAGCGCTTCGGGACTTCGAGGCGGGCAAGCACTGCGCCGGTAACCTCGCCGGAATAGATATAGCCCGCGTGAGGCACCACACAGCCGAACGCCTGTACCTTTTCGATGTGAGGTAAAAACAGTTCCACTGCGGCGCGCAATTTTTGCGGATCTTTGGGATAGAAGCGCCCGGCGACTGCCGGATAACGTACAACGGAATGCATCGGTCACCTCCTTCCTGGAAGCAAACAAAAGAGGTGGATATGCTGCCAACCCGTCTAGGAACTGCAATCTACTATAGCGCCCCGCCAAACTGCCATTAACCTGAACATTCGCGCGGGGCCAGGAGTCGCATGCTTGCAGCGGCCAAATCCAGACTCTCCGCGCTGCCGGGGCACGCAGAGTGACGATTTCGCTTGCAGAGATTGGAAACTCATTTAGACTACGGAGCCGATTCCATCCACAGAAAGTGCGCGAAACACCGCCGCAGTTTTCTCCAGCGAGAGCGCCTCGGCGCGAACCGTTGACTTGACCCCGGTCTTCTCCAGCGCCGCACGCAAGGCGCCCGGCTGGTACCGCAGCTTCAGATTATTCCACAGGGTCTTTCGCTTCTGTGCGAAGGCCAGTTTGAGAAAATCGATAAACGCATCCTCGGCCACGCGAAACTTCTCCACCTGCGGGGCCATTTCCAGACGCACCACGGCGGAATGCACCTTGGGCGGCGGCAAGAATGCACCTGGAGACAAAGTGAAAAGGGTTTCCACGCGGGCATAGAGCTGAGCGGTGGCGGACAGCAGT
>Ga0335085_10012338_pt1 | contig 12595 bp, 15 predicted proteins | sample Lox_Sample_45_FD_206712 | JGI IMG/M metagenome (GOLD analysis project Ga0335085, IMG submission 206712) | Soil microbial communities from Loxahatchee National Wildlife Refuge, Florida, United States - Lox_Sample_4.5 | ecosystem: Environmental > Terrestrial > Soil > Wetlands | place: USA...
CGCTCTTGTATACGGGGGCTGCTGCTGGTAGCTATACTATAACTTGATAAATTGAACGAGCAGGAAGAGCTATCGTGGACACGACCACCAGCTCGGGGCAAACCGCGGTGAACTTTGCGCCGCACATCCTCGTCGTCGACGATGATCCGGACGTTTGCCGGCTCATTACCGACTACCTTGCCGAGTTTGGCCTGCGGGTTTCATGCGCGGGCGACGGATCCGCGATGCGCAAAGAGCTCGCACAGAGTGTCGTCGACCTCATCGTGCTCGATCTGAAACTGCCCGCGGAGGATGGGATGACCTTGGCGCGCGAGTTGCGTGCGAAATCCAGCACACCGATCATCATGGTAACCAGCCGCAAGGATGACGTTGACCGCGTCATGGGATTGGAGCTGGGTGCCGACGACTATCTCACGAAGCCCTTCAACCCCCGCGAGCTGGTCGCTCGCATCCGCACAGTCTTGCGCCGCACCCAGGCGCATCCCGCCTCTCGGACTGACGGGGGGCCGCTGCAGGCTTTGCGCTTTGCCGCTTGGGAGCTGAACCTGCGCACGCGGCGGTTGAGCTCGACGGATGGGGACACGGTCGAGCTCACGCATGCGGAATTCGCTCTGCTGATTGCCTTTCTTGGTGCTCCGCAAAGAATCCTGAGCCGCGAGCAATTGCTAGAGCTGAGTCGTGGGCACGACGACGAAGTGTTCGACCGCAGCATAGACGTCCAGATCCTGCGCTTGCGACGCAAGCTCGAAACCGATCCGAGTCGTCCCGAACTGATCAAGACCGAACGAGGCGCGGGCTATTTCTTCAACGCGAGCGTCGAAGCAATCGCCTGACTCTCGGAGCGCACCCTCCCCGGTTTCCTTGCCTCTCAGGCAGAAGTTTGAACCCTTCGCCCGAGTTCCGGAGCTAGCACTAGCACGGGAAAAAAGAAGACGGCGGGTCGAAGACCCGCCGTGGAAACCTCGGCGTCGAAATGCACGCCAAGGGGGAAGCCAGTGACCTCGCGAAACGCGAAGCGACTGCCTAGGCTTGCATCCGCGCATTGCACGCAGATTTCCGCACACCCCCGTTTATTACAAGTTGTAATTTAGCGCATCGTGCCGACTGCGTGCTGGCACGAATATCAGTCTCCCGTGGGAGAAATGCGAAACTCGAGACAATCCTTCTTGTTTGCCAAATGCAGTGCCAGGCGTCGGGCGTTGTCTTCCTTGACGGTTCGAATCACGGTCTGGTACTCGAAATAATCGCCATCCGCATCCAGCCGATAGCTCAGGCTGGCGATGCTGAACCCGTATTCCTTGAGCAAGGCTCGTAGTTCTTCTACCGGCATGATCGCGCTACGGGAAAAGCGCACCATGTAATGCGCATAGAACAGGGTCGGCATCCTGGTCTCGATCCACCGGAACACGGAAAGGGTTCCCAGCGTCAGGATCACGGCGACTGCGGCCGCGAAGTAGAAACCGATGCCGAGAAGGATTCCAATTGCCGCGGTGACCCAGATGGAAGCGGCCGTAGTCAGGCCTCGAACGGTCAAGCTTTCCTTGAAAATCACCCCGGCACCGAGAAACCCGATTCCCGTCATGATGCCTTGGGCCATACGGGTGGGATCGATCCTGACCGTCTCCTGGGCAGCTTGCGAAAACCACTCCCGCTGATAGAGGGTGACGAGCATCAATAGGCTCGAAGCGATGCACACCAGAGTGTGGGTGCGAAACCCAGCCGGGCGACCGTGAAAGCTGCGCTCGAATCCGATGACGCCGCCCGCCAAGACCGCAGCGAACAGATGTTGGAGGATATCCAGATGTTCTTGCTTCATGGTGACTCCTCGCGAGACGAACGCGCATCGAGACGGCTGTGACCCGCTCGAGAGGCTGGCAATGACGTGATTCTAAATCCTCCGTCAACGATCGAGAAAGCGCTGGGAGCAGCGTCGCGCGTGAACTCAAAACCAGAACGATCGGCAGTGAGCTCCGGTGTGGATGGGTGTTGGGTTCATCCGAGGCCTGGATTGCCTTCGACGCCGATGAGGCGCGGCCGATACGGCTGGCGCGGTGTGACGACCCGGTGGTGCTGCAGCCAGCCTTCTACTATTTCCCACACGGGCACACCGGTTTCTCCGTCGGCAACCCGCGCCCATCCCGCCACCCTGTATTTCCTCGTCGGTGACAGCAGCTTGCCATCGAGCCGCATATCGCTGATACGTTTGCCCATCCGAGCATTCGGTTCGCAGGCGTAGGTGAGGCGGGCAACGCGCACCATGTCGCCGCCCTGCTGGTAGTAGGGGTCGGGATTGAACAAGTTGTCGCAGACGTCCTCGAGCACTGCCTTGATTGCAGCGCCCGTCATTTGCCTGTTTGCGACATATGGGTAGGTAATCGCGGTTTGTGCCATCAGGTGCTCGCGTGTGATGGTTTGCCCGGCCAGTAGCGTGGGGCCCCATCGGAACCCGGGCGAGAACGCGATCTGAGCACTCTGAGTTTCGATCAGAGCATCGAGGATCAGTTGATCGAAGCTGCCGTTGAAGTTCCCGCGCCGGTACAGGAGCCCTTGCGTGACCGCGAGCGGCTGCGACAGCCTAGGTTCGAAGGGTGCGCGAGATCGGGCGATCAGCGCGCTCATCTCGGAGTCGGCTGGGAGCAGATTGGCGAAGATCGGAAGCAGCTTGTACCGATATGCTGTCATCCGCCCCGACTTGACCTCCAGATCGAGCACTCCGAGGAATTTTCCGTGCGAGCCGGAATTGACCACCAGCGTTTTGCCTCCGGGGTTCGCGATTTCGATCGCAGCGGGCACCGCATCGTGGGTGTGACCGCCAAGAATTGCATCCAGCCCGCTGACACGGCTCGCCAGTTTCAGGTCGACGTCCATGCCGTTGTGCGAAAGCAGTACGACCACCTGTGCGCCTTCGTGCTGCGCCGAGTCGATGCACTTCTGCAGGTTGTCCTCTTGGATGCCGAAAGTCCAATCGGGAACGAAGCGACGGGGATGCGCGATGGGTGTGTAGGGAAAAGCCTGTCCGATCACAGCGATCGGTACACCGTTGACTTCGCGCATGACGTAGGGAGGAAAGACCGGATCGCCGAAATCGGCGGTGCGCACGTTCTGTGCAACGAAGCCGATTCGCCCTTTGAAGTCGCCGTTCACAACATTGGTCAGGCGTTGGGCCCCATAAGTGAACTCCCAATGCGCAGTCATGATGTCGACTCCGAGTTGAAGAGCAGCGTCCACCATGTCCTGGCCATTCGTCCAGAGAGCGGTAGCCGAGCCCTGCCAGCTGTCGCCGCCATCGAGGAGCAATGAGCCGGGGCGCTCGGCGCGCAGCTTGTTGATCAGCGTCGCAAGGTGTGCGAAGCCACCGACCGCGCCGTAGATGTTGGCGGCCGCAGAGAAATCGAGGAACGTGAAGGCGTGCGCTTCGGCGCTCCCGCGTGCGATGCCAAAGCGCCGCAGCAACGCTTCTCCCACCAAGTGCGGGGGTTTCCCCGACGCTGGGCCTACCCCTAGGTTGACGCTGGGTTCGCGGAAATGCAGAGGTTGCAGTTGAGCGTGGCAATCGGTCAAATGCAACAGCCCGACATTGCCGAACGGAGGGAGATCGTAGAAGGACGGCGAAGCACTGCCAGCGAGCGCGCGTCGCTGGTCGATTTGCATCCCTGCGGCAGCCGCCGCGGCCAGCAGTTGCAAGAACTCACGTCGCGTCATCTAAAAACCCGTGATTCGTGACTCGTGATTCGTGGTTTGCAATGAGCCCTGCAAATGGTTCTCCTGGACTGGTAGAACATCGGGAGCGAACGTGGTCATTGTCAAACCGTTTCCTATGTCCGGAGATGCATCGGGGGTCACGAACGACAAACCGCGAATCACGAACCGCGAATCACGTATCGCGAACCACGTACCATGAACACGGCACCGCTGTCACTTGTTGACTGGAGATTTGGGGTCGAGCAGGAACGCGACCGAATCGGCAACCTGCTCCGGCGTGAGCCAGCCGTTGCGACCGAAACGTGGCATAAGCGAGCAAGGGTAGCTGCCTTGGGCGTTGTAGATCTTGTCGTAGACGAACTTGATGGTCGCAGGGGAGGTGCCGTGCACCCGGCCGTAATGGGTGAGGCTCGGGCCGAGATCGCCCGCCGCGACCTCGGCGGGATCCAGAGCATGGCACGCGTAGCAGTTTCCACCGCGCGTGCGATCGGCCGGCTCGGGCTGGATTGTGCTGACGTGGCCGCCTGTCACGGTCGACGCCAGCTTCTGGCCTTCACGCCAGTCTCCCAACAACTTGCCGCTGTCTGGATAGCGCATGGAGGCTTGCGACATCGCCGCAATCTTCTCGCCGATGGTCGGTGGCACCTTGTCCCGGTAGAGACTGCAGAGACGCTGGACCTCGTCCTGCGCCAGGCCAACACGCCACTGCTCCGGCGTCGTGCTGCCGAACGATTCGCGCATGACTTGGTCCGCTCGCTCGGTTGCTGCCTCGCCGCTCTCGACTGCGATCGCATGCAGCGTGCACGCAGCGAGAAGAAGAGCGGCGCTTGCCCGTGCATTCATGATCAGAGTTTCACGGCCTGATTCCGGGCGCTTCCATCACGCCTCCGTTCGCCTGCTTCTGCAGGAACATCTGCAGCGCGATGAGGACATCCGACTGGTAACTCGGCTCGGGCCACCGCATTTGGCGCATGCAGTCCATCAGCCGCCGCTCCATAGTCCACACAGCTCCCTGCGATACGCGGTAAGCTGGCCACTGCGTCATAGAACTCCGCGCCGAGGGGCCAGCCGCAAAATCGGGTGCTTCTTGCAGGCGAAGACGCCGATGCTCCCGCGAGTGGCAGGTCGCGCAGGAGAAATCCAGAGGCCCGGAACGGCGGAAGAAGATGGCTTCGCCTACGGTGGCCATCTCGATCTCTTCCGGACGTGCGCCGGGCACATTGATGCTTCTGCCTTTCGACTTCGAACCCACGTAGGTCACCAGCGCTTCAAGGTCCGAGTCAGGTTCGTACCACCCTTTGGTCGCCTCTTCGTAGCCAAGCCCCTGCAGCGTCACCATGCAAGTTACGAGTCGCGATTCCACATCCTGCACCTTCCGGGTGTCGCTGAAGTAGCGCGGGAGTTCCGCGTAGGCTCCCTCCAATTTGCCCGGACCCAGTCCAAGGTCGCAGCGCTCCAATGTCGCTTGCTTCGGGCCGCGCGTCGCGGCCCACAGCTGCTCGCCGCGCGCTTGCGCCAGCTCGGCCGGATTTCCTTCCTCCAGCATCCGACGGTATTTGTGGACTTCCTCCAGGGCATGATCGTCCTGACTTATCGCCCCTGTTACAACTCCGACGCCGACTAGTGCGGCCGAAATGAGGACCAGTCCCCCCCGCTGTCTGGCGTGGCGGTCACACTTCATTCGATGGTCGCTTCATCGGTTCGCGAGTCGCCTTCATTGTGGTTCCGGCCGCGCGCGCAGCGCGCTTAACACGCCCAGGGTCATGTTAGCCTCCGCCGCAATGAAGGCAACGTAGTCATTCGATGATCGCTTCATCGGTTCGCGAGTCGCCTTCATTGTGGTTCCGGCCGCGCGCGGCGCGCTTAACATGCCCAGGGTCATGTTAGCCTCCACCGCAATGAAAGCGACGTAGTCATTCGATGATCGCTTCATCGGTTCGTGAGTCGCCTTCATTGTGGTTCCGGCCGCGCGCGAGCGCGCTTAACATGCCCACGGTCATGTTAGCCTCCGCCGCAATGAAGGCAACGTAGTCATTCGATGATCGCTTCATCGGTTCGTGAGTCGCCTTCATTGTCAACCCAGGAGATAAGTATCTTTTCGCCTTTGGCGGCGCCGCTGAACTTGAACGATAGATAGGGGTTGCGCGATACCGCCGGCCCCCATTGAGTAGACAGCACAGTGCGACCTTTATAGGTGAAGGTCGCCAGCTCGATGAAGTGTGCGGGAACCAGTTTGCCATCGGCATCCTTGCGTAACCCGGTCTCCATCGGATGGCTCATCAGGACGCGGACCTGCGCGACGTCACCCTGGAGCTTGGTTCGTATCCTCATCGGGCTTCCCATATCTCTTCCTCGCTATCCTCTCTACTTCGACACGATGCGCCGATGCTCGTCTCTACCCGCCGCAACCGCCCAGCGTTACCTTGATTTCCTTCGCGGCGTAGAAAAACTTGCCGCTGGCTTTGACCAGCACGTAGACATTGCAGGTCTCCGCCATCTTCACGCGCGTCTGCAGCCACGGCAGCGTGCCGCTCGGAATCTCGAAGATAGCGGTCAGGATGTTGGGGTTTTTTTCGATGAGGATGGCGATGGATTGTGTGTCGACGAGCTTGCTCTCGATCTCGATCGGAACCACGGCTCCGTTCTCGGCGATCTCAGGCGCGACCAGCACAACGTCGGTACTGAGTTGCGGAGCGCCGGCGCCAAGGACCTTGAGCAGATCATCCATGTTCTTTGCCCCGAAGGCAGCCTTGTTCCAGGCTTCCGCGCGCGCTAGTCCGGCCGGCAGCAGGCCCGCTGCTGCCATCACAGAGACAAGGGTCAGAAAATCTCGGCGCTTCCGATGCATGAAAACCTCCACTGCCATGTTCTTGGGTACTATCTCACAGATTCCTTGGTTGCAATTCCGACGTGTAGGTTCCCGTCGTATCGACGCGGGTCTACAACAGGCTTAGCTGTTCCAGATCGGTCCGGAGCTTCCGCGGGTTTTCAAAGTGGAGCGCGTGCAGACCGAGTCCGCGGGCGACTTCGACATTTGGTCGCATGTCGTCGACGAACAGGGTTGATTCCGGGGTCAGCCCGCAGCGCTCGAGGGTGAGCTCGAAGATGCGCGGATCAGGCTTCGCCAGGTTAACCTCGCCAGATACGACGATGTCCTCGAACCACTGGAGAAAGTCGAAGCGATCCCGCGCCACGGGAAAGGTTTCGGCTGACCAGTTCGTCAATGCATAAAGGCGGCGTCCGCGTTTGCGCAAGGCATCGACCACCGCCACGGTCTCATGAATTTGCTCGCCCAGCATCTGGCTCCAGCCAATCTTCCACAACCCGATCAGATGTGCATGCTGAGGATACAGATGCTGCCGCTCGGCGATTGCGTCATCGAAGGGCCTGCCGGCGTCCATCTGACGGTTCCATTCGGGCGGACAGACTTCCGCCAGGAAGCGCTCCATAGCAGCGTCGTCACCCTGGAACAGAGGGCGGTAAAGATAACGGGGATCCCAGTCGATAAGAACGCCGCCGAGATCGAATAGCAAAGCATTGACGTTGGTTGGTTGCGACATTTCTTTATCCTGAAGAGCCCGGTAACCGATGGTCTTGAGCAGATTCTAGGCGGGATACGAAAAGAGTGCGCGACAATCAGTGAGGAAAGACGCGTGACGAGACTGCGGCACACCGATTGTGTATGCTGTTTCATTGGCCAGTTTTCAGGCCCAATGGCAAATCGGTGCCTGAAACCGCGCCCTGATCGGGCGACGTGTGTCAAGTTTTTGGCTGCCGCGATGAAACTCTCCGCCGGGCGAACCGCAATCTTCTCGATACTGTTCGAGATCATATGTTCGGGGTTTGCGATCGCCGGGTTCGCGCGTCGCTAAGCACTATCGCCGATCCTGCACAGGTGTCCGACGCCAAGGGCTGCGCGTGGTTTTGGAGCTTTCTCGCCAGGATAGGTTTCGTGGTGGGCCTCGTCTCGTGGCGGGTAGCTCGCGCGCCTGAACGCCGAGAGGTGCCTGGTCCTTGCTGCTTGACGTGCGCGAATGTAGGACATTGTCTGACGGACTGTTGAGCGGTTCACTGATAGCATTGGCATTTTGCTCCGCATATGCTGGAGACATTTGTGCAAGAGCGAAGGCGAGATACGGATGGCGGCGCCAGACAATCGGTCCGGAGCGCACGCAGACACCAAAGCTCGCTCAGCGACTCAGCCTAGCCTCGTAGAGATTGGCGGCTGAATGCCGGGGCCATAGCATCCACGCGATATCGACGATTTTGGAATCGAGGGAAGGAGAGCAAATGAAGAAAGTAAACCCACGTAAGCTTCGCAACAGTCTCGGACTCAACCAAGCCGAGTTCTGGGGTCGCATCGAAGTGACGCAAAGCGGAGGTTCTCGTTATGAGAACGGGCGCCCCATGCCTCGGCCGGTGCGCAAACTGCTCGGTATTGTCTATCTGAACGAAAAGCCGTGAACAAAGAAGCGAACAAAAAAGCCGCGTGACCGGGGACTCAATCTCACTTTCGGATTCGGGCAGAACAGCCGGGGGTGTCCTTTGGCGGCGAACCCGTACGCGGTCCGTAGGCAATAGCAAGGACCTTGTTTCGGTCAACCAGGCGACATGCTACTTTTTGCTACCCGCAGGGTAAGAATGTCGATGTGGGCTCAAGAATGCGGCCGCTCCCTATTTTTTTCTTGGCGCCGGCACTCGTAACGGTGCTGCCGGGGAGTTGGACTCATGCCGACGAAGTTGCAGGCCGCAAAGTGTTGGCTGAATCCGCCGGCGCTTCCGTGCCGCGAGCTTGCACGCAAGCCAATTGCGCCACGGTGGTCGCGATAAGACATGGAGGCTTGGACGAGTCTCCCCCGCCTGTCCAGGCGCACGGTTCGCTGAGCCGACAGCCGCCATTCGGGGCGTACAATCCTCAGGCTCCGCCCGTTACCCAGCCTAGTTTCCTGGTGCAGAAGCACACCGACATCTGGGTGATCGAAGTGGTCGGGCTCGATGGACTGGTTCAGTCCATCGAGCAACACTATCCCGCTTTGTTCCAGGTGGGCGACACCGTGATCGTGGAGGGCGGTCGTGTTCGCGCCGCCGATTGACCTGGAGCGCACAGGTTGAATGTCGGTGCACCGGCGGGACCGGCATCGCCATCGCTGCGATCTACATCCACGCTTCGGCCTCGTAACCGGTAACTTTGAATGCCGACGCGGACACGCGGATCGCGTTCGTCGTTCAAACACGAGAGATCACCATTCAGGACGTGACAAGGAATGCAACTTGCCGAGCGTTCCACGAGGACGGAATACATCTGACGGACCGGATAAGGTCATTCAAGGAGAACCATGGAATCGCTTGCGGCCCTGGGGAGTGTTGTGGGTCTTCTGCTCAAAGAGCGTAAGCATACCGTCGCTGTCGCCGAATCCTCCGCCGGTGGCCTTATCAACGCGGCGCTCGTCGCTGTGCCTGGAGCATCCGCGTACTACCTTGGGGGTGGCATCGTGTACACCGGCGCCGGTCGCGCGGCGCTGCTCGGCGTGAACGCGCAGGACATGACGGATATTCGCTCCGCAAGCGAGCCGTTCGCGAGATTGCTCGCGCGCCGGGTACGAGTCAACCTCGGCGCCACCTGGGGCCTGAGCGAGACCGGAGCTAGCGGCCCGACCGGAAACCGCTATGGAGACGCGCCTGGTCATGCCTGCATCGCCGTTTCCGGTCCCGTTGAGGCGTCGACTAGTTTAGAGACCGGCAGCGCTGATCGAGAGGCCAACATGTGGCTGTTCGCTCGCGCAGCAATTCAGCTTCTTGAATCCTGCCTTCTCAAGACTCAGGTCTAGAAACCTATCTCATAATCGTTCGCGCGATGCGTTGCGGCCAGAACGGGATGGGCGCGAGGCGCGAGGTGCAGTCAATACGCGCGCTATTGACAAGCCGAGTAACGCAGCGCACGCCCGTGCGCCCACGCAGGGTGGAGCAGGTTCCGTCGGGCTTGCCCGATGGATGCGACCCCGGAGCGGGATGCCGCGTACCATCGAAGCGCGTTCTTGTGCGCCCCTGCTCCGCGTTCCGGTGCGCGCCACAACCCGAAGGGATGGGACGCTTTTCGCGCCCGGCGTTGTTGCTCGGTCCTCGTTTGGGCCGGCCAAACGGCCTCGCTCGCGCCTAGCCGGTCATCGAAAATCGTCTCCATCGCACACGTGAACGATTATGAGATAGGTTCTAGTTGCACCTTATTGGCGCGATGGGCGGAAGCTCCGCCTGAGATATGTATGTTCCCGAGCGCCGCGTTGGTGCTTCCCGAGCAAGAATGACTGCGCGGTCACCGGAGATCGCCCATGCCCCATTTCTACCACTACCTGTTCCTGGCGCTATGGCTGTCTTGGGCAACCTACTGGTGGGTTTCGTCGCGTAACGTCAAGCAAACGGTGCGGCGTGAATCCCTCCCGTCCCGGCTCGCGCATATCGGTCCGCTGGCGCTCGCTGCATTTCTTCTCTCGGTGCCCCACATGCCGATTCCGGGCTTGGGCGAGCGCTTTGTCGCCCACGCCACCTGGATTCTGGATATCGCCGTATGCCTAACTGCTACGGGCATGTTATTTACCGTGTGGGCGCGCCGGTACATTGGTCCAAATTGGAGCGCCAGCGTGACCATCAAACGAGATCACGAACTCGTTACCGGCGGACCCTATGCACTGGTTCGTCATCCAATCTACACCGGCCTGCTATTGGCATTCGCCGGTTCCGCCCTGGCGGTAGGTGAATGGCGGGGAGTTCTCGCCGTTGCGGTCGCGTCGATCGCGTTGTGGCGCAAGCTCCGGTTGGAAGAGCGCTGGATGCGCGAGCAGTTCGGAGCGGTCTACCAGGAGTATTCTCGACGAGTGGCAGCACTGATACCGTTTGTTCTTTGAGTTGTCCGACCGATGCGATGGCCGACATATCGCAGCGATACGCGCCTGATATTGCGACCCGCGGTGCACGGCCGTGCTGCGCCCCGCGCATTCAAGAAAAGATTGCAGGCGCCGATGGTCTTGCCGAAACTTTGTCGCCCGAGCGCGCACCAATTCTGCACCCGACACGCAAACAGGCACCCTGGACTCAGACTGAACGCGAGTCGGTATCAAATCTCTGATTTGCAGTACATTCAGAGAGTGCCATTGCTGGCTTGGAAACGGGTAGAACTGATCCAGCTATTATTGCGCTTCGCAGACGGCCTTCCAGATGCAAGCAACGCCAAATCGTAAGGCAGGGATTCCGTCCTGGGCCACTGTGGTGGCCGTGTCGGTGCTGGTGGGTTCCGCGTGGAATGTTGCCAGTGCGCAGGATCGGTCCAACTCGTCGCCCGATGCTCAACCGCGGTCTCCTGCTGCGTCCGCGCCCAAAGGCTCGAAAGACAAGAGCGCGCCCGTTGCCGCGGTGTCGCAGTCCCCGGACCAGAAGCCAGCGCTACCGTTTGACGAGGAGGTTCCTCCCGGCGGGGTCGACAATCTGATGTTTTCCGATGCCGCAATCCGTTACTGCCTTGCTCAGATCATGCGGATCGATGCGATCAGGCCCTTGGTGGACAGATACGAGCGCACTCAGGTCGAGCACTTCAATGCTCTCGTCGCTGATTACAACAATCGTTGTGCGCATTACCGCTACATGGAGGGCGCACGCGAGGCCGCACAGGCGATAGTCGAGCCAAACCGGGCGAGGATCCAGAGCGAAGCGCGAGAGGCCTATCGCAAACGCGTCGCCGACGCCATGGCAAAGGCCGCTGTTCAACCGCGTGCGACGACGCCATCGGGAGTGTCGCCCAGATCAGGCACGAGCACGCCGTCCGAAACTGCCGTGTCTTCGATACCGTCGAAGACTGCGGTGCCGGCGAAACCGCCACGCCCCGAGGTAAAGCAGCAGCCTCCGCTGACACCCAGTCCGCTGCCATCCATCGCCTCGGCGCAGGCGGCCACCTCCAATACGGAGGGGTCACCAGCGGCCAAACAGCAGGCTACATCGGCTGGCGCAACCGCACCCCCTGCATCTTCTGCGGGCGCGACTCCGTCGCTTGCTGCTCAGAAATCGGAGCTGAATCAGCCGGCACCACTTCCAACCTTACCGTCGCCGTCTATGGCTGCGCCGCCAGCCACCACGCCGCCAGCCGCGTCGTCGGCGAAACAGCAGAGTCCATCGGCGACAACACCCGCACCCTCAGCGCCCTCGGCGCAAGCCGCAATCCCCGCCGTCGCTGCTGCGCAGCCCGAAGTGAAGCGGACCGCGCCGATGCCAGCCGCGCCGTGGCCATCTACGCCTTCGTCACAAGCGGCGAGTGTGGCGACCACGACAGCGAAGCCGGAAGTGAAACCGCAAGCGCAAACGGCTGCCAAGCCGATTGCATCCACATCGGCGGCATCGGTTGCCGGCTCGACTCCGACGACTGCGCCGGCCGACGCCAGGCCGTCATCCGGAGCGACCAAAGGCGAGGTGACCAACACAACCGTGCGTGAATCGGAGTCGAAGCATGACTGGCGGTCAGCGACGCCGGGAGCGCCCGCCGCGCCCGCAACTCATTCCCTCGCATCCTCGCCTACGACAGTGCTACCGGATGCCAAACAGCTGCCCCAATCCGCAGACCTTCCTTCGACTACGCCTGTCGCTCGGGGCGAGCCGCCATCCACGGTCGCGCTGGCGCAACCCGAGACTAAACAACAACCGTCCGTCGTTTCTCAACCCGAATCGCGAGCGGCGCAAACTGGGCAGACCGCAACGCCTGCGCAGCCGTCAAAACCAAAGCAGCAACCGCCAGCTTCGCCTACAGCTCCCGTAGGAAAAGGGGCTGCGCTCACGCAACCCTCTTCAGCTGCGTCGAACCCGGCGGCGGAGAAAACGAAGCGCGACAGCAGCCAGCCCACTGCGGTCGAGCGTT
>Ga0335085_10012339_pt1 | contig 12594 bp, 12 predicted proteins | sample Lox_Sample_45_FD_206712 | JGI IMG/M metagenome (GOLD analysis project Ga0335085, IMG submission 206712) | Soil microbial communities from Loxahatchee National Wildlife Refuge, Florida, United States - Lox_Sample_4.5 | ecosystem: Environmental > Terrestrial > Soil > Wetlands | place: USA...
GTCGAAAAGCTGCTGCCCAGCGGTCGGAGAAGACGACGCGATACTCAATTAGAGTAGGCGGCTCAAGCACTTCAACTGCCATTCCCCAACTGTGACGGATAGTATACTTCCTGGAACTATGCTGTACAAGAACTCACTATGGGGCCGTTCATGGCGAAGCCCGCCAACACGGCCAAGAGACCGCACAAGATGGATCCTGTTGTGCGTGCAGCCTTCGCAAGTGTCATCCGGCAGTTGCGTCGCAAACTCAAGATGACTCAAAAGCAGGTAGCTGAACTTAGTGGTTACAGCGAAAAATACATTGGCTTCCTGGAGCTCAGAAAAAATACGCCTTCTTTGACAGCTGCGATTATGGTGTCCACAGCGCTGCAGCAGGACCCGACCGTTACCTTCAACCAAGTCCGCGCCTTGATGCCGCGCTTTAGGCGACTTGAAGGAAAGGATTCAGAAGCGGCTGATATGTAAAGTGTCACCCGATCCCTTAAGGTCGAAGCAATTTCCGCGAGTTGCCTTGACTGACTCGAACCGCAGTGCGTAGCATGGTCACCAACCGGTAACGATACGAGACCAAAAAGACATCGTGACGCCGGTGGGTTGGGTGCGCATTGCCTATTCATCCTAAGCTCCGCGCCGCCATCTCGGCGGTCAACCGCTCTCCACTTTGGTTCCGCCTCAGCTGTTTCTTCCTCCTGATTCTCGCGGCATCTTTACTCTTCCTTTCATTCGGTTCTGCGATTTATGCTTCTCGTTTCGTCAACACCTTAATTCCAACTCTCTTGGTAGGTCTCGGATTGAGCGTGTGGGTTTTTGCTTCGTATTTCAGCGTAGTTTGGCGTAAACAACGTGCCATTGACACTGCGCTTCGTGCAGCCGATCAAAAGCTCACTTCCGTCTTCGAACATGTTCTGGACGGCATCCTCATTCTCGACGATGCCGGAATCTGCCTCGATAACAATCCAGCAGCCTGCACCATCTTGGGGGTTTCCCGCCATGATCTTGTTGGGCAACCCATCTGCGGTTTTCACATTAATACCGAAGAATTCAGTCGCAACTGGAAATCGTTCCGAGAGTCCGGAAACCAGCGCGGCCGCACCCAATTGCGGCGAGGCGACGGCAAAGTAGTATTTGTGAATTACGCTGTGGCAGCAAACTATATGCCCAGACGTCATCTCATGGTTCTCTGCGACACAACCGAGAAAAGGGTCGCGGAAGCTTCACTGCGAGAGATGGCGGAAAACCTGCAAGAGGTGTTCTGGGTGATGGACGCCAAATCGAAGCAGATTCTCTTCGTAAATCCTACCTATGAAACGCTCACTGGGTATTCACCAGCAGCACTTTACGTGGATCGGTTTTCCTGTGCACAGATTATCCATACCGAGGACCGTGACCGCGTCATGCAGAAGCTCGATGAAGCCGCGACCACAGGACAGTTCGACCAGGAATTTCGCATCGTTCGTGCGGACGGAATTGTGCGATACATTTCCTGCAAGACTACGCCCAGGCCGCCCGGTAGGCCACAGTGGTTTGTCGGCACTGCACTGGACATCACCGAACGCAGAGAGGCCGAATCGGAGGCCAAACGAAATTTGGCAGCCGCGGAGGCCGCACATGCCGAAACCGAAGCCTTGCGGAAATCCACATTCGCGCTTACGCAAAACCTTTCGATGGACGCGGTTCTCGACACCCTCCTTGCGTGCCTGTTTGATCTCGTTCCATATGATAAGGCCTCCGTGATCCTTGCTGAGGACGCGCTACGCCTGTTCGTGGCAAGAGAGGCGCCAAGGCAACCCGGTGACAGACTTTTCATCACCCTTGAGACCACCGACAGCCCCTTTCTGCAGCGCGTTCTGGTCGAACGCAAAAGCGTTTCCGTTCATGACACCGCCGAAGAATCCGACTGGCGAGAGGTCAAGCCCCTTGCCCGCAATCGCTCGTGGATGGGAATACCCTTAATGACGGCCAAGGGGATGTTTGGACTTCTCTCTATCGGTGCATCCACGCCGGGCCGCTTTACCACCGAACACCTTCGCTTGGCAAAATCCATGGCCGCACCAGCTGCCGCCGCTATCTATAATGTCCGGCTGTACGAACGCGCGGAAATCTTAGCGTCGGAGCTTGAATTCCACATCAACAAGCTCAAGGAAACACAAAAACAGCTCGAACACGACAGAGGGCGCGAGGCAAGCCAGCCGTGATCGTCCTTTGGCCGAGTGATCTCCTAGTTGGAATCTAGGCAGTCACCGCTTTCATCGCTCGTTACAACCCGGAAAACCGCCACAAGCGCAAAGCCACCTTGGACGAAGAGAAGAACCCAGAGGACGTTTGCGAAAATTCACTTACGACACAAAAGTCTCACCGACCTCGACAACCTTCCCGAGCTGGACGACTTGGCCGAGGAGATCATAGAAACTCTCGAAGCGGGCCTGAATAACTTTCGTCAGGTCTTGGCGGAACTGAAAAATTCATAAGCGAAACAGCGCAGCTACACGCCGATTCATTTACGAGCATTTCTCAAAAGCCCGCATTCCCCCGCGAGGCTGAGCATCGTCTCCAATCGGTCCCGCGTTGGCAATGGGACGTTGCTGTCTGACGCGCCCGGAGCCAAGGTCCAACCGCCTTCGTCCAGCATAATTCTCAGCCGCAGCAATGTTTTTCCTTGTGCGCGGGCATCCGCAAGCCCTCGTCCCACAGACCAGTAGACATGCTGGGCCAGAACCCAGGATTCAAAGACGTGACGCACAAAATCCCTGACCGGCCCGTTTTCCCTCGCGATCGCTTCTCGCCGCGCCCGAAACAACGGCAACCGGTCCGGGCGTTCGAAATGCTCGTCTTCTTGTGGCGGTTCGGCCAGACAGAGAGCGAACCCGGCGACGATCTGTGGAGCCAAATCCGCAGCGCCCGGCGCCTCCAGTGCCTTCTCGATTTTCTCCATCAGCTCCGTCGGGCCACTCGCGGAATCCAAGGCGGCATTGAGCCATTCCCGCGCGTCAGCCACTTTCCGCCGCAAGCGAACCTGCTTGATAAATGCGTCCACCAGTGCGTCCGTTCCTTTCGGTTTCGTTTCGAGATTGAGGAGCGTCCAGTGGAAGAGAGCTTCCAGTGACAGCCGAAACAACTGGCGGACCTGAACCCGCCTCCAGGCCTTCCATATATGTTGAAGTCCGGCCGCCGGCACAAACTTTGACGGCGGACCCGCCATTGTGCTCCTGACCTCATCGACCCCTGTGCTTTTTGCACGGACCGCGGCGGCAAGCATCAACTCACCTCCGACTTGCCTGCATTGCGGAGCACCGGCACCGAACAGCATTCCTCTCATCGCCGTGGCTTCCGCTTTGGTCACACCCTCCAGCGCCCACGCGCCTGCCCATGCACGCACTTCTTTCGCCGTCACCGGGACCGATCCGAATTTGCTGAATGCCGGATGGGCAAGCCGGTCAGAAATCTTCGCCTCGAACGCATCAAGCGCCGGTGCAGCGGCTGCGGTAGGAATCAGGATTTCCGAATACTGCGCGTGAGTGCTAACCCACCCCAACATCTTCAACGCCGGGCCATAGTTGATAGGTGCCGTGAGCGCCGTCGAGTAGCGCCGAACTTTGCGACGTTGTAGCCATGCCGCGCCACCGAAAGTCCACTGCTTGGCTTGCAAAAGGTTCCCGAGTACCTGACGGCCTGGAAGATCGGCGTCCGGGTCCTTGAGGAACTGCGACCACACATAGATCACTTCAATACGATCGACAAAGTCCACCAGATCGTCGACCGGAATCTTCGCGGCCTTCTGCGCCTTGGCGAGCTGGTTGGCGCGACGCCATGCCCAGGCCACGAGGACGAACGGACGGATATGGCGCGCCACGTTGTTCAGGCCGGGAAACACCTGGTCCATGAGATCGAAATTGATCTGCCGCAACCCGAGCGGGTCAACGCCACCCAGTTTGGGCACAGTCGCGGGCGGAAAGCCCGGTCCCTTGGCCGACGCGGCATCCGCCGTCAGTTTCGCAAGTGAGGGGCGCGCCACTGTCAGCCTCCCGTCCAGACCACGACGCGATTGCAGCAGTTCTTCGCCGTCGCCACGCACGTCGACCGTAGTTTGAAGACTTCACTTTCCGGCAGCTTTATGTAACAGCGCGGGCACGCCTCCTGCCAGCGCTGAAGCTGCAAAATTCGTTTTCGCGCGCTTTCGGAAGTCAGCGCCTCCTCCAGCGCCGGCCATTCCTCGTGAGCTTCCCGGGGAAGATCGCCGTAACCCTCCCCCGGCTTGCTGTTATCCAATGCCCGCAGATACGCCTTTATTTGCTCGGGATAGGTTCGCACGTCCCGCACCCGCGGCCAGAGTTCAGAATCCGCGACGGTCGGAGGGAAAATGGACTCGAATCCCTTGACGGTGTCGAGCGACGGCGCGTCACCGAACAAGTCCATGCCAAGACGAAGGAGGCAGTCACGGGCCCACCGATAGCCACCCGGGTCCGGCCGCGTGCCCAGCACAACGAGAATTGCCCCGGCCACATCGTTGCGCCGCTCCGGCGGCACGGCGGAGTTCAGCAGTCCGCGTATCAGCCGCTCGACCCACCCCTTCGCCCGCGCCGCATCCGGCTGCAGCCGCTCGCAGATATACTGCGTCAGGTCGAAAGCGACGAGCGCATGGCGCGGCGCATCTTCCGGCGACAGCAGCAAATCGAAGAGCCGATCAAAGACAGCGAGCGATTTTTCGATCGCGGGATCGTCAACCGGCGGTTCCGGCGTCGTTTCCGGACGTTCGTCTTCGTCATCCTCTCCCTTTCCTCCCGCGCTCGGCCGGCCGAACGGCCCCCGTCTTTCCCGGAAGGCCTTGAACACATGGTCCATGAACCGGGACCAGTTCCGGCTGCCGGCAGGGCCGTGACCGCTCCTCACAGGCAGGGAATCGTCGTAATTTCCCTCCAGCTCCGCGACGGGGACCATCGCAACGGGCTCAGGCGGAGCGGGGCCGTCGGACACGCCGCTGATCGGTCCAGCGACGGCCTCCCCGAGCCGCCTCGGGTCTTCGTAGAACCAGCTCATGATCGCGGCCACGTCGGCGGGAGTCTCCGTTCCGGCCAGCATTGCGAAAAGCCTCCGTCCGACGACGCCGGCACGACGGGTTATGTCCGCAAAGCTCGCCACCGACACGAAACCTTCGGCTTGCCTGCCCGCCTTGTCACGGACGCGGATGACTAGCCGGCCACCGAGCCACGACCGCTCCTCCAGCGCCGGTGCGCTGAGCCGAAACGCTCCTTCTGCCGACAGACTGGTTTCCGCCAGCAACTCCGGTCCCACGCTCGTCATCTGGAAGACAGACGCCGGTCCGCTCATCGCGGGGGTCAATACCTCGCCCCTGACCTCGTCCGCATCGAGAACCGCGCGCAGCACGCCGGGTGCTTCATCGTCGTCGCCCGTATCGCTCTCAAGCGCCGCCTGCAACTCCGGCGGCTCGGACGTGCTGAATTTCCAGCCCGCCCAGCGTTGGCGCTCGATGCGCACGACGCATGCTTCAACATTGTGGTCGCGTTCAAGCGCTGCTGTTGTGCCGTTGGCGCTGCCCGAAAGCAGCAAGCGCCCGCGCTTGCAGAGAATTTCGAACGCCTTCGCATGCAGACGCCGCCCCTGTCCGGCTATCTCCTTGATCTCGATTGCGCGCACTCTCGTGCGGCATTTCGCCGGCCAGTTCGACCCTGCAAAGCCTTCGACGCAGCCCTGCGGATGGACATGGAGGTAGACGTGATCGAGCCCGATGGCCTTGCACAGGTGATCGATGGCCGCCCCTTGATCCCAAAACGGTGCGGCGACCATGATCCGCTCCGCGCCCCCGAGGTCCCCGACCACCTCCACGAGTTGCTCTGAAATCGACTTTTCCAGATTGTGTAAGAGCCGTATGTTTCCGTTGCGTGGTTTGCCCTGCACCGAGCGACGAAGCTCCGCGGCTATCGCCGCACACTCCCGATCGGCGTGCTGGCGGATGCGCTCGGTCGCGGGAATCAATTCAAAGAAATTCGCTGCGTCTGCAATCGCGTCGGGCGCAAAGCCCGCGTGCAGATGTTCAAGGATTTCGCAGTTTCCGCCCCACCCGTTAAAGGTCAGATTGCCGGACCCCACCAGCAGGTGACACTCTTCCGCGTCGGACAGGACCGAAATCTTCGGATGAAACACTCCGCCGGTGACGGATACAGGCTCGACCTCGTAGTCCTTCCCGACTCGCTGCGCTCCCTGTTCGCTCAGGCTCTCCCGAACCCCCTCGACATCGGTGAAAATCAGCGCCTCGCCTGCACGCCCGCGAACCAGCGCATCGAGAATCACCGCCTCGAAGAACGAAAGACTCAGGGCGTAAGTGGTAAAAGCGACGCGCCGCCATGGATGGGCTGAGATTAAATCCAGCGGTGCCAGACTCATCAGGTTATCTCCTTCTTCGGTCCATCATCCCCCATGAGGCCCGCCCGCGCCGGCAACCCGAGCTCCCCGGCTTAGCGGCGACGTTTCTTGCCGGGCCAACGAAGATTCCCATCCAATTCCTGGAGGCCTAGTTCCTCTTCATCCTCGCGGACTTCTTCCCTCTTTTCGGGAGGCATCTCGCCATTTTCGAATGACAACAATGTCAGCGTCTGGTCCCACTGTGGAAAATGCCTCACTTCCTCCAGCAGCACGCCTCCCCGCTCCCAGTCTGCGAGCCAGACATCCGCGTCGACTTTCTCCGGCCCGTCGCATGTCTCGCCCGCGCGTGCGCGCTCCGAAACGGAACCGTAAGGGAGGTCGATTCGCGGTGTAATCCACGCATATCCGTCTTTCATTGAATTCGAGCGGGACGCATACCGGACCTTGCCCTGTTCCGAAAGAACAAACGCGCAAGGCTCGGCGTGCACTGCGGCAAACCGCGACCCCGTTGCGGTCACAGATGCGAGGAATTGCGCCGCAAGTTTCTCCACGCTTTCCATCTCAATGGCCGCATCATCCGCGAGCGGCTTGAAAAGTCGATAAGGAAGAAGCAGCTCGGCCGCGAATACATCGCATAGAATTTCATCCGGCGGCCTCTTCGAGTAACTCCACCACGGCAGAGCATTGTGCTCCGACTTCAGCCCCAGCACGATGTGCGCCAGCTCGTGGCATATCGTAAATCGCTGCCGTTCCGGCCGGTCATTGGCGTTGACGCAGATGAAATGCTTTCCGCCATCGGAGAAAGACCAGCCGGGCTCGTCCGGTCCCATGTCGCTCTGCAGTCGCAGCACCGCTTTCTGGTCCTCTACATAGGCTTCCACGCGTACCGGAATTTCCGTCGGGTTAGCCCTCCGTGCAAGTTCGCGGGCTTTTACGACCGCTGCGAATTCATCCATGGGCGGTCTCTTCGCCGAGAATTTTTCGCACACGTTCAATCAGCTTGTGGTAATCCGGTCGCGAAGCGCCCCGGAAGACAGCTCCGGCCACCGCGCTAAACTCCCGCATCGTGACGCTTGGATCGGCAAGGACGTGGGCAACGAGGCCCGGATCTGTTTCCCTGTGATCGGCAACGTAGCGAAGCATTTCCGCTTCGCGCTTTCCCGCCTTGAGCGCGCGAATCAACTTGGACAATACGTCCTCCGACGGCGATTCCTTGTCTCCCGTCTCAAGCCGGTAGATGTAAGCGTGGTCGATGCCTGACAGCAGCGTCAGGTCCCGAAACGACATCCCCTTGCCCTCGCGTAACTTCTGAAGCAGAAATCCTAAAGCCGGCTGAGCCATCAGCCCCCCTGTTGACAGATTTGGCCGTTCGATGTACTGTTGTCTGGTGGGACAACGACGCTCACAGAAACGCAGCCAGACAGTCTTTTGTCACCACTGCGTCCCGAGCGCCTGTTGCCTCCGCGGACAGCACACTATGGCACCATGCGCCGGTCATTGCAAGTTCGCGTAACGGAGCCGTAAACGGCCAGGTTAGCAGACGGAGGTAACGTTCAATGTCGCTCTTCACGGTTCGAATTGAACTCCACAATGCGCAGTGGGACGACTACGAAACCTTGCACAGTGCGATGGAACAGCAGGGATTCAGCCGCCAGATCACGTCCGACGAGGGTGCGCGCTATCACATGCCTTGGGCCGAATACAACGGCGCGGCCGCACTGACCAGCATGCAGATCCTGGACATCGCGCAGGTCGCCGCCAACAGCACCGGCAAAGGCAACGCAATTCTTGTCACGGAAGCCAGGAGCCGGGCGTGGCGCGGCTTGCAGAAGGCGTAGCACGAGCCGATTCGAACGACCTGAATATCACGCAAGACTAAAAACCAGTAGAGGGAGGAACCGATCACCATGTCCGAGCACGAAGTTCGCATTCACATTGACCGCCAGCCTTACGAATCGCCCGACCCCACCACCGGCGCCGCACTGTACGTCCTGGGAAAGATCGGCGGCCACCGGGAGCTTTTCCGTGAAATCGATGGCGACCGCGAGGACGAACTCGTTCCCAACGACGCCACGGCGCTGCGTCTTAAGAAGGACGAACACTTTTACAGCGAGCGGGATTTCCACATCATCGTCAACGCGCGGCAAAAGGTCGTGACGCAGAGGGTCCTGTCGTTCGCGCAGATCGTGGCGCTCGCCTTCGACACGCCGCCGACTGCGCCAAACCTGATGTTCACGGTCACTTACCGGAACGGACCGCGGCAGAATCCGGAAGGCTCGCTGCTGGAAGGCCAGTCCGTTCGAATCAAGGACAAGATGGTATTCAATGTCACTCCAACGGATAAATCGTAGTCCGGACCTGAAGAAGCTCCGCGACGAAGGCTACGACATCGAGATCAGGTGCGGACACCTGCTGGTGAAAAGTGTCCCCTACGTTAACTCGAAAAGAGAAATAAAGAGGGGCATGCTTGTCACCAAGCTGAAGCTTACCAATGACGTGACCGAAAAGCCGGAAGATCACGTCGCGTTCTTCGAGGGAGAATATCCGTGCGACAAGGACGGCGCGCGCATCGCACGGATTGAAAACCAGTCGGAGCGAAAAAGCCTCGGCACCGACCTGGCGATCGACCATACGTTCTCGGCGCGCCCTCTTGACCACCCGTACGAGGACTACCACGCGAAGATGACGACCTATGTCGCCATCCTCTCCGGGCCGGCCCAGGCTATCGACCCCGCCGTCACCGCGAAAACATTCCCGCTGATAACCGCGAAGGAAGAGGAATCCGTCTTCCATTACATCGACACGGCGTCGAGCCGCGCTGAAATCAATGTCGTCTCTGCCAAGCTTGAACTCGACAAGATCGCGATCATCGGCCTTGGCGGCACCGGCGCCTACGTCCTCGACCTCACGGCAAAGACTCACGCCAAGGAGATCCATCTCTTCGACGGCGACACATTCTTCCAGCACAACGCTTTCCGTTCGCCGGGCGCGGCCTCAGGAGAGGAACTTGAACAGAAGTTGCCGAAGACCGAATATTTTCTGCGCATGTACTCGAAGATGCGCCGCGGAATCTTCAGCCACCCGGTCTACATTGACGCCTCGAATGTCGACCAGCTCCGCGATATGAAGTTCGTCTTTCTCTGCTTCGACGCCGGCAGGGCCAAGGAACTCGTGGTCGAGAGCCTCGAAAAGTTTGGCATCCCTTTCGTCGACGTCGGCATGGGCGTCTACCTATCCGGGGACTCCCTGGGCGGCATCGTTAAAACCACGACCAGCACGCCGACTCAGCGCGACCACATCAGGGCGAAAGGTCGCATTTCCTTCACGGCCGGCGACGGCAACAACGAATATGACCAGAACATTCAAATTGCCGATCTCAATGCGCTGAACGCGGCGCTGGCGGTCATCAAGTGGAAGAAGCTCTTCGGCTTCTACCACGATTTCGAAAAAGAGCATCACTGCACGTACACGATTGACGGCAACAAACTCTTCAACGAGGATCAGGCATGAAGCGCCAGACCGCCCTCGCCCACGAGTTCGTCGAATTCATCCCCGACCAGCTCAAGGAGGGCATTCTTTACATCTCAATCCCCTTCGCCACCGTGGCCCACAAGTGCTGCTGCGGGTGCGGTCAGGAAGTTGTGACGCCCCTCAGTCCCACTGACTGGATGCTTATTTTTGACGGACAATCCATCTCCCTGGACCCGTCCATAGGAAACTGGAGCTTTCCTTGCAAATCTCACTACTGGATACGCAGCGGCAAGGTCCGATGGGCCGCGATGTGGAGCCAGGATGAAATCGACGCCGGCAGAGCAGCCGACCGGATGGCGAAGGACAAGTATTATGGCGGCCGCGACGCTGTCCCGCAGCAGGACGGCCGCAAACGGCCCTTCTGGCGGAAATTAAAGTGGTGGTAACAGCTCAGGCGCGCGCGATCGCGCCCCGCAGTCTCTCGGCCAGTGCGCGCTCCCGCTCATAACGGTCGGCGGCAAGCGTCTGCTCCTCGGGGGTAAGCTCCGACAGGAAACGGAATCCCCTGACGCAGTCAGCGCAGATTCTCTCGCGATCGATATTCGCTTCACGGCGAACGAGGTCGCGAAGATCGTCCCAGTCGAAATCCTTGCCGTCCTCGAACTTCTGCATCAACCGCGCCGGATCGAAACTGTCCTGCGCCTGCCAGAGTTTCAGCACCACGAGCCTGCGAATGCGGTCCTGGTCGAGCGGCCGTGTGGCGTACATTCCCAGATCATAGATGTCGCGCGCCTTGTTGCGCTGATAGCAGGCCCGTATTTTTTCGGCCAATATCTCGGGCAGCGCAAGGCATGTGATTTCAGCCGGCGCGAACGGCAGCAGCTCGAAGTAGCTCTGCTCGCGCTGCGCCAGCCGTTCCGGCGCCAGCGTCGGCGTCTCGCGGCGGCTGATCTGCAACTTGATTTCGCTGTCGCCCGAAGGGTTCCATTCATGCGCGTAGGTGGGATTCACGCCCCATGACATTCCGTCCACCGTTTCGTAATAGCTGTCGTCGGGAATCCCGAATTTAAGGCCGTGAAATTCCGCCTCGAAAGCGCCCATCATGTCGAGGATGACGTCTTCGTGATCGTGCTCTTCAAGCGCGGTGAAATCCAGGTCCGTGGAAAACCTGCCCTGGCTGCCGATGAACATCTTCCGCAGGCAGGTCCCGCCCTTGAAGGCGAGCCTTTTCAGGACACCTTTTTCCGAGAGGAGCTGGAGCAAGAAGGTCAAAACCACTTCTTTTTCCGCAATCATCATGTCGCGCAAACCGGACTGCGCCGAGTATCGCCTTACCTCTGTGAGCGTAAGCATCCCTACCCGCCTTTCTTCAGCATCCTCCGGCGTCCAAGACCGGCGCTCTCGCGCAAATCGTCGCGCGCCACGTTGACGAAGAGGCGCCACGTCTTGTCATAGCCGACCGCCCCCTTCACCTCGGCAGCGGGTTTCGGGCCCATCCATGTCCGCGGCCCCCGCGCGGCCAGACCCAACAGCCGCACGCGTGCATCGGGCGGCATTTCCGCCTCCACGTGATCCATCACCCATCCGAAGCGACGAACGAGCGCCGTCGAACCAATTCGTTTCAGATATTGCAACGACTTTTCCCAATCAAGGCGGCGGCTCGCCGCCGCCAAAATCGAGGCGGCCTCGGCTTCTCCTCCGGCCAGCGACGGACGGTCGATGCAGTCGATTGCCGTTTTTTCCCGGTCCGACATCATCACCTTGTAGCCGAGCGCATCCACAGGTACGAACCCGAAGAATTTCTCCGGCTTGGGATTCACTACGCGCACGCGGCCTTCTCCCACGTCGCGCGCGCGCACCCGTGCGGTCGTCACCACGAAGATCACGCGGCGGTGCTGTGTCGTCATCCCGTAGTGTTCGGCGGCGGTGCCGTAGCCGATGTAATAAGGATCTGCAACCCGGCTTGCCAGGGCCATGAAGTTGGTTTCCCCGAGGGCATCCGGCCCCTCCTCGGGCGGGATAATCAGGTACTCTCCCCAGCTTGCCCGTTCGAGCCAGCCTTTCCGGCGAAGCGATTCGATGACGTGATCGGCCGCTTTCGCGCTGACGCCCAGCAGCTTGATAATCTCGTCCCGGTCCACCTCCCGCTGCTTCCGCTCGGCGAGGGCAAGCACGACGCGGCTTTCCTGCGTCGAAAGGCTCCTGATGCTTGCGTCCATGATATTTTCTCCCGCAAAACCCCCTCATTCAGGGGGTTTTGCTACAAAGAATATCAGCCCAGGGCAGGAACGTCAATATTTCAATACACAAAACCCCCTTAAAAAGGGGGTTTTGTTACAATAAATATCACCCTACGAGACAAAAGCTCACCAATAATTGCTTAACGCTTTATATATCAATGAATTAGACGGTCCGGCGCGTCAGAGCCTCCGCCTGACCGGGCTCTATGCCGCCCATGGGCGGCACCCGGCCACAAGGTCCCGGCCCTTGCGGGTAACGATCCCCTGTGAAAGAAAACGGAAAGGTATTCAGCCCGTCCGTCCGCCCCTCGCGGCGCGGAAAGTGCGGCCCGGGACACCGCGAGCCTCACCGCGCGGGACTCGTCCCGCCACACATATCCACATCTTTTCTACTTTCGCGTGTAGGAGCGTCAAGCAAGCTATTCCAGCGATTCGCGCGCCTCCCTTGAGTCGCGCTCATCTTGCGTCCGCCCTGTCAACCTTGCTGCTGTGGGAGACTCTCGGC
>Ga0335085_10012340_pt1 | contig 12593 bp, 11 predicted proteins | sample Lox_Sample_45_FD_206712 | JGI IMG/M metagenome (GOLD analysis project Ga0335085, IMG submission 206712) | Soil microbial communities from Loxahatchee National Wildlife Refuge, Florida, United States - Lox_Sample_4.5 | ecosystem: Environmental > Terrestrial > Soil > Wetlands | place: USA...
CGGTCGCGCCGGCGGGCAGCGTGCCGTTCGCGATCAGGGCCAGCGTGATGACGCCCATCGTCTTCTGCGCGTCGTTCGTGCCGTGCGCCAGGGACACCATGGAGGCCGAGCCGATCTGCCCGATCCGGAAGCCGTGGCTGCGGGCCCCGGAGGTGAGGCCGCGGCTGATCCGGTAGAGCAGCCAGGTGCCGGTCCCGGCGACCAGCACCGCGATGACCGGCGCCAGCAGGGCAGGGACGATGACCTTGGCGACCAGGCTGTGCCACTTGACCGCCTGGCCGCCCGCGGCGGCCAGCATCGCGCCGATCACCCCGCCGATCAGCGCCTGCGACGAGCTCGACGGGATCCCGAAGAACCAGGTGAGCAGGTTCCAGACGATCGCGCCGATCAGGCCCGCCGCCACCACGGTCAGCGTCACCAGCTTGGTATCGACCAGGCCATTGGCGATCGTGGCCGCTACCGCCAGGGACAAGAACGCCCCGATCAGGTTGAGCACCCCGGACAGGGCGACCGCGATCCGCGGCGGCAGCGCGCCGGTGGCGATCGTGGTCGCCATCGCGTTGCCCGTGTCATGGAACCCGTTGGTGAAGTCGAAGGCCAGAGCCGTCATCACCACGAGGCCCATCACTACGTCGTTGCCCACCCCTTCAGATTCGCGACCCGCAAACCCGGCGTCGAGACTCCGGAAACAACGGTCAACTGATATTCGCCTGCCGTTTGATTTCCGTTCACCTTCTGGACACCTCATTGACGGCTGACAGCAACCTGACTACGAGACACCAGGCGCCCGAGGGTGCCCTGAGGAGTATCGAGGCGGCCGCGCGGGGCACCAAGGGGGTGCCGTGGGGTATCGAGGGAGCAGCTGGTCATAGACGTCCAGGCCGTGCTCATCGACGCCCGCCGCCAGGCGGGCAGGCAGGTCGCGCCGGTCATCCCGATCGGTTTCCCGGCCCGCTATGACCGCCCGGCCCTGACAGATATCTACGGATCTGAGGTCGGGAGCATGCGGGAGGAAATATGGGTGGCCTCCCCCGAACCCGCCGCAGGAGTATCCACGACAGCCGGAACCTGTCAAGGGCGCCTGTGGCGTCACTGCGTGATCGGCTACGCCGCCCCCTGGCAGAACCCGCCCGTCGTTAGGTTCGGCAGCTATCGGGTTCGGGGAGGGGCCTGGGACAGGACCGGGCGCGGCCAGGTTGCCGGAAACAGGCCGGGAGTTGGCGGCGAGGGCCAGGGCGTCACGCTGGCATCGGGTGGGAGCCACCGGGATGAACAATCTTCGATGCTCCGGACCCGCCGGACAACCGGAAGAGACGAGCCCGAGGCCGACCGGAATTTGAATTACCAGCCAATCCGCCGCAGCGCCCGCGCGGTCAGAAGAGCCCTGGCATTCCCGATGCATGTGACAGCGGGCGGGCCATCAAAGTGAGCCCCGCTGGCTAGCCGAGCGCAGATCCGGCCAGATAGGCCACCCGGCGGGCGACGTTGACCGCATGGTCACCAAGACGCCGGTAAAAGTGCGCCACTAGCGTCATCTCCATCGTCACCGGCAACGCCATCCGCCCTGAGGCAAGTTCAGCGATCAGGGCGGCGTGCAGCTCGCTCATCTGGTCGTGCCGTCTGCCCAGCGCCGACGCAACAGTCCGGTCGCGGTGGCGCCAGGAATCGGCGGCCTGACGCCACATGACTGCCGCCACATCCCCCATCCGCTCGACGACACTCCGGCTGCCGGGCGAGAGGCCATCACCGGGAACGTGATCGGCCCGCACGGCTATCTGGACAACAAGGTCGTGGGAACGCTCAAGCTCGGGCACGAGCCGCACCACCGACAGCAAGAAGCGCAAGTCTGAAGCCACAGGCGCCTGCAACAAGATCTCCCGGCTGGCCAGGTGGTCGATCTCCCGGTAGAGGGCGTCGATGGCCCGCTCACGTTCGGCCAGCACTCCCAGCACCTCGTTGCTGCCGCTTATCAGCGCATAGGTCGCCCCGGGCAGGTCGTCAGCAACCATGGCAAACAAGCCGTTGACCTTGACTTCGATAGCCGCCAGCTCGCGCTGGAACTCTTGCCGATTCTCGACCACGGCCAGAGCTTACCGGTCGCCACCCAGCCCCACAGGTCCGTATAGCCTTGCGCGAAACAGCTGACGGCCCGACACGGCAAGACATGCGTTATATGGACTGTAACCAAGCGACAACCAGAAGGTCGGTGACAGCAGAAGTGAGGACCGGGGCGTCAGGAAGCCTGGCGTCCGTGACAGCAACGGCAGCAACGAGGACAAGCGTCAGCTGTCACCAGCACCCATGGACGCTCGCACGTTATCCAGCACCTGAGGATATGTCCGGCCTGAAAAACGAAGGTCGGCGAGTCCGTAATGCGCACCACGCCGGGTCGAGCAACGAGACGGGCGATGAGCCTGTACAGCAGCGAAGTACAGCAACGCCCCCTGACAACAACGAGCACGAGCTACCGCCCACACTCTGCGTTAGCTGGGACAGCGGACAAACGCCCAGCGGCGCCGCTAGTTCGGGACGAAGAGGCTCATGCCGTCGCGTGCCCGATAGGGCGGTCAAAAGAGAGGCACCACGGCTACTCGCGGACAACGATCTCGGAACTAGCATCTATCTGGTGTTCTTCGGAATCGCCGCCGCCGCCCGGAATTTGTAGGTCTGGCGAACGAAGGACGTAGATCGATTTCCTGCCGAACCAATCTCGTGCCAGCAGCGGCTATCGCTTCCTCGCTCATGTCCGCCTGAACCTGCATAGGCGGAGACGCCACGACCTCAACTCCGTGACCCAGCGTCAGCACAACTTCGAAGGCGGCTGCGTCCACCCCATGATCCCGCAGTACCTGGGTAAGGAATACCGGCATCGTTACGAACTCATGGATGAGCAGCGCATCCTCTCCCGGCTCTAGTCGCTTTGGAAGGAGATCGCCTCGCGGAGATGCTGCTGACTGCGGCTCGAACCTGAATCCGACGGCGTTAAGGTCGGATACATAGTGGCAGTGAGACAGCGTGACAGGTGTCTGGCCATGGTTGCGGATGAAAATCGCGTTGACAGGCTTGGATTCCGGGTTAGACCGGGCCTTCTTCCGAGGCTTCCGATCAGCGTTAGTCTTGGTTTCGCCAGGCTTGGGAACCATGATCACGTTCGTCTCGCCGGACGCAAACTCGACGCACAGCACGCCGTCCTCGCCGAGCTGGCCATGCGCCAACTCCGCAATGACCTCCGGACGAGCGGTCCGCCCTGACCGTGACTGAAGAACGGTCGCGGCTACTGTGACACCAACCCCGACGACACCAGCCGCCGATCCAACAACTGTCCACGCTAAGGTCGCGTCCACGAGGCAAACGTACAAGAGACCGCGGAACGATCGGCAGCGACCGGCCGAGGGGATTCCCGCACAGGCGGATCGCGCGTCCCTGTCCGGGCCATTAGCGGGCCATTAACCCCGGTGACAAGCGGTCTCTCACGGTCACTCGCGGACACCCGCCCGGCAGGTCAGGCCACGTGACAGGCCCGGACGGCACTGCTTCCCAAGCTGATATTGCGACTTCAAGGTAGCGGGGATCCTTAACCCTGCACTTGCGGGGTTGTCTGATGGTAGAGAGGACTGGTGTCAGTACCTGATTATCAGTCTTTGATGGCGCCAACGCTGAACGTTCTCGCCGATGGCGGCGAGCATTCGTGTCATTCGCTTGCGGAACTGCGGAGGGTTGTTGCCGACCGGCTTGCCCTGACCGAGGAGGATCTGCGGGCCAAGATCCCCAGCGGGACGCCTTTGCTCGCTAACCGACTGCATTGGGCCGTCACCTACATGTACCAGGCTGGCCTGCTCAGCCGTCCCCGGCGCGGCGTGGTCAGGATTACTGACCGCGGGCGGAAGGTGGCTGCGGCGCATCCACACCGGGTTGATATCCAGGTGCTGTCGGAGTTCCCGGAGTTCATCGATTTCAAGAGCCGTTCGCGTCCGTCGAAGCAGACCGGTGAGCCTGATCGTGGTGATGAAGGGTCGACTCCGCGTGAGGCGGTCTCCACCGCGGTAGACGAGGCTAACGCGGCGGTGGCGGCTGAGGTGCTGGACCGGGTACGCCAGCGCGAGCCTGCATTCATGGAGCGGTTGGTGCTGGCGGTCCTGACCGCTATGGGATATGGCGGTGCCGCCGGGGCAGCGGAGCACCTGGGGAGGTCGGGAGACGAGGGCCTGGATGGCGTGATCCGTCAGGATCCCCTGGGCCTGGACCGCATCTACGTGCAGGCAAAGCGCTATGGCGTGAATAGAGCTGTGGGGCGGCCGGAGATCCAGGAATTCGTCGGGGCATTGCACGGAGCCCAGGCAGATCGGGGGATCTTCATCACCACTAGCCGTTTCACGCCCGAGGCGGTCACTTACGCGGACCGGGTAGCAGCCAGGGTCATCCTGATCGACGGCTTGGCGCTGGCCAGTTTGATGGTGCGCTACAACATCGGCGTGCAAGACCAGCAGACTTACGTGATCAAGCGGGTCGACGAAGACTTCTTTGACGAGAGCTGAACGGTCGAGGCTGCCAGCCGCTTGACGCCGCAGCGCAGGAAACCGATTTGTGCACGGGTTTGTGCACGAGACGTGGCGGGACAGGCTGAGACAGGGAAGACGCGACAAACGCGTGACGACTTGGCGGGACGCATCCTTCGAGATCAATGCGATGGCGGGAGACTGCCCGAGACGCCAGAGACACACGTCGTATGGCTCATAACCCAGAGGTCGCGGGTTCAAATCCCGCCCCCGCTACCAAGGTCAGAGGCCCTTTTTCAAACACAGAAAGGGCCTTCTGCATGAGGTCTGTAAACCGATTTTGTAAACGTCGCGCTCGTTCGGGCTGTCTCGCGAGCATGCGGGTCGACCGTCGCGGCCTGGTCCTCGCGTGCCGAGCCGGTGATCTCGAACGAGGTCAGCGACCCGCTGATCCGGCGACTCAGGACAGTGCCTCAGGCCAATATGCTGCCGAATAGTCCTGAGTAACACTAAATATCAAGCGCGGAAGACGCGGCTGATCTGCCAGGCTCACAGGTCATCCGTGCGCTGCTGCAGCGGCCGCACTTCGATCGTGCCGATCCGGGCGACCGGGTGCCGGGATGCTACCGCGATCGCCTCGTCGAGATCGGCACACTCGATTACGTCGTAGCCGCCGATCTGCTCCTTGGTCTCGGCGAACGGTCCGTCAGCGACCAGCAGCTCGGAGGCGCGCAGGCGTACCGTCCTCGCCTCGGAGACCGGCTCCAGGTAAGCACCATGCACGGCCACGCCGTCCCGGACCGTCTGTTCGATCCAGGCCGAGGTGGAGGCCCCCACCTCCGCCGCCTGATCGGGATTCAGCTCGATACCCTCATCGACGCAATGAAACAGCATGTACCGCATGGCTCCTCCGGTCCTGCCCTCGATGGTTCCGGCTGGCATCCGGCGCCCCGGCCCCGCGGCCAGAATCAGCCTGCTGCCCGCAGATATGCTGCCGCATCGGCATCGGCATCGGCTAGACGGGCAGAACGTCCTAGCCCTGATCGCAGGGCCGCCACGGCGCGCACCTTACGGTGGGCCCGGCTGAACGATCCTGAGATGGCGGAGGCGAGCCTGCCAAGCCGCTCATCGGCGGCACGCTGCTCAAAGGCCGTCTTGGCGCGTGCAGTGTCCCATAGCTGATAACTCTGATACGGCATCATGGCCTGCTCCTCCAGCGTCCCGCTATGCCTGCCGGGCACCGCCGGTAACAACCCGCGGTTGCCCGTCTGTCATTAGCACGACGAACGGCAACGCCCCGGATGGACAGCGGCGCCGGAACCGACGGCCCGGCGGAAATACGAGTGTCCTCCGCGGGCCCGCCGCAGGAGTGTCAACGCCAGCCGGAACCTGGCAAGGACGCTGTAGCGTCACTACGTGATCGGCTGGGCTCCGGGGATGGCCCGCTCAGCATCCGGGGGTGCCCCTCCACCGTCAAGGGCGCTTCGCGTTTCCTTCGGAAATGGCCTGCGGCCACCCCTGAGCGTCGGAGCCTCTGCACCCCCTCCGGTCAGAGAACAAGGGCCAGCCGGTAGCCTGCCCGGGCCGGACGCGGGCCATCCCCTGCAGGTGCAGCAGTCATCTAATAGGAGAGCAATGTCGTGCCCGCTGCGTGCCCGATCGGACAGTAATCCCGGGTATCTCACGGTCACTGAGGGACAAACCTCCGTCTGAGCTGACCTGCGGCTACGAAGCTTACGACAGCGGCGCTTACGTCCTCCTAAGCAGTCGCTCGGGGCGGCTCGCCGGTGGGACTCAGCTGCGTACCGAGAAACTGGCGGATCTGGGCGAGGTAGCTGGAGATGCTCTCCTTCTGCTCAGTCAGCTCGCCGAGTTCGCGCTGGGCTGCGGCCTGGAGCCGCTCCATCTCATTCTTAGTGTCGGTCAGGACCTGATCGCCTTGCGCCTTGGCCTGGGCGACGATCTGGTCGGCATTCGTCTTGGCGATGGATACGAGCTGCTGGGAGTGCTGGTCTGCCTCGCGCAAGATCTGCTCCGTCTGCGCGTTGGCCGTGGCGGCCCGCCGCTCGGCTGTGGCGGCCCGCTGCTCCGCTTCGATGACCAGCTTCTGGGTGGCTGCTTGCGCTGCCGCCAGGCGTTCTGCCTCCCGCCTTTCGGCTTCCTCGCGGCGGGAGGCAAGCCGGGTCTCCAACTCGTCTTCGGCCTGGCCTCGCTGAGCCTCGCTCTCCTCCAGGATCTGCCGGGCCTGGCCGCGCATCTCGTCCGCCTGCCGCTTAGGGGTGGCGAGAAACTCGTCCCGCTCCCGCTTCGCGGTGGCCGTCAGCTGGGCGACCTCCCGCTCAGTGGTAGTGCGCAGCTTGGCGATGTCCTGCTCGGCCGCGGCCCGCTTCTCCGCCACCTGATGATCGGCTGTGGCGCGGGCCTTGGCGACCTCGCGTTCGGTAGTCGAGGTCAGCTCGTCAGCCTCCCGCTGCGCGGTGGCCTTGACCGCGTCCGCTTCCCGCTCAGCGGAAGCGCGCAGGTCGTCGGTTTCCCGCTTGGCGCTCGTCCGCAGTTCCGCGGCCTCATTCTCGGCCGCAGCCCGCAGTTCGGCGGCGTCCACTTTGGCTGCGGCCTGCAGCTCGTCGGCGGCGGTCCTGGCCTCACCGAGGATCTCGGCGGCGTGTTCCTCGGCAAGCCGCAGAAACTGCTCGATCCGGAGCCCACGACCCGCATGGGTCGGGCGCTCACGCTCCCGTAGCTGGCGCTGCGCGGCGGACAGCTCACGCTGCAGCGCCTGCGCCTGATCCCGGTGCTGGCGGGCCTGGTCCTTCAGCTGCTCGATGTGCTCGTGCACCTGATGGCGGTCATAGCCGCGGAGCACCACGTCGAATACCTGCGAGGGTGGCTCCCCGGAGACGTTACCGGCCTGGGCATCAATCCCGGGATCCATGCACTCAACGCTCCTCAAAAATCATCCAGCGAGGCAGGCGAGGCCCCAGCTGATGCCCCAGTATGCCCCCCGTTCAGCCCGGCGTCACGTACGAGCCGGAGAGTTCCTACGATCCCTATCTGTCCTAGTTTGCGCGGCTGGCCTGCACCGGGCACCGCCGCGCTTTCAGGCTTCCCGCCCATGGCCCGGGACATGGGCGGGCAGCTGCTCGCGCCCCAGCCAGGATCTTCCGGCGTGCCTGGCGGCGGGGATCTGGTTTGCCGGGCGAGCGGGCCAAGCTCGTGCGGCTGACAGCAACCCTGGCAACCGACGGCTAGCGTCAGCGATCGATAGCGGCGCAGGACGCTCGCATATCTCGCCCCGACTTGGGATATACGCCAACTGGGATAGGTCGGGCCGAAAGCGGACGGTCCGTGGTGGGCGACCCGGTCCGCCAGGCCTTCAACGCCTCACGGCAAACGCTGCTGCAGCTCGACGAGCCGATGGGTCGCGTAGTTCATCTCCTCTATGACCAGGCGGAGCCGGTACCACAGGAACCGGAGCCGCTCGCGGCCGGTCCAGGGGCCCATCTTGTTCAGGTGCCGCGGCTGGACGGGACCATCCAGGTCCGGGACGCGACCCCGCCCCGCCAGGCAGCTAGGCATATTGCTCATGGCCGTCTCCCTTCGGGAGCGGCTTGTCTCCAGTCAGCTGCCAGTGTGCGCAAGGCCGTGATGCGGCGGCCATATGACGTTGTGCATATGCCAGAACCGCGGCCGGGAGTACGGTGGGATCAGCTGGGGGAAGGAGCGCGTCATGACGGCTCCGGTAACAGTCAGCGGACGAGACCTGCGCACCTTGCTGGGGATCGTCACCGACGACCGCGGCGACCTCCCGGCGGCGGGGCTGCCGGATTCGCTGCTGGCCGACCTGATGACCGTGGTCCGCTGCGACGTCGTGGCGTTCTTCGGCCTGGACAGCGGCCGGGAGACGTACTGATTCGGGCAGGATGTCCCGGCCAAGGACCTCAGCGGTGCCCAGGGGTTCTGGGTGCACTACTGGGACTGCCCATTCTTCTCCTACCCCGACCGCAGCGGTGACCTGCGCAGCGTGACGAAGATCTCCGACTGGTACTCGGCCCGGCAGTGGCATTCCAGCGGACTCTACTGCGACTATCTGCGGGCGCAGGAGGTCGAGCACTTGCTCGCGCTGTGCCTGCCCGCCGGGGCGGGGCCCTGCGCCGGGCCCGGGCGGACCATCCGGCTGGCCTTTTTCCGGGGCACGGCCGCGACTTCTCCGAGCGTGACCGGCGCTGCTCGCATTGCTGCGTCCCACCTGCACCGGGCCTACCTGGACGCGGAACGGCGCCGCCACCCGGTGCCGCAGCTGACCCCCGGCAGTGGGAGCTGCTGCGCCTAGTCGCCGCCGGGCGCACCAACGCCCAGATCGCCCGCCAGCTCGGCGTGTCGGAAGGCACCGTGCGCATCCACCTGCAGAACATCTACGCCAGGCTGCAGGTGCCGAGCCGCACCGCCGCGGTTATGCGCGCGTTCCCCGACCTCGCCGCCACGTGACGGCTGAGACCGCGTTCCGGAAAGTGGCTGCCTGCCGGACAACGGCGCCCCGAGCTGCTAATGCGGTAGCAATTGACAGGCGGCTGCCCTCGCCACATACGGCTGACGACGGCAACGGCGAACCGTGCTCGCATCAGCCTCAGGACGGGTCGCGCCAACCCGGCACGATAGACCCAGCACTGACGGGCGACATTGCCAGAGGGGCCATCCCTCCGGTGCCCCGATCCTGAAGCCTTGCAAGTCGCCGTCAAGCCCGTCTTTGCTCGCAGGACAACCGCGGACCGTGAAGGTGCTTGGTACATGTACATCCCTGAAGGAGCGGGCCGGGCTTGACCGCGCCCCTCTGTAAACCGATTTGTAAACCGGACGCGGCGGGACAGCTTGAGACGGGGGAGACGGAGCCGACGGAGCGAGACGGGATTCGTCCTGTCCGCCGAGGTCACCGCACCCGCGAGAGACGGCTTGAGACGGCAGAGACCGATGTCGTATGGCTCATAACCCAGAGGTCGCGGGTTCAAATCCTGCCCCCGCTACCAAGGCCAGAGGTCGATTCCGAACAAGGAATCGACCTCTTTCCATAGTTTTGTGCACGATCGAGTGCCCAGCGACGACTTGACTCGCCGACACCAGTGACTAGCTGACCCGCTGGCCAGCGTTTGACGTCCTGCCAGATTTGGTCATACTTTTGACTATGACCGTGCTACCGCTTGGGGACGTCAAGTCTCATCTCTCCGAGCTTGTCAGCCGTGTTCACGATTACCACGAGCGAGTGACGGTGACCGTGCATGGCAGGCCTTCGGCCGTCCTGATCGCTCCGGAGGACCTAGAGCGGCTGGAGGAAACCCTAGAGATCATGCGCGATGCCGCAACGATGAACCGGCTGGCTGAGTCGGACGCGGAGCTGGCTCGCGGCGAGTTCGTCTCCGCCGAGGAACTCGCCGAGGCCATGAGGCAGCGCCGGGCCCGGTGAGCGGGGAGCCTTCAGAAGAAGCCTACGAACTCCGGGTAACCTCTACCGTTCGCCGTGCACTGAGCGAGAATCTGCCGGAAGCCGTCGCGGCGGCTGCCTACGAATTCATCACTGGCCCGCTGTTGCTGGACCCACACCGGATCGGGAAGCGGCTGCTTCCCCCGATGGACGACAGGTTCAGCGCGCGTCGCGGTACTTACAGGGTCATCTACCGAATCGATGACAAGGCCCGCGTGGTGACGGTAGTAGACGTCGCCCACCGCCGCGACGTCTATCGAACGTGAGCAGCCGCGTATTACGCGCGTTGCCGAATAACCATTAAGTACTTCTCTATCAAGGCGGCGCCTGGCGGCGCCGCTGGCCCGGCGTCAGCGCTGGGCTCGTGGCGATATGGCCGGAGGGGTCCCGGAGCTGCGTCGGTGAGCAGTATCGGGCTGCGAAGGTGACGGCTTTCACCACACTCGGGAGGCTGCGCCATGAGCGTTCAGGCGGACCAGCAGGAACTCACACCCGCCAGGTAGCGCGCGTGGGTGAGGCCGTGCTGACGCCGTCGATCTCGGCGCCGATCAGCACCGCGATCGCGCTGAGGTAGAGCCAGAGCAGCACCACGACAATCGACGCAAGCGAGCCGTAGGTCTTGCTGTAGCTCGCGAAGCTGGCCGTGTACACCGCGAACAGGCCCGACGCGATGAGCCAGAGGAGCGTGGCCACCAGCGCGCCGGGCGTGACCAGGCCGAAGCGGGCTTGTTTCGGCCGCCCCACAGCGACGCGGTACAGCACGCCCAGACCGAGCACGATCACGATCGCCAGCAGCGGCCAGCGCAGGATGTTGAACACGACCCGCCCCGCGGTACCGAGACCGGCATGAGTGAGGATCGACGGGACCGCGGCGATGAGGAACATCATCACCACGAGCAGCACGACGGCGCCGAACGTGAGAGCGAGTGCCTTGCTGCGCTTCTTCACGAAGCTCTTCGGTTCGGTCTGGTCGCGGGCGACGTTGACCCCGGTGACCAGCGCTGCCATGCCACCCGACGCGCTCCACAGGGCAAGCGCGACCGCGATCAGGAGCGTGATCGAAACGCCCGCGCGACTAGCGCTGCCAATCGACGTGATCTGTTGCTGGATGAAATTCTGCACCTCGTCGGGGAGCGCCTTCCCGAATTGGTGGATTTCACGCCGAATGTCGGCTGGCTTGGCGACCAGCCCGTATACCGTGACGATCACGATCAGGGCCGGTACGAACGCCAGGAACGCGTAGAAAGCAACCCCGGCCGACACGAGCGTGAGGTTGTGCTCGCGCAGGCGCCCGGGCAGTTGCTGCGCGATCTGCCTCGCGGCTCCGGCGGGCTCGCTCGTCACACAAGGCAGAATATGAGCGCAGCGCAGCGTCCGCCATAGCCGTAGGCATGACGGCCGCCCGCCGGCATCGCCTCGAAGAGGCCGCTGCCACAGCCGACCTGGAGCTGCGCTGGCGGGGCGTAAACGGCGGCGAGTGGTTCCGGCCAGCAGGTGCTACTGCTAAAGCGCGTCCTTCGCCTTGTCCGCGGCCTGGTCGACGACCGAGTCGACCTGGTCGGGGGTCTTGTCCTTGACCGCCTCGTCGACCTTGCCGACCGCCTCGTCGGCCTTGTCGCCATGACCGCTCAACGCGTCCTTCGCCTTTATTCAACGCGTCCTTCGCCTTGTCAAACATGTCACCGGCGCCCATGATCTCCTCCGTCCCGATGCGTTTCATTGACGATTTGGGTAGATCCGGAGCTGCCTCGGAGAAGATCGCAGGCCTGGGCGCCAAGGCGCTCGCGGTGCCCATCGACGTCAGTGACGAGGCGGCGGTCAATGCCCTTACCCCATGCTGGGCAGCACCGTGCATGGCGGACTGCTGCCGCCAGCTGCGCGGCTTGGCACGTCATCGTCCGGCAAGCAACTCGGCCTGGGCCGACATGGGGAACACGGTAACCGTCAACGCTGTCGCGACAAGCTGGCAGCGACTAGGAAAATGAGCACCGATGTCGGCGAGACCGCGGTCCACAACAGGCCAGCGACCAAGGAGGCGATCAGGCACCGGCCGACTGGACCGCGGCGAGCAGCCCGAATGCCGTGCCACGGAGGTGGCCTGGCAAGGTGTCACCGGGCCACCCTTCGCGGGTGGCCCGGTCCTCGATAATAAGAGGGTCAAACCTTGACGGAGATCGGCGACAGCGGTCCGTTAGGAGCCGGGTTCGGCTGCCGCACGTTGAAACCGCACTGGCCGAACGCGTGTCCCCTGACCTGATTCGGGGAACTCGCGGAGTCGCCGTACTGCACCGCCGGGCTGTTCTTGAAGCAGGCGATGCTGCCCCGCACGAGGTTGGCCAGAATCTCCATCGCATCCGGGTCCGCCATCGAGTTGCCCGCGACCAAGACACTGCCGCGCACGGAGTTGCGCAGCGCCCCTAGTGCGCTGGCTACGAACGTTCACCGGTTCGGTCACGCCGCTTTAGGCTTCGGGCGGCCCCAGCGTTGCTGGCGTTCGCTGCGGATGCGGGCTCGTTCGCGGCGTTGGGCGGCCAGGACGTCGGGGTGGCGCGCGTGCGCATTGCGCCAGCGCAGGTAAGCCTGCAGCCGCCGGGCCAGCGCGGGATGATCCGGGTAGTCGGAGT
>Ga0335085_10012341_pt1 | contig 12592 bp, 9 predicted proteins | sample Lox_Sample_45_FD_206712 | JGI IMG/M metagenome (GOLD analysis project Ga0335085, IMG submission 206712) | Soil microbial communities from Loxahatchee National Wildlife Refuge, Florida, United States - Lox_Sample_4.5 | ecosystem: Environmental > Terrestrial > Soil > Wetlands | place: USA: Florida...
TGTCACCGGTGTCGTTAGAGCCGCCCGGGCCGAAGTTAATCGAGCCGTTCACGTTGTAATACAGCGTCTGGTCGAACATCTGGTAGCGAATGTCGCCGCCCCATTTGAAGCTGTGTGTTCCCACCAGTTTGCTGAAGTTGTCCGCGAACTGGAACGTGTTGCCGGTTTGAGGCAGTTGGCCTTCGAAGTTATTTCCCAAAATCATGCCGCCGGCGACGCTGATAAACGGCAGGCCTTCCTTGTTGGCTCCGAGATTGGGATGAATGCCAAGATCGGGGCTCGCCGCGATCACGTTGCCGTTGCTGTCCAACAACGGCTGGTCCGTCGTTCCTGTAAAGCAATTCGCGGTGTTCGCGCCGCACGAGGCGGTTACCGTGCTCGTCACCTTTGGCGCGTTGAACTGCCCCTGGCCCTCACGGAAATACGAGAATCGGAACTCGTTCACCATGTTCGAGCCGATCGTCCACGTGTGCGTCGCGTTGAGCTGTTGCGTTCTGGTGCTGAAGACCCCTGGAAAGTTGCCCAGATTGCCGCCCGCCGCCTGGAATTTGGCGAACGGGTCCAGCAGATAGTCATCGTCGAAGTAGTAGTAGACTGCCAGCTTCTGGTTTTTCGTCAGGTCTTGATCGACCTTGATCGTAAACTGGTCCCCGTTATTGATCTTGTTCGGCGACTCCTGGAATGCTCCATCCGTTGTCGGGTGTACGTATTGATTGTAAATACTCGTCGAGATCGGATCGAAACACTGGGTCGGAATTACGCCCTTCGGAAAAATGTCAGTGTACGGAGTCGGTGACGCATTGGCGCCCGCCGCCACCATCGCGGCCAGTTCCTGTTGTCCGTTTGCCAGCAGCTGCGATCCGCACCTCCCGAGGAGAGTGCTCGCCACCGGTGCAGTGGTCAAGTTACCTGTCAGATCACCGAAATTCCCGCCCAACTGATCATTGGTCAACAGAGGTACCGGGTTCGAGAGGATGCCCTGCTTCACCCGGCGGCCTTCATATGACGCGAAGAAAAACGTCTTGTCTTTCTTGATCGGTCCACCGAGCGTCCCGCCGAACTGGTTTTGCTGGAAGTCAGGCTTCGTCGTCGGCGTAACCATGAACGGCCTGGCGTCGAGCACGGTATTGCGGAAGAATTCGTACGCACTGCCATGGAAATTGTTCGTGCCAGACTTCGTGACGACGTTTACCACCGACCCTGAGTTGCGTCCATATTCCGCGTCGAACGAATTCGTGATGACGCGAAACTCCTCGATGCTGTCGGGCGAGGGTTGCACCGCGGGCAGGTTCGCAAACAAGTCGTTTCCATCGCCGCCGTTTACCGAATAGTTGTTCGAACGGCCCCGGCCGCCATTTACGGTCACCACGCCGGGCTTGTCCGAACCATAAAAGAGATCGTTCCCTAACTGGGACTGCACGCCCGGCTGCAGCTGCAATAATTGATAGGTGTCGCGCGAGTTCAGCGGCAGTTCCGTGACCGCGCGGGAGCCCACCACCGCGCCCAACTGCGTAGTCGTGGTGTCAATCACCGGCGGTTCGCCCGTCACTTCAACCGTTTCCGTCGTTCCACCGAGTTGTAACGGGATATCCACGGTCACGACAGAATTCAAATCCACCACGATATCTTTGCGCACATATTTTTTGAATCCGGTCTGATTGATTTCCAGCTGATAGCTGCCCACCGGCACTTCCAGAAAGAGATACTCTCCCGTCGCGCCGGTCGTTGCGTCGCGTTTGATGTTGGTTGCAGTATTGACGAGCGTCACTGTCGCACCCGCTACCGCTCCGCCGCTGGCGTCCGTTACCGTTCCGCGGACGCGTCCACTTGTGCTCTGCGCGCTTCCCCATGGCGCGCACATCGCCAGCACCACTCCCCACACGAGCGCCGACACAACACTCCGGCGACACGTACACTTCTCGAGCACTGCCTTCAATTGCATCATTTATTTCACCCCTGTTCCGCGAAGACCGTTTCCCCGAACGCCAGTTTCTTCGTGGTTGCTGCCGGACCCGAACCTTACTATAATCCAGCAAACTTAGAGAAAGCCGGGAGCCGTGTCAAGCAGAAAGAATTTGTCCACCCGATCAAAATCTTCGGCCGACCGGAGCCTGCTGCGCATCTCGGAAGTGGCCCGGCGCCTGGGCATCTCTTCGTCCGCGCTTCGCTCCTGGGAGACCCTCGGCCTGGTCTCCCCGCAGCGCACGCAAAGCCGCTACCGCCTGTACACCGAAGCGGATATCCGCCTTCTGCAGCGCGCCATTTTTCTTCGTCGCGCACGCGGCCTGAATCCCGCCGCCATTGTTCATGTGTTGAAGAAGCAGGGACTCGCCCTCGCTCCCGCCGATTCCGGGCAGTCGTCCGGCCAACGTTTCCGCCGGCTTCGCTTGAAACGCGGCCTTTCACTCGCTCAAGTGGCGCGCGCCACCGGCGTCTCCGTCGGCTTTCTCAGCGCTCTCGAGCGCGGCCAGATGCGCTCCTCGGTCGCCACGCTGCAACGCATCGCGCGCTTCTACAAAACCAGCCTGTTTTCCCTCTTCGATACCAATGGCGACGCGCCGGCCCTGGTCCATCCCTCGGATCGCAAGGTCCTCGAGAGCAGTCCCGATGTGCGTATGGAACTTCTCGCCTGGGGCAACACCGCCATGGAGCCCCACCTTTTCCGTATCAAACCCGGCGGCGGCAGCGGGGAACCTTACGCGCACGAAGGCGAGGAATTTCTTCACGTACTTCGCGGCGAATTCGAAATCTGGCTTCAGAACCAGGGCCATTACATCCTGAAATCCGGTGACAGTCTCTATTTCGAAAGCTCCACTCCGCATCGCTGGAAGAACTCTGGCAAGACTGAAACGTGGATCTTGTGGGTCAACACGCCGCCCACATTCTGAAATTCCCGGAGAATTTGATCGCGGGGATACCGCATCTAAACAATATGCCGAAGCGCCATACGCCGAAACTGCTCCTCCTCGTTACGCTGCTGCTTTTTGCGTCCGCCGGTTTCCCCCAGCGGTCCGCCCGTGTTACCCCCGCCGAAATCATTATTCAGCACGCCAAAGTCTTCACCGCCGATGAAAAGCACCCTTGGGCGCAAAGCGTCGCTATTTACAAAGGCAAGATCGTCGCGATCGGCACCGACGACGAAGTCGGTCGCATGCGCGGCATTGGCACAAAAATGATCGACGCCGGAGGCAAAGTTGTTCTTCCCGGCTTCACGGATTGCCACGTACACTTTCTTTCTGGTGGACTCGGACTCCAGCGCGTCAACCTGGATGGGGCGAAGAATCTCGACGACATTCTGGCTCGTCTCCAGAAATACGCCGATGCCCATCCCGATACTCCCTGGATTCTCGGCCGCGGCTGGAATTACGCGATGTTCGCGCCGGAAACGCTTCCCAACAAAAAACCGCTCGATAAGCTATTCCCTGCCTGGCCCGTTTTTCTGCGTGGATATGACGGTCACACTTCCTGGGCCAATTCCCGCGCGCTTGCGCTCGCCGGCATAACGAAGGACACGCCCAATCCCCCCAATGGTGAAATCGTTCGCGATCCAGCAACGGGTGAGGCCACGGGCGCTCTCAAGGAAGCAGCTTCGGCGCTGGTGGAAAAGATCGTTCCCAAGCCAGACCACGTGGCCATTCTTAACGCCTATCGCGCAGGCATGCGCGCTGCCGTTCAACAAGGACTTACTCGCGTACACAGCGCGGGCGGGGACTTCGATGAACTCGCGACGCTCAGCGAGTTGCGCGACGAAAAACAGCTGTGGGTCCGCTTCTCGGTGGCGTATCCACTCCAACCCCCGGAACTTCGCTCCGAGGATCTGAAAACCCTTGAAGAAGCGCACAAGAAATTCCACGACGACTGGATCGACGTTAGCACCGTGAAATTCCTGCTCGACGGCGTGATCGAATCCCACACGGCGGCCATGCTCGCTCCTTACTCCGACGATCCGTCCCAAAAGGGCTCGCTCTTCTGGGACCCCGAGAAATACAACGCCGCCGTCGCCGAACTCGACAAGCGCGGTTACCAGCTCTATACCCACGCCATCGGCGACTACGCCGTGCGTACCGCACTGGACGGCTATGAATTCGCTCTCCACAAAAACAAGAACAAGGATCACCGCAATCGCGTCGAGCACGTGGAAACCATCGACCGCGCGGATATCCCGCGTTTCGCCAAGCTCAACGTCATCGCCTCTTTGCAGCCCCTGCATTCCTATCCCGATTCCGACACGCTCGACGTCTGGGCTCGCAACATTGGTCCGGACCGCGCTTCCCGCGCCTGGGTCTGGAAAAGCATCGCGCAAGCGGGAGGCGAATATGCCTTCGGCAGCGACTGGCCTGTCGTCACGCTGAACCCCTGGCAAGGCATTCAGACTGCCGTCACCCGCCAGACCGCGGAGGGCACCCCCAAAGATGGATTTGTCCCAACCCAGCGGCTTTCCGTGCCCCAGGCCGTTCAGGCCTACACGCTTGGCGCCGCGTTCGCCGGCCATCGCGAGAAAATGGAAGGTTCCATCGAAAAAGGCAAGTGGGCGGACGTCATCATGATTGACCGCAACATTTTCGAGGTCGATCCGCATACCATCAACAAGACCAGGGTCGTTCTCACCATCGTCGGAGGGAAAATCGTCTATGAAGCCCCCCATTAAGTTCCGGTTGCGGCGACTTCTCACGCGTCTCAAGGCTTTCACGGGCGCGCGCTCATCCCTGATCGTGTTGACCTTGGCTCTTCCGTTCCTGCTGGGCGCTTGTCAGAAGAATCAGGCCACCCTCTCCCTCCTCGTCTGGGAAGGTTACGCCGATCCTTCTTTCATTCACGCCTTTGAAGAGGCGCACCACTGCAAAGTTACCGCCTCCTTCATGGGTTCCAGCGACGATCTGGTCGCGAAACTTCGCGGCGGCGGTGTCTCCAATTACGATGTCATCTCGCCTTCGAGCGACGTTGCTTCTTCCATCGTTCACGCTGCACTCGTCGAGCCGCTCGACTTGTCGAAGATTCCTACCTACCCGCAGCTCTCCGCCACGCTGCGCGATCGCCGACTTGTCAAAGCCGGCGGCCAGACGTTCGGTGTCCCCTTCATGTGGGGCCCCAACCCCCTTCTCTACGACACCACGGCTTTTCCGCAGCCTCCTGACTCCTGGGGCATTTTCTGGGACCCCAAATTCAAAGGCAAAATCTCTGTCTGGGATGATCTCTCCACCTTATATATGGCCGCGCAAATGCTTGGTTATGACCAGCCGCCCGGCCAACTCTACGACCTGACCGACGAGCAGCTTGCGGCCGTAAAGGCGAAGCTGCTGGCGCTAAAGCCGAATGTTCGCAAACTTTGGTCCGCTGGTGGCGAGCTTACGAATCTCTTCGAGAATCATGAAATCATCGCTGCCATGGGATGGCCGCTGATGACCAACCAGTTGCGCCAGGCAAACTTCCCAATCGGCGAGGTCATTCCGAAGGAAAACACCACGGGCTGGATCGACCACTTGATGATCACGCGCGAAAGCCCTCACAAGGAACTCGCCTACGCGTTCCTCGAGTACATGATCCAGGCGAAAACACAGAAAGAAGTAACCGATGTGACGCACTACACGCCCGCAAACCCGGCCGCCGCTCAATTCATGACCGACGCCGAGAAGAAAAGCCTGCACCTCGACGACCCTGACGCCTACATAAAGCGCATCTATTTCTGGCAAGACGTTCCCCGCCGCGCCCAGTACATCGAAATCTGGAATGAGGTCAAAGCCGCCCAGTGACCGAACTTGCACCCAATTCCGCCGTCATTGCCGGCGCCGCCTCCGGTGCCGTCCTGCTGGAAGTGCGCGGCGTCGCCAAGCGTTTCGGCAAGCGCGAAGTTTTGAAGAGCATCTCACTGCAGATCGCCGCGGGTGAGTTCCTGACCCTGCTGGGCGAAAGCGGTTCCGGCAAGACCACCCTTCTTCGCCTGATTGCGGGATTCGAACAGCTCACTTCCGGCGAAATCCGCATGAACGGCGAGCGTCTCGACACCCTCCCGCCCTACAAGCGCCGCGTCAATACCGTATTCCAGCAGTACGCCCTGTTCCCGCATCTCTCGGTCGCCGACAACGTGGCGTACAGCCTGCGCGTGACCGGGTCGCCAAGCTCTGAAATTCCCTCTCGCGTAAAAGCCGCCCTCGACCTCGTCAAGATGCAGGAATACGCCGCCGCCCGTCCTTCCAAGCTCAGTGGAGGACAGCAGCAGCGCGTTGCCCTCGCGCGCGCCCTGGTCAACCGCCCGCAACTTCTCCTTCTTGACGAGCCGCTTTCCGCACTCGATGCCAATCTTCGCAAGCAGATGCAGTCAGAGCTGAAATCCCTTCAGCGTGAATTGGGCACTACCTTCCTGTTCGTCACTCACGATCAGGAGGAAGCTATGGCGCTGTCCGACCGCATTGCGCTGCTTCGAAATGGAGCGCTCGAACAGGTTGCTTCCCCCCGTGACATCTACGCGCATCCCGCCACCAGCTACACCGCGCAGTTTATCGGCCAGACCAATCTTCTGCGCGCCTCCATTTTCCAGGGTGTCGCCGCCATCGACAATCTCAACTGGCCTGTCACTCTTCCCGACGGCGTTGCTCTCTTCTCCCTTCGTCCCGATGCCATTCGCCTCGCCTCCCAGGCCGCCCCCACTCCCTACGCTGTTCGCTTTCGCGCGAGCATTCGACAGCAGATTTTCTCCGGGCCCACCGAGCAACTCGAAATCGACAACGACGGCCAACTCCTCCGCGTTCGCATTCCCGCGCGCGGACCCCTTTCCGGCGAACACGAGTTCTTTTTCGAACCCGCTGACGCCATCCCCGTCCGTGATTGAACCCATGTATTCACGCCGATACAAAGCGATCCTCTCCGCCCCGCCTCTGCTCTGGGTCGCGCTCTTCCTTCTCCTCCCCTACGCCCTGATGTTCGCCCACAGCTTCTGGCTCGTCCGTGACGGCACTATCGTGCATGAATGGAATCTCCAGAACTACACCAAGCTTTTCCAAAACACCGTTTACTTTGACGTGCTCCTTCGCACCATGCGCATCGCCGGAAGTGTCACCATCCTGTCCCTCGCTCTCGGTTATCCCCTCGCCTACTACATGTCTTTTCACGCCGGCGTTCGCAAAGAACTGCTCTACCAGTTGGTCATCGTGCCCCTCTGGGTCAGCTACCTTGTACGTGGGTACGCCTGGAAGACAATTCTCGGCTCTGATGGTGTTCTGAACGGCTTCTTGCAATACCTCCACATCACTCACGAACCAGTGCGCTACTTCCTCTACAGTCCCTTCGCCGTTGTCTTGACGCTGACGCACATCTACACACCTTTCGTCTTCCTTCCGCTCTACGCTTCCCTCGAACACATCCCGCGCAATCTCATCGAAGCGTCCCACGATCTCGGCGCCGGGCCACGCGCGACCTTTTTTCGCGTCATCCTTCCCCTCTCTCTCCCCGGTCTCCTCGCCGGCGCCACGTTCGCCTTCGTTCTTTCGCTCGGGGATTTTCTGGGCCCGTTGTTGGTCGGTGGTCCCTCCAGCATCATGATTGCCAACATCGTCCAGAGTCTTTTCGGCACGGCTTATGACTGGCCGCTCGGCGCCGCCATCTCTGTCTGCATCTTTCTCCTCACAATCTCGCTGTTGTTCCTCACGGAACGCCTCGAGAAGCGGTGGACCTTCCGATGAGCGACGCCGTTCACAACACGCGTCGCAGTCCTCTCTTGGGCGCGTTCTCATTGTGCGTTTTCGCGTTCCTCTATCTGCCGATCGTCGTGCTCATTCTCTATTCCTTCAATCGTGACGGCGTCGGGGGCTTTCCGCCGAAACACTTCACCTTGAACTGGTATTCCCTCCTTCTTGCGGATAGCTCCATTTGGGACTCCGTCGTGAATAGCCTTCTCGTTGCCGCGGGAGCTGTTGCTGTTTCCCTCAGTCTCGGCCTTCTGGCGGCCCTGGCTCTCGATCGCGCGGACTTTCCCGGTAAGTCCATCTTTCGCCGGCTCGTGCTTCTGCCGCTCATTCTTCCGGGCATCATCACTGGCCTATCCTTGTTGATGTTCGCCGTTTCTCTGCACTTTTCACGAAGTCTCACGCTGGTTTTCTTCGGTCACGGCACCGCTCTCATTTCCGTCGCCACCACTGAACTCTTCGCCGGCTTGCAAAAGATGGACCGCGCGCAGGAAGAAGCCTCGCTCGATCTCGGCGCCACACCCTGGCAAACGTTCTGGCACGTCACGCTCCCCAATCTGCGCCTTTCCCTGATTGCTGCCGGCTTGCTGGTCTTCACACTGTCCATGGACGAAATCGCCGTCACTTTCTTCCTCATCGGCAGCGACAATACGCTTCCCCTGGAAATCTGGGCGCGCCTGCGCCGGGGCATCACACCGGAAATCAACGCCATTTCGACCTTGATTTTCGCCATTTCGGTCATCTTGATCTTGATTTGGTACCGCATTCGCACGCGCACTATCGGTACCGAAGCTCGTGAACTGTTGGAGCGCCCGTAGGAGAAGCTATGTCGCATTCACGTCGTGATTTCATCAAATTCGTTGTTGCCGGTTCTGTCGCTTCCGGCTGCCCTATCGACAAGGCCCTTTTCCTCCATCGAGACGATGACGACCTGCGCTCCGCCAAGCTGCAAGGCGAGCATTTCAAAATCTGCCACGAAGTTCGCGACGGCCACTCTTTCCCGAAGCCCGACGCCACGCGCAAAGTTGAAGTCGTCGTCGTCGGTGGCGGTATGGCCGGACTCTCCGCCGCCTACTTTCTGCGCCACAAAGACTTTCTCCTGCTCGAAAAGGAAGAGCATTTCGGTGGCAACGCGTATCAGGAAGATTATGCAGGTCAGGCCTACTCGACCGGCGCCGCTTATGACTTTCGTGGCAGTCCTAGCGACCAGCTCGCCAAGGAAATCGGCCTGAATCTCCTTCCCATTGATATGCCTGATCCCACGATCGCCAACGGCGGCTTTGCGCCAGACACCTGGCGGTCGGGCCTTTCACAGCTCCCTTATCCCAAGGAAGTCGTCGCCAGCTTCAAGAAGTTTGCCGACAATGTGATGAAACTCGACCCTCGCAAAGATCTTAACGAGCTCGACGCCAAGCCGTTCACCGACATCACCAGGAACTATGCCCCCGAAGTTGCCCAGTGGTGGGACGCCTACGGACTCTCCAACTGGGGTGCGGTCACTGAAGACACTTCCGCCTACATCGGCGTGTTCGATGCGCAATATCTCATCAAGGGCGACGACAGCTCGCGCGTCATTCTCCCCGGCGGCCTTGGCTGCATTTCCAAGAAGATCGTCGAGGTCATGCAACCGAAATACGGCGAACGCATGCTGGGCGACGCTACCGTTGTTGCCGTCGTTCCCGATGCAAATGAGGTCCGCGTCACGTATTTCCACCAGAACCGACTCATCACCGTTTCCGCCAAAGTCGCCATTATCTGCGCGCCGAAGTTCATTACCTCCCGCATTGTCGCCGGCCTTCCCAGCGATCAGAAGCAGGCCATGCGCCGCATGCGTTATGCCCCGGTCCCCATGATCAACATGATTTTCGACAAGCAGATCTATCGCAAGGGCTACGACAACTGGTGCCCCGGAAATTCCTTTACCGATTTTATCGTTGCTGATTGGACCATCCGCAATCAGCCCGGTTACCACCCGAAATACGAAATTCTCACCTTCTACACCACGCTCCGCGAGACTGAGCGCGACATGCTCCTCGAAGATGAGGATTGCAAAGAATTCGCCGGCAAGTGCCTGAAGCAATTCCAGAAGCTTTTGCCCGAATTCCGAGTGGATCCCATCGAAATCCAGGTGTATCGCCGAGGCCACGCCATGATGATGGCTGTCCCCGATCAGTTCACGAAGAACCGCATGATCGCGTCGCGTCCCATGGATCGCGTGTTTTTCGGCAACTCCGATTCCGGCGGACCCGAATCGCTCACCTCCGAGGCGGTGCGCATCTCACAAGCCGCTGCCGAGTGGGCTGAACTCACGCTCGCGGGCAAGCCTGGCGCGGCCGACCTTGCTCGCAAAGCCCTGACCGAAGTTGTCTTCTGACCTGAAGTTCAGCGTGTCGTCGCCGGAACTCACTCCGGCGCTTTCTCGTGCTATCTTTTCTTCGCAACAATTCAGGACTGCTCATTCGGTCCATCCATAGAAAGTGTCATCGCATGCGTCGACTAACTTCCGTGTTGGTAGTCGTCTTCCTCTTTCTCGCCGTATTCGCACTTCTCCCGCTCTTCTCGCAGCAAAGATCCGACTCTTTCCTCATCCTCAACGCCAGGATCGCTGATGGGACCGGTGCCCCGCTCCGTCAGGCGTCCGTGCGCGTCACTCAGGGCCGCATCGCCGCCATCGGCAATCTCCAGCCCAACCCGGGCGAAAACACCTACGACGCCAAAGGCCTCGTCCTGGCCCCCGGCTTCGTCGACATCCACAATCATTCCGAGGAAGGCCTCTTCACGGATCCTCTCGCCGAATCTCAAATCGCTCAGGGCATCACCACACTGGTCATCGGCGCCGACGGCGATTCTCCCTGGCCCATCAACGACTGGACCCGCAAAATGCGGCTACTTCACACCTCCCTCAACGTCGCCACCTTCGCCGGCCACGCCACCGTTCGCGAACAAGTCTTGGGGAAGGATTTCAAGCGATCCTCGACGCCCGAGGAAATCGCCAGGATGCAGCAACTCACCGGCGCGGCCATGAGCCAGCAGGCGCTCGGCCTTTCTTCCGGCCTTGAATATGAAGTTGGCAGTTACTCCAGCACCGACGAACTCGTCGCCCTCGCAAAAGTCGCTGCGGCCAGCGGCGGCATCTACATGACCCACATCCGCGACGAGGCCGACAAATCCTTCGAAGCCCTCGATGAAGAAATCACCATTGGCGAGAAGGCGCACATTCCCATCGAGCATTCGCACATCAAGCTCGGCACCGTCGGCGTGCAAGGGAAGGCCGCCGCCTATATAAAGGTCATCGAATCCGCACGCAAGCGCGGCGTCGATTTCCTGGCCGATTGCTACCCTTATGACGCCTGGCACTCCGACTTGAAAGTTACCGTGCCTGACAAGCAGTATGAGAATCCAAAAAGTGTCGCAAGAGCCCTCGCGGACGTCGGCGGCGCTTCCCACATCACCATCACCGAATTCAAGCCGCATCCCGAATACGCCGGCCACACGATCGCCGAACTCGCCAAAGCCGCCAACATTTCCGACGTCGACATGTTCATTCGCCTGATTCGCGAAGGCGACGCGGCTAATACCGAAGCCATCATCATCGGCCAGTCCATGATCGAATCCGACATCCAGGCTTTCTATCAGCAACCGTGGGTCATGGTCGCCAGTGACGGCGGCATCGGCTCCTCGCATCCACGCGGCGCCGGTACGTTCCCTCGCGTCCTTGGCCGTTACGTCCGCGAAAAACGCTGGATCACTTTGCCGGAAGCCGTGCACAAAATGACCGGCCTCCCCGCGCAACGCCTGGGCTGGAAAGATCGCGGCCTGATCAAGGAAGGCAATGTCGCTGACTTGGTCCTCTTCAATCCCGATACCGTGATCGACCGCTCTACTTACAAAGATCCTGAAGCACTTCCGATCGGCATCGAGAAAGTCTTCGTCGGTGGGACTCTCGTCTGGGATCACGGCAAAGCCACGGGAGCGCGCCCCGGCGCGGTCCTCGGCCGGACCGGCGTCCCCATCGGGGATTAGCCTCGACACCTGTCATCCCGACAAACACACGCAGGGAACCTCATGCCGTCTTCGTGCGTATCTCTAGCAGGAGCGACCACTATGCCCATTCGATTGCGCGTTCCTTCTTACCTGATCACCTTCGCCATCCTGTTCGCCATTCCCGCCCATGCCCAGCAAGAACCGGAAAAGGACGGTGTCGGTATCGAGTTCAGCGGCAAAGCCTCCTCCAAAGACGTCGGCCTCCCGATCTACCCGGGGTCGACGCTCCACAAGGATGACTCCAGCGACTCCCAGGCCGTTCGCATGGGTCTTTGGGGAGGCGGCTCCGGATTCAAGCTCGCCGTCGTTAAAATGGACTCCGCGGATTCGCCGGAAAAGGTCGCCGCCTACTACCGGAAGGCCCTCGCGAAGTACGGCAAAGTCCTCGATTGCACTCACCCTCCCGCCTCGGCAGACGCCGACAAGGAGTCCGATAAACTCACCTGTGGCAACGATAAAGCCGATGCCGGCGGATTCCTCTTCAAGTCCGGCACCAAGGAAAAGCAGCATATCGTCAACGTCAAGCCCAATGGCTCTGGCTCCACCTACGACCTGGTTGCCCTCGGCAACTGGTCCTCCGACAAGCACTGATTGCCCCTAACCCATTCATCCCCTTAGACTCTCCCTCGATTTCATCGTTATTCACACTTCCGCACACGTTTCCACAGACCTTTCGCCTCCACTCCCATTGCCTCGCCCATCCCCGCACCGTACCCTGTTGCGGACTTGAGCCGCAAAGCCCGAGCACTTCGCGGCTCAAACAAAAGCGGGCGCCATAGTTGTGAGACTATCGCGCCCTTCTTTTTTGCCTATAAACAATCTCTCCGCTCCCTGGCCCTCTCGTGATACCATTTCGCCTCAAAATTGGT
>Ga0335085_10012342_pt1 | contig 12592 bp, 15 predicted proteins | sample Lox_Sample_45_FD_206712 | JGI IMG/M metagenome (GOLD analysis project Ga0335085, IMG submission 206712) | Soil microbial communities from Loxahatchee National Wildlife Refuge, Florida, United States - Lox_Sample_4.5 | ecosystem: Environmental > Terrestrial > Soil > Wetlands | place: USA...
AATTTGAGTCGTCACTTCCATCAGCATGTCGATCTCGCGCTTGAATGCGCGGCCTTCAGCCATGCGCGTCAGAACGCGCCACATCCAGCCCATGCCCTCGCGGCAGGGTGTGCATTGGCCGCAGCTCTCGTGCTTGTAGAAATAGGAGATGCGCGCCATGGCCCGCACGATATCGGCCGACTTATCCATGACGATGACAGCCGCCGTGCCGAGCGCCGATTTCTTGTCGCGGCAACCGTCGAAATCCATCAGCAGCGTATCGGCCTGATCCGGTCCCGCCGGCACGAGCGGCATCGACGAGCCGCCCGGAATGACCGCAAGCAAATTGTTCCAGCCGCCGCGGACGCCGCCGGCATGTTTCTCGATCAGCTCGCGCAGCGGAATTCCCATCTGCTCTTCGACATTACATGGCCGTTCGACATGGCCGGAAATGCAGAACAGCTTGGTACCGGTGTTGTTGGCCCGGCCGATGCCGGCGAACCAGGCGGCGCCGCGGCGCATGATGTCGGGCACCTGCGCGATGGTCTCGACGTTGTTGACGGTGGTCGGACAGCCGTAGAGGCCCATATTGGCCGGGAACGGCGGCTTTAACCGCGGCATTCCCTTTTTGCCCTCGAGGCTTTCCAGGAGAGCCGTTTCCTCGCCGCAGATATACGCGCCGGCGCCATGATGGACGATGATGTCTAAGTCGTAGCCGTGAATGTTGTTCTTGCCGATCAGCCTGGCATCGTAGGCCTGATCGACCGCGGCCTGCAGCCGCTCACGCTCGCGGATAAATTCGCCGCGAATGTAGATGTAGCAATGGTGCACGCCCATGGCGCAGCCGGCGATCAGGCACCCCTCGATCAGGAGATGCGGATCGTGACGCATGACCTCGCGGTCCTTGCAGGTCCCAGGCTCTGATTCGTCGGCATTGATCACGAGATAGCTTGGCCGCCCGTCCGACTGCTTGGGCATGAACGACCATTTCAGTCCGGTCGGGAAACCTGCGCCGCCGCGACCACGCTGGCCCGAAGCTTTCATCTCGTTGACGAGCGTGTCGCGGCCCCTTTCCAGGATCGCCTTGGTTCCATCCCAGCCGCCGCGCGCACGCGCGCCTTCGAGGCCCCAGCCGTGGTGGCCATAGAGATTTTTGAAAATGCGGTCCTTGTCGGCGAGCATTTGATCGCTGTCTGTGTCGTTAGTTGCGCTGTGGGCCGGTCGAATCGGTGCCCGGCGGCGGCATCGCCGCTTCCTGCGATGGCGTCGTTTTCCGATAGATCGCGGGATCGGTAAGCGTGTTGGGACCGCCGACCGGCGCGGAATTCTGTCGATCAATTTGCGGACCCGGTTTCGGCATTTTACCCGCGGCCAAATCGATGAGGATCCGGGTTAGCGATTCCGCCGTGAGATCCTCGTAATAGTCGGCGTTGATCTGCACCATCGGCGCGTTGACGCACGCACCCAAGCATTCGACCTCGACCCAGGAGAACGTGCCGTCGGCGGTTACCTCGTTTTCATGGCCGATCGCGCGATGCAGAACTTTTTTCAGCTCGTCAGCGCCGCGCAGCAAGCACGGTGTGGTGCCGCAGAACTGCACGTGGAAGCGGCCGACCGGAGCAAGATTGAACATAGTGTAGAACGTGGCGACTTCGAGCACGCGAATTTTCGCCATGCCAAGCAGTTCGGCGACCGCCTCGATCGCTTTCTGCGGCAGCCAGCCGCCCGACTGATCCTGCGCTCGCCACAGCAGTGGGATCACCGCGGATTGCTGCCGGCCCGGCGGGTATTTGGCAATCTGCGCTTTCGCCCATTCGAGATTGTCCGCCGTGAAGGCAAAGCTCGGCAGCTGCTTTTCGGCAAGGCGGCGTACGCTCATCGGTCAATCTCGCCAAACACAATGTCGATTGAGCCGAGGATGGCGGTGACGTCCGCCAGCATGTGACCGCGACAGAGGAAGTCCATTGCCTGCAGGTGCGCGAAGCCCGGCGCGCGGATTTTGCACTTGTACGGTTTGTTGCTGCCGTCGGCGATCAGATAGACGCCGAACTCGCCCTTTGGCGCCTCGACCGCAGCATAGACTTCACCGGCCGGCACGTGGAAGCCCTCGGTATAGAGCTTGAAGTGATGGATGAGCGATTCCATGGAACGCTTCATCTGCCCGCGGCGCGGCGGCGTGATCTTGTTGTCCTCGACAACGACCGGGCCTTGCGCGTCAGCGGTGTGCAATTTTTCCACGCATTGCTTCATGATGCGAACCGACTGGCGCATCTCTTCCATGCGGATGCAATAGCGGTCGTAGCAATCGCCGTTCTTGCCCACGGGAATATCGAAATCGAGCTCGGAATAGCACTCGTAGGGCTGCGCCTTGCGCAAATCCCACACGGCGCCGGAGCCGCGCACCATGACACCGGAAAAGCCCCAGGCCCAGGCGTCTTCGAGCTTAACAACACCGATATCGACGTTGCGCTGCTTGAAGATGCGGTTCTCGGTGAGCAATTCCTCGAGGTCATCGCACACTTTCAGGAATGGGTCGCAAAAGGCTGAAATGTCGTCGATCAGTTTTGGCGGCAGATCCTGATGCACGCCACCGACGCGGAAATAGGCTGCGTGCATTCGCGAACCGGAAGCGCGTTCGTAGAAACCCATCAGCTTCTCGCGCTCCTCAAAGCCCCACAGCGGCGGGGTGAGCGCACCGACGTCCATCGCTTGCGTCGTGACGTTGAGGAGGTGCGAGAGGAGCCGTCCGATCTCGCAATAAAGCACACGGATCACTTGGGCGCGCTTTCGCACCTTGACCTCGAGCAGCTTCTCCGCGGCGAGGCAGAACGCGTGCTCCTGATTGATTGGCGCCACATAATCGAGCCGGTCGAAATACGGAATCGCCTGCAGGTAAGTCTTGTGCTCGATCAGCTTCTCGGTGCCACGATGCAGCAGCCCGACATGCGGATCAACGCGCTCGACGACTTCGCCATCAAGCTCGAGAACCAGCCGCAGCACGCCATGCGCGGCCGGGTGCTGCGGTCCGAAGTTGATGGTGAAATTTCGCTCGCCAGTTCCGGTTTCAGCCATCACGCTACCCGAGCGAATTGCGCGGCTTTGGCCGCGACGCGCGCATTGAATTTGTCCCACGCAACGATAAAGCGCTCGTGGCGGCCTTCACCGATGAGATCGATGCCATCATGCGCCTTCACCTTGAAGGCAACGCGCTGACCGATGACCTCGATGCATTCGGCTTCCGCGGTCACCGTCATGCCGGGAGGCGTCGCCGCCAGGTGGCTCACGTCGACATGCACGCCGACGCTGCCTTCGCCCGGATCGAGATGCTGTTTAATAAGATCGGCGCACGCCCATTCCATCAATACGATCATGAAGCCGGTGGCGAACACTTTCGGCATCGACGCGATCTCGGGTGATTCAGGATAGGTGTAGGGAACGGTCTTTTCCTCTGCCACCTTGTAGGCGACGCGATGAGTGAGCCCGGGCTTGAGCGTCGGCTTCATGGTCGCGAACCCCTCAAGACCCCTGCCCGCCAATTTTGCCCGCCTTCTCATCGCCCGGCAGCACATAATCGGTGCCTTCCCAGGGCGACAAAAAATCGAAGTTGCGAAATTCCTGCGCGAGGCGCACCGGCGAATAGACCACCCGCTTGAGTTCGTCGTCGTAGCGCACCTCGACGAAGCCGGTCAGCGGGAAATCCTTGCGCAGCGGATGGCCGTCGAAGCCGTAGTCGGTGAGCAGCCGGCGCATATCCGGATGCCCGGTAATCATGACGCCGTAGAGATCGTAGACTTCGCGCTCGAACCAGTCAGCGCCGGGAAACACATCGATGATCGAACTGATCGGTGTCGTCTCGTCGGTCTCGATTTTCACCCGGATGCGCACATTGTGCTTGGGCGAAAGCAGGTGATAGACGACATCGAAGCGCTGCTCGCGGCCCGGCCAGTCGACCGCGGTCACATCGACAATGCTCCAGAACAGGCAGCGCGGATCGTCGCGCAGGAAACGCATCACCGCAACGATATCGGACGCCTGCGCCGCGACCGTCAGTTCGTGATGGGCAAGCGCATAACCTTTGACCGCAGGCTTAAGCGCCTCGGTTACGATTTTGCCGAGTGTGTCGAGCGTCTCATCCATGTTCAGCGTTCGATCGTCGCGGTGCGGCGAATTTTCTTTTGCAGGAGCAGCACGCCGTACAGAAGCGCCTCGGCGGTCGGTGGACAGCCCGGCACGTAGATGTCGACCGGCACGATACGATCGCAGCCGCGCACAACCGCGTAGGAATAGTGATAATAGCCGCCGCCGTTCGCGCACGACCCCATGGAGATTACGTAGCGCGGCTCCGGCATCTGGTCGTAGACTTTTCGCAGCGCCGGAGCCATTTTGTTGGTGAGCGTGCCAGCCACGATCATGACGTCCGATTGCCGCGGTGAAGCGCGCGGCGCAAAACCGAAGCGCTCGGCGTCATAACGCGGCATCGACATCTGCATCATCTCGACCGCGCAGCAGGCAAGCCCGAACGTCATCCACATCAGCGAGCCGGCGCGCGCCCAAGCAATCAGGTCGTCGGCCGCAGCGACCAGGAAACCCTTGTCGGACAATTCGCTCTTAAGTCCGGTGAAAAACGGATCGTTGGCGTTCGGCGCGCCGACCAATGTCTGGCGCGGGGCGCCGATCGCAGGTTCGCTCAGCTCCATTCGAGCGCTCCCTTCTTCCACTCATAGATAAAGCCAATTGTCAGCACGGCAAGGAACAGCATCATCGACCAGAAGCCGAACAGGCCGAGCTTGCCGAACGCCACCGCCCACGGAAACAGGAAGCTCACTTCGAGGTCGAAAATGATGAAGAGAATGGCAACCAGGTAGAAGCGAACATCGAATTTCATGCGTGCGTCGTCGAAGGCGTTGAAGCCGCATTCGTAAGCCGAGAGCTTTTCCGGATCGGGTTGCTTGTAAGCCAGAACGAACGCGGAGAGCAGGAGCGCCAATCCGATCACCGCTGCCACGCCGATAAAAACCACAAGCGGCAGATAGCCGAGCAACAGTTGATTAAGCGACTGACTCATCGGGTGCCCCTCTGGCCGGCTATCATGGACAGCCCTTTCCTTACCGTTGGAACATGCCCCCCATGCGACGGTTCCGCGCAAGCCGGGACCGCGCCGATTTGCCCCAAAATCTAAAGCGGATTCGCGCTGGGAAACTAATCTTGGACCCTTAGCGCAGTGCACAAAGAGGCGCAAGACGGCGCCGTCGCGACTAAACGCGTACGCACAAGTACGTCCATGTACCGCGGATAAACACGCCTAAAAGCGACCGATCCGGAGGCGGCGGAAAGAAGCTAAGTGCTTGAAATCGTGGCGGGAGCGACGGGACTCGAACCCGCGACCTTCGGCGTGACAGGCCGACGCTCTAACCAACTGAGCTACGCCCCCGCGGGCGCGTCCGCAATTAAGGCCCGCGCTTTCGCAAGTCAAGGATTCCGGCGTGGAACGGGCGTTTTCCCGCCGCCTTGCACGCGCCACAGAGCGTGTGCAATACGGCGATATCCCCGAAAACATCGGTGGAATCGGCAAAACAAGCGTGGTCATTCGAAATCGAATCGTCTAACTGCATCGTGTTGACGGGCACTTTTCGCCGGTCATCGCTTCATCGAGGAGGGTCTAATGGCGACCAAACCAGCCACAACGGTTACATTGAAGCATCTCGCGGCGAGCCTTGCCGAAGACAATGAACTTACGAAAAAACAGTCAGAAGCGATTCTCGCCGGTCTGGTTGGCCAGATCGTCAAGCATCTGAAAAAGGGCGAGCGCATTCGCATTGGCGGACTGGGAATTCTGCAGGTACGCAAGCGCGCCGCACGCATGGGCCGCAACCCGGCCACCGGCGAAGCCATCCAAATCAAAGCAAGCAAGAAGGTCGCCTTCCGTGCGTCGAAAGAGCTGAAGGAAGCCATTTGATAGCGGACGACCGAGAGCAGATGACTAGCGACGGCGGAAGGAAATCACCTTCCGTCCGTCATCTGTTTTTCACGGCACTTAAGGCATTGCGGAACCGCCCCTGCCGCTGACGGGCGACGGAGGCGATCGTCGGGCTATGTTGTTTGGCTCAGCGAGACAAAAGTTGGTGGGCGGTGACGGACTCGAACCGCCGACATCCTGCGTGTAAAGCAGACGCTCTACCAGCTGAGCTAACCGCCCTGCACGAGATTTATCTCCGCCGCGTGGCTCCGCGCAAGGACTGTCAAGCTTTCAGAACCCAACTTTGGCTTACGCTGCGTCGTCCCTAGTCGGTCGAGCGCACCGCGCCGGCTTCGCTATCGCCCTCGGACTGGCCCGGTAAATCGACGCCCCGAGCGACATGCTCGGCAAGCCGGACCCACGACAACGCCAGCGTCAACCACAAAGCCCTGCCGTTATCATCGGCTGCAGCCTGCGCCATGGCTACGCATTCTTCCGCGCACCTTCGATGATCCTGAGTGGTCCCCATGACACGATCCCGACTAAGACGCGACCCCGACTAACGCGAACTCTGGAGCACTATGAGTGGGGAAGTTTGGCGCGCCGACGGTCGCACGATGGCCGAACCCGGGCTTGTGCAGTGCCAATAAAGGCGACAGAACCTTCCGCGCTTTAGGCCGCGGTTGGCGCGCATTGGGTTAAATATCTCTTAAGCTTCAATGGCCTGACATGCGTTCAGCTCTTAGCTGCACTGCACCAAAATCTATGGTGCATCGCACACATCCTCATATATCTGGGCTTACGATTCCGGTGATTGCCGGAGAACTACCGGGGAAAGGATTGGAGAAACATGTTCACATCCCTTGCCCGCCTCTTCCAGGAGTGGAAGCGCTACGGCGCTGTCAGGCGGGAGCTTTCGCATCTCAGCGACCGCGAGCTCGCGGACATCGGCATTACGCGGTCTGACATTGACCGGATCGCGACCGATCACACCGATCGCTGAACAGGCGACGCAAATATTAACAAGCAACGCCCGCCCTACCGGCGGGCGCTGCTGTTTCATGGAGGCTCGACGGCGAACCTAAACGCTGAGCGGCTTGCCCTTCTCCGCCACGACGACTTTGGTGCCGTGCCCCTTCATGGCGGCGACAAACTTGTCCGGCGTCGCGTCGAGGAACGGAAACGTTCCGTAGTGGCAAGGAATCACCGCATCGAGCTTGAAGTAGCGCTGCACGGCCATGGCGGCGCTCGCAGCGCCCATGGTGAAGCGGTCGCCGATCGGCACAATGCCGATTTTTGGCTGATGGATTTCCGCGATCAGCGCCATGTCAGAGAAAATATCAGTGTCGCCGAAATGATAGACTGTCGGCTCGCCCGGCGCCTTGATGATCGCGCCGAGCGGATTGCCGAGATAGATCGGCGTGCCATTGACCATATCGCCCGAGGAGTGATCCGCACGCACCATCGACACGGTGAAGCCCCCGAGGTCGGTAGTACCGCCGGTGTTCATCGGGTTGAGTTTCTCGAGGCCCTTTGAAACCAGCCACATGCCGAGGTCGTAATTGGTCGTGACGGTAGCCCCGTTGGTCTTGGCGATATCAAGCGCGTCGCCGACGTGATCGGCGTGACCGTGGGTAAGCACGATGTGCGTTACGTCCTTGATGGCTTGGGCCTTGTCGGAGACAAACACCGGATTACCGCTGAAGAAGGGATCGATCAAAACCGCCTTGCCTGCAAAATCGAGGCGAAAGGCGGCATGGCCATACCAGGTGATCTGCATGATGTGCCTGCCGGGTGAAATTGCGCGGATGCGCGACGGCGCAACCATAGTGGGGAGCCAGCACCTGCGGAAGGCGGCCTTGGCCGGATTCCGGCCTGCGTGCTAACGAAGCACCATGCCCGTTGTGATGTTGATGGAGGCGGCTCCGCTTTTGCCGGCGCGCGGCGCGCTGATCGGTCTTGATCTCGGCACCAAAACCATCGGTGTCGCAGCAAGCGACCCCGACCGGCGCCTCGCCACGCCGGTCGAGACGATTGTGCGCAAGCGCTTCAACCTCGACGCCGGGCGTGTTTTCGAGCTTGCCGCAGAGCGGCACGCTGCAGGCTTCGTGCTGGGGTTTCCGATCAACATGGACGGCACCGAAGGCCCGCGGGCGCAATCGACCCGCGCCTTCGCCCGCAACCTCGCCAAACTTACCGAGCTCCCCATCGCACTCTGGGATGAGCGGCTATCGACCGCCGCGGTCGAGCGCGCGCTGATCGCCGCCGACGCCAGCCGGACCAAGCGAAAAGCGGTGATCGACCAGCATGCCGCCGCTTACATTCTTCAAGGCGCGCTTGATCGGCTGGCGCGCTAAAGTCTCCCACGGCAACTCCGTTCGCTCGCCGCACACCGCATGGACGAGCGCCGTTCTCGTGAACGGGTAGTTGCCCAAACAACAAAACAGATACGCCAAAATCACTTTTCCGGCAGCGCACGTTCCAAAACGAGGTCCGCCGACCGCGCATCGATGCCGCTGGCTCCATACAGCGCGCCGTGCGGTCTGGAGAAGCGGGTGCGCTGGAACATTTCGGCTACCGGAGACGGCGCACCTGCCTGAAGTGCAGCGGCGCTCGCCAGTGTTGCAAGCTTGCCGACCGTGATGCGTGCCGCGGCTTCGCTTTCAAATTCGTTGCTGGCGTCGAGCAACTCCACTTTGTCTCCACTCATCGCCGAGGCTTCGCGCGCCATGTCGTCGAAAATATCGGCGGCTTCCCGGTCTCGCTTGAGCGCGCGCAACACGTCGAGGCACATGACGTTGCCCGAGCCTTCCCAAATCGCATTGACCGGTGCCTCGCGATAAAGTCGCGGCAGCATGCTTTCCTCGACGTAACCATTGCCGCCGAGACATTCCATCGCTTCGTAGATGAAGCCCGGCGCGGTCTTGCAGATCCAGTATTTCGCCGCCGGCGTAACAAGACGCGCATAGGCCGCCTCGCGTGGATCCGTGGCGGCCCGATCGAACGCCCGCGCAAGCCGCATCACCAGTGCGACGGCGCCTTCCACTTCGAGCGCAAGATCGGCCAAAACCGCGCGCATCATCGGTTGGTCATACAAATGCTTCTGGAACACCGAGCGATAGCGGCAATGATGCACGGCCTGCGCCAGTGCCATGCGCATGAAGCCCGCCGACGCCAACGCGCAATCGAGCCGCGTCAGCTGCACCATCTGGATGATGGTGCGCACGCCGGCGCCCTCGTCTCCGACCCTAAGCCCATAAGCACCGGCGAATTCGACTTCGCTCGACGCGTTGGAGCGGTTGCCGAGTTTATCCTTGAGGCGTTGCAGCCGTAGCGCGTTGACTGCGCCATCGGGACGAAAGCGCGGTACAAAGAAACAGGTGAGCCCGCCCGGCGCCTGCGCCAATACCAGAAAGGCGTCGCACATCGGTGCGGAGAGGAACCATTTGTGGCCGGTGATCGAATAGGAATCCAGCATCGGCGTCGCAGTCGTGGAATTGGCGCGTACGTCAGTGCCGCCCTGCTTTTCGGTCATGCCCATGCCAAGCGTCATGCCCGGCTTTTCCCACCACGGCTTGAAAGTGCCGTCGTAGCTTGACGTGACGACTTTGGGCGCGACTTCCGCCAAAAGCTTGGGCTCCGCGACAAGCGGCGCAAGCGCGGCGCGAGTCATGGTGATGGGACAAAGATGGCCGCTCTCGACTTGGGCCGTGATGTAGTACCGCGCCGAGCGCGCCACTTCGGCGGGCGGCGCGGCGCGCGCTCCGGATGAGGTCCAGGTCGAGGCATGCAGGCCGGCGCCGACGCTCGCGCGCATCAGATCATGATAACCCGGATAAAACTCGACCACGTCGCGGCGAAAGCCTTTGGGATCGAAGGTGTCAAGCTTCGGCGGGTTCTCGTTGGCGCGGCGCCCCAGCGAAAACATCTCCGCGCTACCCCACTGACGCCCATGCGCCGACAGCGACGACGCCTCGCTACCCGCGCCGTTGGCCTTCACCGCCTCCATCAGCGGCACATCGCTCGAATACAGGTCGATGTTTTCGTAAGGCGGTGACTGGTTGAAAACCTCTTGGGTATCGAAGCGCGGGACTGTGGTCATGACCGTTTGCCTCCCGGTGGTATGCAATCTTACCACGTTTTCGGTGCATGCCGGTCAAAGCGCCCGCAAGTGGGCTTGCCGGGCCGCTCGAATTGGGCCTATAGCACCGCTTTGATGACGAAACCCCAGCCGCTGACGCGCCACATCGTTTCCATCAACGATCTCACCAATGGAGAGATCGAGACCGTCTTCCAGGTCGCCCACGGGTTTTTGAAAGAACTCGTCGATAAAAACGTCCCCTACCGGATCGGCCGCGGCACCAGCATCGCGTCCAAGTATATTCTGGCGAGCCTGTTCTACGAGCCGTCGACCCGCACGCGCCTGTCATTCGAGAGCGCCATGCTCCGCCTCGGTGGCGCCAATATCACCAGTGCCGATCCCGCGGTGAGCTCTGCGGCCAAGGGCGAAAGCCTCGCCGACACCATCCGGGTCATCGCCAACTACGCCGACATTATTGTCATCCGCCATCCGCGCGACGGCGCCGCCCGGCTGGCAGCCGAATATTCGCCGATCCCGGTGATCAACGGCGGCGACGGCAGCCACGAGCACCCGACGCAAACGCTATGCGACCTGTTCACGTTGCGGTCAAAGAACAAGGGCCTCAAGAACATGAAGATCGCGATTTCGGGCGATCTCAAAGGAAGCCGCACCGTTCACTCGTTCGTCTATGCGCTGGCGCGCTTCGGCGCGACCATTGATCCGCTCCCCGCCCCCGGCATGGAATTACCGCCGCACGTCGACCGCCGCTTGCGCGAAGAATTTCATTGCCGGATGATCTCGAAGGCTCCCGGACAGCCGGGCAGCGACGCAATCGACGCGCTTTACGTCACCGCCGACCAGCCCCACCAGCTGTCGCTCTACGCAGAACCGGAAGTCGATTACGGCCTCGTCCTGCAGAAGAAAATCGATGCCGTGTATGTCACCCGCTTTCAGAAGGAGCGATGGACCGAGAAAGAACGGCCGTATCCGAAGATCGACGCCAAATTTTTGCGCGAAGCCAAATATTCGCAAGCCAGCGTCATGCATCCGCTGCCCCGCGTCAACGAACTCGACGCCTCGCTCGACACCGACCGCCGCGCGATTTATTTCCGTCAGGCGGCGTATGGCGTTCCCGTCCGCATGGCGCTGATCGCGCTGCTGTTGCGGCTGCACGGTAAAAAATCCCTGCACACATTCGCCGGCGGCTTCGCCCAACCTGATTATCCGATTTATGTGCAGCCAATCGGAACCGGCGTCCATTGCGGCAACAAAAACTGCATCACCGGCGATCCGGCCGAGCGCCAATACGCCGCCAACAAGTTCTATGTGGTGGAGGAGAACTCACCGCAACGCTGCAAGCTTCGGTGCCTCTATTGCGAGACCGACATCGAAGCGCAGGCCGCCGCGCATTTTGTGGTCGGCGATACGACGCGCAAGACGTTTTCGCCGGGGATTGCTTCGCTGCTGCACGCCCCAGCCGAGAAGCTCAGACACCTTGTCGTCTATGACGGCGAGGCGGAAGCGGAAACAGCCGGCTTCCATCCCCGCGAAAGCCGGAAAAAGGCGCGCGCCGGTTAGCGTCGGAACGGATTCCCGCTTTCGCGGGAGTTGGCGGAAAAGTACGCTGTCGCCATGGACGCGCTGCCTGCCTTCGTCGCGGCTTTCATCTTCGGCTATCTCTGCGGCTCGATCCCGTTCGGTATTCTCCTGACGCGGCTTACCGGGGGGCCAGACCTCCGCGCCATCGGCTCGGGCAATATCGGCGCCACCAATGTCTTGCGCACCGGGCGAAAGGGGCTCGCCGCAGCGACACTTCTTGGCGACATACTCAAGGGCACGGCCGCGGTCCTGATCACCCGTTATTTTCTTGGTCATGATTTTGCGATCGCCGCCGCAATCGGTGCTTTTCTCGGCCACCTGTTTCCGGTCTGGTTACGCTTTCGCGGCGGCAAGGGGGTTGCGACTTACATCGGGGTCTTGATCGGCCTCGCCTGGCCCGCGGCGATCGTGTTCTGCGCGATCTGGCTCGTGATCGCGGCGCTCAGCCGTTACTCGTCGCTCGCGGCGCTCGTCGCCAGCGCGGCGACACCCGTGTTTCTTTGGTGGCGGGGCGACCTGAAGGACGCGGCGCTATTTTTGCTGCTGTCGGTACTGTTATGGATCATGCACCGCGCCAATATCGCGCGGCTTCTGAATCGGACGGAAGGCAAAATCGGCGCCGGCTCAAAAGGCGCGGGCGGCTAATTCAGCTATTGCCGGCACATGCCATCCGAGTGGCAATACTGGCCGGCGTGGCAAAAATGATAACGCCCGGTCGTGCCAACATGACATTCGCAGGTTTTCGCGCTCACCAGTCCTTCCCCGCAGTGGGGGAAGCGCTTGTACTTGACCGCGGCGAAGGCGCTCTGCGCCAGCAAGCACGTCAAAACGCAAGAGACTACGAAAATGGATTTTTTCATGATCCGCCCTTGTGCAAGCGCCGCGTCGATCCAGCGACATCATAACCACACGAAAGCATAGCGTGCTTTTGGCCTCCTCGATACTGCCTTTGGGCGTGCGCTCGGGCGTTTGCGCCA
>Ga0335085_10012343_pt1 | contig 12592 bp, 11 predicted proteins | sample Lox_Sample_45_FD_206712 | JGI IMG/M metagenome (GOLD analysis project Ga0335085, IMG submission 206712) | Soil microbial communities from Loxahatchee National Wildlife Refuge, Florida, United States - Lox_Sample_4.5 | ecosystem: Environmental > Terrestrial > Soil > Wetlands | place: USA...
TACGGACAAACGGTCCAGGCGCCCACCCCGCGGCAGATTGGACTGCAGGTGTCCTACCGTCATTGAGGATCCCCATGAAGAAATCGACTGGCATCTCCTGGTTGATGTGCGCCTTGGCGGCGGCGCCGCTGGGGCTGCGGGCCCAGACTGGTGGCGAAGGCGCGGTGGACAACCATGCGGTGCCCCTGATGCGCTTCGAAGCCGAGGACTTCGTCAGACTCAAGCCGGGCGACAACCTCGGCGAGGCACTCGGCGTCGCCGTCAACTCCAAGGGCGAGGTCGCGGTCCTCAATCATCCAGGCTCCGCCACCACCGGGCCCCTGTTCGGCAATGCGACGACGGAGATCCTGCTGTTCGATCGCAACGGCCACTTCCTGCGCGAAATCGGTCACAAGGTCTATGGGCTGGGCTACGGGCACTCCATCCGCTACGACCGCTACGACAATCTGTGGATCGTGGACAAGGGCACCGATTCGGTCATCAAGTTTGATCCCCAGGGCAAGGTGCTGATGAATCTCGGGCGCCGTCCCGAGGGCTTCGATTCCGGGCACATCGAGCACGCCAAGCAGGCGGTGGCGGTGGCCGTCGACGGCTGGTTCGGAGCGCCGACCGATGTCACCTGGGACCAGGATGACAACATCTATGTGAGCGACGGCTACGTGAACTCGCGCATCGCCAAGTTCAACAAGTATGGCGACTGGATCAAGTCCTGGGGCAAGTACGGCAAGGGCGGCAAGAACGCCGACGAGAACCCCTACAGCATCGATAACCCCCACAATCTGCAGGCCGACCGGCAGGGGAACATCTACGTGGCCGATCGCGGCAACCGCCGCATCCAGGTGTTCGATAGCGACGGCAACTTCAAGCGCTTCCTGTTCCTGAACGTCCCCTACGACAAGACCCATCATCCCGCGCTCGGCAATCTGCCCAAGGATCCCTCGACCCGGCCGGATCAGACCGAGCCGTGGGCGATTTGCATTTCCCCGACCACGCCGCAGTATCTGTGGGCCATCGATGTGGAGCCCGGCCGGCTCTACAAGATGACGCTCGATGGCAAGATCCTCGGCATGCTCGGCTCATCGGGACGGCGGATGGGCCAGTTCAACTGGGCACACGCCATTGCCTGCCCGTCTGAGGAGACGATCTACGTCGCGGACATGAACAATTGGCGGATCATCAAGCTGCGGCTGTTTCCGCACGAGCTGCCGAAACAGTGAATGACGCGAGCCGGCGCACCGCGCTGGTCGTCATCGCCTCCTCGGTCGGCACGGCCTTCGAGTGGTATGACTTCTTCTTGTTCGGGACCCTGGCTTCGCTCATCTCGGGCAAGTTCACGGCCGGCAGCAAGACGGCCGGTTTCCTCTTCATCCTGGGCGCCTTCGCCGCGGGCTTCATCGTGCGCCCCTTCGGGGCGGTGTTCTTCGGCCACATCGGGGACCGGCATGGCCGCAAGAGCGCCTTCCTGCTGACGATTGTGCTGATGGGCGCGGCCACGACGGCGATCGGGCTGCTGCCCACGATCCAGTCGATCGGCGTCGCCGCGCCGCTCCTGCTGGTGGCGACGCGCGTGGTGCAGGGCTTTGCCATGGGGGGCGAGTACGGCGGCGCGGCGGTGTACGTCGCCGAGCACGCCCAGTCCGGGCGTCGGGGGTTTCTCACCGGTTGGATCCAGTCGACGGCGGCCCTCGGCCTGCTGCTCGCCGTGGCGGCGGTGCTGGGGGTGCGAGTGCTCATCGGCGAGCGCGCCTTTGGCGAGTGGGGCTGGCGAGTGCCGTTCCTGTTCTCCGCGATCCTGCTGGCGCTGTCGTTGTGGATCCGGCTCAAATTGGGCGAAAGCCCCGTCTATCAGCGGATGCGCGCCCAGATGGCGGTCGCGCGCGCGCCCTTGCGCGAGGCGCTGCGCGGGGAAAACCTGCGGCGTATCGGGCTGGCGCTGGTGTGCATCCTGCTGGCGCAGGGGGCCGTGTGGTACACCGCGCACTTCTACGCCCAGTTCTTCCTCGAGCAGGTGCTGAAGGTCGATGCGCCGCGGGTGAACCTGCTCATCATGGCGGCGGTGCTGCTGTCCGCCCCCGGGTATCTGTTCTTCGGCTGGTTGTCCGACCGCGTGGGTCGAAAACCGGTGATGCTGGCCGGAATGGGGTTGACGCTGCTCCTGTACTTTCCGGGGTTTCACGCCTTGACGAGCGCCGCAAACCCCGCGCTGGTGCGCGCCGCGCGCGCCGCACCGGTGGTGGTGGTGGCCGACCCGGCTTCCTGCCACACGCAGTTCGATGTGCTGGGGCGCCACCCAGCGCGTTCCGCCTGCGACGTATTGCGCACCACGCTGGCCGATGGCGGCATTCCGAACCATCTCGTCGGGCAAGGCCGTGACGGCTGGGCCGCGGTGTATATTGCCGGCACGCCGGCAGTGCAGGGGACCGTGGCGCACATGGACGAACGGCAGCAAAGCGATGAAATGGCGCGCCTGGCCCACTCCCTGAAGGCGGCCCTCCAGGCTTCCGGGTATGGGTCGAAGGCAGATCGCGTGGAGATGAAGCTGCCGCTCATCCTCGGCATGCTCCTGCTGCTCATGCTGGCCTCGACCGCGCTGTATGGTCCCCAGGCGGCCGCGCTGGCGGAGCTGTTCCCCACCTCGATTCGATACACCGCCCTGTCCGTGCCCTACAACATCGGCGTCGGCTGGGTCGGCGGACTGCTGCCGGTCTCCGCCTTCGCGCTGGTCGCCGCGACGGGAGACATCTACTCCGGTCTTTATTATCCCTTGGTGTTCACGGCCATCAGTTTCATCTGCTGCTGGCTGTGGCTGCCGGAGACCTCCGGCCAGGCGCTGCAACAAACAGGAGAGCACCATGTCAGCTGACAGTCGATGGACACGCCGCCAGGCATTGGGTGCGCTCGGGGCGGCGGTGGCGGCGCCGCTGTGGCGCAGCGCCCGGGCCGCGCCGGGCCCGGGCCGCAACATCCTCGACGTCCACTCCCACTTCCAGCCACCGGCGATTCGCGCCTTGAATCTCCCCGGTCCCATGAATGCCTGGGACCTGCAAAAACAGCTCGACGACATGGAGGCCGCCGGAGTCACCCGGGCGGTGCTCTCCATTACGACACCCGGAGTCCCCGCCACCGGTGAGGCGGGCCGGCGGATCGCGCGCGCCTCGAACGAATACGCGGCGCAGCTGGGGGCGGATCACGGCCGGCGGTTCGGCTTCTTCACCTGCGTGCCCATGGACGACATGGACGCGGCGTTGGCTGAAGTCACGCACGGCTTCGATGTGCTCAAGGCGCAAGGGGTTGGACTGTTCACCAGCTACGCCGGCCGCTGGCTGGGGGATCCGCAGTTTGATCCCCTGTTTGCCGAACTGGAGCGGCGGCGGGCCATCGTGTTCGTGCATCCCACGAGCCCCGTGTGCTGCACCCGGCTGATGGCGGAAATCCCGGACACGATCATCGAGTATGGAACCGACACCACACGGGCCATCGCCAGTTATGTATTTCGGGGCGCGGCGCGGCGCTACCCCTCGGTGCGGATGATCTGGAGTCACTCGGCGGGCACGATGCCGTATCTCATCGAGCGCTTCGAAGGCCTGGCGCGCAGCCCGGCCGCCAAGCAGCAGGTCCCGGAGGGGTTCCGCGCCAGCGTCGGCCACTTCTGGTACGACATCGCCCAGGCTTCCAATCCGGTGGCCACCCAGGCGCTGCGCTCGGTCGTGCCCATGGAGCACATCGTCTTCGGCACCGACTATCCGTTCCGCACCTCCCTGGATCACGTGACGGGACTGGAGAGCGGCCGGGTGTTTGGATCCCAGGAGCTGCAGGGCATCTATCGCGGCAACGTCGCGCGGGGCTTGTCCGAGCTGCTGTGAAGCGCCACGCGTTGTTGTTTCAACGCCGGCAGGCTAAAATTCCCGGGAGACGGAATTAACGTGGAGAAGCGGATGCCCTCGCGAATCGCCCTGGCGGCCATTGCCGTCTCGTTGACCTGCTTCGCCGGCGCGACCTCGGCGCGCGAAGTCATGCTGATGAACCGCATCGGCCCCTCCAAGATGACCTTGTTCATCGCCAACGCGGACGGCAGCGACGAGCGGCGGCTGTTACCCGCGTCCACCGCCTTGGATTACGATCCCAGTTTCTCGCCGGACGGACAGTGGATCGTGTTCACCTCGGAGCGCGACCCCGACGGCAGCGGCCAGGCGGACCTGTGGCGTGTCCACCCGGACGGTACCGGACTCGAGCGGCTCACGACGGAGCCCTCGATGGATGATGCGGGGGCGCTGTCGCCGGATGGCCGCAAGCTGGCGTTCGTCTCCACCCGGGGCGGGGCGCGCACGGCGAACGTGTGGATCAAGGAGCTGGACTCGAAGCGGACCCGCAATCTCACCGGGGATGGCCGCACCGACATCCCGATGACCATGAATGGCAATTTCCGCCCCGCGTGGTCGCCCGATGGCGCCTCGATCGCCTTCACCTCCGATCGCGGCGAGCACTGGATCGGCGCCGAGCAGGGTGCCGGGGCCGGACATTCGCATCCGACCAGTCTCTACGTCATGCACGCCGATGGCAGTGACGTGCGCCGGCTGACGATGACGACGCCGACCACGACGACCGGCTCGCCGCAGTGGTCGCCGGATGGTCGCAAGCTCCTGGTCTATGAGGTGCCCACCCGGGACACCTTCGGTGCACGCATGGGCGGCTTCGGGATCGCCCAGCTCAGCGCCACCTCGCAGATCGCGGAAATCGACGTGGCCACCGGGGCGCGCACCGTCCTCACGCAGGGCCCCGGTCTGAAGACCAACCCCCACTACCTCTCCGGTGGCCGGATCGCCTATCTGCTGAAGGCCTCACCGAAGGGCGGTCCGGCGCCCGGGATCGTCTACAGCGACGGCACGCGCGGTCCGGCCGGCGAGGTCCGCAATCCGTCCTGGTCGCCCGACGGGAAGCGCGTCGTCTACTATCGTTTCGATCCGACCAACCGCGCGCAGTACACCCGCCTGCATAGCTGGGACCCGACGCGGGAGTATCGGTACACCGATGTGTTTCCGACCTTGTGCCGCAAGACCGGCCAGCTCGCGCTCACGGACCTGAACTTTCCCTTCGGCAATCCGACCGCCTCGGTCAGCGTGATGAACGTCGATGGCTCGAACCGGCGCAAGATATTCCAAAGACAGGACGGCGCATCGCTCATGCCGACGTGGTCGCCCGATTGCCAGTGGGTCGCCTTCGGCTTCGGGACCTTCTTCGGCGGCCGCGGCTTTGCGCCGGCCAACGTGTTCATGGCGAAGGCCGACGGCTCCGAGAGCAAGCAGGTCACGCACAGCAAGGTGAACGCGGGCTTCCCCGCCTGGCTTCCGGATGGCAAGACCCTCATCTTCCGCGTCTGGGGCACGGCCGACTCACCCGAGACCCGCGGGCTGCGCTCCATGGACCTGGCGAGCGGTGAGATCAAGGTGTTGACCACGGAGTGGGACAACTTTCCGTTCATCTCGCCGTCCGGGGACCGCGTGGTCTTCACTCGCCGCATGCCGGACTTCGATTTCGAAGTCTTCACCATGAAGCCGGACGGGAGTGATGTGAAGCGGCTGACCACCACCCGTGGCGCCGATGCCCACGCCACCTGGTCGGCCGACGGCAAGGAAATCTGGTTCGAGAGTTCGCGCACCGGGTTCAAGGACGAGGCGGCCCTGTACGACACCTCCCCCCAGCCCTACGCGCAGATCTTCCTGATGAACCGCGATGGCAGCCATGTGCGCCAGTTGACGGACAGCAAATGGGAAGACTCGATGGGGATGTACGTCACGGTGAAATAGCCGCCGCCGGCGCAGAGGGTGTATGGATACAGAAAAAGTCGGTGTAAGCCGTAGAGCCCTGCTCTGCTCGCTGGGGGCGCTGGCGGTCGGGTCGGCGCGCACGAGCCGGGCGGCTGCCCCGCCCGCATCCGGAATTCCGGGCGGCGCCGCGCCGGCGACGATCATTCACAGTGAGCTGAAGCTGCTCGCCCCGGATGTGTATGCATTCCTGCAGCGCGAAGCGCCGGGGCAAAGCAACTTCTCGGTCTCGAATTTCGGACTCGTGGTCGGCCCGAAATCACTTCTGGCCATCGACGCCGGGGGCGGTCCGCAACATGCGCGCAATTTCCTGGCAGCCGCCAAGGAGTTCGGTAAACCCGTTGACCGGGTGATCCTCACCCACGAACACCCGGATCATATCGTCGGCCTGACGCAGTTTCCTCCCGGCATTGAAATCGTTGCGCAGGAGCAAACGCGCACGCAGATGATAAAAATGGGCCAGCCGCCGACCCCGCCGTACTGGGCGACCAATCCGGCGTGGGGCAACAGCCACGACGTGAATCGAGTGATCCTGCCCACGGTCACCTTCAGGGACCACATGTCGCTGTTCTATGGGGACACCGAGGTGGACATTGACTGGCCGGGACGCGCTCACACCGTGGGGGATGCCTTGATTCGCGTGCCCAAGGCGCGCGTCATCTTCCTGGGGGACATCGGTTTCTTTGGCGTGACGCCCCTGAATGGATCCGGCTACATCGCCGACTGGATCAAGGTGTGCGATACGTTGTTGCAGGATCCGAACTTCGACATCATGGTCCCGGGGCATGGGCCGGTGGGCGGCAAGTCCGATCTCAAAGACATGCGTGATTACCTGGCGCTGCTGCTGGAGCACGGGCGCCGCAGCTTCGCGGCCGGGATCAGCCCCGGACGTGCCGCGGCGGAGCTGAATCTGGGCCGCTTCGCCACCTGGACCGACGCCGATCGCGTGGCGACCAACATGGCCAGGCTCTACTCCGAACTGAAGGGGACGGTCGGACCGGACATGGACCGCGGGCTCGCTCAGCAGGCGGTCGCGGAATACAACCGCCTCAAGCGCTCGCCTTGATCTTGACCTTTACCGCGGACTCCACCCGGGAGCGCAGACCGTCCAAGACGAGATTGCGGATGAAGGCCTTGTAGGCGTGGGCCACTTCCGTCGCCTTCATGTGCTTGGGCGCCAACGGCAGGATCATCGCCTGGGCCGCGGCGAAGAATTCGCACATGCCAATGATGGCGACGTGCATGAAGAGCGGATCGGGTGAGCGTTCCGCCTCCTCGCCTTCGAGGTGCAGAAATTGGGTGTAGTAATGGACGGCTCGGGCGTTGAGTTCGCGTGCCCGCTCTTTGACTGACGGACTCTTCCCCTCGGCGCAGCCCTCGATCATCAGCCGCTGCATGGAGCGGACGCGGCAGGAGAAGTCCAACATGTCTTCAACCCGTGCGCCCAACCTCTGGGTGAGCGGCGCATCCGGTGCCGGATGCTTCGCCGCCCAATTGTCCAGAATGTTCTCCACCACGGCGATCAGCAGTTCTTCCCGGTTCGAAAAGTAGTAGCGCACCAAGGCCGGGTCGACGCCGGCTTGGCGCGCGATCAGAACCGTCGGCACTTTGTGCGGGGGCAGATTCTCCAGCAACTGCGTGGCGACCGACACGATGGCCTCGCGGCCCACGGCGTTATGTGCAGCCAGTGGCCTGCCGCGACTTCGCCGGGGACGCTTTGGGACGTGGCGGGTTTTTCTTTTGGCCGGGGAGGCGGTGGTTTTACGGGTCATTATTCGTTGCAGGGCACAAGGAGTGAGGATTCTAACTCCAACCCGACCCGGCTCCTTACCAATTTTCTCTGGGCAAGCGCCTGGCCTTGCGGTAAATTCCTACCACAAAGAATTAGTGGAGCGTGGATGAAATTCAAACTCGTGGTCTGGCCCCTGACGGCCGTGGTGCTGGGGTGCGCCGCCTTGGCCCATGCGGCCGGGCCAGTGCAGATGAAGAATCCACTCTATGGCGACCCCAAGCATCCGAATATCTCGGGAATGTGGAATCCGGAGTACGCCTATTTCGGCCCCCCCATTGGCGGGGCCGCGGCGCGGCGACCCCCGGGGCCGCCGCCCGGTGCAGGGGCGTATACGCCCCCGCCCATACCGCAGCTGACGCCGCCGTACGCCAAGCGCTACGCGGAGTGGAGGCATAAATTTGATACGGATGGCTCCCAGGAGCCGGATTCCGTGACGCGTTGTCTGGCCTTCGGCATGGCCCGATTCGGCACCATGCCGGTGGAGATCATCCAGACCCCCGGGCAGATCACGATGAATCTGGGCGTGCTGCATGACATTCGCCGCATCTACCTGGATGGTGTCGGCCACACCGTGGGGGCGGATCCGAGCTTCAATGGCGACTCCGTGGGCCACTGGGAAGGGGACACGCTGGTCGTGGAGACCAACAACATTCGTGCCGGAACGCTGGACCGCAATGGGGTCCCCTACTCGGACAAGATGACGGCGGTGGAAAGAATCCGGCGGGTGAGTCCCACTCGACTTGAGATCGTGACGACACTGACGGACCCGGAAGCCTTTGTCACCCCCTTCACCATGAAACGCGACTACGTGCCGATGCCGCCGGGAAGCCGCTTCGAGGAGTATCTGTGTGAAAACAACAAGGATCTCTAGGATGCTCCGCAGGTTCCTGACACTGTCTTTGCTGCTGATGACCGGGTCGATGACGGCCCAGGCCCACCACTCCTTCGCCATGTTCGACTCCACGAAGATGATTCAGCAAAAGGGCGTGGTGAAGGAAGTGCAATGGACCAATCCCCACGTGTGGGTGCGCTTGTCCGTGCAGGTGGACGGGAAAGAGGTGACCTACGACTACGAAGCAGCCGCCGTCGCGGTGCTGAAGCGCGTGGGCTGGGTGAAGGACTCGGTGAAGCCGGGGGATGTGGTCACCGTGGTCGGACACCCTTATAAGGACGGGCGACCGGGCGGAAGCATTGAGCATCTGATCCTGGCGAATGGGTCGCAGATCGGAACCGGCGACGCCATACCCGGAGCGCTGACCGTGCCCGGTGTGCAATGAGCGCCACCGCGGGTCTCCTCGGCAGATATGCGACCATAGCGGGCCCACGGCCACTCATAAACAGGGGGAATCGCAGATGAACACCAAGCCGAAGTCGTGGCTGGCACTGCTGGCGATGGTTGCATCGGGGCTGCTGTCCGCGCCCGGATTCGCGGCGGATGAGGGCGCGACCCCGTTCAAGCTCGGGACCTTCCGCCATGCGGGCCAGGAGTTTCTGGGCCTGGTGCTGGACGACAAGCGCGTGATCGACATTGCCAAGGCGAATGCGGAGCTGCAAAAGCGGCATCCTGCCTATCCTAAGGTCGCGGTCCCGGTGGACATGAAGGACTTGATCGCACGCTACCCAGCGGATGTGGGCCCGAGATTGCGCCAGATCGCAAAGGCGAACGCCCAGGTCCAATCGGCGGGCTACCTCTACGCCCTCAGTTCGGTTGATGTCCTGCCTCCGGTGCGACCGATTGTCATCCTCAATGCCGGTGCGAACTATCCAGAACACGCCCGGGGAATTGTGGAACAGGCCGCCCGAGCGGCGCAGGCGAGTGGCGGGCCGGCGGGCAGGCCGTTCGGCAGTGGGCCAGCCCCGGCTGCGGTCTCAAAGCCCGGGTTGTGGGAGCGGGCGCCCGATGACACTCGGCCGGACAATCCGTATCTGTTTCTCAAGGCCCCAAGCGTCATCGTGGGCGCGAATGATGATGTCGTCATTCCGAAGGGGCGGGATGAGCTCGACTGGGAATGCGAGTTTGCGGTCGTGGTGGGCCAGCCGGCGAAGCGTGTTCCGGTGTCCGACGCCGCGCAGTATATCTTTGGCTACTCCATTGAATTCGATGCCTCAGATCGCGAAGGGCGGGGCGACCGCAAAATGGGCGGTGGGCCCGACTGGTTCGTCCAGAAGAACCACGATACCTTCGCACCCATCGGACCGTTCATCGTGCCCAAGGAATTCGTCGCGACGCCGATGAACACGCGCCACTACTTCACTTTGAACGGCGAGATCAAGCAGGACTCCAACACCTCCAAAATGGAATACAACATTTGGGAGATGCTGGCCTACGCATCCAATGTGATGACCTTGCATCCCGGTGATCTGATCTCGATGGGCACACCGCCCGGCACGAATATCGAGAAGCAGAATCCCCGCTGGATGAAAGCGGGCGATGTGGGCGATTGTATCGTGGAAGGCATTGGCGCCCAGCACCACCACATCGTCGCAGAACAGTGAATGACCCGCCACGGCTGAGCCGGACACGCTGAACGAGCGCCCCGGGGGCACACCCTGGGGCTGAAGTCTCAACGCGGCGGTGTGGAGCCCCGTTCCCCGCGGGTGCTGCGGGCCTGCGCCGGCCCGCGACGTGTCAGGGGGTGGAGGGTGGAGAGAGGCGCCGTGGCGCGCTCACTGGTTGCGAGTCGGCAGCGCCTCCAGCACCTTGCCGTCGGGCTCGGTCACCCGCACATAGAATCCGCCGGGGCGGCCATCCTTGAGCGGGTAGTACACGATACTGACCTTGTCGCCGGCTTTGAGCGAGTGAAGACCCCAGCCGCGTCGGCCCAGCCAGCTGGGGCTCATGCCTTCCAGGCCCCATTCCTGAGTCTTGCCGGACTTGCCCGAGACGACGATCCAGATGAAGGTGTGAGGCTGCGTCCACTGGTACTTCTCGATCGTGCCGGTGAGCTGCTTTTCAGTCCCCCATTCGAACATGGCGGTCGAGTGGTGCGCGCGCGCGGCGGACACGAACACGAGACTGGCCGCACAGGCGAGGGACATCAGCCGGTATCTGCGGTTCACGGTGTCACTCTCCCGGGGTGTGCTTGAGGCTGAATGCGGCGTTGCCCTTGGCATCCAACGCATCGTGATTGTTCTGCTCACAGACGTATTCCATGATCTTCCAGTCGCGGTGGCGTTTGTAGTCCGTCTTCGTCGTGTACGGCTCCAGGAAGACGGCGGGGTCGGTCCGCGTGGTGGTGATCTCCAAGGTGTCCGGCGCGATGAGGTGCATCCGCTCCGTGACGTGCAGCTTGTCGCTGTGGCCGTTGATGCCGTTGACCGGGCTGGTCTCGGGCAGGATTCCCGAGGTCTCCACCACCAGCGTGTCTCCTTCCCAATGTCCCACGGAGGTGCCCTGGTAGGTGGGGTCCGGATTCTCGGGTGCCGGACTGCCATCGGTGTAGATCCGCCGGGTCAGCGCATAGGTCTCGATCAGGATGGTCACCCGTCCCGGTGTGAACAGAAACTCGATCGGATAAGGCTCGGTCATGCTCTGGGGCACCCCCGGGGGGATGCAGCTTGCGACGGCGGACACGAAATTCAGGCCCTTCTGGCGCTTGTTGAGCGCCTGATACTGCTGCCACTGCTTTTCGTAGGGCGGCGTGAACTTCGGTGGGGCCGGCGGGGCCTGACCCGGCTTGGGTGGCACGAAGGTCACGTCCCATACGCCGCTCCAGTCGGGCAGCTGGGCGAGCGCGGCATAGGCATTGACCGGCGCGGGTGCGGACCCGGCCGTGGCGGCGGCGGCGGAGCCCTGAGCCGAGGATCCGGCTGCATTGGGTGCGCAGGCCGAAACGGCAATGGCGCTGGACAGGAGACACAAGACGGGCAATGCAATGCGGCCCATGGGCCTCTCCTGGCTAAATCACCGTCAGCTATCCTGCCATCAACGTGTCGAAAAGTGTAGCTGCTGTGGACTTGGCAACTCCGCTGCGCATTTGCGCTACTGTGGCCCCGGGCATGTCATTACACGATGCATCCATGGATGAGGGTGCCCCGGTGGTCATCATCGGGGCCGGCCCCGTGGGCCTGTGTCTGGCGCTCGATCTGGCCTGGCGCGGCATTGCGGTGACGCTCATCGAGCGCCGGGCAGCCGGTGTGCCACCGAGTGTCAAATGCAACCACATCGCGTCGCGCACGATGGAGGCGTTCCGGCGCCTGGGTTTTGTCGGAGCGATTCGTGATGCCGGGCTCCCCGATGACTATCCGAATGATGTCGTGCTGCGCACGCGGGCCACCGGCTATGAGCTCACCAGGATCCACATTCCGTGCCGCCGGGACCGTTACACCGATCACAGCGGCCCCGATGGCAACTGGCCGACGCCCGAACCGGCGCATCGCATCAATCAGATCTATTTCGAACCCATCTTGTTTGCGCAGGCCCAAGCCAGCGCACGCATCCGGATCGTGAACGATGCGCAGGTGGAGTCACTCGGCCAGGACGATGCCAGCGCCTGGGTCAGCGCCCGGGATCTGAAGAGTTCGCAGACCTTCAGGATCCGGGCCCGGTACGTGGTGGGGTGCGACGGGGGCCGCTCCCTCACCCGCAAGGCCATTGGGGCCCGGTTGACCGGCAACGCCCTCATCCAGCGAGTCCAGTCAAGCTTCATCCGGGCGCCGCAGCTGCTCAAGCGCATCACCCCACCCCATGCCTGGATGAGTTACCTCTACAACCCGCAGCGCGCCGGCAATCTCGTGGCGATCGATGGGCGTGAACTGTGGCTGGTGCACAACTATCTGCTGCCCGAAGAAAAACGCTTCGAGAGCGTGGACCGCGAGGCGTGCATCCGCCTGCTCCTGGGTACCGGGGATGCAGTGCGCTTTGAAGTGCTGGCCAAAGAAGACTGGGTGGGGCGGCGGCTGGTCGTGGACCGGATGCGCGATCGGCGCATCTTCATCTGTGGAGATGCGGCGCACCTGTGGGTGCCTTACGCCGGGT
>Ga0335085_10012345_pt1 | contig 12591 bp, 8 predicted proteins | sample Lox_Sample_45_FD_206712 | JGI IMG/M metagenome (GOLD analysis project Ga0335085, IMG submission 206712) | Soil microbial communities from Loxahatchee National Wildlife Refuge, Florida, United States - Lox_Sample_4.5 | ecosystem: Environmental > Terrestrial > Soil > Wetlands | place: USA: Florida...
ATGGCCACCGGCACCGGGGGAAGCGCGTACGCGGTGTTCGGAGCGCGGTACCGCGCGATCCTCGGCCGCTCCAGGGTCGAGGTCCACCTCCTGCCCACGGCGGGCGCAGTGGAGAACCTGGCCCGGCTGCGGGACGCCGCGTCCGGCGTGAGCGTCGGCTTCGTGCAGGCGGGGACCGCGACGGCGCAGGACGGCGAAGCGCTCGCGTCGCTCGGAACCGTCTTCTACGAGCCGCTCTGGCTCTTCAACCGTGGGCTCGACCCGCCCCGCGGCTTCGCCGCCCTCCGCGGCAAGCGCATCGCGATCGGGCCGGAGGGCAGCGGGAGCCGGGCGCTGGCCCTTAGGACGCTCGCCCTCGGCGGCATCGACGCCCGCTCGCCCGACCTTCTCCCTCTGGACCCCGCGGAGGCCGCGGCGCAGCTCACCCGGGGCGAGATCGACGCCGTGGCGATGGTGGCGTCGTGGGAATCGCCCGCTGTCCACCAGCTACTGGCCGCCCCGGGGGTGCAGCTCGCGACCTTCCCTCGGGCCGACGCCCACATCGCGCTGAACCCGTACCTGAGCAAGCTCGTCCTTCCCGCCGGGGTGGCCGACCTGGGCCGGAACATCCCGCCCGCGGACGTGGTGCTCGTCGCCCCGAAGGCCAGCCTGGTCGTGCGCCGCGACCTCCACCCGGCCCTCCAGTACCTGCTCCTCGACGCCGCGACCGAGGTGCACTCCCCGCCGGGGCTCTTCCACCGGGCGGGCGAGTTCCCGGCCCCGGAGGCGATCGACCTGCCGCTCGCCCTGGACGCGCGGCAGTTCTACAAGTCGGGGCGGCCATTCCTGCAGCGCTACCTCCCGTTCTGGATCGGGGTGCTCGCCGAGCGTCTGCTCCTGGTGCTCATCCCCGTCGTCGGCGTCGCCTATCCTCTCCTGCGCTCGCTCCCGGCCCTCTACGCCTGGGCCATGCGGCGGAGGGTCTTCCGGCTGTACGGCGAGCTGAAGCTCCTCGAGATCGAGGCCGAGGAGCGCGGGGCGGCCGCGGCCCCTGCCGACGACCTCCTCGCCCGCCTGGACGACCTCGACGCGCGGGCGAGTCACCTCCGCGTGTCGCGCGGCCACGCGTGGCGTGTCTTCACGCTGCAGCATCACGTCCGCCTCGTCCGGGAGCGGCTGCAGAAGCAGGCGTAGGCGCACGGCGCCCGCGCCTCGGGCCTGGTCCAAACGTCCCATTCGGGAGGCGCGGCGTTGCGTGCTACGGTCGGCCCGTCGGAGGCTGTCCATGTCGTGGTCCTGGAGCCGCCCTCGCGCATTCGCCGCCGCGTCCGGCGTGGTGGCGTTGAGCGTGGCGGCGTGGACCGTCGTGCCTCGGCGACCGGGACCCGCCTCGCCCGCCCCCGGCCTTTCCGCGGGCGCAGGCACCGCGATGCTCGCCGGCTCGGAGAGCTGCCGCCGGTGCCACGCGGCCTTCTTCCAGAAGTGGTCCACCTCGTTCCACGGCCTCGCTATGCGCCCCTACACGCCCGCCTTCGCCCGCGACCACCTGAAGCCGATGGAGCAGGGGCTGGTGATCCAGGGGGGCACCTACCGCGCCGTGATCGGGACGGCGAGCGACCACGTCGAGGAGACGGGCCCGGAGGGAACGAAGACGTACCCGATCGCGGAGGTCCTCGGCGGCAAGAACGTCGCCTACTTCCTGACCCTCCGCGACCGCGGCTTCCTGCAGACGCTGCCGCTCGCGTACGACGTGCGCCGGGGCGAGTGGTTCTCGACCACGGAGAGCGCCGTCCGCCACCTCGAGGGCGTGACGAACGAGGAGCTGCCCTGGACCGATCGCGCCTACACCTTCAACGCCTCCTGCTTCGGCTGCCACGTGAGCCAGCTCTCGACCAGCTACGAGCCGGCGACCGATTCCTACCGGACGGTGTGGGCGGAGCCGGGCATCAACTGCGAGACCTGCCACGGGCCGGCGGCCGAGCACGTGAGGGTCTTCGAGGCTCTCGAGCCCGGCGAGAAGGCGCCCGACGCGGAGATCGTGCCCGTCAAGAGCCTGAGCCACGAGCAGCGCAACGACCTCTGCGCGTCGTGCCACGCCAAGGCCAGCCCCCTCTGGACCGACTTCCGGCCCGGGGACCGCTTCTTCGACCACTTCGACCTCGTCACCCTGGAAAGCCCCGACTACTACGCGGACGGGAGGGATCGCGGCGAGAACTACACCCTCACGTCGTGGCGCATGAGCCCCTGCGCGAAGTCCGGGCAGATCGACTGCGTCCAGTGCCACACCTCGAGCGGGCGCTACAAGTGGAAGGACGACCCGAACGGCGCCTGCCGACCCTGCCACGAGGCGCGGGTCAAGGACGCCGCCGCCCACACCCACCACCGGGCCGACGGCCCGGGCAGCCTGTGCACGTCGTGCCACATGCCGACGACCGAGTTCGCGCGCATGCGGCGCAGCGACCACTCCATGCGCCCACCCGCGCCTGCGGCCACCCTCGCCTTCGGATCGCCGAACGCCTGCAGCCTCTGCCACGCGGACAAGGACGCCTCTTGGGCTGACCGAACGGTGAAGGCGTGGCGCGGCGCGGCTCCTTCGTCCCGCGAGGCGCGGCTGCTGCGCGAGGGGCACCTCGTGGCCGCGGCCCGCGAGGGCGACTGGTCGCAGCTCCCCGCGATCCTGGCCTACCTCGCCGATCCCGGGCGCGACGAGATCGTCACGACCGCCCTCGCCCGCCTGCTCGAGCCGTGCCCCGATCCCGCGAAGTGGCCGGCCGTCCGGGCGCTCGTCGACGACCGCTCGCCGCTCGTCCGTTCCGCGGCGGTCACGGCTCTCGCCTCCGACCCCGCGAGCCAGGACCGCCTGGTGGCAGCGACAGGCGACGACCTCCGCCTGGTGCGCGTGCGGGCCGCGGGCGCGCTGAACGGACGCGGCCTCGCCTCGCTCCCCGAGGTGCGTCGACACGGTGTCGAGAAGGCGACCGGCGAGCTCGAGCGGTCGCTCCTGGCGCGGCCGGACCAGTTCGCTTCCCACTACGACCTGGGCAACCTCGACCTCGAGCGCGGGGCGCCGGCCGAGGCCCTCGCCCACTACCGGAGGGCGATCGAGCTGCGGCCGGACCACGTGGCCAGCCTCGTCAACCTGTCGATGGCCTACGCGCGGCTCGGGCGCACGGCCGAGGCCGAGGCGCCGCTGCGGCAGGCGATCGCCGTCGAGCCGCGGAGCGGCCCCGCCCACTTCAACCTCGGTTTGCTGCTCGCCGAGAGCGGGCGGGAAGGGGAGGCCAAGACCGAGCTGCGCCGGGCCACCGAGCTGGATCCCCGCAACGCGGCCGCCGCGTACAACCTGTCGGTGCTCGTCGCAAAGTCGAGCCCGAGGGAGGCGGCGGCGATCGCGCGCCGGGCCGCCGAGGCCGCGCCGCTCCAGCCGAGGTTCGCGTGGACCGAGGCCTACTTCGCGGCCGAGGCGGGCGACGTCGCCGGGGCCCGCCGCGTGCTCGAGGCGCTGGTGCGGGCGCAGCCGGGCTACGGGGACGCCTGGGGCCTCCTGGGCAGCCTGCTCGAGAAGGAGGGCCGGACGGCCGAGGCGCGCGAGGTCTACCGGCGCGCGGCCGCGACGGCCGCGCTGTCAGCGGCGGAACGTGTCGCCTTCCGGGCCCGGGCCCGGCGCCTCGCGAGGCGCTGAGGGCCGCTCGATCGGGTCGAGTACCGGTGCGGCCGAGGCTTCGCCTTCTACGGCTCAGCGGTGGGCGGCGGCGTCGCCGGGAGGCGGCACGTCGTCGCTCTCGGCCGGCAGGGCAGATATCGCGGCCGCGATCTCCCGGGCGAGGTCGGCCACGAGCTCGCTCATCGCGTCGACGCCCGCTGCCGCGTCGAGGCTGGCTCCGGCGGGCACCAGTGGCCTGCGCTCGAGGCTGACCGGACGGGCCGCGAGCCGCCGCTCGTCGTCCGCGGGAAGGAGCGCGAAGCGCCCCTGAAGCAGGACCTCGCCGGACGGCTGCGGGCCGAGCTTCTGGAGCTCGACGCGCACGCGACAGCGCAGCCGCGCCGACGACGGCCAAGGCGCGCGGAGCACTCGGCTCTGCGGCATGAGGGCCTCGAGGTTCGCGGCCAGGGTGCGGTTGAGGCCCACGTCGAGAGGCTCCGCCCACCGCAGGTACTCGTCGATCCGCAGCTCGCCCGGGGCGACCCAGGACGCGATCTGGGGGCGATCGAGGTAGCCGGGCAGGACGACGGGCAGGAGGCCGAGGAGGACGGTCGTGCCCGGTGCACCAGCGGCCGCCGGGGGCTCGGCCACGGAGCGCAGGACGAAGAAACGCGCCTCCGGCGTGCGCTTCAGCGAGACGCAGCCGGCGAGGGTGAGGGCGAGGCCGACCGACCCGAGAACGGCGAGACGCCGCGTGCGCATCACTTCCTCTCCGTTTCCTTCGGCTTGCCGAGGACGACGGCCTCGGGGTGGGTCTGGACGTAGTCGACGAGGTTGCGCAGGGCCTTCAGCGTCCGCTCGAGCTCCTCCAGCGTCTCCGAGGCCCGGATCCGCGCGTCGTCCGTTCCCTGGAGGGTCGAGTCCAGCTTCTTCATCGTCGCGTCCACGCGGTCGAGGGCCTCGCGGGCCGCGCGGATCGTCTCCCGCGCCTCGGAGGCGGTCGACCGCGTCTCCCCGCCCAGCGTGTCCATGAGCCGGCGGGCGTCGGCCACCGCGGCCCGGACGTCCTCGACGGCGGGCGGCACCTTCGCGGTGGCCCGGCGCGCCCCGGCCAGAGCGCCGCGGAGGTCGGGCGACTCGAGGAGGGCGCGGGCGCTCTCCAGCGTCTTCCGGAAGTTTTCGAGCATCTGGTCGAGGGGGAGCTCGGCCAGCTTGTTCATGAAGCCCTCCGCCCTGCCCGAGAGCCTCTCCATCGCGGTGGGCGTCGTGGGCAGCTCGGGATAGCGGGGGCTGAGGCCGGACATGCGGGCGGGCTCGTCGGGCAGGAAGTCGAAGTCGATGTACTTCTGGCCCGTGAGCAGGCTCTGGCTCAGCAGCCGCCCGCGGATCCCTCGCTCGATGAGCTGCTTCGCCAGCTCGGCGGCGGGCAGGCCGGAGAACGGCCGAGCCACGCCGGGAGGGGCCTCGATCACGTTGCCCACGAACTCGATGACGACCTCGATCTCGATGAGCGGCGATTGCTTGCCGGTGAGGATGGCCTTCACCTCTACGACCTCGCCGATCTTGATCCCGCGGAAGGTCACCGGCGCCCCGGGGTTGAGGCCGCTGAGCGAGCCCGGGAAGAAGACCGAGAAGCGGTCCCGCTTCTCGAGCCAGCCCCGCGAGGTCAGGAGCAGCACCGCCCCCAGGACGAGGGCCACCGCCCCCAGGACGAAGGCGCCCACGAGCCGTGGATGGGTCTTCGCGCTCACAGCCGTCCCCGGGTCAGGAAGGCCCGGACCTTCGGGTCGGGAGAGTCCTTGAGCTCGGCCGGCCGGCCTTTGGCGGTCATGGTCTTCTTCTCCGCGTCGAGAAAGACGGCGTTGTCGCCCAGCTCGAAGATGCTGGGGAGCTCGTGGGTGACGAGGACGATCGTCGTGCCCAGGCTGTCCCGCAGCTCGAGGATGAGGTCGTCGAGCCGGCGGGAACTCAGGGGGTCGAGGCCCGCCGACGGCTCGTCGAAGTAGAGGATGTCGGGGTCGAGGGCCATGGCCCGGGCGAGGCCAGCCCGCTTCTTCATGCCCCCGCTGATCTCGGCGGGGTAGTGGCCCTCGAAGCCGGCCAGGCCGACGAGGGCGAGCTTGAGCCGGGCCACCGCGAGGGCCTCCCCTTGGCCGAGGCCGCCCTGCTCGACGAGGGGCACGGCGACGTTCTCGGCGAGGGTCATCGAGCTGAAGAGGGCGGCGTACTGGTAGAGGACGCCGAACCGCCGCTTCAGGGCCTCCCGCCTCTCCTCCGCGGCCGCCCAGTAGCCCTCGCCGTCGTAGAAGACGTCGCCGGCCCGCGGCGCGTTGAGCCCGACCATGTGGCGCATGAGGGTGCTCTTGCCGCAGCCGCTGTCGCCCATGATGACGAAGACCTCGCCCTGTCCCACGGTGAACGCGACGTCCCTCTGGACGATGCTCTCCCCGTAGCCCATGGTCAGGTCCCGGACCTCGATCTGCGCCGGCGCGCCCACGTTTCCCTAGAGCTGCATCGCGTGGAGGAGGACCGTGAACACGGCGTCCGCCACCACCACGAGCAGGATCCCCGTCACCACCGCCTTCGTGGTCGCCTCGCCGACCGCGGCCGCGCTCCGGCCGCAGCGGATGCCGTAGTAGCAGCCGCTCAGGGCGACGATCCCGCCGAAGACGACGCTCTTGACGAGACCGATCAGGACGTGGCGCAGGGCGAGGGCGTCCTGGGTCTGCTGCAGGTACTGGAGCGTCCCGAGATCGAGGCCGACGACCGCCACGAACGCCCCGCCCAAGAGGCCCAGGAGGTCCGCGTAGGCCACGAGGGCGGGCATCATCAGGGCGGTCGACAGCACTCGGGGCAGCACGAGGAACTCGGCCGGCCGCAGGCCCATCGTCTGCAGCGCGTCCACCTCTTCGTTGACGGTCATCGTGCCGAGCACGGCCGCGAACGAGGCTCCCGTCCGGCCCGACATCACGATGCCGGTCATGAGCGCCCCGAGCTCGCGCGCGACGCCGACCGCCACGAGGTCGGCCACGTAGATCGTGGCCCCGAACTGCTGGAGCTGGACGGCGCCCACGAAGGCGAGGACGGCGCCGATCAGGAAGTTGATGAGGGCGACGATCCCCAGCGCGCCGACGCCGCTCGCCTCGAACGCGTGCAGGAGGTCGACGTGCCGGAAGCGGGCCCGGCCCCGCAAGAGGGCAAGGAAGGCGAGCGCCGTCTCTCCCAGGAAAGCCAGGGCGTCACCGGCCGTGGTCCAGGTGGCGAGGGCCGGGCCGCCCACTCGGGCGAGGAGGGAGTCGTCCTCGGCGGAAGGCGCGGCCGGGCGCGCGGGCACGGCCCAGGCGAGGCCGAGAAGCTTGCGTGCGCCTTCGGGGAGGGCGGACGTGTCCACCTGGAGGCCCCGGGCCGCCGCCTCGCCGGCGACGGCGTAAACGAAGGCGACGAGCGAGCTGTCCCAGGTCGCCAGGCCCTCGGCGCGGAAGGCGAGGCGCCGAGGCGGTGGAGCCGCTTCCAGCGCCTCGAGGACGGGCCCGGCCGGGGCCAGCCCGCGCGAGAGCGCCCACGCGTCGTGAAGGCTCAGGAGGAGCGTGTCGCTCTCGCGCTGCAGCGAGTACCGGCCGTGGGAAGGCTCAGGCCCGCTCATCGTGGTGTCGTGGCCGGGCCAGACGCTACACCCGGGGCCCGGCCGGGGGCAACTCGAGCGGCTACCTCGGTCCCTCCCCCTTCAGATACTGGTTCATCCAGCGCAGGGCGTGGCCGATCATCAGCACCTGGTTCTCGCGTCGCCCCGCCCCGTGGCCCTCGTCGGGGTAGACGATCAGCTCCGTGGGGACCCCTGTCTTCCGGGCGGCCTCGTACATCTGGAGGGCCTCGCCCACCGGCACCCGGGGGTCGGTGGCTCCTCCCTGGATCTGCAGGGGCGCCTTCAGCTTGCCGATATGAGTCACCGGGGACAGCTCGACGAGGGCCTCCCGGTCCTTCACCGGGTCGCCGTACTCCGTGATGCGCAGGATGCGCCTATAGGGGGCGGTGTTCTCGAGGAAGGTGAGGAGGTTCGAGATGCCCACGATCGACACCCCGGCGTCGTAGGCGCCGGCGAACTTCGTCATCGCGATGAGCGTCGAGTAGCCGCCGTAGCTGCCCCCCATGACGCCGACCTTCGGGGCGCGCCCGACGGCGGCGAACGTCCGCCGGGCCCACGTGGCCGCGTCCTCGATGTCGGTCAGGATGCGGAGGCGCTTCGGGCCGTCATCGGCCCCGAGCCAGGTCTTGCCGTAGCCGTCGCTGCCCCGGACGTTCGGCTCCACGTACACGAAGCCGGCGTCCACGAAGATCTGCGCGTAGGTCGAGAAGCCGGGCTGCGACTGGCCCTCCGGCCCGCCGTGGAACTCGACGATCACCGGGCACGGCTCGGGCTCGCAGCGCGCGGGCTTTCGCACGAGAACCGGGACCTCCGTCCCGTCCCGGGCCGGGTAGCTCCCGAGCCGGGCCACCGCGAACGTCGAGGTATCGACCTCGGGGGCGCTGGGAACGACCCAACGGGTGAGAGCCGCCGTCTGCCAGTCGAACACGTAGCTCGTGCGCGGGGCAGTCGCCGTCTCGACCCCGATCGTCGTGAAGCGCCCGTCGGCCGTGGTGGTCCCGGCGTAGGCGTGGTCCGCCCCCTCGGGCAGCTTCGGCAGCGCCAGGGGCCGGAGCGCCCTGGCGTCGAGGCCGGCGAGTCTCGTGAAGCCGCCCTCGTTGACCGTGTAGAGGATGCGCTGCCGCGGCTCGTCGATCTGGAAGCCCGAGACGTCCCACCTCATCTCCGGCGTGACCGGGAGGAGCTGCCCCGCGTCGAGCGTGTAGAGGCGGCGGTAGTCGCCGAGCTTCGGGGTGAGCACGAGCACCTGTCCCGCTCCCGCTCCGTAGCGGGCCTCGTACTCGACTGCCTCGCCCTGTCCGAGCACGGGGGAGAGCCTCCGTGTCGCGGGATCCCACTCCGAGTACTCTGAGGAGAGGGCGCCGGTCGTCTTCCGAAGGAGCAGGCGGCCGTCCGGCCGGTGGTCGGCGATCGACCACAGGCCCGCCTCGGCGAGGACCTCCTCTTTCGCGCGGGTGCGCACGTTCCAGCGGTAGACGGCGTAGGAGTCGGGCTTCTGGTCGTTCGCGTGGAAGTAGACCCACGTTCCGTCCGGGCTGACGAAGTCGAAGAATGTCTGGACGTTCGGCAGGTGCTGGACGGCAGTGAGCGGGCCGCCCTCCGCCGCAAGGAGATAGAGGCCGGGGTTCTCCTCCCCCTTGCGGTCGCGCTGGACGATCACCCAGCGCCCGTCCGGAGTGACGCCGGCGACGGAAGTGCGGTCCTCGCCTCCGGTCATCTGCACCGGGAAGCGGTCGGGACCGTCGAGCCGCCAGACCTGCGGGGTGCCGGTGACGGACCACCCGAAGAAGAGCCGCGCGCCGCCCGGTGCGGGAACGCCCAGGCCCGGGGCCCGGACGTCCATCATCATCTGGATGCGTGCGGCGAGGCCGGGTGGGAGAGGCTTCGGGGCGTACGGGGCGAGCACCTCCGCCGGCACGCTGACGACGCCGTGGCCTTTGTAGGGCGTCTGGGCCGGGCTCGCGGGCGGGAAGGCGAGAGCCGCAGCCAGACCGAGCGGGGCAAGGAGACCGGAGTGGTGCCTCATGGTTCCTCCTCGAGGAGTTCGGGGCTCGATGAGATTCTAGCAGGGCGACGAGAACGGCTGCGGCCGAGGCTCCGGCGGGGTTCCCGTCAGAAAGCCCGGACGATGGCGTTGACCGACCAGCTCGAGAGGTCGAGCCCGTTGGCTCGGCCGACGAGCTCGTAGCCGCCGCTCACGACGAAGTGCCGGCGGTAGCTGAGGCCCACCTCGGCGTTGCCTCCGGGGCAGAGGCGCGTGCTCGCGCCCGTCACGCTGACGAAGTAGGGGCCCGCGCGGATGGTCAGGAAGGGCACGACATCCCGCCGCGGGGGCAGGAGATTGAAGCTCAGGCCGGCCGTCGGCGCGATGACCCGGGCGTGGACGTCGGCGTCGCCGTAGCGCTTGAAGACCGGGGCGATGCTGAGGCGGATGCCCCGGGGGCGAAGGGGGCTGACCAGGCGAATGACGGGCTGCCAGCGAGTGGGGCCGAACAGGTTCGCGGCGGCCCGGGAATCCAGAGCCGAAACACCGGCCCCCAGACCGAGCCAGAAGCGGCGCCCGAGGAAGTGGATCCGACCCTCGTTGCGTTCGTCTCGAACGTGTCGATGGAGGTCCTTTTCTTCGCCGCGGACTCTGGTCCAGCCGGCGGGTGGGGCGAGCGCCTCGCTCGGGATCGTCTCCGTCGTCACCGCGACCGCTGCGGTGTGCTGGCTGCCGTGAAGCCGCTGATCCATCAGGTCCAGGATTCGACCCTGGCCCCTCCCGATCTCCAGGTCGATGGCGTGGGGCATCCCGCCCAAGGCCGCGATGCGGCGATCCAGCTCGGTGTGCCCACGCGCGAGCGCCAGAGCCACGCCGGCGTCGCCCTGCTCGCTGCCACCCGGGTCGTGGAAGACCAGGCGACGCTCCGCGGCGGCGCGGTGGAACGCCAGGTAGTCAGGCAGACCGGGGCCGCTCTTGGCGACCCAGGCGGTCCCTTTCAGCAGGACGGCTTCTTCCGCATCCGCTCCGACCGTCATCCGAATGAGGAAGCGGTACTCGTCACAGTCCGCGCCCAGGACCTTCCTCGCGCGTCCCGTGGCGCTCAGCTCGGTGATCACCCGGTCGTCGGGAACCTCCCGCTCCACCTCGGCCGAGGCGGCCTCCGCGTCGTGGACAGAGGCTTCTCTCTTCGAGGGATCGAGACGGGTGATCGAGCCCGCGGCGACGTCGTAGATCCACGTGCTGCCGCCACCGTCGGGGATGGCGTCGACACGCATCGTAAGGCCTCGGATGGACGTGATCTGCGTGAACCTGGCGCTGCTTCCGGCCAGGTCCTGCGAGACGCTCTCCGTGACCCTCACGTCCGCACCTGCGGTCGGAGGAAGGAAGATCGCGACGAGCAGGACCTCCGGGATGCGCCAGGCAGGGCCGAGTTGACCACGAGGGCGGCGGGCGGGCAGACGCTCGGAATGCGCACGATGCTCGGCTCGAGCCGCAGTCACGCACTGACAGTAGGGCCGGCTCTCGAGCGGCGTCAAGGATCCGGTGGCATGGCGGGCATAGAATACCGAGACCCGCTCCGCCGCGGGGGAGGATATCAGGGTGAGAGCGAACCGGCGATGGGTCGCCGCCGCCGGTCTCGTGGCCGTGGTGACGGCCGTGATCGGCTTCGCGTACATGCGGCCGCTGACGATCGTCGAGGCCTATGCCGCGGCCCGCCTCCGGATCGAGGGTGTCCGGAGCGCGTACGTCCAGGTCGGCCCGTACCTCCTCCACTACCTGGAGGCGGGCTCGGGAGAGCCCCTCGTGCTCGTGCACGGCCTGGCCAGCAGCGCGACGCAGGACTGGGGCCGGCTGATCGCGCCCCTGAGCCGCCGCCGCTTCCACGTCTACGCGCCGGACCTGCCCGGTTTCGGCGGGTCCGAGCGCCCGGCCGCGGCGGACTACTCGATCCCCATGCAGGTCGAGGCCGTCCGCGGCTTCATGCAGGCGGTCGGTCTCGGGCGAGCCCGCGTGGCCGGCATCTCCATGGGCGGCTGGATCGTCTGCCGACTGGCCGGGGAGCACCCGGAGATGGTGGAGCGCCTCCTGGCCGTGGACGCGGCGGGGATGCGGCCCGATGGCCCGGCCATCCCGGCGGAGGTCCTCCTGCCGCGCGATGAGGAGGGCGTCCGGCGCCTGGTTGCCGCGGTCCGCTACAATGCGCCCCCCTTGCCGTCGTTCGTGGCGCGCGACGTCCTCGCCCGCAAGCAGCGGGACGAGTGGATCGTCCGCCGCGCCCTCGAGTCCATGCGGGAGGGCCGGGACTGGCTGAACGGCAATCTGCGGCGGGCCGACATGCCGATCCTCATCCTCTGGGGGAAGGAGGACGCGCTCATCCCGGTCGCCTACGCCGCCCGGCTCGCGGCCGAGTTCGAGCACGCCCGGCTCGAGGTGCTCGACGGCTGCGGGCACGTGCCGATGGCCGACTGCCCGGAGGCTTTCGACCGCGAGATGATGGCCTTCCTGTTCGACGGAGGCGCGGCCCCTCCGCCCTGACCACGGCCGGCGGCGTGCGGCGGGCGGAGCGGATCGGGGGCTGTGCTCGGACGAGCGGGTGGCACGGAGGGAGCGATGGCGGATCGGGCGATCGTGGAGGCGATCAAGAGGGCGTTCGAGGAAGCCCTCTTCGCGGCGCTCGGCCGCTTCCCTGCGGCGGCGACGCCGAACGACCGCTACCTGGCCCTGGCTCTGGCCACGCGCCGGCAGGTCATGCGCCGCTGGGTGGCGACGAGCGAGACGTACTTCCGGAAGGCCAGCCGGACCGTCGGGTACCTCTCGGCCGAGTTCCTGCTCGGCCCCCACCTCGGCAACAACCTGCTGAACCTGGGCGTGCAGGAAGAGACGCGGCAGGCCGTGTCCGAGCTGGGCTACGACCTGGACGCGATCCTCGCCCAGGAGGAGGAGCCCGGCCTCGGCAACGGCGGGCTCGGCCGCCTGGCCGCCTGCTACATGGACTCGCTCGCGACGCTGCAGATCCCCGCCATCGGCTACGGCATCCGCTACGAGTTCGGGATCTTCGACCAGGAGTTCCGCGACGGGTGGCAGGTCGAGACGACCGACAAGTGGCTGCGCCTCGGCAACCCGTGGGAGATCGCGCGGCCGGAGATCACGCTGCCCGTCTTCCTCGGCGGGCGCACCGAGGCCGCGACCGACGCGCACGGCCGGTACCACGTCCGGTGGCACCCGGGGCGGGTGGTGAAGGGAGTCGCCTACGACACGCCGATCCTCGGCTACGGGGTCGGCACCGCGAACCTCCTGCGCCTGTGGAGCGCCCAGGCCACCGAGTCCTTCGACTTCGCC